>TARA_R110002051_G_scaffold73565_1_pt1 | contig 15553 bp, 10 predicted proteins | sample TARA_R110002051 | Tara Oceans TARA_R110002051 (sample SAMEA4397023) | marine metagenome | biome: Polar Biome; feature: [MES] marine water layer (ENVO:01000295) within the mesopelagic zone...; material: water (ENVO:00002006), including particulate matter (ENVO:01000060) such as......
GGGTAGACCTCATCCACGGCTTTTAAGCTAGCCGGTTGAAAACGCCCGTCGCGGCTAATCATCGATACCAGATCGACTTGGTCACTCAGTACGAAACCTGCATTTTCAAGACGTTCTCGCAGCTCCTCTGAAAACGGATCACGCTGCTCTAATACCAGATCGCCACCCAGCATTTGGCCCGCCTGGCGCTCTAGGCCGCGCTCTAGGCGATCAAGGAAAAACGCAATCATGGTGGAAGCCGCGACCGCCAATACCAGGGCGATAAATAGCGCACGTACATCAGCGGCACGCAGGTCTCGCTTGAGGCTGCGCATGGCCAGGCGCCAATTCACATCACTCATTGCGTGCCCTCGTCAATCGAAGCCGCGGTGGGCACAAACGCTTCTAATTTTCCATGATCTAATCGCAGGCAGCGATCACAGCGGCGCGCCAGGGCATGGTCGTGAGTCACTAAAATCAGCGTAGTGCCTGCTTCCCGGTTTAGGGTGAAGAGCAAGTCAATGATTTGCGCGCCGGTGTCGGGGTCCAAATTACCGGTAGGCTCATCGGCAAACACCAGCTCGGGGTCGGTAACGAAAGCACGGGCAACGGCAACGCGCTGCTGCTCACCACCGGAAAGTTGTTTGGGTAAGTGATTCACTCGCTCGCCAAGTCCAACACGCTCCAACCACTGGGCAGCGGTTTGTGTCTCCCCTGCACGCGGTGAGAGTTCGAGGGGTAACATGACGTTCTCAAGCGCGCTCAACGTGGGCAGCAGTTGGAAGTTCTGGAACACAAAGCCCACTCGCCCAGCGCGTAGCGCAGCTCGCCCATCTTCATCCAAGCGGCTCAATGCATGGCCGAAGAGTGTTAGCTCACCATCGCTTGGAGTATCAAGGCCAGCCAGTAGCCCTAGTAGGGTTGATTTTCCCGCACCGCTCTTGCCTAGAATCGCCACACTTTCACCTGCCGCCACGCTTAGCGATAGGTCGTGTAAGATAGTTAGTGAGCGTTCACCGCTCGTCACTTTTTTAGACAGCTTGTCGGCATGCAGAATAGGATGCCTAACGGCGCCTAGTGGAACATCGCTTAACGCTTGGTGGTCGGTATTAGGCTGGCGCTCACCGTAGGGTGACTCGCTCGACATTGATATATCCGTAGCAGTATTTTCAGTTTTATCTGAGGAGCTTGGATTTGAAGAACTTGGATTTGAAGAGCTTTGATTTAAGGAGTAAGACATGAAGCGTGGCATCCCTGTGGCATGGCATGGACTGAACCGCATGGTAACCGGATGGCTGGTGTTGCTGATAGTCACCTTTGCCTCGGTGTCTATCAACGCTTCGCCTATCAATAGCGAACAGTCACCCAGCTTATTAGTGATGGGCGATAGCTTAAGCGCCGCCTACGGTATTGAGCGTGAAGAGGGCTGGGTGAGCCTGCTGGCAGAGCGTTTAGAAGGCGAGGTGAACGTCATTAACGCCAGCATTAGCGGTGAAACCACATCCGGAGGTCTACAACGATTCTCTGATATTCTCGGACAGCAGCAGCCGGATATTGTTCTACTGGAATTAGGCGGCAATGACGGTTTGCGTGGTCTGGCACCCAATCAAATGCAGGCGAACTTAGCCGGCATGATTGAGCAGAGCCAAGAGGCAGGTGCACAAGTACTGCTACTAGGGATCGATATACCGCCCAACTATGGCCAAGCGTACCGGGACGCCTTTACCGGGGTTTTCCACTCGCTGGCTGAAGAATACGACATTTCCCTAGTGCCTTTCTTACTGGAGGATATCGCCCTAAACGACGCACTAATGCAAAGTGACGGCATTCATCCTACCGCCGATGCGCAGCCGATTATCCTCGACAATGTGTGGCCCGAGCTTGAGCCGCTGATTGAGCCCCTGGTTGAGGGGCAGTTAGAGACAACGCATCAGGCAGCGGCTCAGTAAGGTTAACAAAAAGCTGTTTATCTACGTTATCGACGGGTGGATAAACCGCCCTATGAAATAAACGTTAGTGCATATCTTCTGCCATATGGACTAACATCAGCAGTGTCGCTGAAAAATAGTCGTCCTGTTGTTGAGGTGTTGAGCTAGGCAGCGTTTCGCCACTGACATAGGCTCTAATCGCATCCACTCCACGTGAAATCGGATATTCAGCACGCTCATCACTTACCACATCAACCCAAGCGGGTGCTGGTTGATGTACAGGATCATCCCAAAAAGCCTTAATACTGCCAAGGCCGCTGGCTTCCTCACGCCCACCCCATACAAAATAGAGCGGGATACGAACAGCATCAAAGCTGAATCTAGGTGCCCAGTTTGTTGCCGGGCTCAATTCACCCTGTTGAGTGATTTGAACCCAATCGGTTGGCAATAAATATGCACCAAAACGTGCTTGATCCAGTAATTTAACGCCATCATTAATCAGGCGGTCCCAGGACTCATTCGGCTCAATTTCAGCGAAGTCTTGTAACGCGGGAATAAACCAGTATGAGAGGTTGAGATCAGCTCCTTCGTTGCGACGAAAACCTTCTATGCCTGGCAGTAACACCTGAAAGCCAGCAACTTCGTATGTTAGGTTTTCAAGTATTGCGCTTCGTATACTTTTTGATGCACTCGCATAATTAGCGTTACCCCAGCGCTCGGCTGCTAAATATAATGCCCAGGCAATAAATAAATCACCATCGGTTGCGTTATTTCGATCGCGCACTGCTGGTATATCGCGAGGGTCATATCGCCAAGAGAAGAGTGATACATCCGGTCTATTCAGGTGACGGCGGGTCCAGTGCCAAATCTGATCAAACGTTTTCTGATCATTATAATGCTGAGCAAGCATCATGCCCCACCCTTGCCCTTCCGAGTGACTGATATTGTGATTACCTGTGTCAATCACCCTTCCCTCTGCATTAACAAAGCGCTCACGATAGACGTGCCAAGCAGAGTCTGCCTGGGCTGCACTTATGCTGCTGAACAAACAGACAAGAAGCCCAGCGCTTAACGTAAACCGATACAGCATTTTCGGTTAGCCCTTTAATTGTGCAGCTCCATTAACAAAAGCCGCTAACGACCATAGAGGAAAGTGCATTCACGCTGTTCTAGATTACGACTTATACATCTGATAGGCACATCAAAATCTCCACCCTGCTGTTGCAGCCACCCTTTAAACACGCCTTCTAGCAATGCGGACATTGCTAGCAAACTGGTATCGAGGCGCTCCGGAGAAGATCCTGGTACTGGGAATGCAGTATGACAAATATGCATTGCTTTATTTTCGGCCACGATGCTCGCCTGCCCCCAGTCCAGCAGGCCTAATTCATCGTTGACGGCTTGCTCCAGCCGCTCTAGCGTAGCGCACTCTCCAATAGGCTTTTCTGCAGCTATTCGACTACCGATATGGCGCCAAAAACCAGATGATTCCTCTTTACCCGCATTATTAGAGAGCTCATCAAAGACCAGTTCTAAAAAAAGCCGCCACTGGGGACTACAGTGTCGCTTAGCGTAGTACTCGATGTGTTGAATATGATTATCTGGCTCGTTCACCGCTATCTCCAAAGATATAGTTCATAAACATACTCGCGGATGTATCGTTGTAATCACCGAAGCTATTGAAGTCCACATTGCCGCCAAGGGAAAGTTCCGGGGTCATTTGATACTTCATAGTTCCACCGAATGAAAGACCTACACCACTTTCGCTCTCTCCCTCATAGCGTGATTCTTGCGTCGCTCCCAAAGCAGCAAACACATCTAGCAACGCTTGTGCATCCGGATCAGTGGGAAAATAATTGCTTTCATCAGTACTATAGCTTTGGAAACCTGGAGCAATGTATCCACCCAACGTTAACTGGTCGGTAAAGTTTTCCTGATAATTGATAGGGAAGGTCACGCTAACGTAGTCCTGAGGACTGAAATATCCTCCATGCCCATAGGTAAAGTGGCTGAGATCATCATCAAAAGCCATCGCAGAAATATGAACACCCGTTTGCAGCTGACGACGTTCATTACTGATCGGACGCGCATAGCCACCCAGAGATAGTTCATATGACTGGTTATCGGCAACGTTATTACCGGTATAACGATATGTACCAACATCAGCATAGAGACCGCCCGTTTCAGTATCGTAATTGATACCTGCTCGGCCACCGGTGCTCACTACGCCACCCCACGTATCGCCAGAATAAGCATCGTAGGTGCCCGCATACGAAAGAACACTATCCTTCACAGCTCGGCGCTCAGCAGTAAAATTCAGCGATATATTGTCAGCGACCTTAGGGCGCCAATTGATTCCACCAACCAAATTTGTTTCTTCAAACCCAAGAGGCGTGCTGCCAATATCCAAGTTTAGGTTGCGATTTGTATAACTAAGCTCTAGCCCCGAACCGCTATCCCGTAAGCTGGAGGGACGCGCTGATTGCGCCTCTGTCTGCAAACGGCTTTGGATGCCAGCAAGGGCAGTTTCAATCTGCTCACGACTATTTGCAAACGCACTTAAAGACTCGCCGTCCAGGTCTAGCTCAGCAAAATTGACACTATTTTCTTCAAGGTAACTATTAAATATTGCTAGCTGTTGATCAGTCAGACTGGCGACCGTTAAGCCTGCTTCAAATAGTGGATTACGCTCAAGAGCTGCCTCATAAAAGCCTCTCGCCTCCTCTAGTTCAGCAGCCAATCTAACCGCCTCTTGTTCATTTACTGCAGCATCCAGGCTACTCTGGGCAGCGAAAAAGCTTGTTACGGCTGACTCAATCTCGTCCAAGATAGAGGAGACGCCACCCAACGACTGATTTAATGTACTGGCACTCTCAGCCAGACCACTGCGCCCATAGCGTCGCAGGCCATCTCCCTCAGGCGTTCCCGCCGTTACTTGTGTTGGCGTGATCGCTACTTCAAGGCGACCCTCTCCGAATGGTATTGCTGAAAAACGCAAGGGAGCTTCAATGCGATCCTGTTGGCTCAAGCCACTCTCGCCATCGCGGAAATTAAACACAAACTCGGTGGCAACTCTTGGCGCCCGCTCGCGCCTAATCTCTCTAGAGAGATCATCAATCTGTTGGCTTACAGTCGGGGCTTGCATCTCTGTTTCAGCGAGCTCAACGTCGCTGCTGATTTCGCGGCTAGCGCTCGGTAGCCAGCTAGGTCGTTGTGAATAATTTGCGGTTCCTCTGGCCCTATCCGTAAACGGATTCTGTCTTTGAGAAAGGGCAGCAACCTCACCTTCTTGTCCACTTAACCGCTGGCGGGCTTCGCTCAATAAAGCCAGTGCTCCAAGGCTCTGGCCGTTAGCTCGAGCAACTTGGGCGCGGAGTAGTAGTATATCAGCCGTTTGCTCCTCTGACGCATAGCGCTCCAGCAGCTGGCTAGCTTGACTCGTGCGGTTGTTAGAAAGCGCCGTTTGCACAGCGCCTAACAGCGCCTGCTCACTCTGTGGATGACGAGTCAACGCATAGGTGTAAATTTGTTCTGCTTGTGCTTGGCGCCCCCCATCAGCATATACACGACCCATCGCCAACAATAAATCTTCATTGTCAGGTGTTTGTCGCATCGGTTCAGCAAGCCGATCATAAGCACTGGCTAAGCGACCACTCTGACGCAGTTGGTCAGCTTCAATAATAACCAACCCACGTTCTACTGCTAACGCATCTTGATTTTCTTGCCATTGAGGATAAGCAGCTAAACGATGAAATAATTGGCGAGCTGCTTCTGGGCGCCCTGCCTGGGCCATCACCAGCACGTGGTTGATATAATCGTTGGGTGTTTGCTCGTCAATTCCACGGGCTAAGTCGCGCTCCACCCAACGGAGGGCTTCACTTTTTGCACCCGCCTGAGATAAAGCTCCCGCAATTTGACTAACCTGATTTGGCGTCAGCTCAGAATCTCTATAGCGAAGATATAACTGCTGTAGTGAGGCAATTGCGGCAGTGCGATTTCCCTGCTCTAGCTGAGCAATTGCGTCCGTGAGGGGCTGCTGAATTTGCGCCTGCTGCTGAAGTGATTGCATATCAGCGGTTATTGCATTGGCCGGAATCCCAGATAGCAAACGCTGGGTTTCTGACCAACGTTCCTGCTCAGAAGCAAATAACGCAGCGGCGTAGCGTTGGTCAGGTGTTGCACTGCCGCTTTGAAAAGGCACCATCAAGGCTTGCGCTTCATCAGGGCGTGATTGATCAGCTAAAACCCGTGCTAAGTCGAGCCGCGTCCAAGGATCATTTGGCGATAAAGCAAGGGCTTCGCGAAGCGCCGTCTCAGCCCCAAAACTATCCTGCTGACGCGCTTGACGACGCAGCGCCTCCACTTGCGCAGTGGTTAATCCGCCAATTTGGCTGCGGGCACTTTCCGGAAGAGCCTGAGCTACTTGTTGAGCAGTCGCCCAATCACCTTTATCAGACAGTACTTGAACCAAACCAACACGCGCGTCTACATCATTTTGACGGGCTTCCAGAAGGCCGCGGTAGGCCTGTTCTGCAGCATCCAGACGCTGCTGCCTTCGCAAAATGTCTGCTTCCAACAGTCGGGCGGCACGCCCTGCATCACCGTTCTGCTGAGTAAGCGGCCGTACTTGCCCAAGCGCCTGCTCAAGATTATTAGCCTCCGATAAACGCCGAGCTTCTCCCAAGCGGGCATAAAACGCTGCGCTTTGATACGCGGCCGCCCACTGTTCTCGCTGAGCAGGCACTTCATCCATCGCTTCACCGAGTAAATCTCTCGCTTCAGCAAACTGCTGCCTACGTAGCAGTATCAGCCCTAAACCGACTTTAGCCTCTGCGTCTTGAGGATTAACGTTAAGCGCTTGCCGAAATGACTCCTCCGCACTGCCAAGCTCTCCAGACTGAAGCGCAGTAAAGCCGATTGCACGAGAGTTCTGAGCAATGGAGTCTTCGAACCGCTGTATCACTTCGGTATCACTTGGGTTGGCCTGTGCATAAGCCTGATAAAGCGTTTGGTCCGCAGGCGTGGCCTCTAGCCACAATAATGCTTGACGCCAAGCACTCCGTGCAGCAGCCGCCTCTAAGCCATCTTCTTGCGCTATCTGTGCTAACTGATCAATTCCTTCACGGCGGGTGCCCTCGCGATAGGTTAAGACCTTTCCTAAGGCAAGGCTTAGAGGATCATTTTCAGGATATTTATTACTAAACTGGCGCAGGCCATCACGCGCCTCTCGCCATTGAGTATCGCTGCCACCGGCCAATGTTTGGTAATACTCAACCGCCAAACCTCGAGGAGGTGTTTCACCTCTAAATAACTCCCGGTATGCGGTTACCGACTCTTCATAGCGGTTAGCACGGGCTAACTGACGAGCACGATTCAGCTGCGCGGTGTCTAACTCACTGCCCTGCTGAAGCTGGTCTAGCTCGATTAGACGCGGGTTATTAGGTGATACCTCTGCAAGGCGCTGAATCCACTGCTCCGCTTGATCAGGTTGTTCATCCACGAGGGCTTGTTGCGCTAATCGGAACAGAACTTCTGGGTCGTCCGGCCGACCAGAAAGGTATCGCTCTAAGGCTTGCCTAGCTAAATCTGGACGTTGATTTTCTTGCCAGAAATCAGCTTGGCGTAATAAAGCATCTAGGGCGGTTTGCGAGTTATCTTGCCCCCACGCAGTTGACACCGGAACGCAGCAGGCGAATGCACTTAGCAAAAGCCGCTTTTTTAACTTCATGATAGTAGGTACGGGTGATGTATACATATTTATTTCCCGCCAGGGTGCGTATTGCTACCACTATATGCGCGCCGCAATGCCCGCCGCTTGAGAGCGCTATAAAAAACTCCCGCCATTAATAAAAGTACCGTCACCATCGCCAGCAGCATAGGAATAATATACTGCCCTGCATACCAGCGAATAAGTCGATGCCAGACCATTCTTCCTCGCGCTGTCCGGGGCCCAACTTGATAAGCATTAACTTTGTGATCAGGAGAGATCACTACTAAGTCACCTACTGCTTGACGGCTAATTTGGGGTTGATCAATGATCGCAGCTAACGTCCGCATTCCTTCATCGTGAAAAGCAGTTGCTACCACGATACTTCGCATTGGATTAAGCGGTGACCGAACTCCCATTAACACTTGTTCTGGTGCTTGACTACCGAGCCTGTTACGTGAACGTTCTACGTCTTTTCCCCACTGTGCCTGCGACCACAAGTTGAGACGACTAAGCAGACTTAACGGTGTAACACGCAAAGCGCCTTGCTGAATGCTAAATGGGTCTATGTGGCTATTGAGCTGGCTATTTTCTAATTGATCAGCGCGAGCAACGACCAGGATATCTTGCTGGGCTAGGCTGTCATTAAGGGTTAATCCTTTTCGTATATTTAAGGCCGTACTTGGATAGCCCGTGGAAGCCCCCATACGACCAATCAAACCAAGCGCGGCGCTAATTTCCACAGCGTCAGGCTCACTTGCCACCATCAATGTCGTTTGAGATAAATCCGCCCACTGGGTAAATGGAAAGCCAGCACTTAACCAGTACGAGAGTTCGGGTAACACTGCAAAATGTTGCGCGTCACTCATATCTAAATATGAGTCTGGATAAAGTCGCGTTTCAATACGATCAGGCAGGCCAAGCTCGCAACCATCTTCAGGCGTATTGACGGCCATATTAAAGTAGAAACTAAGTTGGTTATTTCCATATAGCTGCTCTTGTGGAATACGTAACGTTGCTCTTTCTTGGCGAATATCATTGCCCAGTAGCCTCCATGCGTCCCAAGCTAGCGAGCGTTTTTCAACGGGTAAAGAGCCAAGATAAGACCCGTTTAATTCCACCTCTAAGCGTGAGTCGCTTTCATTTAACCAATCGCCACGTGGGAACTCATAACCTATCTCCAACGTGACATCGTCACCGGGCCACAAGTGTATGTTTGGCGGTAGACGGAAGCTATAGTTTTGTGGCGGAGGACGAATACCTTCACCGACCATTTCACTGCTACTTGTCATGCTAGTGAGAAATATTGGTTCATTAAGTGCCTGCCAGTTAGGTGCGTCATAAGGTTCCCTCAAAGGAAAAAGAGGAGCGCTAACTTGTTCGCTATCCCCACTCAGCCTCGCTTGATAACTAGCTAAATAAGTTGCAGCGTTTTTCACTTCCTGTTCGGTTTTCCCCGTCGCAATAAGCAAGCGATACATAGGATTATTGGGATTGGCTTGTTGCAGTAAAGTTGGCCCATTAATCCGCGGCAACTCCACCCCTAGCGGCATTTGCTCAGGGGTGCCTATCACAATCGCATGCTGGTCAGGTATTTGGGTATGATGAACTGGAAAATCCGCCCCCCTAAATCCAGATTCAACCGCAAAATGCGACGCTAAAATAGCACTGGCACTCAGTAACGTTTCAGAGGGAGAAGCAGGCATAACAAAGGGTAATTCCAGCCGATCCATGTCTGCTGTATCAAAAAATGGCGCTGGTAAGTTAGCTAAACCGCTTACTGGGGGTAATGATTGAACGTCTACTGTAAGTGTCGAGCTAGGCAGTATTTCCACCCAAATATCTTTACTCAGCAGATTATTACACTGCTCTAATGTTTGACCTGTAATACTCAGCAACAATGTGTTGTAGGATACAATTAGCTCAGGAGGGATAGTAATTTCAGCCACTAGATGATCTGCGGTGAAGCGATCAAGTTCAAGAGTATCAACCACTATGCCGTTTAGATTAACGTCTAACTGACTAAGTCCTTCCAATAACATATCGGAATAGCGTATCTCCAAATGCAATACAGCTTCGGTTGACACTTCATCACTGCGTAAAGCGAACTCCACCCCCGCCTGGGCTCCATTACCCTTTATGCGTAAGGTATTAGGTTCTAACGATTCGCTATTCGTTTGCTGTAAAAGCGGGTAGATGCGTTCGCGAGTTTGAGTCGGCATATTGAAGGCCAGCCCTCCTCTCGCGCTCACTTCAACGTCAGGCAAAAATGAATTGTCAGGCGATAAAGTATCTGACATCAACAACTTTGATTGCGGTGGCAGCGATGAAACATCTAACTCTTGGCTCCATGCCCGCTGAGTAGACATAATGCCAATCACAATTAAAGCGACCAACACCATGCGCCATACCCATGTTGACGCTGGAGTCGTTACTTGAGCTGCTACTGGTGCTGCACTGGTGGGGATGCCTTCTGCCTCCTTAACTTGTTTTGCGCCTGAAGCACCTCTTGCAAATAGGCGATTCTCCTTCCAGTTTTTGAAAAACAGACCTGTAACTGCACGAATGACCGTCCACATGGAGCGAAGTGGCTGATCTTGGGGAAGTTTACGTTTTTGTAACCAAGCATCTGCACGCCCCATAACTAATTTGACCAACTGTCGACGTTGCGCCACGTTCAAGCTGCCAAACCGTAGACGGATATGCTGGTTATCATGGCTCACTACATGCACTGGAAAAAGAACTGGATTGCCGTCGAATTTCATTTCAACAAAATCAATTCGGGAATCTTCAGAAAAGCCCGATATTGCAGCGATTTGCATCCCCCCCATTGAAAGGTTTTGAGTGGCCGCCGTTAAGGTATAACCACCGACTAGATGCAATACCGCAGGGCGACTGAGTTTAATCCGCACGTATTCACGAACTTGTCGTTGCTCACTTCCTACCGCGATTGCCGCCATCAAAAAGAAAGCGCTAAAGGAAGCCCAGATTATATTGAAGAGTAAAACGCTTAATTGTTCACCTTCCGGGTTCCACCAGACGAAGCGTATAATGCCCCATAGCGTACCGGCCGTCAGTAACGCTAGCAAAAATAAGTGTGGTCGCGTGACATTAAAATCAAAAAAACTTCGATCTAGCCGCCCGCCCTTTTCGGTAACATTAAACTTGCCACGGTTAGGATTAAAAAGAGTAATAATCGACGGTTTAAGAAGATGAAAGGTTAGAACCGTTTCATATATTTCATTCCAAAATGTATAGCGGTACTGACCGACAAGTTTTGCATTGGTATAAACGACGGCAAACAAGTGAGGTAAAACATACACCGCAACTGACTGCGGAGAGGCCTGGATAATATTAAGTCCAAATAGCAGGTAAGCTAACGGCGCCGTTAAAAAAACAAAACGCGCTAGAGGAAACTGGAAATGCAGCATTGCGCTCAAGTAGCAAAGACGCTGAGGAATACTTAACCCTCGTCCCAGAAGTGGGTTATCACGGCGCAATATTTGTGTCATCCCACGAGCCCATCGCGCTCGCTGAACGATATGTAGTGCCAAACGCTCAGTAGCCAACCCAGCTGCAAGAGGAATCCCCAGATATGCGGTGGACCATCCTTTTCTCTGCAACTTTAATGCTGTATGAGCATCCTCCGTTACTGTTTCAACAGCAAAGCCGTCGATTTCGGCCAGAGCACTGCGACGGATAACAGCACAGGAACCGCAAAAAAAAGTTGCGTTCCAGTAATCATTTCCTTTCTGAATGGGACCGTAGAAAAGCTCACCTTCGTGAGGTACTTCTCGTCCGCTTACTAGATTACGTTCAAAAGGATCAGGAGAATAAAAATGGTGGGGCGTCTGTATAAGTGCTAAACGTTCATCAACAAGAAATGAACCCACTGTTGCCTGTAAAAAGACTCGCGTCGTAACATGATCACAATCAAATATACAAATTAGCTCTCCTTTTGTTTTTTGAAGAGCATTATTTAAATTACCCGCTTTAGCATACATATTATCTGAACGTGCTATATAACCCACTCCTGCTTGTGCCGCAAAAGCAGCAAACTCAGCCCTTTTACCGTCATCTAAAATATAGACATTAACTTTATCAGCCGGGTAGTCAAGATTTTGCGCTGCCAGCACGGTATCACGAACGACATCTAAACTTTCGTTATAGGTGGGGATATAAACGTCTACCGTTGGCCATTTAGAGATTTGCTTAGGTAATGGCACAACTTTACGTTCAAGTAGCCAAGCTGATTGAAAAAAGCTAAGTACTAATACTAGCCAAGCATACAGTTCTGCACCTAAGAGCCCCAAGCTCAAAATAGACTCTAGAAGGCCTTCGGTAACCAGTGTCTCAGTCACCCGCCAATAGATATAACGACTCGCGGTCATAACCGTAATCAAGGCCATTGCTAAGCGTACACGTGGCGAATTAACCTGACCCATCACAAGTAAAAGTGCAGCCGTAATCCCCCCAAAAGCTAACTGATTACTCAGCGTCATGGGCGTTGAAATCACAATTAGCAAAATAGGCGTGCAAAGAAGTAATAAAAGGATAATCCAGGTTTTATACAGAAGCTGTTTCATCACTCACCTACCTGACGAATTTGCACTAACGCAGTATCCGGCATTAAACGCATAAGATTATGAGCGATGACTTCCAAATCATTAACCACCGCTGATGTATAAGCATGCTGTAGAACAGAGACCTGTAGAGCATGTGCTTCAGACACCGCAGGATCGCGATGTACAGATCCTAGCAGAGAAGCACCTAATCGTTCTTTTAAAAGCGAATACACGTCACGACTAAGCTCACTTCTTAAATCCAGTTGGTTCACAACGTAATACAGATGCCTACTTACATCTCCTGAATAGAAGTTGCCCTCTTCAATGGAAGGCAGAACAGCCAAAGAAGCGCTATCAGAAAGCAGTGCTGTCACACATAGTGGCTTTAATTTACATATTGCATCTAAAGCAACTGAATGCCCTGGGGGCAAATCCACTAATAAAACATCGTCCGGGGAGTCATAGAAACTCCTAAGTGATTGATATAGAGCTTGCGGATCACTGGAGATATAGCTCTCAAAACGGTAGCGTTCCTCTCGAGTTGTGGGACCGTAAGCAAGCACATTGATGCCAGTGGATGTAGTTCTTACCATTTCATGCCAATATGGATTTGAAGTTGCTTCAGCCACATATCCTTGCGGGTCATTAAAAGCAATGCCAAAATGTAATTTCAGCGCATCCTGGCTATCGAAATCGATAACCGTGACATTAAATCCTTGACGCTGAAATGTGTAGGCAAGATTAGCAGTTAACGTCGTTTTCCCAACACCTCCTTTAGGTGATGCAACGCAAATAAGAGTCATGAATTAATTTCCCTTAACAACGCTTTTAGCGACGTTTCTTCGTTTTCATCTGATTGTTGCTCGTTACCGTTATCGGTATAAATTTCAAATAAGTGACCAAAAGAAGGTCGCTTCGGTTGAGTGGGCGATGGATGCTCATATGATGGATGCTCATATAAAGCGTCGAAGGAGGTGGGCCGGGAAACATTTTTTTGTTGAGGAGTCGCTGGTCGCAGCGTTGGTACCATCGCTGGTTTTTGTACTTGATGAGGTACCCGTGGTGCTTGCTTTGAGCGCTCAACGCTCGTATGCACTACACCAGGGGCATACTTTGCAATACAATCGAGCAATTTCCAACGCTGAGACTCATTGGAATGAGCCGTACCTTCCGAAAATTCCCGATGTTCAAATCCCGTACCGAAATTTTCATCTGATACACCAATATCTACATTTTTTCCCATGTTTTCGTTACAACCTCGTTTAAATCTACAACCAACACTATACTGAAGGCTAAACCTCATGCATCTTTATGCCAGTATTTTGTTAGTAGCAACTGTTGGCTCATACTGAGGAACTAGCTATTAACTTGTTTTTGTATACTAGATCACTACCCACATCAAGGACTAAAATAACAATAATTCAACAAATAGAAATATTCGTTTGCCGAATAACAACCGTCTAGTTACCCTTTTGTCCTTGCTGAAGCCCTAATCCCAACAAAATGAGCACCAACCCGACCAGGGTTGAAGGCAAAATAGGCTCGCCTACCACTAGATAAAGCAAAAACAGCGACACAGGCGGTGAAAGAAAAATCAGGTTGGAGACTTTGGCGGTGCGCGACACTTGATGTACCGCTAGCTGCCACAAAATAAACGCCACTCCCATCTCAAACAGACCTACATAAACGCCCGCCCCAAACGCTGGCCAACCGTGCCACTGCACACCTGGGCCAAGCAGTAACAAAACTGTCAACACAGGCAGACCCACGCTGAAATTTTGCCATTGGCCTACTAGGGGCTGTCGCTTATCACGTGCATTGAGAAGCCAATAAAGTGCCCACAGCAGTGTCGAAGCGAGTGCCAGTACAACCCCTAACGGATCGGCGAAAGAGACATTGAAAACCAAGCCACGTGTGGCGATCACCCACACGCCTGCATAAGCGACCAACCCAGCAACGATATCCATTCGGGTTAAGCGTTGACCAAGCAAAGGCACCGCTAAAAACGCCATCGCTAACGCCCAGGTGTAATTCAGCGCCATGGCTTCTTGCCCGGGGAGGCGGTCATAGGCGGCGAATAGCACTAAATAATAAGCCACGGGATTCATCAGCCCCGCCCATGCAGCCGTTTTCCAACCGCTGCATAGCGCCGTGGGCATATTTCCCTGCTTGATGACTAGCGCCCCCATTAATGCCCAGGAAACGAATGCCGCTAGCCACATCAATTCCAAAGGACTCATCCAAGCGAGTGCTACTTTGAAAGCCGTTGCTACTGTCGACCAAAGCGCTACCGCCCCCAGGCCATAGAGGACGGCTTGCTTATCCTGATTCATCGGTCGATATGCCCTAAATCTCGCTCTGGATCCAATTGATCTCGCACGCGTTGCTTGAGAAGTTTTATATCGGGAAAGCCGCCATCACGCTTACGCTCCCAGAGCAGTAGTTCTTCACACCATATCTCGAAAGCGCCGCCATGAGAGGGGGATAGCGCGACCTCGGTCAGTTGCTCACCAAAGGTCGATAGAAGTTCTTGGGCATACCAAGCGCTACGCAATAGCCACTGACATTGAGTGCAGTAGCGGATTTGAATACGTGGCATTGAGAGTTCCTTATCGGTAAATTCCTTTGCAGGATACTATGTCGTTCTCAGAAAACATTTTGTCATTTTAAATTAGCAATCGCCAAGGAACCGTCATGGCTCAACCGGATGTTTCACAGTCTCGCCTTTATGAGTGGCTAACAGGCGATGAAGATAGCCGCATGTGCGATGAAATACCTGATAGTGCTTGCAACGCACAGCCGCACAACTTTTTCCTACACCTATGGGCTTCTTTAGGAAATAAGTTGGCTGACGAGTTATCTAGCGCGCGCTTAGTCTTACCGTGGCTGATGGGCATTATTGGAGCACCGGTGTGGATGGTAGGCTTGCTAGTGCCCATCCGTGAGGCGGGTGCGCTACTGCCACAAATTTTTGTGGCGGGTTTTATCCGCTTAAAACCCAAACGGAAATGGGTATGGGTAACAGGTGCGCTGATTCAGGCGCTAGCTGCATTAGTGCTGGCCCTACTGGCGTTGTTCGCCACCGGCTCTTTGGGCGGTGCATTAGTGTTAGCCGCGCTCGTGCTGCTTTCGCTGGCACGGGGCTTATCCTCTATCGCGACCAAAGACGTGCTGGGTAAAACCATTTCCAAACGCCGCCGCGGCACGTTGATGGGCTGGAGCGGCAGCGTTGCCGGTGGCGCTACGCTGGCGGCGGGCGCTGTACTCATGCTGTTTGATAGTCGCCCCGGCAATGTCATCGTGGCGCTCTTACTCGTAGTCGCCGCTAGCAGCTGGCTAATGAATGCCTTAGCCGCGGCCCGTATTGAAGAAGC
>TARA_R110002051_G_scaffold305231_4_pt1 | contig 15541 bp, 19 predicted proteins | sample TARA_R110002051 | Tara Oceans TARA_R110002051 (sample SAMEA4397023) | marine metagenome | biome: Polar Biome; feature: [MES] marine water layer (ENVO:01000295) within the mesopelagic zone...; material: water (ENVO:00002006), including particulate matter (ENVO:01000060) such...
TGCGCGGCCGCGCGACGTGGCGACTTTCGATCCCCCAAGCCGCGGAGGCAAAGATGCAGTCAGATGCTCAACTCACCGTCCACTGGACGCAGATTCAGGACCGCATGAACAACGTCTATGAGAAGCCGCAGGAGGCCATCGCCTCGATGGGGCTCGAAAAAGCCCTGCAGGGCGACCGGGCGGCGGCCGAGGCGATCAGCAATCAGCTTGGCCGTGATCCAGAAGCCTATGGCCCGTTGCGCGGCAAAGCCGGCCTGTTTGCATCGAGCGCCGCCAAGGCCGAGCGGGATCGTGCCATCAACAACGTGCCGGCGCTTCGTGATCAGATCGGCAACTATGTCCGGTTGCGCGCCGAGATTGCGGACCTTCGCACGGTCGAGCTTTCGCGTGAGCGGGATCTTCAGCGCATCGACGTCCCGGCAATTTCGTCGGCAGGGAACGGTGTCTTGGAGCGTGTGCGAGACGCGATCGACCGCAACGATATCGATTCCGGCATGGCCTACGCCCTGGCCGACAAGATGGTCAAAGGGGAGATCGACCGGCTCAACACGTCCCTGGACGAAAAGTTCGGCAAGCGCGCCTTCGCATCGAAAGAGCCGAGTGGACCAGCCTTTGAGGCGGCGGCGTCGAAGGTGACCGAAGGCGACCGGGCGAAGCTGGCAGCGGCATGGCCCCTGTTCCATGCCAGCCAGCAGATCGCGGCCCATGAGCAGAAGCAGGCCCGACAGCAAGCCCGGGCGCAGACGCAAACCCGCGATCAGGGGATGACGCGATGACCAGCCGGCGCGCTGCTATCGCCGTCATCGGCGTCGTCGTTCTCGGTTCTATGGCGGCCGCCTTCGCCTTTGGGGGCTATCGCGTCAATTTCACGCCCAGCTACGCCTACGGCTTGTGGCGTATTGAGCCGCTGGACCGCGAGGTGAGGGTAGGGGACCGAATATTTATCTGCCCGCCACCGGGCGCGGCGGCCGAGCTGGCGCTTGAACGCGGATATCTGCCGCGCGGCCTATGCCCTTCGGGATCTGGACCGCTCATCAAAACCGTGGTCGCCCTTTCCGGACAAACGGTCGAGGTTGACGGCCAGGTCATCATTGACGGCACGCCGCTTCCACACTCCGCCGTCCTCGAGGCAGATGCCGAGGGGCGGGCAATGCCGGTTCATGGCGGCGGGACCGTGGAAACGGGCGCGCTTTTTGTTCACTCAGATTTTGTCGGTTCCTATGACTCACGCTATTTCGGGCCGCTCCCGGCCGAGGGGACACTTGGGCTTGCCCGCGAAGTTTTCACCTTCGCCCCGTAGCATCGCGCTTTCGGCCGCATTCATTGCGGGCGGGATCTTCACCGGAGCCGTCGGGTGGAGCGGTCATACACTCGCCCTTGCTGCCGGCGTTCTTTTCCCGGCGCTTTGGGCCTTCGCACCGTCGCGCGCCGTTGCCGCGCTTGTCGCTCTTGCCCATTTCCTCGCCGCATCGCGCGGCCTGCCCGAAGGCGTCGCGATCTTCTACGGTTCGGATATGGGGATGGGCCTTGTGCTTTGGCTGTTGGCCTCACTCATGTTTGTTGCGGTTCACACCATTGTCTGGACTCGAAAGGCAGGGTGGCAGCGCCCCATTCGCTACGCGATAGCCACGATCCTCATGAGCTTGCCACCATTCGGCATAGCCGGATGGGCGAGCCCGATCACGGCGGCCGGCGTCTTGTTTCCCGGCTGGGGCTGGTTCGGCCTTGCAGCGACAGCGACTGGCCTTCTCATCATGACGACGAGATTATGGCCGATCGCCGCGCTCGCCCTGGGAGGAGCGTTCGCATGGTCCGCCGCAAGCTGGACCCTGCCGACAGTGCCGGAAGGCTGGCAAGGGATCGATACGAGCTTCCAGTTCAGTGAAGCGGGCCAGTACGCCGACTATGCGCAGCACATGGCGACCATCGCCATGGTGAAGGAGGCCGCAGGGCAGGGGGCAAGCGTTGTTGTTTTGCCCGAAAGCGCATTCGGAATCTGGACCGCGACTACCGAGCGCCTGTGGACCCGCGAGTTGGCCGGAACCGATGTGATGATCAATGGCGGTGCAATTGTCATCGACCACTCCGGCTACGATAACGTCATGGTGCAAGTGTCCGGAGAGGGCAGCGAGGTCATCTATTATGAGCGAATGCCTGTGCCGATCTCCATGTGGCAGCCTTGGACTACAGGGGGGGCGAATGCGCATTTCTTCGCCAATCCGGTCGTTGACTTTGCCGGCGTTTCGATAGCGCCGCTCATCTGCTACGAACAACTCGTTATCTGGCCGATCCTGCAATCCATGCTGTTTGGCCCGGAGGTCATCGTTGCGACGGGGAACGGCTGGTGGACGGGTGATACCAACATCGTCGCCATTCAGAAGGCGAGCGCCGAGGCGTGGGCCGCGCTTTTCGGCGTGCCACTGGTAATGGCTTTCAACCACTAAGGAGGGCCCGATGATCGATCCTGAATTGATCCAGCTCTGTGCTGATCCCCGGCTTGAGGTCGAAATTGTTCAGCAGTTCGTTTCCGAAATGAACGCTTCCGACCATCTGACCATCCATGTTTCCCAAGGCAAGCGCACAATCCTCGTACCCAAGCCCGAGACGATCGAGCAGGCCGTTGAGACGACGCGGGAGTGGGTAGGGCAGGCGAATGTGCGCGTCGGGGTAACGCAATACCCAGCCGGTTTGGGTGTGACTGATCCGAGCCAGATCAGCCATGAGCTGTTCGACAGTTGCGAAAACCTGCGCATGGGCACCGAGCTTTTCGACAAGGTGCTGCGCGTGGTGACGCAATGGTATGGCGGTCCGGCTGAACCGGCCTTTGAGGACGCAATCTATGCCTATCGCACCGGCTGGTTCGAGGGCGAACGCATCTTCTATGCCGAAGATCCGGAAGTCGAGGTCATGGCGCCCGAGCGCTCGACGGCGCAGGCGGAACCCGGAACCGGCGATGCCGCCCAGGCTGAGGCCGAGGCGGGGCCGTCGGAGCCGCCCTTTAGCTATCAGGACCCCAACTCCGCTTCTATCCGAATTGATCTATCCGGCATCCGTGTCCACAATCAGGAGCCTCCCTCGAGCCAATGAACAGCCATATCATCGTCACCATCTTGCTCTGCACCTTCAATGCAAACCGGCTGAAAACCGGATTTGGGATGGCGATCCAATCCGGCGTGACCTGACCCGCGAAGTAGCCCTGCGCTTCATACACTTGGCCGATGACTGGATTGCCGACTGCCGCGGTCGCAGCAGAGTTTGCCACACGGTTTCCATGCGCGGATTGCGGTTGAACCTTCACCAAATCAGACAGGTTTGCCGCTTCAGCGGTCGACTAAAAGCGGACGTCGGACGCGCGCTACCAAGCGGCAATTCACGGCGAAAAGAGGTAGCCTCCTCCATAGGTCTTGCCAATTGCGCCGAAGCACGGTCCCAAAAATCTTCATGAAAGGGAGTGGAGCCAACGAGAAACATGACATTCACAAGTGTTGCGTTGCGCTTGTGCAGAATGAATACAGCAGGAGTGCCCGCAAAAGCGTCGCCTTTCAATCGATGGGGCTCCCGCTACACCTTGATGGCGGCAGCTGTGACGTACATGAACGCCACGCCGACCAGAAAGCCCGACAGGACCGGCGGCGATAACCAGGATGGCCCCCGGCCCCCGCTGCTGCGCAGGAAAAAGGCGCTCACTTCGACGATCACTTGGAGAATGGCACCGGCCCCAACCCCCAGGGCGAGGGCTGACCATTGGGAGCCGTAGGCGAGGCTGCCGATCCACATGCCAAAAACCGCAGGTGCACCAGCGACCAATGTAAGGGCACCGAAGGCCCAAAGCGGTGGCTTTTGTCGAACGATGGGAGCGGCAATGCCGATACCCTCGGTGACATTGTGAATGGCGAAACCGAGAACGAGGAAGGTCCCGAGACCTGCAGAGCCAGCGGCGAAGGCTGCGCCAATGGCGAGGCCCTCTCCAAAATTGTGCAGGCCGATCCCGAAGGCGATGTAAAATGCCAAAGCCAGCCCTTCGGGCCGCCCGCCGCGGCGGCTGATACCCATGAGAATCAGGAACGTCGCCAGAGCCGCGAGGATGACCATTGCCGGCCCCTGGAAAAGAGGCGCCGACTCGGCAGCCAACTCCAACGCCTCGAGGGTCATGTCGACGAGCAGGAAGGCGAGTAAGCCCACTGTGAGGGCCAGCACGAAACCCATGCCTGACGTGCCCATGTTGCGCATGGCCGGATAGAACATCAAACCGATGGCGACAGGCAAAATACCGACGATCGCACCGACCACGGCCTGCTGGAGGAGTTGTCTTTGGGTGGCAACCGGCGTGTGCACCGCGACGGCGATTTCGTGCTCGAAGGTAGCGCCGGTATTGGTCATCAGTTTGACACGGTGCGCTTCGCCCAGCACCCAGGGATAGGGAATGTCTATCCATGCGGTCGATCCGCGCGCCAGCGGGCCGGAGGGGGTCATGGCGAAATCCCAATAGGCGTCGTCTACCTGGACCTGCGCGACCGTCATGTCCTCGGAGCCGCCGGCACGGACCTGGACCTGGATGCCACCGTCATTCAGGACCGTCCTCTCAAAGGTGATCGCTTCGACCGGAGGGGCGCCATTGTTGAAGCTTCGAAGCGGGTCTGCCGCAGCAACCCAGATAATGGCAATGGCCAGCACCAGCAGGGGCGCCAGCAGCCAGAAAAACCGGCGCAGGCCGGACGAGGCGTTGGACGATTGTGCAAGCTCGGTCATATCAGGCCTCCACGATGTCGAACATGCCCATCCACCCCAGCTCGGTGAACTCTGACTGGTGGGCATGAAACATGTACATGCCGGCCTCGTGGTCGGCGTAGCTAAACTCAAGAATGCCCCGCTGCGCCTGGCACTGCATGATCAGATCGACGGTGCGCAGGGTCGGGGTCAGGGTCGTGCCGGTATCGAAGTAGTTGAAGAAGTTGGCGTGCAGGTGAAACGAGTTGATGGGATCGAATTCGGTTGCGTTGACGAGATAAATGCGCACCGGTCGCGACTTCTCGATGTGGATGGGCTTCTGTGAATAGGCATTGGCGATCGTGTTGACCGCGTAGAACTCGTTCTCATTGTCGAAATTGGTGTCGAAGGCGTTCATGACCATCACCAGTTCCTGCCAGCGGGCATTCTCCGGCGTGCCAAACAGGCGGGATCGCGCGACATCGGTATTGTCAGGATGGAGGTTCGGATCGGGATCGATCACGAAGGCTCCGTACATGCCTTTGTGCATGTGCCGCTTCAGCGGAAATGCATGACAGTGATAGAGGTGGCAGCCGAATGGCTTGGCATCGAATTCGTATATGAACTCGTCGCCCGGGTTGATCAAGCCAGCCCCCGGCACACCGTCCATGCGCCAGGAATGGATGCCGTGAAAGTGCATGGAGTGCGGATGGGAGCCGTAATTACGGAAGATGATCCGCAGCCGTTCGCCTTCCTTTGCTCTGAGAGCGGGACCAGGCACACGGCCGTTGAAGGTCCAGGCTGGAAACATCACACCCGGGGCGATCTCGATCTCCTTGTCGATGGCCTCTACCTCGAAGGTGCGCAGCGTCCGTCCGTCATCCATCGTCGAGACGGTGCCGACATCCCATTCGGTTAGCATTGCAGTCGGATCGAAGCCGTTGCGCTGTAGGTCGACATTCCCCACCGTCGTCATCCGCCCGTGTCCGCCTTCATGCGCCCCAGGCGCCGCGTCCAGATCAAGGGGAGGTCGATCAGGGTCTGGCATCGCGGTCATATCGTGACCCTGCATGGATTGACCAGCGACAGAGGAGGTCAGCACAACCGTACTGCCCGCGACGGCCAAGCCACCAATAATGAGGCTGCGACGCCTCACCATGTCCACGGATTTGTCGAGTGCCATAGCGTCCTCTAATGCGAATGGTTCGCAACAACTATCGCACAGTCGTGTGTTTTTGCAAGTAGGAATGATTTGCATCTGGGTAGTTTGATGGGGCTCGGTGTACATGGAGCAGTCGCCAACGCCACAGTTGCAAGCGGAACGGCACTGTTGACCGTATACTCGCTGGACCTTGGCCTGCCCTTTATCCTGCGCGGGTTCATGACACGGATTTTGTCAATGCGCCGAAATGGCCGGGCCCCCCAAGGTTGCCGTCCCTGGCGGGGTGGTTATGGTGTCGCCCACTACCGGCTATCTCTCCAGCTTTGTAATTTTGGTGCCTCCGCACGTTCCCGGCCAGCGACCGGATCGGCTGAGCCTGAGTCTTAAGGGATTATGCGATATGCTCAGGCGAGCCTTTCAATCGCACTGGCGGATTTCTGCTTGTCGGGCGACTGGTCGTGCTCGGCTTCAACACCGACGTAGGCTTCGGAAAGTTCGGGGGGCTCCGGCTTGGATCCAGATGGAGTGCACGCTCGCCATAGTCGCGGAGCTCCTTGTCTGGATCGCCCGAACCGTCTCACGGCCACGGGCCTCTGGCTCATCATCGGCGCGCACTGGGCAACCTGCTCGACCGGCCGCGGCAGGGCGCCATGACCGATTTTCTGGATTTCTCCATTGGCAGCTATCATTGGCCAGCCTTCAATCTTGCCGACGATCGTCTGCCGGGCTTTTGCGCTTGGAGAGTGTTCTGGCACATGGCGAAAAGGAGGTTCAAAATGGCTGAGCTTTCCCACTCATACAAAAGAATCGCTTTGATGCCTCGGGTCCCTTGAACCCGAACGCCGGATGCCATTCTGGCTCTCATCAGTGAACAACGCCATCATTGTGGACGACCTCACCATGAATTGAGTAGCGGCGGCACAGCCTCATGCCTACAGAAGCGCAATGTTCGTGCATATCTCCATAAATGGCAGGCTCATTCTCCGCTGGTGTTTTGCGGTGATGATCTGCCTGACGGCTGGCGCCGCGTTCTCCTGGGAAATGCAAGAGCAGCCCGAGGCCGTTGTCGAACTCTTTACGAGCCAAGGTTGTCTGCCCTGCCCGGCAGCAGATCGGATTCTGACTCGGCTGGGCGACGAGAACAAGGTTATAACTCTTTCTTATCATGTGGACTTTTGGGATTACGCCGGCTGGGCCGATACGTTCGCTTTGCCGGCCAACGGTGAACTCCAGAAGGCGTATGCCAAGAGGGCGGGCACCGGCAGAATCTACACGCCGCAGATGATCTTCAACGGTGAACGCGCTGTGGTCGGCTCTAGTGCCGAGGAATTGCGGACCGCACTGGAGAGCGCCAGTCTGGAACTTTCTCTAAACGTTGAAATCGAATCTCAAGACATCGTTAATATCACGGCGGGGCCGCGTTCCGGTCTAGGAAATGCGATTGTGTGGCTGGTCACTTTCCGGGACAGTGCCGAGGTTGATGTTGCAAGTGGCGAAAATATGGGCCAACGCCTTTCGTATTCTCATATCGTCACGTCCCGTCGACCAGTCGGGATGTGGGATCCAACGACCGGTATGGAGATAAGTATCCCGGTGCCTGAGGCTTTGGGGCCTGCCAACGATGGGTTCGCGCTCATCATGCAGGAAAAGGACGGCGCTTTGCCTGGCCGCATTCTGGGCGCCGTCATGATCGCTCGCTGAGATCCGCCAAGCTTCGCTTGATCTCATGCGCAGTTGCCGCGCCCCTGCATTTCAGTTCGTTGCGACGGGCGTTGTGCATAAAGGAAAATATCACCGTTCGCGGAACGCCGAAATTGGCAGAAGCCTTTGATGACTTCATCAATGCAATTGGCCCCAGAACCGGCACCCGCTGCGGGGCCTTACGGCGGGTTGTGAGTTGCTAAAAAAGCTGGGCAACTGCGCCCATACCCAACAGGTTGGCAACCAAAACGATACCCAGCCGGAATTGCTCCATCGCCGTAACGCTCGGTTGCAGCGTCGAGCGCGGGAATGATCAAGGAGAAGAACGACGCCGCCAACATCACCCCTGCGGCAAAACCCAATAGAAGATCACGCGTGGGGCGGGCGGGAACGCGTCCGAAAAGAACGGGAAGCGCTCCTACGGCGGTCAGCAGGCCGGTCGCGAGGCTTCCGAAAAAGCCAAGCGCGATCGGCGACAGCGTGTCCATGCAAGATCCTTGGAACTGTTGGGAGAAGAAGCGGAGCGGAGTTCTAGCTATCGCCCACACGCGCCACCTCTTCGTCAACAAGCGCACGCAGTTGTTCTGCGCCGAATTCGGTCAATGGTCGACCATTGACGAAGAATGTGGGCGTTTGGCTTACGCCAATAGTTTCGATATCGGTGCGATCCTGGTTCATGAGCCCAACCGTGCTCGGGCTCATGATCTGCGATGATGCCGCTTCCACGTCGAGACCGGCTCCGCCAGCAATTTCGAGAATGTTGGCCTGAGGTGCGGACCCATGGGCCGCCCATTCCGGTTGTGCCTCAAGCAGTGCTTCGAGAACTGGCACGAAAACATCCTGCATGCGCGCGGCTTCGAGGACCTTGATTGCTTGCTCTGACGCTTCCCCGTGGAACGCCGCGTATCGCAAAACCACCCGCACATCGTCGGGGTAATCGGTCAGGATGTCTTCGACTACCGGATAGAAGGCACGGCAGGCCTCACAAGCAGGATCAAAGAACTCGACAATGGTCACCGGCGCTTCTTCCGGCCCGAGTATGGGAGAATGCCCGCGAACCAACGCCTCCGTTATCCCGGAATCGGCGGCTGCGACATCGGTGGTCGGCACGGGTTGGCTCACATACCATGCCGCGCCGCCGAACGCGATGAACGCTGCGGCGAGGATAGAAATGACAAGGATCTTTCTATTCATTGGGGTTCTTTCGTAGGGACGTGATGAGTAGCGTTGCGATGGCGCCGAACGCCACGAGCGATAGCAAGGGGATTGGCAGGCCCAGCACAGTCATCTCCGACCCTGAGCAGGATGGCCCCGAAGCACTGCATGGACGTATGCTTTCGGGGGTCAAACCATAAAATACTCCGAGGTGCCACAAGGCGATGAATGCGCCGATTGCCGCCAGGATGACCCCGTATCGCGCTACCATCGGGTCTCGCCACCACACACCCAGCCCCAGCACTATGGCCAGGGGGAACATAAAGGCTCTTTGAAACCAGCAAAGCGAGCATGGTATCTGCCCCAGGACTTCGCCAATGAACAGCACGGCCAGCGAACTGGTCAGCGAGAGCATCCAAGCGACCAGAACGATATTCTCACTGCGATGGGCCATGATGACTCTTTTGGTGCGCCTGAAAGCTTCGCTCAATGTCTACAAGCTATAGCCGGTATAGGTTCAAGCAGAATTTGCGACCGCTGCTGAATTTCTATGGGCGAACTTTGCCACGTGAGGCAGAACTTGCATATGTTGAGCCGGACCAACCCGCGCGCTGAACCTTTTCGCAACCGCAATGTTCACCCTATGACACTGCGCCAGCACGGAGTATTTCATGTCACATGATCATGGTCATGCGCACTTGGACCCAAAATCGGGCGATCGTCGGGTTGCCATTGCTATATGGGCCAATGGTCTGCTCACGGTCGCCCAGATAATCGGAGGTATCCTTTCGGGCAGCATCGCGCTGATTGCCGATGCGATACATAATTTTTCGGACATGGCTTCGCTCGTGATCGCCTTCGGCGCACGAAAGATATCGCGACGGCCGGCCGATGCACGGATGACATTTGGGTACGGTCGGGTCGAGATCGTCGCCGCGCTTATCAACTATACCTCCCTTGTTCTGATCGGGTTCTATCTGATCTACGAGGGTGTCATGCGCATGGTGGATCCACCGGAGGTCGCGGGATGGACAGTGGTCATACTCGGCACTGTAGCGCTCGCCGTCGATACCCTCACCGCGCTCCTGACGTATTCGATGCAGAAGGGAAGCGTGAACATTAGAGCCCTTTTTCTGCACAACCTTTCCGACGCGCTCGCCTCGGTTGCCGTGATTTTGGGCGGGACCCTCATTCTGCTCTTCGACATGAGGTGGGTCGATCCTGCGATCACCATAGGGATCGCACTTTACATCCTCTATCTTGCCCTTACCGAAATCGGCGGCCCCATTCGCACGTTGATGCTTGGGAGTCCCCCTGACCTCGACAATGACGCGGTGATTTCGGCAGTGCGCGGGATTGATGGGGTTGTTGACGTCCACCATGTGCATCTTTGGCAGATGGAGGAGCATGCCGCCGCTCTCGACACGCATGTCGTCATCGAGCAGAGCAAATGGGAGGAGCTCGAAGACGTGAAGCGGTCGATTAAACAGGCAATTGAAGACGGATTCGGCATCACCCACTCAACCCTCGAATTCGAACGGGAAGCCGACGCGCATAAGAATGCCCAAATTTATGACCACGGGACAGACCGCGGGGATGGCGATCACGGCCATTAGTGGGTTACCGCCAGTGTGTCGCGCGCCATCTTCGACATGAGCAGACGAGCAGCAAGGCTGACTTTGAGAAAACGGAGAACCTGTGGTTCTATGGAGTGGTCATAGTCGGTAGAATTCTGCCCGCAACGCTCATTCGGAGCCATGGGCATAAATACATTGCTGGACAGTTGAGTTAGAGAGGTGAGGCAATTGGATTGGTCCATCGGCCCCCTGAGCGCTAACATGCTGCAGCACATAGCGACGATGAACGTCATCGCGCCGGCTGCAGTCGTTTTCGTCCTGCGTCATCTTCCATCCAATCTGTGGCGCAGTTGGCACTGGGCCACTGCGGTTCAACTTTGCGTGTTCTGGATGTGGCACGCCCCCCCTGTAATGAACGCGGCCATGGCTTCGTCTGCGCTTCACGTGTTCATGCAGTTTTCGCTCTTCGCGGTAGCGCTGTGGTTCTGGGCCTCCGTCCTTACACTGCCATCGTCACGCCGCTGGGTAGGCATTTTCAGCTTATTGATTACAGCAAAGCTCTTTTGTCTTCTCGCTGCTCTCATGATCTTCGCCGGTCGGCCGATTTTCGCCATGAACATGGGTATGGACGGAGTGCCAACGGGTATCACGCTCGCTGATCAAGAACTCGCGGGCCTGATCATGATCGTGGCATGCCCGTTGTTCTACGTTTCGGCCGGCGTCTATATCGCAGCAAAATGGCTTTTTGAGCTCGATGCGGAAAACCGACCTGCGACTTGATGCAGTGTGTGAGGCAAAAGCTAGGTGGTGGGCCCGCTCTCGATTGCAGATGCCGCGACCTCATCACCGATATGGGTGAAGCTGAACAAAAAGCTGGCGGCCACGAACAGCGCGAGAATGCTCAGCGTGATCAGATTTCTTCGACTTTTCGGATTGGATTGGTGGGGTTTGGTGTGTGCGGTCATGGTGATTATGAAGTCCTTTTCTAGACCACGATGATGGGCGCGCCATTTGGAACGCGGTTGTAGAGATCGATGATATCCTGATGCAGGAGGCGAACGCAGCCGCTGGAAACCGCCCGGCCGATCGACCAGACCTCCCCTGTTCCGTGGAGCCGATAGAGCGTGTCCCGACCATCCTGGAAAATATAGAGAGCTCTCGCACCCAGTGGATTGGTCAAACCCGGCGGTTGTCCGTCGGCCCATTTCTCGAGCTCTGGCTCACGTTCGATCATTTCTGCCGGGGGTGTCCAGGTGGGCCATTTCTTCTTGTAAGCGATGGTGCCCTGGCCCGACCAACCAAATCCAGCTCGACCTATACCAACACCGTAGCGCACAGCCTGACCGTCTGCGCGGACCAGATAGAGATAGCGATCTGCCGTATCAACGACGAGGGTTCCCGGGGTTTCCCCTGTCGGGTCTGGGACGACGCGCCGGTAGTAAGCAGGGTCCAGTTGGCGCAGATCGACAGCTGGCACAGGAAAGCGTTCCTGGGGCATGGGTCCATACATGTCGAGATAGACTGGATCGATCCGTGGCTCGACCGGGGCAACTTCAGGCTGAGTGGTCTGGCAGGCGGCCAGGAGGCCACCCAAGGCTGCTGCAGAACCCAACTTCATGAAGGTTCGCCGCGTCTGGGGTGCTGTCTTGCGCTTTTCGGTTTCGGCATGGAGCATAGTGATGTCCGTTCCTTTCCTTGTATTTGTGGGGTGGGCCAAAGATGGACGTAGCGTCCAGTCACAGTTTCGTCAGCTTCTATTTGATGGCGAGGGCAACTGTCTTGGCGTCTCCTCTTCGAGGAGTTGCTCGACTGAGTAGACTACGTCAGCGAAATTTCCCATTTCCCCGGGCATGACAGCCTTTCGTGGTGGCAGGCGCACACTCAGGGCATCCACAAGTCGATCGTTCACTGTTACTTCGTAGTGCAAATGGTTTCCCGTCGAGAGGCCGGTCGTTCCGACATAGCCTATGACTTGCCCCTGTTCGACCTGGGTTCCGGGAGCGATGCCATCGGCAATGCCGCTCATGTGGGAGTAGGAGGTTTCGAATCCATTGACGTGCGTGAGCTGGACTTGACGTCCATAATTGCCATTCCAACCGGCCAGCTTCACTTCGCCGTCGCCACCGGCATAGATTGGCGTCCCGGCCCCTGCCGCCAGGTCCACGCCCTCATGACCGAGCCGCCGACCCGTGACCGGATGCACGCGCATTCCCATCGGTGACGTCAAAATTCCGCCTCCCTCTAGTGGCCGACGCAGCAAGAGCGCACCACCCGATGCGCCTTCGCGGTCGAAGTATCCAACTGCACCTGATCTGTCCGTGAATCTGAAAAGTTCCAGTTTTTCTCCTTTGCTCACGAGTGACACGTAGAGCAGGTCCTCGTGATCCTGGGTTGCATTGGCTTTCAGAATTTCAAGCTTATCGCCCGGAGCCACCGTTTTCCGAAGATCGGCATCATTAGAAAAGATCGAAATGAGATCTTCGATGACGTGGTCCGGCAAATCGCTGCGCCTCCCAGTTTCCCAGATTGACCGATAAAGCGTGGGAAGCGCTGCAACGTCGACCCGTTCAGCGCTTTCTTCGGGAAACGGTATGCTTGGCGGTTCCAGGGCGAGAACAAAACGACCGGAATCGGTCTGCGCGACTGTGAAGGCATGTGCATCGGAATTTGTCTGCTCGTCATGAAGATAAACGCTCAAGCGAACCGGGCGCGAGGCTTCGGTTTCGTCCCCTGTGCGGTAAAGGATTCTGAGGCGCGTTCGGGCCGGCAGGTTCGAGAGCCCGAGGACGTTACGGGTGGCCTCGACGATCTGGGCCGATGTTCCCAGCGTGAAGCCATTCTGATCCAGAACTTCAGTAACCAAGCTTTCTTCCTCAAGCTTGATAAGTCGCTCCGTTGAGCCTGCCCCCACTCTTCTTTTGGGAACCACAGAGACGTTATCGGGCACGTTGGACGCAATCGAGGAGACAACGGCGGGGAATTCCGAGGGCACCGCTGCGTAGGCGAAAGCCGGGGACGGCGGCCCGACCGGCACTGTAGGCGATTGGTCCAAAATGAATGCGACCGCTGATGCATCACTTACAGCTAACGGTGGCGCGGCATCCATCAGCATTGGCTTCGAGGAAATGAGAACCTCGGTGTCGACCGCTTCACCGTAGACTTGAGATGCGATATTTGGCGCCGTGTCTTCAGTTGGCGTCATTGCTACACCCATGTCATCATCGACATCTTCTGGCGCTGGAATATCGGCGGTCAGAATGGTCGCTGATGTTGCCAGTGAAACGTTGAGCCACTCAAACTCCTGGTTGCGAAGCTGCGCAGAGCGCCCATCGGTTTCAGCTACGCTCAAGGTGAACGTGCGCCGGTTCGGGGCATTCTGAACCGTGGTTCGGGCACGATTCGTCTTGCCGTCGGCTGTGCGGGACGTTTCGGGCTTCGAGCTTGCGTGGAAGGCGCTTGAGAAGGTGGAAAAGGTGTCTCTGCCCTCGAAGGCGAGGAAAATGGCCCCGGCCATCATAAGGAAGGACACAATGCCGGTGAGGGTGATCGCTATCACCGAGTTTATGTCCAGCTCTCCCGCCTGCGGTATCGGGCCGTGTGCCGCGTTGACGAGAAGAGGCTCGGCATCCGAAATACCGAGAGACCCAAATTGCCTATCCTTCTGATTTTGAACGCGGCTCAATGGCATGACCGGCTACGAGACCTTCCGATTCAAAGCATGTTTGTGATCTGCCCCCTGATGCCTACTGATCTGGTGGCGATGACGCGCCAGCACTGCCTGCGAAACAATGTTCGAATCCGGTTCGGCACCCGCGATGAGGCTGGAACGACGACCGAACTGCCACGGTCGCCCGATGACGAACAGGCCGGGGACAGGCTCGCTCCCTTCCCCTTGATCCATCTCGAACCGGATCCACGAATAATCGTTCCGATATCCGACCGCCCAGATCACAACATCCACCTGTTGGTTTGAACCATCCGCAAAACTGGCTGACGATCGATCCAAGCCTGTCAGGCGCGGGCGAATGCGAACGCCCATTCGGGCTAAATCCTTGAGGGCGTTCCCCCGATGGGGAAAAGGATCAGCACGGGCCATAAAGCGACCGATGGGCGATTTGCGAGTCGCCGAGAGCATTCCAAAGACCCTAAGCCACTGCCAGACACTCCGGCCAAAAACTCGCTCGGGCAGCATTTTGCGCGGCTTGCCGGTTGCGAGAAATGTCTCATGATCGCGGGACAAGCCGGCCGCGATGTCACGCCCTGAGGCTCCGTCGCCAACAACAAGGACGCGTGAGCGGTCCCTGATGGCAGCGGCTCGGAAAGTCTCTGCTATAAGGTGCCCGATATTGGGCGCGTCGGCAGCCATGGCAGGGATCTTTGGTACCTGAAATGGCCCTGTTGCCACGATCACCGATGGCGCAGTGAAGGTCCGACCATTGCCACACCGAACAAAGAATGTCCTCTCACCATGTTGCTCCAGTGCCACTACACGATGGTCGAGGTAGACTGGTAGATTGAAGCGTCTCGCGTAGCTCTCGAGATAGCTGCCGAACTCTTCCCTGGTGGCATAGCCATCGCGTTCACCATCAAGGGCCAGACCCGGAAGCGCGCTCATGGTCCGGGGTGTGAACAGGGTGAGCCCGTCATAGCGCCGGCGCCAGACATCCCCGACTGCGCTTAACGCTTCGAGGATTACGAACTGAACGTCAGATTGCGCGAGGCGATGCCCCATGGCCAGCCCCGATTGACCTGCGCCGATGACGATAACGTCGAAAGCCTCAGGAGCCGAGCTTGCCTTTGTCAGCTCCCGGTCGAAGACAACGGCCATACCTCCTTGCGTTTCGGTCATGCCGTTGCTACCGCCGTTCCTAAGGAGCGGCCAGTTCCCACGCATCGGTATCCGGCGCCCCACCATAATTCCTGGAACGTGACGTCGTGGAGATGACTATCCATGGCCTGCCAGGGCGCCACGTCTTGGTAGTCCCGGCTCACCCCGAACGGCTTGTTGATTGCGATGGCAAAGTCTACCAGCCAACCGGGCCATCGATCCGGATGCTTGAGCCCAATGGATGCGAGGCGCCCGCCCGGCGGCAACCGTCGCGCGATCGTAGCTATGACCTCAGAATAGTCCGGCACCATCTCCAACGCAAATGCAGCAATTGCCGCGTCGAACTCGAAACGGTTGGGAGCCTCGGCGATATCGCCTTGAATGAGGTCGACGTTTGACCACCCCTTGCGG
>TARA_R110002051_G_scaffold117777_2_pt1 | contig 15534 bp, 17 predicted proteins | sample TARA_R110002051 | Tara Oceans TARA_R110002051 (sample SAMEA4397023) | marine metagenome | biome: Polar Biome; feature: [MES] marine water layer (ENVO:01000295) within the mesopelagic zone...; material: water (ENVO:00002006), including particulate matter (ENVO:01000060) such...
GCGCCGCGGCGCCGGGCACACCCGGCATCATGGTGCTGGGACCGGCGGAAGCTCCGCTGGCGCTGATCCGGGGCCGTCACCGGTTCCGGCTGCTGGTGCATGGCGAGCGCGGCAGGGACATGCAGGGCTTTGTCCGGGCGATGCTTGCGCAAGCTCCCAAGGCGCGCGGGTCGGTGCAGGTGCAGGTGGACATCGATCCGCAGAGTTTCCTGTAAGCGGCGGGATGAAATCGGCGTTGCAAAAACCGGCTGCATCAGGTCAGAAGTAAACTGGTGGATTATCCGAAGAGGCGGAGAGGTCATGGGTGCAGGGTCGATATGCAGGAAAGCCTGACACATTCGAATCGATTGCTGAATCTGCTCGACAAGGCTTATGACGCCCCGTTTCGTCCCGACAGCTTTCATGATCTCATGAATGCCGCACATGAATTCTATTTTTCCGACCCGGCAGATCTCTCATCTCATGCGCTGGCGAACGCCGACTACGAAAACAATCCGACCATCTCCAGTCATCTCGCCCGGATAGAGCGCCTGCTCAACGAGCGTGAACTGGAGAACCGGTCATATCCGATGAATATCAATCGCCCGACACTGGTTGCCTTGCTGGTTGATCCGGAAACCGGACTGGTTGAAGGAAACTCTCTTGCAAAGGAATTCTTCAAGCACGATTTTCCGCTGCATATCAGAAACATGAACCTGGAATCGGCCTGCCGGAGCCAGCTTCTGAAGATGGCAAAGTCAGCCGTGGCAACCAGTGGATTTACCGGTGATATCTCGCTGATCAAGCGAAAGGACGACACTGTTGCCCATCTCGCCAAATGCGGAAAATGGGTAAGTTGCGAAGTCGGAAGCGGCGCGCAAAGCCGCGGTCTGGCGGTTTCCATCGTGCATTTTGAATGGACAGCCCAGGCACTTGAGTTCTGCCAGTCAATGTTTGATCTCTCGGTCTCGGAAACGGAAGTCCTGGCGGCGCTGCTGAACGGCAAGACGCAGCCCGAGATCGCGGAATTGCGCTGCCGAAGCGTCGAAACCATCAAATCGCAATCCAAGTCGATCCTGCGCAAATCGGGATGCCGCAAAATATCCGATCTTCTGGTTCTTGCGACGACATACGGGCTGCTTGTCGATCCGGGCAAGGCCCATTCAGCGATCACGCGGGCAGAGGTTCCTTTTTTTGCCCGGCCCGACCGGATTTTCACGCGGGCGGATGGCCGCAAGATAAGCTACGGCGTTTACGGTGACCCGGCCGGAAAACCTGTGCTGTTCATTCACGGGTTGGTCCAGGGACCGTTCTTTCCGTCCGACATGATCGAGAAATTCAAGCGGGACAAGATCAGGATCATTGCACCGTCGCGGCCGAGCTTCGGGCAGACCGACATACCGCTCAACTGGAAGGATTTCGATCGGGTCGTCGTCGATGATGTGATGCAGCTTGTGCCCGAGATTACCGATCAGCCATTGACCGTGGTCGCGCACCAGGGTGGGGTCAGCCATGCATGCCGGATTGCGTTCGCGCTCGGCAAGCAGACAAAAAACATGGTGATGGTGGGAGCGGGAATTCCCATTGATGAAAAGAAGCATCTTGACCACATGGGCCTGCAGACACGAATTGCCGCATTGGGTGTCAAATATACGCCCCGCATTCTGGAAACAATGATCCACATAGGAATCGTCAACTGGCTTCGAAAAGGGATAAAGCCCTACGCCGAACATCTGTTTTCAAACTCACCCACGGATCAGGCCTATCTGGAGGACCCGCGTATCTATCCGATATGCGAGGCAGGGATCCTGCACATGATAGAGCAAGGCGCGAAAGCCATCATTCATGACGGGATGGCCGCCATGGCGGATTGGGAGAGCGACTTCCTGAGGCTGTCATGCCCGATCAAATGGCTTCACGGCACCGAAGATCCGATCATGCGCTATGACTATGTGCAGGAATTTGTCGAAGCGCATGGTGGGGCGCCGGTCGAACTTGTCGAAAACGGGGCCAACACCATGCATCTGTCCCACAGCGATATCTTCCACAGGGTGATTGCCGAAGCGGTTTTCTCAGCCTGACCCGGCACAATGGATGCACCTCACCATAAGGCACTTCAGCCGCGCCGCCACATCGTCACCGGGGTGCCGTCCACCAGAGTGCCGGAGAAGTAGTTGATTCCGTCACGCTTCATCTCGGCCACGGGCAGCCCGTTGATGCTTTCAATGGCCAGAACGGCATCATAGCCGGTGAAACTGTGTCCAAGGGCAAATCTCGCGACACTTGCGAGATGTCCATTCGAGCAGGACATATTTTTCATGGTCCCGCCTTTCGCATCCTTGAGCTTGTATCCGCTGGTTCTGCCAAATCCCTGCGCGATGACGCCGGCGCCTGTTCGGATCTGAATCTCGCAGCCGCAATCTGAAGCACCGTCGGTTACCATCCATTTGCCACCAAGGTCCTGCTCGGTGCGCACAACCTGGCTTGCCACTGTCGCTCCTATCACCCCGCCGCCTATCATGTTGCCGAGAACATTGCGCCCGACATTTCGAGCCAGGTTTTTGCCTACAGCGTTCTTTGCAAAATCAGCCCCCTTTGCCGGTTTAGGCGGCGGTCCGCCCGCCAGCGGCATCGAGCACATGGCCGGATTTGCGGGCGTTGCGGCGAAAGCGGTCACCGTTGGCGCGGTTGCGTCTGCGGCGGTGCCGGCGGCTTCGGTCTTGGCGGCCGGGGAAGGAGTCTGACATGCCGAGGCAAGTGTAAGCACACCCAGAAGGCCAATTGTTCGCAGTGTCATTTGCAGGTCCCGTTGTCTGTGACCGTCTCGAGGCGTGCATGGTTGTGTCCGGCATTTTGCCGACAGCAAGTTCACGCAGCAAACCCCAGGCGGTCGCCTGTCGATGGAAAGTCATACTGAAATCAGTAAACTGACCGGGACCTGCGTTAGCAATTACCCCGCGGGGTTATCGGAATGGGGAATCTGCGGTGGCCGCTGGGCGCGCCCTGCACAATGCAAAGGACATGTCGAACTGGTTCGAACCGGATTGTGCGGGGACGATGCGCCGGCCCGGCAAATGCCACCAGGACCGCGAGAAGACCTGGTGGGGAGATGGGGATGGCCGGCTGACGAGTTCAGATGCCTGAGGTTGTGTTGCTCGCGGTCTGGTTCCTTGGGGTGCCCCAGTTGACGCGAGCCCAGATCCGTTCGTGCACGACGAAGAATGCCAGGCCGGTAACTGATGTGGACAGCGCGAAGGTGACGGCGCTGAGCACCGAGCCTGTGTGAAACCAGGCGAGCACACTTGTCATGATAAGGCCGAGGATCTGCCAGGTCACTGCTTTTGCTATGGTTCTGAAGTTGGATTCCATGGTCTGCAATCTTGGTGGTTCATCGGTTGTAATGACACCAATCTAGCTTTCCCCGGCAATCGCCGGAATTCTGTATCTTCGCAGCATAAATACACAAATGTTGATTTTTATCACCATTTGTGTAAAAATCCGGCAATGCACAAGAATGAACGCGCCGAACTGTTTCGCTTGCGGCTGGCCAGCCGTCTCGCGCTGAGCGGAATGAGCCGCAGCGCGCTGGCGCGAGCCGCGGGCGTCGACCGGTCGACAATCGCGCAATTGCTGGCCAATGACGAGGTTCGCCTGCCCAATGCGCATCTGGCGGCGGAATGCGCCCAGGCGCTTGGGGTGAGCGCGGACTGGCTGCTGGGCCTGTCGGATCGCCCCGAGACGGCGGCCGAGGTTCTGTCGGCGAATTTCCGGATGGAAACGGCCCATCGGACCCCGGCGGACGAGCAGATCATCACCTGGCACCAGGAAGCCGCCGGACACAAGATCCGGCACGTTCCGGCGATGCTTCCCGATATTCTGAAAACCGAAGCGGTTCTCGAATGGGAATATGCGGCTTTTCTGGACAAGACGCCGGAGCAGGCGCGCGGCGCCATGCACGAGACGACCGAGTGGCTGCGCGCGCCGGGATCGGACTATGAAATCTGCGTCTCGATAGACAAGGTCCGGTCATTGGCGCGTGGCCACGGTTACTGGGAAGGGCTCGACCGCGATGTCCGGGCCAAGCAGATCGATTTCATGGCGGACAGCTGCGCCCGGCTGTACCCGTCGCTCAGACTCTATCTTTACGATTCGAAAAAGGTGTTCTCTGCTCCGGTGTCGATTTTCGGACGGTTGCTCGCGGCGGTCTATGTCGGGCAATTCTACCTGGTGTATCGCGACAGCCGCCAGGTCAGCGCGCTGACACAACACTTCGACACGCTGGTGCGCGAATCGGAAGTTGAGGCACGCAATGCCGGGAAGATCATACGCGACATGTTCGAAGAAGGTTCCCTTTCGTGACGCCACTGGATAGCCTCGACGCGGAAGCAGCATGGACGAAAGGGCAAACCAGATGAAACAGGTCATATTCGCAGCGGTCTCGATGGTGCTGGCAGGACCGGCGGTTGCGCAGGACAGCGCGCCGCGCATCGATGACATCGTCTGGCAGTATATCGACAGTTACTGCAGCTTCATGCGTGCCGACCATGAGTTCGATTACGATGATCCCGATAGCTGGCGCTGGGTGCTGTTTTCGAACCTGCCGGGAGAGGATGGCGCCGACCCGATCGAATCGCCGTTCATGCGGATTGACGGGCAGCTCCTTCAACTTGAGCAGACCGGTGTTGAGCATATCGATGGTGGTGCGCTTCGCAGCTATCGCTCCCACAACGCAGACCCCTATCTGGTCGATGTCAGCCTGCTCGAAGGCGCGGAAGGCTATGAAAACTCGACCTATTCCGGGACGATCAGAGTGTCTCGAGACGGTGCTTCCAGCGAGATTGCCTACAAGGGCGATTGCGGCGTCTGAACAAGGTTCCGCTTCAGCCGCGCTGATGGATTTGCCGCGACCCTGGCAGATCCATCAGCGCGCAACGGCCGACGGTTCATCCGGAAGTTTCGCCGCCGACGAACCCGCCGGCGGCGCTGTTCAGATCACGAGCACCGGCGGGTTGCAGCTTGCGCCGGTGACGCTGACATCTGCCTCGCCGATCTTCACCCCAACCGCCAGGAGCGTGTTGTAGAGGATGCCGTCCAGCACGGTGGCAAGCGGTTTCAGCGTTGCGTTCAGAGCCGAAGCGTAGGACGAGGAGGTCAGGCCGATATTCAGGCCAAGCACGCTGATCTCCGGGTCGAGCTTGGTGAGCAGGCTGGAGATCGCCGAGGTCAGCGGCGTGCTTGTCGACACGGATTTTATCCGCTGATTGCGGATGTCGCTTGCGGAGAATGTCAGTGTTCTCGACCTGATGTTGTTGATGTCGACCTGGGCACTGCCGGAAATCCGGAGAATAGGCGATGTAACAATGTCGGCCTTTGTTACCCGTGGTACATCGTCGAAATTGATGAAGGCATTTTCATTGACCGTTCCGATGGCAATGCTGGCGACACCCGGTACAGCCTCGATGCTGACAGAGTCGGCGGTGTTCGATGACACTCTGCATTCGATGCTTGTGAGGCGGGCTTCGGCGTTGGCGACTTCAACGAAAATGGGCACGTTGACGCGGGTGTTGAGCAGTCCCAGAACCCCTCCCACCTCGGCGTTGAGCCGCAACCTGACCTGCGCTGTCCTGACCCGCGATCCCGGCACGCCAACAGCAATCGGCGGGGTTCCTACCGGGGGTTCGCCGATGGCGAGGTCGAGCGTGAGCCGCGCAAGCCCCGGAACATTGAGAGAAAGGCCGCTGACAAGTTGATGCTCGCCGCCCGAAACCAGAGCTGACAGGGAGATGATGTCGAACAGGCCTGCACGGGCGGAGCCTGCGCGCGGACTCCCGATCGGCAAATGCCCTATATCGACCATGTTGATTACACGGCCGAGCTGGAGCGTCTGGTCACTGTGCCCAAGGCCGTCCTCAAGCCTCTTGAGAAGTGTGCCCGTGGAGGCGGAGACTTGCCCCGATTTGCGCAACGCGGCATAGATGGCGCCCAGACGGACATCAGCGTCGAGCACATCCTTGTAGGTTGCCGCAGTCAGGCCTGCTTGCGTGTTGAGGTGCGGGATGAAGGACAGAAGTTCGATATCGACATCGACCAGCGCGCGGTAGTCAACGGCCTTCAACGATACGCTGGTTCCCAGGGTGGCGCTCAGGACCGAATTGAGGATGCCTTCATTCAGGCTTGCAAGCCGCGAACCGATCCAGAAGGAAGCCGTCTTCCTGACCGCCGCTGTCGCCGTGACCTCAAGGGTTGGCGGTTCGCCGAGCATGGATGCGAAGTAGAGAGTGCCCGCGCAGGTCTGTGTCACCTGGACCGCATCGCCGACATCCTCTGTTTCCTCGAAGCGCTGGCCCACGGTCCGCGACGGATCAGCGACATAGTTTCCGTTCTTGGTGAGAACAATGCAGTCTGGCGAGCTGGTTGCGGCATCGCGCGCCACGAGGCTGCCGTCGGGAAGGATGAGAAGACTGCCTTTGGCAAGGGCATAGTTGAGGCGATTGTCCTGGAAATAGAGTTGCAGCCGCTTCTCTGCTTCCGAGGGCGCAGCAGCTGCCGTCACTGCCGCAAGATCGGCGACGGTCTGCATCTGCCGCTTCTGCAAGGACAGGGCGCTGTAATCGACTGCCACTGCAAGCGCGGCGATGAGCAATGGAGCGGTGATGGCGGCGGAAATCGCAATGTTTCCCGAACGTGATCGCAAAAAGCGGCAGATTTGGGCTGGCTTTGGCACTCTAGATTCCTCCAATTCTGACCACTGAGGTGCGCGAGATAATTTGGTGGTCAGGCAGTGTGTAGGAAAACAGACCCCATATCGGCAGGTTCTTGGCATCGTAATCGATCTGCACGGTCAAGCTGCCGGCCAATGAGGCACTCTCCCGGACCGTGGTGGTCACCCTGACTGGATCGATGAAAGGCCGATCGCTCATGGCTGCCGTGACAAAATCGATGGCCAGGGACTGGCGCTCGACAATGCTCAGGCCTGCGATTGCAGCGCGGGCCGCATCAGCCGTGATCTGCTGCACCGAAGCGGCGGCGGAAATGTAAATTCCGTATCCGATCATTGTCAGCGTCGCGAGAATGAAAACCGGAAATACGATTGCAAATTCAACCGCAGATGATCCATTGATGTTGCTTTGGAGACGTTTAAGATTTTTTCTCATTCAGTAACCCCCGTTCTTGGAAATACTGAATAGTGGAGCCTAATCAGGCGTTAAACATATCTATCAGAAGTTGCAACAAATAGAACCAGAGATGCGGGAGATAGAGAAGTATTATATACTTGAAATAAAAATTTCCTATTGAAATCAATGGAAATTGAATTGACAAAAATCAAGTGTAGACATCTGGCCAAAATTTGGAATGTGGCAGTTAAACGATGGTTCTTTCTCCGGATTCGAATTCGATCTGAATCGCGTCAAACACACGATGTCGAAATAGAGAGAAAAATAATATTTTCGGCCCCTTAACTATAATTGGCTGACTGGATCTGCATGCCGGATGGTGATGTCTGCCTGCAGGGGTGTGGCGACGGTCCCGACAGCTGGACCCTGGTGGGGGCGTTGATCATCTGCATGAGCGGGTTCTACATCATGAACCGCGACCGCCGGCCTGGACGCAACCCGGCCGCAGTTGTCTGACGGCTGCAAAAGCGCCGTTGCTGCCTCACCCTTGCCAGGTTGCCGGCTTTGGCGCGGCTGGCGCGCATGCTATGGCGGGAGACGGGTGCGGCATAACCCCACGCCATTGCACCGGGCGAACCGAAGCGGAGAAGCGAAAATGATCGAATTCTATTGGCCGGCATCACAGGGCGAATGGCTGGCATGGTCCTCGGCCGTGGTGACAGTGGTGTTTGGCCTGGTGCTGCTGTTTGCGCCAAGGACGTCGCTTCGAATCCTGCGGCTGCAGACCGCGCCGAATCATCCCGAGGCGGTGGCGGAGGCGCGCGGCACGATGGCCGGATTCTATCTCGGTACCGGGATCTGCGCGCTTTTGTTCGCGCAGCCGCTGATCTATCTGGCGCTCGGCGCCGGCTGGGCGTTCACCGCGTTCGGACGAATCGTCTCGATGATGTCTGATCGCGGCGTGACCGTTTACAATCTTGTTTCTCTGCTGATCGAGGCAATTCTGGCGGGGTTGCCGCTGCTCTACGGGCTGGGACTGGCCTAGCGTTGATTCGGTCCGTCCTGAAAGCCCTGCCGGCACTGTATTATTCGTCAACTCATCCTAAAGCAGGTGCGATATGCCGTGCCCGGCGTGTTGCGAGTCCCGGCGCTCTATGCTAGACGGACCGCGCATTTGAGGAAAAACAAGCTTTCGGGCTTCGACGTTTCAAATGTTACCGCAACAAAATCAAAGGCTTGCCTTTCCGAATTTCGGCCAAGTGCAGGCTCTTGGATGCCAATGAGAGATAATCCCGCCCGTGGCAGATAACTCCCATCTTATTTCCGGTGTCGCCGAACGGTATGCGTCCTCGCTTTATGAGCTGGCGTCCGAGGCCAATTCGGTCGACGCCGTCGCCAAGGATCTCGACCGTTTCCAGGCGATGATCGATGACAGCACCGACTTGCGGCGTCTCGTCGAGAGTCCCGTTTTTTCCGCCGAGGATCAGTCCCGCTCGATCGTGGCGCTGATTGAAAAGGCAGGCATTACCGGCCTGGTCGGCAACTTCCTCAAGGTCGTTGCCCGTAACCGCCGGCTTTTTACCATGCCTCAGATCATCCGGTCCTATCATGCGGCAGTTGCCCGCGAACGCGGCGAGGCGAGCGCGGACGTGATCTCCGCGCATGCGCTCTCCGCCGCGCAGGAAAAAGAATTGATGGCCGCGCTTTCGGGCGTGACCGGCAAGACCGTGACGCTCAACGTCACGGTGGATGCGTCACTGCTGGGAGGTCTGATCGTCAAGATCGGCTCGCGTCAGGTCGACACATCGCTTCGCACTAAACTTTCCACCCTTAAGCATACACTGAAAGAGGTTGGCTGATGGATATCCGCGCCGCGGAAATTTCCGCAATTCTCAAGGACCAAATCAAGAATTTCGGCAAGGAAGCCGAAGTTACCGAAGTTGGTCAGGTCCTGTCCGTCGGTGACGGCATCGCCCGCGTTTACGGCCTTGACAATGTCCAGGCTGGTGAAATGGTCGAATTCCCCGGCGGAATTCGCGGCATGGCGCTCAACCTTGAAGCCGACAATGTCGGCGTCGTGATTTTCGGTTCCGACCGGGACATCAAGGAAGGCGACATCGTCAAGCGGACCGGCGCCATCGTCGACGTGCCGGTTGGTCCGGAGCTGCTGGGCCGCGTTGTCGACGCGCTCGGCAACCCGATCGACGGCAAGGGTCCGATCAAGGCCAAGCTCCGCGCTCGCGTGGATGTAAAGGCGCCCGGCATCATGCCGCGCAAGTCGGTGCATGAGCCAATGGCGACCGGCCTCAAAGCCATTGATGCGCTGATCCCGGTTGGCCGTGGCCAGCGCGAGCTGATCATTGGTGACCGTCAGACCGGGAAGACCGCAATCATTCTGGATACGATCCTCAACCAGAAGGCTATCCACGAAAACGGCCCCGAAAGCGAAAAGCTTTTCTGCGTCTATGTCGCGGTTGGCCAGAAGCGTTCGACGGTTGCCCAGTTCGTCAGGATCCTTGAAGATCGCGGCGCGCTGAAATATTCGATCATCATCGCCGCAACCGCATCCGATGCTGCACCTTTGCAGTTCCTGGCACCATTCGCCGGTTGCGCAATGGGCGAATATTTCCGCGACAACGGTATGCATGCACTGATCTCTTATGACGATCTGTCCAAGCAGGCCGTGGCTTACCGCCAGATGTCGCTATTGCTCCGCCGCCCGCCAGGACGTGAAGCCTATCCGGGCGACGTTTTCTATCTGCACTCGCGTCTGCTCGAGCGCGCCGCCAAGCTCAATGAAGCCAATGGCTCGGGCTCGCTGACCGCGCTGCCGGTGATCGAAACCCAGGCCAACGACGTGTCGGCCTATATTCCGACCAACGTGATTTCGATCACCGACGGTCAGATCTTCCTGGAAACCGAATTGTTCTTCCAGGGTATCCGCCCGGCCGTGAACGTCGGCCTGTCGGTGTCCCGCGTGGGATCGTCGGCCCAGGTCAAGGCGATGAAACAGGTTGCCGGTTCGATCAAGGGCGAGCTTGCGCAGTACCGCGAAATGGCGGCGTTCGCGCAGTTCGGCTCCGACCTTGATGCGGCGACCCAGCGCCTGCTCAACCGTGGCGCGCGTTTGACCGAGCTGCTCAAGCAGCCGCAGTTTTCGCCGCTGAAGACCGAAGAACAGGTTGCGGTGATCTTTGCGGGCGTGAATGGCTATCTTGACAAGATCGGCGTGAAGGAAGTCGGCAAGTTCGAGCAGGGCCTGCTGGGCTATATGCGCAGCGAAGGCAAAGACGTGCTCGATACGATCCGCAAGGAAAAAGCCATCAGCGACGACACCAAGGCGAAGCTGAAGGCCGCAATCGACACTTACGCAAAAACCTTTGCTTAAGGGCAAAAGACCGAGGACGGATAACGGATGCCTTCACTCAAGGATCTGAAAAACCGGATCGCCTCCGTCAAGGCGACGCAGAAAATCACCAAGGCGATGCAAATGGTCGCCGCGGCGAAGCTTCGGCGTGCGCAGGAGGCGGCCGAGGCCGCGCGGCCTTATTCGCAACGCATGGCCACGGTGATGTCGAACATTGCCGCAGCCGTGGGAAGTGGTGACGATGCGCCGCGTCTGATGACCGGCACCGGCAAGGACGACGTGCATCTGCTTGTCGTCGCCACCGCCGAACGCGGCATGTGCGGCGGCTTCAACTCGCAGATCGCCCGTTTTGCGCGCGAGCATGTGCGCAGGCTCCTGGCTGACGGCAAGACCGTCAAGATCCTGTGCGTGGGCAAGAAGGGCTATGATATCCTTCGCCGCGAATATGCCTCGCTGATTATCGAGCGTGTCGATTTTCGCGAAGTCAAGCAAATGAGCTTTGCCCAGGCCGAAACGGTCGCGGACAAGGTCATGCGCTTGTTCGAGGAAGGCGGCTTCGACGTTTGCACTCTGTTCTACTCCGAGTTCAAATCGGTGATCAGCCAGGTTCCGACGGCGCAGCAGTTGATCCCGGCTTCGGCTGGTGTCGCGGATGCGGACGCAAGCGCATCGGCGATCTATGACTACGAACCGGGTGCTGGCGAAATCCTCGAGGATTTGCTGCCGCGGTCGATCAAGGTGCAGATCTTCAGGGCGCTGCTCGAAAATGTTGCAGGTGAAATGGGCGCGAAAATGTCCGCCATGGACAACGCGACCCGCAATGCTGGCGAGATGATCGACAAGCTGTCGATGAGCTACAACCGCCAGCGGCAGGCTCAGATCACCAAGGAACTCATTGAAATCATTTCGGGCGCGGAAGCGCTCTAAGGTACACGGAAGAGGGTAAGATACATGGCTAAGGCAGCTACCCCGGCAAGCAAGCCCGCAGCGGCGAAAAAACCCGCAGCGGCTCGGAAGCCCGCAGCAGCGAAGACAACGGCGAGTGCAGCCACAACCGCAACGGCGAAAGCCGGCGCGGTGGGCCGCATCACCCAGGTTATCGGCGCCGTTGTGGACGTAACGTTCGATGAAGGCATGCTGCCGGCTATCCTGAACGCGCTTGAAACCACCAACATGGGCAACCGTCTGGTGCTTGAAGTTGCACAGCACCTCGGTGAAAACGCGGTTCGCACCATCGCCATGGACTCGACCGAAGGTCTCGTCCGCGGCCAGGAAGTGGTCGATACCGGTGGTTCGATTTCGGTGCCGGTGGGTGACGAGACGCTTGGCCGCATCATGAACGTGATCGGCGAACCGATCGATGACGCCGGTCCGGTAAAGACAAAAACGCGCCGCGCTATCCACCAGGACGCGCCGACATTCAGCGAACAGTCAACAGAAGCGGAAATTCTGGTGACCGGCATCAAGGTTGTCGACCTGCTCGCGCCTTATGCCCGTGGCGGCAAGATCGGCCTGTTCGGCGGCGCCGGCGTCGGCAAGACGGTTCTCATTCAGGAACTGATCAACAACATCGCGAAAGCCCACGGTGGTTACTCGGTGTTTGCCGGTGTTGGTGAACGGACCCGCGAAGGCAACGACCTTTACCACGAGATGGTCGAATCCGGCGTGAACAAGGAAGGCGGCGGCGAAGGATCCAAGGCGGCGCTCGTGTTCGGCCAGATGAATGAGCCTCCGGGCGCACGTGCTCGTGTTGCTTTGACCGGTCTGACCGTTGCGGAGCATTTCCGTGACCAGGGCCAGGATGTGCTGTTCTTCATCGACAACATTTTCCGCTTTACCCAGGCTGGTTCGGAAATGTCGGCGCTTCTGGGCCGTATTCCTTCGGCAGTGGGCTATCAGCCGACCTTGAGCACCGACATGGGTCAGATGCAGGAGCGGATCACGACCACACACAAGGGATCGATTACATCGGTGCAGGCCGTTTACGTGCCGGCCGATGACTTGACCGACCCGGCGCCTGCCTCGACCTTCGCTCACCTGGATGCAACCACGGTGTTGAACCGGTCGATCGCTGAAAAGGGTATCTACCCTGCGGTGGATCCACTCGATTCAAACTCCCGTATCCTGGACCCGTTGATCATTGGTGACGAGCATTACGAAGTTGCCCGTGGTGTTCAGGAAATTCTGCAGCGCTATAAGTCGCTTCAGGACATCATCGCTATTTTGGGCATGGATGAGTTGTCTGAAGAGGACAAGGTCACCGTGGCACGTGCTCGTAAGGTCGAGCGCTTCCTGTCGCAGCCATTCTTCGTGGCCGAAGTGTTCACCGGCGCGCCTGGCAAGCTGGTCGATCTGGCAGACACCATCAAGGGCTTCAAGGGCCTGGTGAATGGCGATTACGATCACCTCCCTGAGCCGGCTTTCTACATGGTCGGTACCATCGAGGAAGCCGTCGAAAAGGCTCAGCGCCTGGCTGCTGAAGTCGCCTAATCATGAACTTGCCCGCGCTATTCGGCCCTGGCCGGTTTGCGCGGTGCGACCGAACAGCACTGCGATAAAGTGAACGTCATGGCTGACAGCTTCAATTTTGAACTCGTATCTCCGGAACGGCTGCTTTTGTCGGCAACCGTCAACGAAGTCGTGATTCCCGGCGCCGACGGTGAAATGACCGTGATGGCACATCACGCTCCGACGATGACCACCATCAAGCCGGGCGTGGTCACGGTGGTGACCTCAGACGGCAAGAGCGAGCGGTATGTGGTGTTTGGCGGTTTCGCCGATATCATTCCCGAGGGCTGCACTTTGCTGGCCGAATCCGCCGTTGCGGTGGCCGATATTGACCGTGCCGACCTTGCCCAGCGGCTGCAAAATGCGCGGGAAGACTTTGCCGACGCGACCAGCGATGCCGGTAAGCAGAAGGCACAGGAATTTCTCGACCAGCTGACGACGCTGGAAGCTGCGCTCTGATCCAACTGCGCGGCACGGATTTGGAAGGGGCGGTCTGATGGCCGCCTTTTTCATTGGTGCGAAGTGCTTGAGGGCAAGGTCATTCCGGCATAGCGGCCCTTGTGCCCGGTTCACGCACTCACGCGACACCTTGTGATTGAAGATGCGCGTGATGCGCCGGGATCTCAGCGGTGGATGGCCTCCGCCAGCGCCAGATAGGCGTCGGGATACTCCAATGCTCCGCTCCAGCCGGCGAGGGCTGCCGGCTCCAGCTCCAACGCCAGAAATCGCGGCCCCTGCCAGGTGACATCGGCGCAATCGGCGGTGCTCGACCGGAATCCGAACCGGCAGTAATAGTCGGGCTGGCCGTACACAAACACGCAACGCCAGTTGCGGTCCCGCGCCAGCTTCAACGCGTGGCGAACCAGCTCGGTGCCAATCTGCATGTCACGCCAGGCCGGAAGGATGGCATGTGGCGCCAAAGCCAGCGCGCGCTCCGGCCCCGCAATGGGGGTCAACAGAATGTGCCCGATGATCTGTTCCTCGAGTTCCGCCACCAGCGACAGCGTATCGGCCTGGCCCGAGATCAGGGCTTCGGACTCTCCGGCAGCACCGGTGCCATATACCGACGCCTGCAGCGCGTGAACTTCGATCCGGTCGGTGGCACCAGTCTCCCGATAATTCGCCCTTGCGGCTATACTCTTTCGTTCAGACATGAAGCTCTCCCCTGTCAACCGCCTCACCGCAGCCGTGTGGCATCCTGGGCTGGCATCTCGTCACTGTCAGGCGGAACCGGCTCCCGAGTTCCCTGCGGACAATATCATTGATCAAACGGTAGCACGTGGCTGTTGGTTTCCAGCCAGTGGATCCAAGCAACCCGATCAGCTTCATGCAGTGTCCGCGCCGAGATGCGCGAAAGCGGCAATGACCTGATCATAGGCCTTGCGCTTGAAGGGCACGATCAGGCCGGGCAGATCGCCCATCGGCTTCCATTCCCATGCATCGAATTCCGCGCTGTGGCCCTCCGGCGGCGGGTTGATCCGGATTTCGGTCTCATCGCCGGTGAACCGCAACGCGAACCAACGCTGTCTCTGGCCGCGATACTTGCCCTTGAGGCCGATCCCGATCAGATGATCGGGCAGATCATAATCAATCCAGTCGGGGGCTTCGGCCACGACCTCGACCGATCGCATGCCGGTCTCCTCATAGAGTTCGCGCAAGGCTGCCTGATAGGCATCCTCATCGGCGTCAATTCCTCCCTGGGGCATCTGCCAGAGTTGCGGCGAGCCGTCATATTCGGAGTTGCCCACGGGAATGCGGCGGCCGGCCCAGACGAGGCCGTTGCTGTTGAGCACCATGATTCCGACACAGAGCCGATAGGGAAGATCTTCGGGATTGACGGAGCGCTGCTTTTGTTTCGCCATGGACTTCCTGTTTACCTTTCCGGATCATCGGCGGTTGCCGAGGCCGAGACGATTTCGATGCCGCGCGCCCTGGCTTCGTTGGCCCAGGTTGCAATTGCATCCACGCTGACTTCGAAAGCGGAGGCGACCCCCACCGCCACACCGTTGCGGCGGGCCGTTCGTTCGAGGTCGTCGAGTTTTGAAAGAATGTATCCGCGCTCCTGGGTGGCGTCGAGCACCATGTCAGACGCGGTATAGGGGATGCCAAGCGTTTTGGCGAACTTGCCGGTCAGCGACTGTGCCGATGTTCCGTCATCAACGAACATGATGCCGCGCGCCCCGATATCGCGCATGATCGGCTCAAGGGCTTCGGGATCGGCGAGGAAGCGCCCGCCCATGAAGTTGGTGATGCCGGTATAATTGGTGATCCGGGCCATGGCGGCATGCAGATCGTCAAGATTGCTTTGGGCGCCAGCGGTAACGGTCAGGGTCCCGGCGCCGGGATCATTCGCCGGGTAATCAAATGGTTCGAACGGGATCTGCAGCAGGATTTCATGGCCTTCGCGGCGGGCCTCCTGCATCCAGCGCTGCAGACTGTTTCCGTTTGATGCGAAGGCGAGGGTGATGTCTTCGGGAAGCGCCTTGATCGCATATTGCGTGCCGGTCTGACTGAGACCCAGGCCGCCGACAATAATCGCCACGCGCGCGCCCCGCGCGCCCGACC
>TARA_R110002051_G_scaffold8671_2_pt1 | contig 15491 bp, 14 predicted proteins | sample TARA_R110002051 | Tara Oceans TARA_R110002051 (sample SAMEA4397023) | marine metagenome | biome: Polar Biome; feature: [MES] marine water layer (ENVO:01000295) within the mesopelagic zone...; material: water (ENVO:00002006), including particulate matter (ENVO:01000060) such as......
CACGCGGGCAAACACGTCGCGGCGAAGATCGGCGACGACCCGCTCTCCGACGGTGATGACGAAATAGTATCGCATGGCGCTGGCGAGCGCGAGGAGCGCCGCCAGGGCAAACAGCATGCCGAAGTAGTTGTTGATGAAGACGCCGTCGGCTGCTGCAAAGCCGTGATCAATCATGCGCCGGACTGCCAGCGGCAGCGCCAGCGTCGCGGCGGCGGAAAGGGTCAGGGAGAAGAGGGCGCCGATGACGAGGCCACGGTAGCGCGAGAGGTAGGGAAGGAGCCGAGCGAGCGGCCCGATGGCCTTGCCTCTCGACTTTCTGTCTTCTGCGTATTCCACTTTGCCCCCATACTCGACGAACTCTTTCGGAGTGCGTCGGCCCTTGTGCTACCGGCGGCCTTCCTGTATAGGCTCCGCATCGAATTGGGAAGCCGTGGCCGGCCGGTCTGCGGCTTCATTTATTAAAGAGGGTCTGCGTTCGCAATTGCGACATATGGACCCCGGGCAGCAGGAATAGGGCCATGAAGACTGATATTCATCCAGAATACCACACCATCAAGGTCGTGATGACCGATGGTACCGAATACGAAACCCGCTCGACCTGGGGTTCGGAAGGCGCCACCATGAACCTCGAGATCGACCCGAAGTCGCATCCGGCATGGACCGGCGGCAACCAGCAGATGATGGACCGTGGCGGCCGCGTCTCGAAGTTCAACAAGCGCTTCGGCGGTCTCGGCCTCTAAGCCGATCGACCCGCATCGACATCAAGAACCCGGTCCAGGCCGGGTTTTTTCTTGCCCGGAATCAGCACTCAAAGAATCCGCGCACAAAAAAAGCAGGCCGAAGCCTGCTTCTGTCGATGCGTTTGTAGTCAACTCGGATCAGGCGCTGAAAGCGGTCTGCAGCAGGTTGAGCTGCGCGCGCACGCCGTTCTCGTTGTCGGGAGTGACGACAGGATCGCTCGGGCGGTAGATCTCGCGGTCGAGCAGGGCGACACGGTTCTGCAGGCGCAGCGAGCGCTCGACGAGATCGCGGAAACCTTCCGGCAGATCCAGCCAGCCCGGTGCATTCTTGTCGACGTTGAAGCCGTCGAGGCGAACCTTGTTCTTCTCGATGAGAACCTGGTCCTTGCTCATCTCGCCGTTGTTGACGGCGCGCTGCAGGAGAAGCCAGGAGGCCATCTGCATCAGGCGGGTCGTCAGGCGCATCGACTCGGCGGCGTAAAGAACGGACGCGATCCGCGGCAGCACCTTGGAGGCGGCACGACCCGGTCCGTCCAGATAAGCTGCAGTCTCCTCCACCAACGACATTCCTTCAGCATAAAGAGCCTTGAAATGCGATGAGGCAGCGGCTCGACCTGCGAAGTTGACCGTATTCAGTCCCAGTTCCGACATGGAATTCACCTTGCTAACGCATCACTATCAAGCAATGGCGACCGGAGGAAAAGGTTCCGATCCGCCTTTTTGTTGAAGTTAAGATGAGGTTTATAACCGGAATCCGCAAGGCGTTTCTTAAGGAAGGGTTAATACCCACACTTTTGAAAGTTGCCGGTAAAAAAAGAGCCGCAAAAGCGGCTCTCAAGGTAAAACAGGGAGAAAGTCAGACCTCTTCGCCACATGGTGAAACTGTCTGAGTCCGGGAAGCCCGGATGTTTGTTATCATCAGCCAAGATGATTAATATTTAGTTAAAGATAGAATTGATTTACTTTGAATCCAACTGATGATCGACCGGTCTAGCGGAAGAAACTGTCTGCTGCCCGCCGTCCCGCAGACTTCCTTTCCTTCTCTGCCTCGAGGCGAAGGATCTCCGCCCGCAGGAGATCGATGCGTTCAGCCAGGTCTTCAACGGAAAGTGAACCGAGATCGCCGCCGATCTCGTGCGCGGCAGGCTTCTTGATCGGTTTGTCCTCATCTCCAAACATCAGCTCGCCTGCCTTTCCGAGGGATCGTCGGTGCTGTTCTCGTTGGCCCGCGGATTGAGCAGCAGGCTTTCCGGGGTCGTGAGCGAGGGCGCCAGTGCCGGCGAGCCGGCGTAGCTGTCGCGGTCGGCCACCGGCACCGGTGCGCGCCTGCGGCTGCGGAAGATGGCATAGGCGGTGACGAGCAGGTGGCTTGCGGCGGTGACGGCAAAGAGGGCATGCGGGCCGAGCCAGCTCATCACGGGGCCGCCGAGGCTCGGGCCGATGATGGTGCCGATGCCGAAGAGCAGCAGAAGGCCGCCGGAGACCTTCACGAAGTCCTCGGGGGAGGCGTGGTCGTTGGCATGCGCCACGGCGATCGGATAGAGCGCGTTGGACGCGGCGCCATAGATGGCGACCAGGATGAGGATGGCATAGACGCCGCTCGGCTGAAACAGGGCGAGGGCCAGACCTGCCGCGGCGCCGACGGCCGACAGTGCCGCCAGGACATAGCGCCTGTCCATGGTGTCCGACAGCCGTCCGGCGGGGAACTGGGCGATGGCGCCGGCAAAGATGGTGATACTGACCATCAGCGCGATCGTTCCCTCCGGCAATCCCGCGCGCGCACCGAACACGGCAGCCAGCGTGCCATAGGCGCCGTTGGCGGTGCCGATCAGCAGGATGGCGATGAAGGAGACCGGAGAGTTGTGGTAGAGCCCCTTCAGGTCGATCTTCACGCGCTTCAGCGGCTGCGGCGAGGCGGCCCGCGAGACGGCGGTGGGAATGATCGCCAGGCAGTAGAGAATGCCGCAGATCATGAACAGGATAGGCGTCGAAATATCGACAAACGGCACCATCATCTGGCCGCCGACGACGCCGAAGAGCGTGATGGAGATATAGAAGGAGAAGATCGCGCCGCGGCTCTCGTTGGTGGCGCGCTCGTTCAGCCAGCTCTCGATGATCATGCACGTGCCCGCGGTGCAGAAACCGGTGACGGCGCGAAGGATGAGCCAGGCGGTCTGATCGACGAGGATGCCGGTCAGGAGAACGTTGAGGCAGATCAGGGCACCGAAGCCGGCAAAGGCGCGGACATGGCCGATGCGGCGCACCAGATTGGGCGCCACGAAGCAGCCGACGACGAAGCCCGTCGCCCAGGTGGTGCCGATCAGGCCAAGAATTTCGTTCGAATAGCCCTCCAGCGAGCCGCGAACAGGCAGAAGCAGGCCCTGGAGGCCGTTGCCGAGGAACAGAAACAGCGTACTGGTCAGAAGAGCCAGGACTGGCAGCAGGTTACGTCGCATTGTCTATGACCAACTTCTTCGGTCCGGAGGATGGGCCTTGGCGAGGCATAGCGGAATATATGTTGCCTGTACCGTCAACTGAGGATTAACGACCGGTCTTGATTAAAGCTTCGAACCCGGTCCGATTCGATCAAGCCGCATTGGTGGCCAGCAAAGATGTCCAGCCTGTGACGACGGAGGCGGGCCGAGGGAGAATTTCATGTCGAAGGTGATCGGCGTCCTGCTGCTCCTTGCCATGCTGGTGCATATCATCCGCCCCCTTGGGCTGCCGGGACTGAGACGCCGCGCCGATTGCTGGAAGATTGCCGTCCTGGCATTCGGTCTGTGGGCGCTGGTTCTACTGGCTCGCGACTTCAGCTAGGGCATCTGTACGATTTGACAATGATAAAGGCCGCCCGTTGCCGGCGCGGCCTTTGTTGTTTCCGACGGGTGATGGACCAGGCGGCCCTTCCAGGTTGCCGCCCCGGGACGGGGAGGGCCTGATCAGGCCTTGTTCACGCTGGCGGCGTAGATCTCGTCGATCGTTTCGGCCAGGCTCGCGTTGAACTCTGCGTCGCTCATGGTGACGCGCAGGTTCTCCGTCAGCGCCCGCGAGAAACTCGCGATCATGCCATGGTTGTGCTTCAGCTTTTCGCAGGCTTCCGCGCGGCTGTAGCCGCCGGACAGGGCAACAAGTCGGATGACCGCCTTGTGTTCGATCAGGGGAGCATAGAAGTCGGGCACGGTCGGGATCGTCAATTTCAGCATTACGGTCTCGCCCGACGGGAGCTTGTCGAGCTGCTGCGCGATCTCGTCGCGAAGAATGGCTTCGGCCTCACCCTTCGTCGGGCTCTTGATGGAGACTTCCGGCTCGATGATCGGCATAAGGCCCTGGGCGATGATCTGGCGCGCCAGCTCGAACTGCTGCTGCACGACGGCCGCGATGCCGGCCTTGTCGGCCTGCGCGATCACCGAGCGCATCTTGGTGCCGAAAATTCCCTTTTCGCGACCGCGGATGAGGAGAGCGTCCAGATCGGGCATGGACTTCATCACCTGGACGCCGTCCTGCTCGGCTTCGAGACCCTTGTCGACCTTGAGGAAAGGCACGACGCCGCGCTTTTCCCACAGATAGGACGGTACAGGCTGACCGTCGACGTCGCCGTCCATGGTCCGCTCGAAGAGGATCGCGGCGATGACCTTGTCGCCCGTAAACGCGGGCGCACGCATGATGCGGGCACGCATCGCATGCATCAGGCGGAACATCTCCTCGTCACCCTGGTACTCCGACTCGGCAATGCCGTAGAGCTGCAGCGCTTTGGGTGTTGAACCACCGCTCTGGTCCAGCGCCGCAATGAAACCGGGCGCAGAGCCGATCTTGTTCAACATCTTCGCGTCCACCATATCTCGCTCCTATCCCTCACATGGCGCGGTACGCGCTCACAAACATCGTCGATGTCACGGCCAGCCGGCAAGGCCGGTTTGATCGATCCGCAGATCGATATCCTCAGGCCGTTCGGCTCTTCCGCCCTTCTTTCGAAGGCTTCAAATGGCCGATAACAGATGTAGGGCGGAAGTAAATCCTGGCCTAACTGATTGAAACGATTGAATTCGTTTCAATCGTTTAAAACTTCTAAATATTTTAAATCCCGTTGACGAAGGCGCGGAACAGCCTATTTTCCGCGCCTTCACCAGATCTCAGACGTGGCGCAGAACGTCGACGCCCGGCAGTTCCTTGCCTTCCATCCATTCCAGGAAGGCGCCACCGGCGGTCGAGATATAGGTGAAGTCCTCGGCCACTCCCGCGTGATGCAGTGCTGCAACCGTGTCGCCGCCGCCGGCAACCGAGATCAGTTTGCCTTCGCGGGTGCGTTCGGCGGCGTGGCGCGCTGCCTCGACCGTTGCGGTGTCGAAGGGTTCGATTTCGAAAGCACCGAGAGGGCCGTTCCACACCAGCGTCTGGGCCTTGGAGATCCAGTCGTTGATCTTCTCGACGGACTTCGGGCCGACGTCCAGCATCATGGCATCGGCCGGGATGGCGTCGATGGCGACCACCTCGTTCTCGGCACCTGCCTTGAATTCCCGGGCGATCACCCCGTCGACCGGCAGGACGATCGAGCAGCCGGCGGTTTCCGCCTCCGCCATGATCTTGCGGGCGGTTTCGGCCAGGTCGTGTTCGCAGAGTGACTTGCCGACGTCTATGCCCTGGGCGGCCAGGAAGGTATTGGCCATACCGCCGCCGATCACCAGGGCGTCGACCTTGGTCACGAGGTTCATCAGCAGGTCGATCTTGGTGGAGACCTTGGCGCCACCGACGATAGCGACCACCGGACGGGTGGGGTTGCCGAGACCCTTCTCCAGCGCCTCGAGCTCTTCCTGCATGGTGCGGCCGGCATAGGCAGGCAGGTGGCGCGCCAGGCCCTCGGTGGAGGCGTGGGCACGGTGGGCGGCGGAGAAGGCGTCGTTGACGTAGATGTCGCCGTTCTTCGCAAGCGCTGCGGCGAACTCCGGATCGTTCTTCTCTTCACCCTTGTGAAAGCGGGTGTTCTCCAGGAGAAGGATGTCGCCGTTGTTCATCTTCGCAATCGCCTCTTCCGCGGGCTGCCCGATGCAGTCGGCGGCAAAGAATACGGCGTGATCGAGCACATCCTCGACGGCCGGGGCAATCAGCGACAGCGACATGTCCGCCACGGGCTCGCCCTTGGGGCGGCCGAAATGAGCCAGCAGAATGACCTTGGCCTGCTTGTTGCTCAGTTCGCGGATCGTCGGGGCGACGCGCTCGATGCGGGTCGCATCCGTCACCCGGCCTTCCGAGACCGGAACGTTCAGGTCAACGCGGACAAGCACGCGCTTTCCAGCGATATCGTTGAGGTCGTCAAGTGTCTTGAAGGCAGGCATGGATGGTCCCCGTCGGCTGGAATATCGCTAGGTCTTTCGGAAGCGGACCATACTATTCCTGATCGGGCGCGCAAGGCGGCGAAGCGGGAATCCGCCGCCGGTCGCTCCTCAATCCGACGGTTTGCCGTCCGGCGCCGACGCAGACGTTGCCTTGCCACGATAGCGCCGCAGGCCGTCGCGCACACGATGGGCGATCTCGCGCATGTTGATGAAGACCGGCAGGGTCGTCGCCGGCTCGACGGGCTCGAGCGAGACGCCGACGGAAAGAATGGCATTGTTCTCGTCGAGGTCGCGGACGATCAGGACGACGGAGCCGAAACGGACGCGGTCGGCATATTCGGCCCGCCCGCCAAGCCGGTGGATCATGAGTTCGGCGATCGTCATGTTCTGCTCGGCGGGGGAGAGAAGCCCCGGGCCGTAGGCGGTATCCAGTTCCTTGGCCGGGCGCGATGGCGAGACCGCGAAGGCGCCGAAGAAGTCCTCGTCGTCGGATTCGACCGGCAGGCGGCTCGCAAACAGGCGGTCGAGCAGGCGGATATAGGGCGGCGTCACGAAGAGGTAGAGCTGGTCGCCTTCCTGCAGCCGCCCGGCATACTGGTAGCGCATGCTGCGGCCGTCGCGGATGACGAGCGACGGCATGGCCCAGCGGGGAATGCGCTCGCCGCGCATGACGGGACTGTCCTTCATGACGCGATAGGAGAGGAGCTCATGGGTGGACTTGCCCGGGAGGTCCAGCTCGACCTTGTCGATCTCGCCGTGCCTCGGGGGGATGATCAGGCCAAGCTTCTGGGCCATGGGCTTGATCGTCCAGCCCTGAAGCAGCAGCGACACCAGCACGATGATGAAGGCGGTGTTGAAGAAGAGGAGGCCGTTTTCCAGGCCGCCGAGCAGGGGCATGATGGCGAGCAGGATCGAGACGGCACCGCGCAGGCCCACCCAGGCGACGAAGCCGGTTTCCTGCTGCGTCATCTGGAAGGGCAGGAGGCTCAGCCAGACGGCGAGCGGACGGGCGATGAAGACCAGGAACAGGGCCAGACCCACAGCCGGCAGGGCGATCGAGGGGAACTGCGACGGCGTCGCCAGCAGCCCGAGAACGATAAACATGATGATCTGTGCGAGCCAGGTCAGTCCGGCATGGAAGCGGGCGATGGATTCGCGGGCAAACATCTTGCGGTTGCCGGCATAGATGCCGGCCACATAGACCGCCAGGAAGCCGCTGCCGCCGATGGCGCCGGTGAAGGCGAAGACCAGGAGGGCAAGTGCCAGCACGAAGATCGGCGCCAGGCTCCTGTCCTTGGTGAAGCGGTTGAGAACCCAGACGATCATCATCCCGCCGAGGAAGCCGAAGAGGACGCCGAGCGCCATCTGCTGGACGAACAGCAGCAGGAACTGCGCGTCCAGTCCGGCAAAGCCCTCGCCGCTGGCAATCACCTCGACGAGCGCGATGGTCAGGAAGATCGCCATCGGGTCGTTGGTGCCGGATTCGACCTCGAGCGTCGAGCGGACCTGGTCGCGGATGTTGATGCCGCCGATGCGCAGCAGGAAGAAGACGGCGGCCGCATCGGTCGATCCGACGATGGAGCCGAGGAGCAGCCCTTCCAGCCAGGTAAAATCGAGGAGCAGCATGGCCGCAAAGGCGAAGATCGAGGCGGTGACGAGAACGCCGACGGAGGCAAGAGTCAGTGCCGGCCAGGCAGCGACCCGGAAGGAGTGGATGGAGGTGCCGAAGCCGGAATCAAAGAGGATGATGGCCAGTGCCAGAGAGCCCAGCATGTAGGCGAGCGAGAAGTTGTCGAAGGCGATCCCCAGGCCATCGACGCCGGCAATGAGGCCGATCGACAGGAAGACAAGCAGCAGCGGTGCGCCGAAGCGGAAGGCGATGAGGCTGGAAAATGCGGCCGCCAGCACGAGGATCGTGCCGACCAGCAGGAAAATGTAAAACGCATCCACCATCGCGGTTTCTTCCTATCCTTCTGGGCCGGCCGACCCACCGGTCGCCCATGCCTACGGCTGTGCACCGCGACCCGCTGGATCCACGCAATTTGGGATTTCTGCAGAACGGACGATTCGAAACAAGATATTGTAGAGGCGGGAACAAATCCGGCAACAGAAGGGCAGAAGAGAAATAAAAAGAAAAGGCGGGCCGAAATCCGGCCCGCCTTTCCAGTACTTCGATATCTGGTTTTTTAGATCAGCTTGCCCATCACGACGGCCGTGTCGGACATGCGGTTCGAGAAGCCCCACTCGTTGTCGTACCAGGTGAGGATACGCACGAGATTGCCTTCCAGGACCTTGGTCTGGTCCGCCGCGAAGTTCGACGAATGCGGGTCATGGTTGAAGTCGATCGAGACGAGCGGATCCGTGACATAGTCCAGGATGCCCTTCAGTTCGCCTTCGGCAGCGGCCTTGATCGCCTCGTTGACCTCTTCCTTCGTGACGCTGCGCGAAGGAATGAACTTCAGGTCGACGACCGAGACGTTCGGCGTGGGAACGCGGATGGCCGAACCGTCGAGCTTGCCCTTCAGTTCCGGCAGCACGAGGCCGACGGCCTTGGCGGCGCCCGTCGAGGTCGGGATCATCGACATGGCCGCGGCGCGGGCGCGGTAGAGGTCCTTGTGCATGGTGTCGAGCGTCGGCTGGTCGCCGGTGTAGGAGTGCACCGTCGTCATGTAGCCCTTCTCGATGCCGAAGGCCTTGTGCAGGACATAGGCGACCGGAGCGAGGCAGTTGGTGGTGCAGGAGGCGTTGGAGACGACGAGGTCGTCCTTGGTCAGGGCGCTGTGGTTGACGCCGTAGACGATCGTCTTGTCGGCGCCCTCGGCCGGAGCCGAAACCAGCACGCGCTTGGAGCCGTTCGACAGGTGCAGGCTGGCCTTCTCCTTGGAGGTGAAGATGCCGGTGCATTCCATGGCGATATCGACGTCGGCCCATGGCAGGTCCTTGGGATCGCGCACCGCGGTCACCTTGATCGGCTTGCCGCCATCGATGATGATGGTGTCGCCGTCGACCCGGACGTTGGCCGGAAACTTGCCGTGGACGCTGTCGTAGCGAAGCAGATGCGCGTTGGTTTCGACCGGGCCGAGATCGTTGATGGCGACGACCTCGATGTCGGTGCGGCCGGACTCCACGATGGCGCGCAGAACGTTGCGCCCAATACGGCCGAAGCCGTTGATACCCACTTTAACTGTCATTTTCACATACTCCCGCTGGTCTGTCGTAGCGTGTTGGTCAACCTTGCTGACGCGAGGAGAACGGCTTTACGAAAGTCGCTTCTCGGCCGATTCCACCACGGCTTCCGCCGTGATGCCGAAGTGCTTGTAGAGTTCTTTCGCCGGACCCGATGCCCCGAAGGACTTCATGCCGATGAAGATGCCGTCGGAGCCGATGATGGCGTCCCAGCCTTCGCGTACGGCCGCTTCCACGGCGATCTTGACCGGCGAGGTGCCGATGATGGCGGCGCGATAGTCGTCGGGCTGCCCCATGAAGAGTTCGACGCAGGGAACGGAGACGACACGGCTGGCAATGCCACGCTGCTGCAGCATCTCGTTGGCCTTCAGGGCGATCTCGACTTCCGAACCGGAGGCGAAGATCGTCACCTGCGCATCGCTGGAAGAGACCAGCTCGTAGGCGCCATAGGCGCAGAGGTTCTTCTCTTCGTATTCCTTGCGGGCCGGTGCGAGGTTCTGGCGGGTGAGCGCCAGGCCGGACGGGCGATGCTTTTCCTTCAGCGCCAGCTGCCAGCACTCGGCCGTCTCGGTTTCGTCCGCCGGACGGAAGACGAGGAGGTTCGGGATCGCGCGCAGCGCGGCCAGATGCTCGACCGGCTGGTGGGTCGGGCCGTCTTCGCCGACGCCGATGGAGTCATGCGTCCAGACATGGATCACGCGGATACCCATCAGGGCCGCAAGGCGGACCGAGGGGCGGCAGTAGTCGGAGAAGATCAGGAAGCCGCCGGCATAGGGGATGAGGCCGCCGTGCAGGGCAATGCCGTTCATGGCCGCGGCCATGGCATGCTCGCGGATGCCGTAGTGAAGGTAGCGGCCGGAGAAGTCAGCTGGCGTGATCGCCTGCATCTGGGTCGTCTTGGTGTTATTGGACGGCGTCAGATCGGCCGAACCGCCGAGCGTCTCCGGCAGCAGGCCGTTGATGATCTCCAGCACGTCTTCCGATGCCTTGCGTGTGGCAACGGTCGGATTGTTGGCGGCCACCTTCTTCTTGAAGGCGTCGATCGTGCTGTCGAAGTCGCCGGGCAGGTCGCCTGCAAAGCGACGCACGAATTCGGCGCGCGTCTCGTTTGCGGTGGCGCCCAGCCGGTCTTCCCACTCCATGCGGACCTTGGTGGAGCGCAGGCCGGCGAGGCGCCAGGCGTCCAGAACGTCGGCCGGTACGCTGAAGGCTTCTGCATCCCAGTTGAGCGACTTGCGGGCAGCTGCGATTTCCTCCGCGCCGAGCGGGCTGCCGTGAACCTTGTGGGTACCCTGCTTGTTGGGCGCGCCGAAGCCGATCACGGTCTTGCAGGCGATCAGGGTCGGCTTGTCGGACAGGTGAGCGGCCTCGATGGCAGCCGCGATCGCATCGGGATCATGGCCGTCGACGGAGATGGTGTTCCAGTTGACGGACTTGAAGCGGGCGATCTGATCGGTGGAGTCCGACAGGGAGACCGCGCCGTCGATGGTGATCGAGTTGTTGTCCCAGAAGACGATGAGCTTGTTGAGCTTCAGGTGGCCGGCAAGGGCGATGGCTTCCTGGCTGATGCCTTCCATCAGGCAACCGTCGCCGACGAGCGCATAGGTGTGGTGGTTCTGGAGGTCGGAACCGAATTCCTCGGAAAGCTTGCGCTCGGCGATCGCCATCCCCACGGCGTTGGACACGCCCTGGCCGAGCGGACCCGTGGTCGTCTCGATGCCGGAGATGTGGCCGTATTCCGGATGGCCGGCGGTCTTGGACCCCAGCTGGCGGAACTGCTTGATGTCTTCGATGGTGATGTCTTCGTAGCCCGTCAGGTAGAGGAGCGAGTACAGAAGCATCGAGCCGTGACCGGCCGACAGCACGAAACGGTCGCGGTCGGGCCAGAGCGGGTTCTTCGGGTCGAAGTTCATGAAGCGGCTGAACAGAACCGTCGCCACATCGGCGGCTCCCATCGGGAGACCGGGGTGGCCGGAGTTGGCCTTCTCCACGGCGTCCATGGAAAGGAAGCGGATCGCATTGGCCATCCGGTCGTGTTTTTCGCGAGAGATCATGACTGTTCCGCTGTGTTCCGGGTGTCGTTCACGGTCTTCAGACGGACCGCGTGAAAGCGGCTGATCCATATCAGGTGCAACGCGCAAGTCAACAAAACTGGCCCGGATCAGCCGTCCATTTGGGCAGGTGCGAGACGCTTTGCCTCATCGGCGGGCACATCGAGCCAAGGCCGCCGTCCTCTGGATTCACAAGATACACGTGGGCTGTCGCGGCGGCTTTGTTGACCCGTGTCGGAGGGCTGAATAGTCTGCCGACGAAGTCAGATCGGCGCGAGAGCCGATTCGGCAAGGTTCACACGGAAGATTCGGATGCCGGCGGAAAAGACGTTGGATCAGGCACTTGCCGAGCTCGCGGCTGCCATTGGCGGTCTCGAGAATGCGGTCGACATGCGTATCGAGCATCAGCGCCAGAGCGCCGATGCCGAGGGCGAGGTGCGCCGCGTTCATGCGGATCGAGCCCGGCTCGCCCAGGAACTCGACCAGTCACAGTTTCGCGCCAATCGGCTGGAAGAGGTCAACCGCGAGGTGTCGCGTCGTCTGGTCACGGCGATGGAGACCATCCGCGCGGTCCTTGACCGATAGCGCAGCGAAGGACAAGCCATGGCTCAGGTGACGGTAACGATCGACGGCAAGGCCTACCGCATGGCCTGCGAAGAGGGCCAGGAAGACCACCTGACCGACCTTGCGGCCGGTTTCGACCAGTATGTCGGGCACTTGAAGAGCCAGTTCGGGGAGATCGGCGATCTGCGGCTGACCGTCATGGCCGGCATCATGGTGATGGACGAGCTGTCGGAATTGAAGCGGAAGCTGGCCGCCTGCGAGACCGATATCGCCGCACTGAGATCTGCCCGCGACGGCGACAGCGAACACCATCAGCAGCATGAGCAGCTTCTGGTCTCGACGCTCGGCGACCTCGCCGGCCGCATCGAGTCGCTGACCGGAAAGCTGACCGGGCGAAATGCGCCCGTGAACTGACGCAAAAGCGTTTTCAGCCACTGGCGGACGGCAGAGATTAGGCCTATATCTGAGTTGCGATCTGCGCCTCACGACAGGAACCACAATCCCTGGGGCCATACTCGATCCAAAGGGAGCTGTCCCTGGCCAGGCCCGTGGGCTTGGACATATGGCGCCCACCTACGTTTGTAGGCACCCAGGATCGTAAACCTCCATCGGTTGCCGTGGATCGCACTTACCAAACTCACCTGCCGAACGCCGGCGCCGGCTTGACTTTGAAGCCGCGGGGAACAAGTTTCCCCCCGTCATCCATCATGCCGGGATCCCATGCCGCACAAGACAAACACATTTGCCCGCTCGTCGATCCTGATGCTTCTGATCGGCGCGGCGATCCTCGTGGGAATCGTCCTGTCGTCCCTGTTTCAGGCGCGGATGACGCAATCCTATTTCACGACCGTCGTCGAGCTTCGCAATGCGCGCGCCGCCTCCGCCGACATGCTGGTGCTGCTGCAGGCGGCGGAAACCGGGCAGCGCGGCTTTCTTCTGACGCAGAACGAGAACTTCCTGGAGCCCTACCAGCGGTCCATGGACGAGCTCGGCATACGCATGGAACGCCTGAAGGCGACGCTGGACGCTGAGGATTCCGTTGTCGATTCCGTTTCCCGCATCGAGTACCTGATCACCGAGAAGCTCACGGAACTCCGCGAGACGGTGGCGATGGCCCAGGCCGGCGACGTTGCCGGGGCCGTTGCCGTGGTTCGTGCCGAATATGGCCGACAGGTTATGGAAGAAGCACAGGATCTGCTTCGCAGCCTCATCGCCGCGCTGGACCTGCGCTTGAACGAAGGGGTGGAGGAGCTCTCCAGCTCGGCGGTTTCGATGCAGTGGTTCGCCATCGGTGGTGGCATCGTCATCATTGCTGTGGTCGGAGGAGCGATCCTGATCGTCATGCAGCATGTCCGCGCGCTGTCCCGTGCCCAGAGCGCCGTCGAGGAGTTGAACGCCAGCCTCGAAGAGCGGGTGGAGGAGCGGACGGAGGACCTGATGCAGGCCAACCGCGAGATCCAGCGCTATGCCTATATCGTCTCCCACGATCTGCGCGCGCCGCTCGTCAACATCATGGGCTTTACCAGCGAGCTCGATACGACGCTGAGCACCGTACGCACCTATATCCTGTCGGATGGTGACAGGCTGACGGAGGATGAAATCCGCGAGGCGCGGGTGGCGGTCGAGGAAGACCTTCCCGAAGCCATCGGCTTCATCCGGTCGTCCACCAAGAAAATGGACGGGCTGATCAACGCCATCCTGAAAATTTCCAGGGACGGGCGACGGGAGCTGAAGCCGGAGCCGATCGATCTTTCGGAGCTTCTGGAGAACACGGCAGCCAGCATCTATCATCAGGTGGACGAGGCGGGCGGCGAGATCAGGATCGCCGTCGGCGGCGCCAAGGGGCTGATATCGGACCGCTTCTCGCTCGAGCAGATCTTCGGCAATCTCTTCGACAATGCGGTGAAATATCGCCATCCCGATCGGCCGCTGCATCTGGCGGTGCGCGCCATGCCCGCCAAGCGCAACGGCGTGCGCATCGAGGTGGAGGACAACGGCCGGGGGGTCGCGCCGGAAGATCACGAACGTATCTTTGAACTTTTCCGCAGATCGGGCGTGCAAGACAAGACCGGAGAGGGTATAGGCCTTGCCCATGTCCGATCGTTAGTCAGAAATTTAGGCGGCGAGATTACCGTGACATCGACTCTGGGGGGAGGATCAACGTTCATCATTCGCCTCCCAGGTGATTTGTCCCAGTATGTCAGGAGTAACGGGTCATGAAAGCGGCAGCAAAAGAAGTCACCATCGTGATGGTCGAAGACGATGAGGGCCATGCGCGACTCATCGAAAAGAATGTCCGGCGGGCGGGCGTCAGCAACGAGATCGTTCCCTTCACGGACGGCAATTCCGCGCTCGATTTCATCCTTGGCAGCGACCGCACGGGCGTCTCCACTCAGGACCGCCACCTGCTGATTCTGCTCGACCTCAACCTTCCCGACATGTCCGGCATTGACATCCTGGAGAAGGTGAAGTCCAACCCACATGCGAAGCGCCTGCCGGTCGTCATCCTGACGACCACTGACGATGAGCGGGAAATCCAGCGTTGCTACGATCTTGGCGCAAACGTCTACATCACGAAGCCCGTCGACTATGACAGCTTCGCCCATGCCATCCGTCAGCTCGGCCTGTTTTTCTCTGTGATGCAAGTGCCGGGGCAGTAACGGAAGCAGATGCCGCAAACCGTTCTTTATGTCGACGACGATCTTGCGCTGGCCCGTCTGGCGCAGAAGTATCTGGGGCGTGCCGGCTACGATGTGGTCCACGCGGCGGATTCCGTGTCGGCGTTGGCGGCCCTGGAGAACGGCTCGTTCGCCGCGATCGTGCTCGACCACTACCTGCGCGCGGAAACCGGACTGCAGATCCTCGGCATGCTGAAGGAGCGCCAGATCGTGCTTCCGGTCATCTATGTCACGGGGTCCAGCGAAGCGACCATCGCGATCGAGGCCCTGAAGAACGGTGCCTCCGACTATGTGATCAAGACCGTCGGCGGGGAATTCTGGCCGCTGATGGAAAGCGCGCTCCGGCAGGCAATCGCCAATGCCGAGCTGCGCATGGCCAAGGAAAAGGCGGATCAGGAGATCAGGCTCGGCAAGGAACGCGCCGAAGTGCTGCTGGCGGAGGTCAACCACCGGGTCGCCAACAGTCTCGCTCTCGTTGCCGCGCTCATCCGCCTCCAGGCGTCCAACAGCAAGAGCGACGACGTGAAGGATGCGCTGACGGAGACGCAGGCGCGGATCACCGCCATCGCCGGCATGCACCGCAGCCTCTATACCTCCGACGACGTCCGGCATGTTGAGATGGACAAATACCTCGGCACGCTGGTCAAGGAGGTGCAGAATTCGGTCAACATGGACCAGCAGGGGCCGGTCATCCAGCTCCAGGCGGACCAGGTGTCCCTGACATCGGACCGGGCCGTCTCGGTCGGCATGATCGTCACCGAACTCCTTACCAATGCGATCAAATATGCCTATCCGGACGGCGGCGAAGGCGAGGTTCGCGTCGCCTTCATGCAGCAGGGTCCGGAGCAGGTGCTTCTTGTCGTGGAAGACGACGGTATCGGCTGGGTTGAGGGCGATACGCCGAAGGGCACCGGTCTCGGCAGCCGGATCGTCAAGTCCATG
>TARA_R110002051_G_scaffold125288_1_pt1 | contig 15489 bp, 22 predicted proteins | sample TARA_R110002051 | Tara Oceans TARA_R110002051 (sample SAMEA4397023) | marine metagenome | biome: Polar Biome; feature: [MES] marine water layer (ENVO:01000295) within the mesopelagic zone...; material: water (ENVO:00002006), including particulate matter (ENVO:01000060) such...
TTTATCGTTGATGAGTTCCTTGATTGATTTAAGGTTTTTAATAACTTCTTCATCATATAAGATATATTTAGACATTACATTCATCACAAGTACATATTTCGTTAGTTTGTCTTCTTAATTGTTCGGTAGGTGTTATACCGCAACATAGAAATGGATCTAGATAATGATAATCGTTTGCACAGTATTTTAAATCTTCAGACATTTTATAGTCTCCTAATGTCATCATAATCTTCAGGATCATTATAAGTATTGGTGTTCTCTGTTAATATATTTATTGTATCACCATATCTATTAAATAGTATGTCGATGATATTAGATATATGTTCATTTGATGGCATAATATGCCTCCTTCGTTTTTAGTTATCGTTAAAAATTTAATAGGACTTACACACATTGCAGAGGCTTTGGGTTATCGGGTATAACCTACCTACGAAATACTGATGCCTAATTAAAGTTATGTTACCAGTTAGTAAATTTTTTGGATGCGTAGAATTTGGACCAGGTTAAATCCCAAGAGTTATTATCTCTTATATTAATATCTAATGCTGGGTGTGAAATACATATATCTAGGATGAAGGTCTTATTAAACATAATCCAACTAATGTGATATAGATTTATTAATGATGTTTTAGTCTTTATTTTATAATTGTAATTGTTCAAAATATTACCTCACTGCCTCTTAACACATATTTTTGGGTTTTCTGCCAATTCGCATGGACAAGTGAACCCATTAACTCTGGAACGCATTGTATTTATAGTCCATCGACTTAGACTAGTTCTTTTCTAGAATGTAATAATAAAGCTGAAAATTATAAGGTACATGAGATTGTTCTTTATCTAACCTAATCATTTCTTTTTTAGCCTCATCTTTATTTCTGAATGTTTGCCTAACAGAAGTTCCCATGCTATTTTGTTTCATTAAGTAAAACATATTTATACCTCCTCATCCTCTTCATCGCACTCTTTACTTACCTCTCTCTTGCAACAGGTTAACTTGTTAAACATTACTAATACTTCTCCATATGCTTTAATAGTAGCAGGGCATGCTTTTGTGTTAACCATTAATCCTCTAATGTGTGCTATCAATTGGTCTATGTTCATATGTTTCTTCGTTGGCTTGTTGAAGTTATTATCTTTCAACCATTGCTCTTGTTCATCTACTCTTATAATCCCAGTTTTTGATGCAAGTTGTATATTCGCAAATCGTTTTATCTTTGTGTTCTTGCTCATTACTTACTCCTTGTAGTGTTTAATGTTTAGTGTATCCTATAAAGAATGTTTTGTACTAGTGTGTCTGTTTTAAAACTGGGTTAAAAAAAGCGAGGGCGTTAGCCCTCGCTTGGGTTCGGACGTTAGGTGAGCGTAAGCTCACCAGTAACTGGGTTCATGAGTGCGGTAGCACCAACTTTGGCTACGACTTCAGCACGGTCAAGGTCGTTCCATGCGATGGGTAGGATAAGAGACTTGATGGAATCAGCTGGGAGTTTACGCAGGTCGTTGTTGCCTTTAGGTGCTAGGTATTCAAACGAGTCACCGTTCTTATCCACCCGAGTTAGGGATGTAAACGATTGAGCCGTAAAGTACCAGCGTTCAGTCTTTGGTGATTGGGCAAGAAAGACTGCGATGTTAGGAACTGCAGGTGGGTTGATGATGATAGGTTTAGCGTTAGATGTTGCTTTTGTTGTAGCCATGAGGCCCTCCGATGTTAGGTTAGTGAGATTCAATGAAAGATAACCGCTACCCGAATCTCAACAAGTAGGTATTGGGGGCACCCTCACAATATTAGGCGAGCACTAAAATGCTACAATTTTTGAAGTTTAGGGTTTTATTATAATTATCCCTGGAAATAAAAGGATAATATACTAACTATTGACTTTCCCTATTGTGTATTGTGTGTGCCTGACCTCATTCCCAAGTTAAGGGTAAAATGACCCAAAGTCAAGACATTTCATTTATGCAGTAACTTTAACTAAATTAAGGCATGAAGAAGTACGTCTTAATTATAAAGTATGAGTCAAATACTGGTGAGGTTGAGTTTATTGAGGAGTCTATCGTTGATGATGAGTTAATCCCAGAAGGATCTATCTTAGTAGATAAGTGCATATCTCAATTTTACAACGAAGATATTTCTAGATACAACGAATTAATAAAAATTAGTAAGGATAGTGGATATATTATCGGAGATGCGTGAATATTCTATAAAAAAAATATTACATCGTGTTTATGAGGACCATTCGGAGGTTCCTACAGAGATAGTCATTCAAGATGATTGGAAAGTTTCACAAATAGGAGATTGGGTATTGTGTGATGATGGTTCTATTGTCGAAATTCTACGGCAAGGATGGGTAAAATTTCGTAAAACTCGTTTCAGGTATGTAGGGACTTGTACTGGAACTTTTATCTGTAAACCTAGTATTAAAATGGACTCTTCTAAAAGAAGGAACATTTATTCGTTTGGTGGCGATAAGAATACATTAGATTCTATTCGTGACCGCAAAAACCTCACTACGCAGGAGCTTTTATTTGCCAAATATGTGGCACATGGATTATCTCCTGAGATAGCCTATCTCAAAGTGTATACGACTAATAATATATCGTATGCAAAAGAACGCTCTGCTATTTTAGTAAAACAGGAGAGAGTAATTATGGCAGTAAAGGAAGAATTAGATGATGTCTTTAAAAAATTAGGTATCGATCTAGAATTTTTAATTACAAAAGCAAAGGATGAACTTGAATTGAGTGATAGGGCATCGGACAGATTAAAGGCTCTGCAAATGTTGTGGGATGCTGCTGATGTTGTACCTAGAGGCACAAAAGTAACTGCATTAACGGGAGCTGTATTCCAGGGATTTAATAAAAATTCTTTAGATACAGCACAGCGACCATTAATTGAAGAAAAGTAATCATGGATTTTCTAGCAATTTACTCAGAAGCGGGTATGATAGGTGTCGTCGGGGCTATGTTCATGTTCATGGTTTACTCGATGAACAAAAGAGGGAACGAACAGGCAGAGGCTTTGCAAAATTTAAAGGTAGAAAACAAGGGTCAGTCGGAGACTCTGGAGAACATGGAAGGAATGGTAATAAAGCTGATTGCACGGTGGAATCAAAGTGATGATAAATTGGATAGGAAATTTGATGCACTTAATAAAGAGATTAATGACCTTGATAACCAAGTTTCTGAGATTAAAGGGAGCCTAAGTAGAATTAATGGAAAAAAATAATGAGTAAAATTAAAGAATATATTGAGAAACGAAAAAACGCTAAAAAGTATATAGCTGAGTTTTCAAGTGACAAGAGAGATCAGAGAAATTATTTAAAATTGTGGGCATCTTCAGGAATGCCAGATATTAAAACAAGTGGCCCACATCAAGGAGGGTTTAACATCAAAAGAAACACGCTGATGTTTGGTAATGAGCGTTATCGTGAAAAAGATAATTATGGAAGTTATTCTAGTAAGGAAGATGAAAAAAAGAAAAAAGCTCATGTTTTTGTAGAAGAATTGGCTCATGCTAGACAATATAAAAGTATGCATTCTCCGTTTAGACCTCTAAATACTAATGAAAAATGGATTGACGATGTTTATAAATTTGATCCTTTTAATAAGTATAATAAACAAGACCCACTTAATGTAGGTGCTAATGTATGGGGTGGAGGATTATATGTTGCTGGGCACTTTCTTGAAATGCTTAATAAGGGTGTAAAATATAATGGTAAAGAAGAGTCATTCGACGATGTTAAAAAGGTAGGTAAAGATACATATTTGATTGGACATCTAGCATCTTTACTTGGTAATAAATTAGGAAAATATAAAACAATAAAAGAAGAAAGAGCTAAATCAAATCTTTTCCTTGAGAGTTTTAATAACGCAGATAGACATTTGAATATAAAAAGTGTTCTATCAGATCCTGATTATTTAAAGTCAATGAAGGGTTGGGAAAGACAGGCTTATAAAGAAGGAAAAATGTCTAATCATTCTGATCATTATGATAGTCCTTGGACAATAGAGTCAATGGCCCATACTCAGTTGGATCCTAGAGAAGGACATGAAAGAGATAATTATACTGGAGAAAAAGATACTAGAAGTATCTCTGATATGATAAGAGGTGAATATGATATTCTTTCTGCAGGTGATGATAATTATTTGAATAGAGCTTTTAAAAATTTTAAATGGTTAGTGGACCATACAAAAAATACCATTAAAGTAAATGAAGTAATGGGGAAAAAATGGGAAAAAGATTACAATAAAGATATTAGTTCATTTGTAGGCGAGGCATTGAGATATGAGTGAGATTAAACCAAAAAAGAAAAATACGATAGGCAATAAAGTTGTTGAGTGGTTTCCTTCTCATCATTCTGATCCAACAAAAGCAAAAGAGCAGGAGCGTGGATTACAAGAGGCTATTGATTTTGTAGTTCCCCAAACAAAGTTAGATCTAGCATTCTTTGCTTTACCTGGAATGGGTAAGTTTTTAGGAAAACCTATTATAAAGAGAGTGGGGAAATCTTTTATAAAGGATTTTAATTTATGGAAAGATGCTCAAGGTAGAGAAGGAAATGAAATGCTTCAAAGAAATTATGCAAAGGCTATGGGTGTAAGTCCTACTCTTGAAAATGTAAAAAAGAGTAAAAAATGGCTAAATAATTGGATGAAAACTTATCGTGGAACAAAAATTGAAAAAGCAAAAGCTGGAATTAAGACTCAAAATCTTGATGATATACCTGTTGAATTACAAGAGTTTAGCGAGGGGAGTTTTGGAAGTTATTCTCCTGAAAAAAATAAGATTAAGATGAATGTGGATCTTGATGATTATAATAAAGGGTCAAAAAGTTCAATTAGTAAAAATTTAAGTCTAGATAAATTTACCCAATCTGTAGGTGTTCATGAATATTTTCATGGAATGCACTTTGGGAAGGATTATGCACTAGGTAAACATGTTAGTAAATTAATAGACGATGCTCTAGATATAAGTAGAGCCACTGAAGGTGCTAATGTTTTGCCTAATGCTTTTCATTGGAGTGTTGCTAATAAAGCAGAAGTACAGATTGGTAAGGATAAACTTGGTTATTTTTCTGAGGGTACTGAAATATATGCTCGTATTATGCAATTAAGATTTGAACTTGGAGAGACTGCTTCTAATTTAACTTCTAAATTTGTAAAACTTGGAAAGAGACTAAAATATACTAGTCAACCTTATTCTGAGTTAAAAACTGTTTTATCTGATAAACAAATTGAAAGATTGTATAATTCTTTACCCGCACTTGTTCCATTAGGTGCAATGCCATTGTCGGAGAATAAAATTGGAAAAAATTGAAAATATTAGTGTACAGGAAGAAGCACTAGAACTCGCTAAAAAAGATTTAATTAGTTTCGGGAAATTATTTCTCCCTGATGACTTTATGAGAAGTGAAACTCCTCCGTTTCACTATGAAGTAGCAGATACTATTAACGACCATAATCATAAACAAGTAGCTATTATATTGCCTAGAGGTCATGGTAAGACAGTTTTAACTAAAGCTTCAATCTTACATGATTTTTTATTTGCTACAGAACCTCATTTTTATGGTTGGGTGTCTGCTACTCAAAAATTGGCTGTAGGTAATATGGATTATATTAAATATCATTTAGAGTATAATGACAAAATACATTATTTCTTTGGTCTTCAAAAAGGCAATAAATGGACTGAGGAAGATATTGAATTAAAAAATGGATGTAAACTCGTTTGTAAATCTAATATTTCAGGTATTCGTGGTGGTGCAAAATTGCATAAGAGATACGACCTTATTGCTTTAGATGATTTTGAAGATGAAAATAATACACTTACTCCAGATAGTAGATCTAAAAATGCAAACCTTATTACTGCAGTTGTTTATCCTGCTTTAGAACCTCATACAGGTAGACTTCGAATTAATGGAACTCCTGTTCATTTTGATTCTTTTATTAATAATCTTCTTGTAAATCATAGTAAATCGATAAAAGAAAAGAAATCATTTGCGTGGAAAGTGATTACTTATAAATCTCTTGATAGTAAAGGGAATTCTTTGTGGCATAGTTGGTTTCCGAAAACGAAATTAGAAGAAAAGAAGAAGTTTTATAGAGATTCAGGTATGCCTCATAAATTTCATCAGGAATACATGATGGAAGTACAAAGTGAAGAAGATTCTATATTTAATCGTAGACATTTAAAATATCATGACGGTAAATTTTCAATTGATAAAGAGAATGGTATCCAGATGCTTTATCATAATGGTGAGGAATTTGCTATTAATGTATTTGCAGGTTTAGATCCTGCAACAGATAGTATGCGTTCTACTTCTGATTATTCAGTAATTATGATAGTAGGTGTAGATGAACATAACAATGTTTACGTTTTAGATTATATACGCAAACGAGGATTACCCGTTCTAGGGATTCCTGGCGAAGGTAAAATTGGGATTGTTGATTATATGTTTCAAATTCAGGAAAAATATAATCCTAATTTATTTGTAGTAGAAGACACTACTATGTCTAGACCTATTTTTCAAGCTCTCAGAAGTGAAATGAGAAGAAGAAATGATTTTAGTGTCAAATTTAAAGAAGAAAAACCTGGAACTAGGTTAAGTAAGTTAGATCGTATTCAAGGCATATTAGCTCAAAGATTTTCGATTGGTTCAATGCATATTAGAAAAGAACATTTTGATTTAGAGCACGAAGTGTTAACTTTTGGTCCCCGCATGGCTCACGATGATACTATTGATGGATTAGCATACGCCTGTAAATATGCCTCACCACCCTCGAATTTGTCCCTCTCAAAGAATGGTATATACTCGAAATACAGACCTCAACCCAAAAGTTGGGTCGTAGCATAGGAATAAATTATGGCTGGTCCGCAAGTAAAAAGAAAATTAACAAAAGATTCTGGATGGGAACATCATACAGATACTCATAATTGGTGGAACGATACTGATTCTCAACTTATAGATTATTATACAAATAGGAAAACAGGTAAAATAGCTTGGGACAATGTTGAAAGCGGGAGAATGATTCGTGACGAAAATACAGGGTCTGGAAAATATAATAAGAAATTTGCAGATCTTGATGAAAGTTGGTATGATTGGGGTTCCTTTGATAAAAACAGAGAGTCTCCTTCTGCTTATCCAATAATTAATCGAGAAACCTTTGGTAAGGTAGAAAATAAGATTCTTGATGCTTTTAATAAAAGAAGTAGTAGATTTGATTTTTAAAAAAATAAATAAAAAAGGAGTATAGTATGAGTTTATTATCGTCATATATTAAGAGACAAGTAAAGAAAAATGGTGCAAAAGCATTTATTTTTAAGGTTCTTGATATAATTGTGAAATATACTCCATCTAAAAAAGATGATCAATTAGTGGCTAAAATAAAACAAGTAGTGAACGAATTTAAGTAATATGGCAATTGCCCAAAAAAATAAAGCAGATCGTGTAAAGAATTTATTTAATTCTTTAAACAATCAACATCGAGTAGATTGGGAAACCACCAATCAAGAAGGATATGATTTTTATCTTGATAATCAATTATCCGTTGAGGAAGTAGAAGCATTAACTGATCAGGGGATGCCTACTTTTACAGTTAATCGAATTATACCTGTTGTTGAGATGCTTAATTTTTATGCTACTGCAAATAATCCAAGATGGCAAGCAATAGCAAGAGAAGGCAGTGATAGCGATATTGCCGCAGTCTTCTCTGATGTTGCAGACTATATTTGGTCGCAATCTGATGGAGCTACTTTGTATTCTAATGTTATTAATGACGCAATCACTAAAAGTGTAGGATATTTAATGGTGGATGTTGACTCAAACCAAGATAGAGGAATGGGCGAAGTTGTTATTAAGAATCCTAATTCATTTGATTTATATGTAGACCCTAAATCAAGGGATCCACTATTCCGAGATGCTAATCATATTCTAGTTCGGAAGATTATGTCTAAAGAGCAATTAATCCAATTATATCCGAATTATACTGCAAAAATTAAAAAAGCAAATGGTAGTTTTTCTGAATATAATTATACTCAAAACAAAACGTATACAGCAGATATACAAAGTAACGATATTAATTCAGCTTATAATTCTGAGGGTGGAGATTCTCCGTTAATTGATTACATTGAATGTTTTGAAAAAGAAAGTAGACCTTTTTATAATATATTTATACAGATTCCTCCAAAACCTGAAGATTTAAAAAAAGCTCAAGAACAAATAAAAGTTCAGATGGAAGAAGCCACTAAAGAAATGGAGGTTAAACTCCAAGAGACGCAAATGCAATTACAAAAAGCAGTAGATAGCGGTGAAATGATTCCTGATCGTATGGCTCTTGAAATAGAAAAAGCAATGAAAGAATCTGAGGCCCAACTTGCTCAGATGTCCGACGAATTATTACAAAAAGCTCAAAAAGATTTAACTATAACTGAAAATAAGGTTTTATCAGAACCTGCTTATAATGTTTTATTAAAAGACCCTTCTGTTAAAAATTATTTAGTTGATGTTATTAAATTTTTCAAACATGTTATTAAGTTAACATGTGTAGTAGGTGACCAGTTTATCAAGGAAAAAGATCTTCCTAGCGAGAACTATCCGATTGTCCCTTTCACATACAAGTGGACTGGTACCCCTTTTGCTATGAGTGCAGTTTCCCCTTTAGTCGGTAAGCAGAAAGAGATTAACAAAGCACACCAGCTTATGGTACATAATGCATCATTAGGATCTAGTCTTAGATGGATGTATGAAGAAGGTTCAATCGATACTGCTTATTGGGAAAAATACAGTGCTTCTCCAGGAGCATTGCTCCCAATTAATAGCGGCTATGAAACGCCTACGCCTGTAATGCCAATGCAATTATCGAATGCTTTTGCTAATATTGTAGAAGGCGGTAAACATGAAATGGAATATCTAGCGGGAATTTATTCTCAAGCTATGGGTAATCCGAATGAGCAATCTGAAACATATCGTGGTATGTTAGCGTTAGATGAATATGGAACTCGTAGAGTTAAACAGTGGATGAAAGCTTCTATTGAACCTGCTTTAGTTCAAATCGGAAAAGTAGTTAGAGATTATTCTCAAGCAGTATATACCGCTCATAAAGTATTTCGCTTGGTCCAGCCAAATGCTCTTCAAGAAGAAGGAAAGCAAGTTGAACTTAATGTCCCTATTTATAATGACATGGGTGAGGCGGTTGGAAAATTTTTAGATTATGAATCAGGAAAGTTTGATGTTCGTATTATTGGTGGTTCAACACTTCCTGTCAATAGATGGGCATATTTAGCTGAATTAAAAGAATTATTAAAACTCGGTGTCGTAGATGATATTGCTGTTCTTGCAGAAACAGATGTAAGACAGAAAGATAAAATAGCCGAGCGTAAATCTCTGTATGCACAAATGCAGAGTCAGATTTCCAATCTTGAAGAAAAAGTAAAAGATCAAGATGGAATTATGCAGACCCTTGAAAGACAACTCGTTCAATCGGGTATCAAAGCAAAGGTTATGCAAGTTGAAAACGAAGTTCGTAAAACTGCAGGTGATGTCCAACTCAAAATGCGCGATACAGAACGCAAATTGAGTGCCGACAAAGAAATCACCTCAGACAAACTTCGTTTAATAGAACAACAACAAAAACAAAGGAAAGCAAATGGAAACTGATACAATGGCAAACCCAAAGACTGAAGAAGGTACTGTTCCACAAGAAGCAGTAACAGACGCAATTTTTGGCTCCACTGACAATTTCTTTGCCGATCTAGACCGAGAGGTCAATGGAGCTATCTTAGATAGCCCCGAACCACAACCTGTGGAAGAATCGGTAACTCAGGCTCCTGTGGCAACACAAGGTAACCCTGACTCTGAAGAAAACAAGGTTAACTATGAGAAACGGTACCAGGATTCTTCTAGGGAGGCTCAATCAATGAAGGCCAAACTAGATGAAGTGGAACCGTTTATGCCTTTACTCACTCGTATGAATGAGGATGAAGGCTTGGTAGAAACAGTTAAAGACTACTTAGTGAACGGAAAGCCGTCCACCCAACTAGAAATTCCTGAAGACTTCGATTTTGATCTTCAAGATGCTATTAGTGACCAGAAGTCTGATTCTGCTAAATACTTTAATTCGTTAATGGATAATGCGGTATCCCAAAAAGTGAATAACATTATGGGTGCAGAGAAAGAGAAAACTCAGCAAGTGCAAGATCAAAAGCAACAGACTAAAGATGCTGATGATTTTAAGAGTCGCATGAATATTAACGATGACCAATTCTCAGAAATGATGACTTGGGCTAATAAGCATAATATGACATATGATGATTTATATTACATGAAAAATCGTGATAAAATTTCAACAAATGTTAGTAATGCTACTAGAAAAGATATGCTAAATCAGATGCAGACTGTTCGAGAAATCCCAACTTCACAGAGCAATGTAAACTCTGTGCAGATTGATGAGGACCCGAATAGAGCTGTATTGGATGCTATTAAAGGACTAGATGGGGGTACGGATAACCTTTTCGGATAAACTAAGATAAAATGAAAAGGAGGGAATAATGGCTGACAGTCCTTTATTTCTAAGTAATCATGGTCAAATCACCGCTGATGGTGATGCGTCGTTAACTACCAATCAGTCAAAGATTGGTGATTTACGGAGACGGTATAACTTTGGTGCAAGTGTATCAGAGTTAGCTATTGACCAGACCCCATTTTTTAGATTCGTTTCACAAGTTGCAAATAGTGCAACCGATGATCCCGAGTTCAAATCAACAGAAGAGCGTTCAATGTGGCATAAGCGTTATGGCTACATTCAAGGCATTGATGTTAATGAATCTGCTACTACAACTGCCGATGGTGCAGCTAGAGTAACCGCAAACGCAGACCTACAGTTTACTGCTGATAACCTTAGTGGTACTACACCGTTTGGTATTAAGCTAGGTGCTGATTATCTTGGAGCTGGTAATATCCAAAATATACTTGGACAAACCGCTACAGCGATTGGTGCTGCTGGTACAGCTCCTGTCCATTTTTTGGATGGGCAATTATTGAAGATTCCTGTTTATAAAGGTGAATCTACTTTAGTTGCAGAGGATGTAGTAAAAGCTGGTGCAAATAATAGTGGTGCTGATTACATGACTGTTAAACTGAGTTTAGTAGCTACTAGTGGTGAATTTGCAGTAGCTCATTGTACAGTTGTTAGATCTCCTGCGGTGACTCACTTTTTCCCTGCTGGTGCAACAATAAATTCTGGAGCAACTGCTGCAGATGAAATTATTGCTACTGGTTTAGGTGAAGCTGATAAATGCTATGTAGTTGGTTCAGCACATGCTGAAGGTAGTTCATTTCCAAGTACTTTTAAAGATACGCCATATATGGTTCGTACTGGATATACTCAGATCTGGAAGACTACTTGTCAGATGACTAATACTGCTAGAGCGACTCAGTTGAAGCTTGTTTCAGATGAATGGGCTCGTATATGGAAGAATAAACTCATTGAGCATAAATATGACATTGAGCAATCTCTTCTATTTGGGCGTGGCTTAAAAGATGGTACTACTAGTTATACTCAGGGAATCGTTGATTTCGTTCTTCAAGAGGGGAATGTTTTCGATTGGAGTGAAACTTACTCGCAAGATGACTTCCTTCAGAATATGAGTGACTATCTTGATCCTCGTTATAACAATGCTAATGCTACATTATTTATGTGTAGTACGGCAGTGTTTAACTGGCTTCATAAGATTGGTGGTTACTTGTCTCAGAATGTAGGAGCAGTAAAAATCGGTGATGGTGCTGCTATGGGTCGTTATGACATGGCTATTGCAGGTAAATCAAGGAAATTTGGTTTAGACATAACTACTATCCATACACCTTATGGTGATATGAATGTTACTCGTAATATTCATCTTGATAGTGGACAAGGCGGTGCCCATATTGTTGCTGTAAACATGAAACATGTTAAATACAGACCACTTGTTGGTAACGGACTGAATCGTGATACTTCAATTTATGTTGGAGTACAATCACTTGAGAATACGGGTAGAGACCGTAGAATCGACCTCATTCAAACTGAGGCGGGTCTACAGTGTAATATGCCTGAAGCTCATGCGGTTTGGAAATAATCTAGCCTAGGTTAATGTTGTTGGGGAGAGTTTTCTTCTCCCCAGCAACAGCGAGGATAAATTATGGCAAATTGGAAAGATCAAATAGTAGACCTAGCAGGAGCTGTAGTAACAGAGAATACTGAAACTCATATGGCAAATGCTGTTAAGGATATTGTCAATAAAATGGCAAGGATTAATCCTGCTATGATGTATATGTTCTCTTCTAATATAAATAATGATGCGGGAGATGGATTTGTTTCATTTTCTGACAATAATATGATTTTAAGAGTAGCACGAAAAGAAGGTGCTATTTATCGTACTTGTATTGAAGCTCCTCCTGCAATGGAGTCTGATTTAATAGATACAAATAGTTTACATAGTGCTACGACTGAATATCCAAGATTTATACGTAGTAATAGTAAAATTTATATTTACCCTACAGTTACTGATGTAAATTATATATCGGTAACTAAAGTTGTTTATGGTGCAGTTTCTAACGTAACTGGTGCAAGTGACGGAATAATATCAAATTTTCCTAGTGGCATGTATCCAATGGCAGTTTGTTATGCGTCTATACAAACTTTACTTGAAAAAATGGCTGAAACAGTAGTTCAAGGAGGTCTTCAAAATATTGGTACAATGGAAATTGATGGTTCTCCAATTACATCATCAGGTTGGGATACTGCTGGCGATGCAGATTTAGAAGATCCAAAAACTTATTTTAGTGTACTTAGACATTATATTACAACTGAAGAAGATGCAGAACTTTCCAGGGCTCAAGTAGAAAAGATTACTGCATATTTATCTTGGTATCAAATGTCTATGGAACATAATAAAACTGATTATTTATGGATGTTTGAGCGTATGATAGAATTAAAAAAGACATATAACGAATATTTCTTACCTTATATGCCTGAACAGAAACAAGAAGAAGCACCTCAAAAACAAGAGCGTAGAAATGCCTGATATTTCTCCTAATACATCTTGGGTAGAAAATACCACTAATACTTCTAATACTTGGAATACTTATCAAGCTATACCTTCAAATACATATACTTTTAAACAAGTACTTATATTCGGAAGTTCTACTTCTGCTCTTTTTACTTGGGACGCATTTACATCAATATGGGGAGAATAGCATGAAAGCAAAAGAATTAATGGAAAGAGTGGGTACAAATAATTTTGGATTTACAAAAGCATTTATAACAGATGGTCTTCGAGAGATAAATATTATGATGGAAGAATCAGTTGCTACTGCAAAAACAAATTTAGTGAAGGACCAACGATATTATGCAATGCAAGATTCAGATGTTACGGGATTAGTCCAGATATTAGATGTTGCGATATTGGATTCTGACTCAGGGAAATATACAAATATAAAAAGAGTTGTTGGTGATGTAAGTATAGATAAGGATCAACTATGAGCTTGACTAGAATTAATGACACTAGATATGGCTATTATGTTGAAGGTGGAAATATTGGGATTCTTCAAGAAGATACGACTACAGGAAAGTGGGACAGTACAACTGTCTCAATTACCGATGGTCTTTTAATTAGGTTTACAAAAATGCCTGTTGCTCCATCAACTGAAACAGGTAATCTTCCAGTTGACGATGGACTGGCACTTGCATTAGTAGATTATGTTAAAGCAAAAATATTTGAACAACAAGGCGACTATGAAAAAAGAATGTTTCATATGCGGGAATTTAAAAAACAAGTGATGCAACATCAGAAGAATAGAAATGGTGGTCCAAAGATCATTATTCCTACTGGTGTTGGAGCAATACGATAAAGGAGTAATTATGCCAAAAGGAATGAATGACTTTGCGGTTCAGGAAAGTGTAGCACCATATACCAAAGCAGTAGTAGCTATTGTTAATACTGAAGTGAGTGCATGTAGAGCAATTTATATGATAGCTGATACTGCCCCTGTCTTAACTATAAATGGAGTAGCTGTTACATTTACTGGATTAAAGGCGGGTCAAATATATCCACTTTGTGTTACAAAGTCGAATAGTGCAAATGTAATCTTTTTATATTAATGGCTAGTATTAAAGGACAATCAATAGCAGGTACCTATAAGGATCTGCTAACTATTAGTGGTAGCATTGCCAACCAGGGAGTCACAGATACTTTAAAATCTATTTATGATGGAAATGGCACAGAATCTGCAATTCAGCTTTCTACTACCACTCTTAAAATACCAACAGGTAAAACTTTAGATGTGTCTGGGACACTTAGTATTAGTGGAACTTTAAGTAGTGTTGATGCAGTTCTTACTGGCGATTTATCAGTTGGAGATGATTTAACTGTTACAGACCTTATCTCTGGGGCTAGTATGGTGCTTACTGGTAGCATGTCTTCTGCTAGTATTGCGGTTACAGGTAATATTACTAATACAGATGGCTATCTGATATTAAATAGGTCATCCACAGGTTCTAATTCAGTATTAAATGTTAGGCAAAGCAGTACAGGTACAATTGCAGAGTTTGGAACTGATAGTGCTAATGATCAAATAGTTTTTGAAGTCGGTGGGAATATAAACATGGATGGTGCCCTAGATGTTGGTGGTAATATGATATCTGAAAGTGCTACGATTGGCGGTGGTTATACTGGAAGTGCTGGTGGTGGTACAGCGATTACATCTGCTGGAAATATTCAAACAGATGGATTCATTTATACGATTGGGAATATTACAGTAGGTGGTACTTCTACATTAACTGGTGAGGTTCAGATTGGCGGTGGCTATGGTGATTCTGGTGTAACCATAGAAACAGATGGCGATATAAAAGCAAATGGAGCTTTGACTTTAGGTGGTAAGATTTTATCTGGTGGAGTTTTAGAAGGCACTAGTGGTATTTTTGGTGGTGGATATATAAATAGTAGTTCAAGTGGACTTACTATTTTAGATACTGGAGACCTTCTCTCAAATGGAATTGGTAAGTTTTATGGTGGTATAGAAGTTGGTGGTGGTTATGCTATTAGTGGTAGTGGACTTACTATATACGATACTGGGAATATAGATACAAATGGGTCAATTAAATGTACACAACTAAAAGCCTCTACTGGTCAAATATCAACAGGGACTGCTACTTCTCCAAAAGTAAAAATAGATAATGATGATAAAGTAAAGTTGACAGTAGTTAAAAGTGGGAGCGATGCAGAAATCCTCACAGTTGAAAAAACTGGAAAAGCAACATTTAAAGATGAGGATGGAGATACAAAATTTACAGTGAAGTCAGATGGAAGGTTAAAACTTAAAACACTTACAGCAACACAAAGAGATGCAATTAGTTCACCAGAAGTTGGGGAAATGGTTGTATTAACTGATGGAAGTGTCCATTTTTACAAATGATAACAAAGGAGAATGCACATGGATAAGTTAACTCAACAGGAAATGGAGT
>TARA_R110002051_G_scaffold36126_1_pt1 | contig 15486 bp, 19 predicted proteins | sample TARA_R110002051 | Tara Oceans TARA_R110002051 (sample SAMEA4397023) | marine metagenome | biome: Polar Biome; feature: [MES] marine water layer (ENVO:01000295) within the mesopelagic zone...; material: water (ENVO:00002006), including particulate matter (ENVO:01000060) such as......
GCAGTTCTTAGAGCTGTTCTGGGGTAGCGAGATTGCACACGGCACCTTCATTGTTTCTAAATCTGCGGGCCAAGGCAAGCAGAAGGGCAACGCAAGTGTCGTGAGGCAACCCGCCACCCTGGAGCTTTGGCAAAAACACCTAGAGGGCGGGACTGGGTTAGGAATTATCCCTATCTGCACAGACAATTCCTGCCGTTGGGGGGCCATAGATATAGACGACTACACAACGGTCCATAAGACGTTAATTCAAAAGCTGCGTAAGCACTCCGTTCCTGTAATGTTGGGAAGGACTAAATCAGGGGGTGCCCACGTCTGGCTGTTTTGTCAGGAGGGCATTCCCGCTGCTGATATGCGGCGAAAACTTACTGAGTTAGCTGCGGTCTTAGGGTATGCCCGAAGTGAGATTTTCCCTAAGCAGGAGGAAATCTTGATGGACCGAGGAGATACGGGCAATTTCCTCAACATGCCCTATCAGGCAAATACTCGCACGGTGCGCTATGCTTTTGATAAAAAGGGTGAGTCTTTAACCGCAGAGGAATTCTTAGAAGAGTCCTTTGAAAGGAGACTTTCTACAGATGAGTTCTATGCCTTAGACATCCCTAAATTATTTGCTGGTTCAAAAAAGGTAGAAATTCTTGAACAGGGGCCACCCTGCCTCCAACACTTATGCGCCCAAGGCTTTTCAGAAGGGAGCAGAAACAACGCTCTCTTTAACCTTGGCGTGTACGCTAGGATGTTTGACCAGGAAAACTGGGAAACCCTGGTTCAAAAATACAACGTAGAGCACTTGGTGCCGCCACTTGGTCATAACGAGGTGGGCACTGTTATCAAGCAGCTTCAGAAAAAAGATTACTTTTACCGCTGTGAGGACCAGCCCATAAACGCCCATTGTGACAAAGTGCTTTGTCGGGAAAGAAAGTTTGGGGTTGGTCCCACTGGTATCAGCTCCGACTTATCCAGCCTAACCAAAATAGACGGAGACCCTGCTATATGGCTGTTGAATGTAGATGGGCAGCGGTTAGAGCTCACTACGACGGGGTTGACTGTGCAGTCTCAGTTCCAAAAAGAATGCGTATCTCAGATCAACAAGTTCCCAGTGGTCATAAACCAAAGAGCATGGCAGACCAAAATTCAAACGCTGCTAGATAAGGTCACCATTGTAGAGGTGCCGCCTGATGCCACACTTGAGGGAGAGTTTGAAGACCTGCTGTTTTCTTTTTGTTGTGAAAGGGCGCGTGGCTCTGAAAGGGAAGACTTGTTGCAGGGGATTTCCGTCTGGACAGAAGGTCGTGTGTTTTTCCAAGTGAAGGATGTGCGCAAGCACCTTCAAGCCAATGACTTTGCCCACTACTCCTCTAACAAGATAACCCTGCGGTTGCAGGATATGCCCGCAGAAAAAACCTTTTGGCGGGTGCGCGGAAGGGGCCTTCATGTCTGGTCGTTGCCACAACAAATGTTTGAAAGCGAAGAGACTCCTCTTGAACTTCCTCCCTTGGCAGCGGAGCAAGATATATTATGATTCAAATATTTCTCGGACCTCCCGGTACGGGAAAAACCGAAACCAGTATTCGCATCGTAGAAAAATATCTAGAAAAAGGTGTTCCACCCGACCGTATAGCCTATTTGGCCTTTACCAGAAGAGCTAGTTTAGAAGCAAAGCATAGGGCTATGGAACGGTTTGATCTAACCGCGTCCGAGCTCCCTTATTTTAGAACTCTCCACAGCTTTGCGTATTTGCAGCTCGGTATCTTGCGCAACCAAATCATGAGCCGCAAGCACTTTGAAGAAGTTTCTCACTGGTTAAAGATTGGTACGTTTTTTGGAAAAGAGCAAGAAGCGGGACCGTTTAGGGATTTTGGATACGGTGACAAGTATTTAGAGCTCATCAACATTGCTAGAATTACGCAGACTTCCTTAAAGAATGTGTATGAGACGAGCCCTTCTAGACACTTAGTAACATGGAACAATCTTGAATATGTGGCACGGGGGCTCTCCCACTATAAGAAAGTTCATTCCTTATTGGACTATACCGATATGTTGGAGCGGTTCATTTGTGGGGGGTTTTGCCCCAAGCTTGAAGTGGTCATAATAGATGAGGCCCAGGACCTTTCTGCTTTGCAGTGGAAAATGGTCCACCAAATCGCCCAAAAAGCTGAGCACGTTTATGTTGCAGGGGATGATGACCAAGCTATTTACCGATGGGCTGGCGCGGACATTGATCACTTTATCAATTTAGCTGGGGCGGTGCACACGTTAAGTCAGTCTTTTAGAATACCTAAGTCCCACCATGAAATCAGCCAACGACTTATCAAAAGTGTCTTTAACAGAAGGGATAAGCAGTTCCTTCCGCGAGCAGAGAACGGAACGGTTAGTTGGTACCGTCACAGTGAGCAGGTCAATTTGTCGGACGGGGATTGGCTCCTCCTTGCAAGAACGGTGCGTGGGGCTAATCAGTTGGAGGAAGAAGTGCGTAGCCGAGGATATCTGTATGACTATGAAGGAAGTGCTAGCGCTGATAGTAAGGTTATCCAAGCCATTACTATCTGGGAAAAAATGCGCGAAGGGTACAAGTTTTCAGTCACAGATATCCGCAAGGTCTACAAGTTAATGCGCGTTCATAATCAAGTGGCCTATGGGTTCAAGGGCTTGCAAGGCACAGAAGAAGATACGCTGTACGGCATAGCGGAACTCCAAGAGAGCTTTGGGTTATTGACCGATAGCCCGTGGGAAAAAGCGCTGGGCTTGGTAAGTGAGCGCGATGCTAGATACATAGCTGCTTGTTTGAAAAAAGGTGAGCGTCTGACCGGGAAACCTCGTGTTAGAATATCTACCATTCATCGAGCAAAAGGTGCCCAAGCCGACAACGTGTGCTTGATAACCGATATCAGCAAGCGATCAAACTCACGGTGGTCCGCAGTCGAGCAAGATGATGAAGCCCGTGTTTTTTATGTGGGACTTACACGAGCGAAACAAACCCTGCATTTGATCCACCCCATGCACGGCTCTGGGTATGAACTCCCCGCCTAATTTATCAAAAGAGCAAAACGTACTACCACCCGTTGTTCGTGCCCCGTACTTTGGTTTTATAACCAGCTTATAGGAGGAACCTTGTGGCAGTACAAATAACCTACGCAACGAAGGGCTTGCTGCGTGACATAAACCGGCAAGCTATTGAAAACGGCTATAACCGGGCTTGGGACATTAAGTTTTTAGAGACCCTTCCAGAAGCCCACTACCCGGTTTATCACAGCGCCATACACAATGAAGAGCATATGCGCGTTGTGTTCATGCTTGACCAATCGGGCACAGAAGCCCCTTTGGACATGTCGTTTGAAGAGTTTGAGCACCTACCCCGTTCAATGTTTGAAGATGAGGAGGAAGAATAATGGCACATATGGTAGAAACAATGGCCTATGCCGGGGAAGTTCCTTGGCACGGCTTGGGTCGGCAAGTTGAAGCTGACATGACCCCAGAGGAAATGCTGGAGGCTGCGCAGTTGAACTGGACCGTTTCCAAGCGGCCCCTGTATACTATTAACAAGCCAAACGTGTGGAACATTGTGGACCCCACAGGTGAGGCTAGCTTCCTACCAGTTGAAAACCAACACGTCCTTATGCGAGATACCGACAACACCGTGTTGAGTGTGGCTGGCAATGATTACATACCCTTCCAAAACCATGACGTTATGGGCTTTTTCAAGAAGTTTACAGAAGCTGGCTCCATGTCTATGGAAACAGCGGGTAGCCTTCGTGATGGCAAGGACATCTGGGGGCTGGCAAAGCTCAACAGCAAGACAGTGCTTGTAGGGGGCGACGAAGTCAACGGTTATTTGCTGCTGAATAATAGCCATGAAGTGGGCAAAGCAATGACCATGATGTTTACGCCCATCCGCGTGGTTTGCAACAACACCCTCACCCTAGCCCTCCAGCAAGGCGGCGCTCGTTTTAGGGTGTTGCATGTGCATATGTTCGATGAAGAGATTATCTCCGCAGCGGAGAATGCTCTTGGGTTAACGGACAATGCGATGAAGGAGTTCTCTGAGCAAGCAACGTTCTTAAGTGAACACCGTGCCACCGAAGCTCAACTGGACGACTACGTTGCAGAGCTATTCCAACCCAAAACGTTGATAGAACGGGGCAAGGCTTCTTCTAACGATAACCTGCCCGCCCTGCGAGATGAGTTTAAGCGCACTGCACTTGCTGTCCGGGATGCTATTGAAACCAGCCCCGGCTCCGACATGGCCTCTGCCAAGGGTACTTGGTGGGGCGCTTTGAACGGTGTGACGTATGTAACAGACCACCTGAAGAAAAGCCGCGTAGAGGGTAATGGCCTTCATAGTGCGTGGTTCGGCAGTGGGGCCAATGTCAAGCGCCGCGCTTTAGACAAAGCCTTGGAATATGCCAAGGCGGCGTAAATCAAAGCCCTTTTCTGGGGGGCCGTGGATATGGTCCCCCAGCCTTTCGACTGACAAAAGAAGGCTTGTGTAAAGAGTGCTCTTGAACAATAAAAGAGGGTCTTCTGGACTTTCTAGGAGGTCGCAGTGGGTGATCTAGAGGACTGGCAATATAGGTCTGGTTGGGCGGATGGAACAACGTTCACCGCAGAAGATCTTAAAACGCTAGGCTTGAAAGAAATTCTAAAAAGAAGGAAAAAAGAAATGGATACAGAAAATAGTACGCCGCCGATTGTTGAAGAAGATGTACCCGGCAAAAGGGGACCGAAGCCCGATTACCCTGGCCCCAGTGCCGATATCCCTGCTGCTGAAAACGTAACCTCCCATGGAAAAGGGCGGGGACGAAACGAGTGGCTTGACAAGAAGCTGCTGATCGTTCCGTTGTTGGATGAGCCCGTTAAGGTGCGAAGAGAAAGCAAGCGGTGGCGCAACCAGCAGGTGATCCTTCAGTGCAAAACGGTTGGTGAAGCTTTGAACCGGTTGTCTGCTTTGACTAGCCCAGGCAGCGGAGCGGACATTCGGCTGGCTGTGAAAAACGAAGTTATCGAGCTTAAAAAGGAATAGATATATGAACACGGAAAACGTAGAAAGTTTTTTCCACTGGATTAACGAGCGCCATAGCATCTACCTAAAGCGAAAAGTTGGCCCGGCTCCTTTCACAGAAGACGAGATACTGCAACGGTATAAGTTCACCAACCCGTTTCGTGAGAATGATCGCGTAACCATTTGGATGCGGCAAAACTGGACTAACCCGCACAAGGGAGCGCCTATTTGCCAACAGATCTATAACATCTGCCTTTTTAGAATGTTTGGAACGCCGGAGTTCGCAGAGGCTGTTGGGTGGCAGACTGAGTTTAACCCGACCCTTTTAAAATCTGTGGCCCGTGAAAAGCTGAACAGAAAAGAAAAGGTGTTCACTGGTGCTTACATCATCACCAACCAAGGTTTGAAATTGCCCAAGGAAGAAGTGGTGGTGGATCTTTTTCTGGAACCCGTGTGGCAGAACAGTGAGCACCTTGCGGAAGTGGCTGGGCAGAACAGTTTGGAGAGCATGCACAAAACCCTCGGAAAGTTGAGAGGTTGGGGCGGTGGTGGTTTCATGGCGTATGAAGCTGTGACAGATATGAACTACACGCCCGTGCTAGCCCATGCGACGGATAAAATGACTTGGGCTAACGCTGGCCCTGGAGCCAAGCGTGGGCTGAACCGGATCCATGATCGCAAGCTTACCAATGGCCGTGCCAATTGGAACCAGGAGATGAGAAACCTCCTTTTGCACAAGGATTATTATGTGACGTTCACAGAGGCTGATAGCGACAACATTGATATGCGTTGCATAGAGCATAGCTTGTGTGAGTGGGATAAGTACGAACGGGTGCGGCTAGGCCAAGGTCGGCCAAGAAGCAAAGTGTCCTATAACGATGGTGAGTGGTACCCGGTTAACTAGGAGCCCCCTATGAAAGATGACACGGTAGTTGTGCACTTGACAAAGTGTGCGGATAAAACGACTATTGCCAGTGCCAAGATCGCGAAGTTCATTTCTGATGAGTATGAGTTGCCCTTGGTGGATGGTCCTGGACAGTTTAAGAAACGATACCGCAATATTATCTACGTCAACAGCATGGGGGCGTTTGCCCACCCTGACTTGCGTAGAGAGTTGGCTGAACAGGCCCGGCATTGTGACCGATTGATTTATGTGCAGAACGATTACAATGTCCACCCTATCAGCCAAGTACAGAAGGTTGTGCGGGATGAGCGGGGTTGGAGCCACGATTTCCCTTTCACCAAGGGAGAGATTTTCCTTTGGGGAACGGTTCCGGAGTTCGTATTCAAGCCGGGAGACCTGTACCTAAACTGGAATCAGCTCACCTATACCCCCTCCCCCCGTAGGGAGCCCCATAGCGGCCCGTACAGCGGCTCAATTTTTTATTGGGGGGCATGTAGGCCAGGGCGGAAGGATGCCTTCGCACGGCTGTTATTTGGCTGTTATGGCCATGCCAATTTTCCAGTGGTAATTAGCTGCGCCACAAAAGTGCGAAACAAATTCGCAGAAATCCCCGAAAGCTACACAGGGTTGCAGCACGAGCGGCCAACCGAAGTCAGCTTCGTACGCCCCTTCAAAAGCATAGAAGAGCTCCAGCAATACGGTTGCACCATCTATATGGAAGATGAAGCAAGCAACGACTTGTACACCAGTCCGGCCAACCGATTCTATGAAGCACTCAGTGCAGACCTGTTCATGTTCGTAGACGATATCGCTGCGCACACACTCAAAAGGGCCGGGTACGAAGTTCCCCCCGAGTGGATTATCAGTACTCCTGCAGACATAAAAAAGGTTGGTCTACCTGTTCCTGTGGCCCACCGTAACAAGCAAGCCATGCTATGGCGATACAAGGCAGAAGAAGGGCTAGAAGAGCTGAAACAAAAGGGTGCCCAAGCAGTGTGGGGACTTCGGAAAAAACTTAAAAAGTAAGGGTGCAGAAAGACCATGTTTACTTTCAATGTGCGTAACGTAAGCGAAGCCTTGTTTGTTGTGAACCAAAGCCTAAAAGACAACGGCGTTCTGCGTGAGACACGAAACGGCCCCGCGCTAGAATTTCCCGCGCCAGTAGCTGTTTCCTACAGTCACCCCAAAGAACGGGTTCTGTTCTACCCCCAAAGAGACGCCAACCCCTTCTTCCACTTTATGGAAAGTCTGTGGATGTTGGCTGGGCGTAGAGACGTTGAGTTTGTACAACGGTACAACAACCGAATGTCCGTCTACAGCGACAACGGTGTGCACTTTCACGGGGCATACGGGTACCGATGGAAGAACTGGTTTGAAGACAACCAATTAGACACCATCATCGCACGATTGAAAGAGTACCCAAACGACCGCCGATGTGTCCTAAGCATGTGGGATCCGGACAGTGACCTAACCTCCGGGAACCACAACGTAGATCTTCCTTGCAACACCCACATCTACTTTCGGGTGGAAGAAACAGGCTCCCTTGTCCCCGACGTGTTGCACATGACCGTTTGCAACCGCAGCAACGATATGATCTGGGGCGCACTCGGGGCGAACGCAGTGCACATGAGCTTCTTGCAAGAGTACATGGCAGAAATGGTTGGCGTTGAGGTTGGAACCTACGTTCAGTTCAGCAACAACTTCCACGCCTACCTAGACACACTGCCCAAGTTGGATGGGATGGCCGCAGACTACGAGCCCTACCTGCACCTTCCAGAAGAAGGCAAGACCCCCGTTCCGTTGGTGACAGACACGGAAACGTTTGAAGAAGAGCTAGTGTACTTTATGACAGACAAAGAGCCCATGGTGCAAAGAGGCTACGACTACCTGAACGATATCTTCCCCTATGTTGCAGAGCCAATGCGAGAAGCATGGCAGTTTTGGAAAAGCCCCACAAAAGAAGTTGGAAAAGCAATCCAATCCGCTGAAAAAATTCAGTCCGCCGATTGGCGGGTTGCATGCTGCGAGTGGCTTCAACGAAGGGTACCCATGCGCCACGAAATGAACACGCTAGCGCCAGAAGAAGAATGGGGTTGCGCAAGCGCACAAAAGCCCAAAGAAGGGAAGTAGCTCATGGACAGTGAAATCATAGAAGTGGTTAAAACTTTAACCGAAAGAGATTGGAAAGCGCTGCGGAAGTCCGAAGAAAGCTACGGCGATAGCTGGCGCAAAAGAGGGGGTGTGGGTGCCTTCATGATGCTGGCCCGCAAATGGGACAGGATAAATGTGCAGGTGGAAAAATCTTCCTACGATGTGTTCAACGCCGTTGAAGAAGACGGGCGGGAAGAAGGAATACTGGACGATATCCAAGACCTTCGGCGTTACCTTCTACTGGTTGAAGCGTGGGCTTGGATGCAAACCGAAGAATACGCCATTGAGCAAGAGCCCATAGATCCCGAAGAGGACACTTGATGCAAGAAGGGGAACCCCCTGAAAGCAACATGGAAAAGCCGTTGCTGGCAACATGCAATTGCAGCGCAGAACACCGAACACTTGTTGTTAGGACGCTAAAAAATAAATGGCCTAGGTGCTCTTGCGGTCTCTTCATGAAGGTTGAAAAACAATGGCTAAAGACCACAGACAAATGACCTTCTTTGCCCCCAAGGGGGAATGGGTGGCACCAACAGAATTCCCCGACCTATCGGCTTACAGCACCGTGGCCGTGGATCTTGAAACAAGAGACCCACACCTCCGTGAACGCGGTAGTGGGTGGCCCCGAAAAGACGGGTACATTATTGGTGTCGCAGTAGCTGTTGAAAATGAAGCTTGGTACTTTCCCATCCGGCATGAAATTGGCCCCAACCTTGATGTGAAGCGAACCTTGGGTTGGCTGGCCGACTTGCTTAAAGAGCCTACTCGGCAGGTGGTGTTTCACAATGCGCAGTACGATGTGGGCTGGCTCCTCGCCGAAGGGGTAACCATTCACTCGGCAATACGAGACACCATGGTCGTTGCCCCTTTGTTGGATGAAAATCGGTTCAGCTATTCGCTTAATAACCTAAGCAGAGACTACCTCGCGGACATTAAGTCGGAAAAGGGCTTACGAGAAGCGGCAGCTGAGTTTGGTGTAGATGCCAAGAGTGAAATGTACAAACTCCCGGCCAGCTTTGTAGGGGCATACGCCGAGCAGGACGCGGCGCTTACGCTACGGTTGTGGAACCACTTTCAAGTGCTGATTGTTAAAGAAGACATAGCGGATATCCTAGCGCTTGAAAACAAAGTCCTCGCAGCAGTTATCCCCATGCGGCACCGTGGAGTGCCCATTGATATAGATAGGGCCGCAGAATTAAAAGGATACTTCCACAAAAGAGAAACAGAGTTCCTGACCGAGATAAAGCGCGAAACAGGCAAGGACGTTGAAATATGGGCAGCGGCGAGCATTGCCAAAGCCTTTGACGCGATTGATCTGCCCTACCCCCGCACCGAAAAGACGGGTGTTCCAAGCTTCACCAAGTTCTGGTTGAAAAACCACGAACACAAAGTCCCCAAAATGATCGTAGAAGCACGAGAGCTTAACAAAGCCCGAACGACCTTCGTAGACACCATCCTCAAACACAATCACAACGGTAGAATTCATGCCGAGCTGAACCAGCTGCGAAGCGATGATGCAGGAACGGTCACCGGGCGGTTCAGTTACAGCAACCCTAATCTGCAACAAATGCCTGCACGGAACGCTGAAATTGGCCCGTTGATTCGCAGCCTGTTTGTGCCCGAAAAAGACACCGTGTGGGGCACCTTTGATTACTCCAGCCAAGAGCCCCGCTTGGTTGTTCACTACAGCAGCCTTCTAGGGTTCAACGGGGCCACGGCCTTTGCGGATGAGTACCATAAAGATGCAACAACAGATTTCCACCAAATGGCAGCGGATATTGTGGGTCTTCCTCGCAAACAGGCCAAGGACATCAACCTTGGCCTGTTTTATGGGATGGGCACCAAGAAGCTGGCGACGAGCTTGGGGCTGGAGTTAGACGACGGCAAAAAGCTTTTTGAAGAGTACCACGCAAAAGTTCCGTTTGTGAGCCAGTTGAGCGAATACGCTATGAAACGCGCTTCCACCAAGGGGGTGATTCGCACCCTGCTAGGTAGGCGGTGCCGCTTTGATAAGTGGGAGCCCAGCCGGTATGGCCTATACAAGTCTCTAAGCTACCAGGAGGCCTATGACGAGCACGGCCCTAGCATTCGCCGCGCCTTTACCTACAAGGCCCTCAACAAGCTTATACAGGGCAGTGCGGCGGATCAAACCAAAGCCGCCATGGTCGCCCTGCACGAAAACGGCTACTTGCCCATGATACAAGTACATGACGAACTTGATTTTTCGGTGTCCTCTGAAAAAGAGGCCAAGGAAATCAAAGAAATCATGGAAACCTGTGTAGAGCTACGGGTGCCCAGTCTTGTAGATGCTGAGTTCGGTAAAAACTGGGGGGAAGCAAAACAAACCTTTGGAGATAAACCATGGACACGAGGGATAGCGGGGGACCACTCACAGATGGAGACATAAGCGCCCTTAAAGAACAGCTTGACCAACGGCTAGAAGGCGGCGATATCCTGCGGTACCACACCGCGCCGCAAGTCGGCCGTGGGCAAACGGTGGGTCAGCACACTTGGCGCGGGCTGGTTCTTTTAGATATAATTTGGCCCTCCGCCCCGATGCAGGTGTGGCGTTACTTTCTTTATCATGACGTACCGGAGCTATTTACTGGAGATATCCCCAGCCCCATAAAATGGGCGAACAAAGATTTTTTAAAGACCATCGCCCTAATAGAAGAAAATGTGTGCGATAAAATGGACCTCCCTACAAAAGCAGACCTATCTTTAGACGAACAAATCGTGGTAGAAATGATCGATGTTCTAGAGCTCATGCTTTATTGCAAGCCTTTAAAGGATACCGTTGCTAAGGCCGATCAGATATATCAAGCGGGATATGGTAAGGTGTGGAAGTTGAGTGTGCAGTTGGAGCTGATGTTACGGAAGGTCCCCCCAGACATGGTGCATCAGCAAAGAACGATGAGCTTATCCATCATCCGAAAGCTTTTGGATTAGAAATGGCTGATAATGTAATTCCTTTCCCTGGGTCGTATACCCCGGAAGAACCGCTGGAAGATGTGACGGTGTTCCAATGTCCAGAGGAGGGTTGTGACGGCACCAAGTTTTTTCTGGAGGTGAAGGACACACAAAGAGTCATTTGCGCCACCTGTTTCGTAATCAGTAACCACTTGTTAAGTGCGCACAAATGGCAAGAGTAAAATAAGCTTGTGGCCCTTATTCGGCCCTTATATTGTTTTATTACAAGGTAACCAACGGAGGCTACTATGGGTAAAATGTCACAAATTCATGCTGCCGCGCAAGACCATGTGAGCTTGCACCCTGGCATCTCAGAAGATGATCCGAAGTACGCAGAAGCAGTTGAAACCGTGGCCGGTGAGCTACTGGTTTTGCATGCGGAACAAGCGAGGCTTGAAAAAATGCTGGTGCGTATAGAGTATGGCGATGACTTTGCCTATTCCACCCAGCGCAAAGAAATAGCGCAAATAGAACGTGCTCTCCAAAGCGTTAAAAAAGAACTAGCGCATTTTGGATAAGCGTAGGTTTTGAGGGAGAGACTTACAACCTCCATGGGTGCCGCTCCCGGTTTGGGCATCCTCATCGCTGTGATGCTTCTGTTATATCGCCCTCAAAGTGTTTGTAACGGTTTAACAGATAGTCAATAAGGGGTCTCCTAAGTCATAGCCTGAAAATCACAGCGCACCGGGAATTTCCCTTAAAGGAGGTTCTGATGGATAAAATTCTTTTAGTTGTGGGCGTGTTACAGTTCAATCCTCAGCTTGAGGCGCAGATTCTAGTCATCAAAGAGGAGCTCGTAATGCCTACGATGATGATTTGCAGCCAAATGAGCGCGTACCTCGCACGAAAGCAAGATTCTCCGGAAGTTGGCTTCTGCACCCTCGTAGCTCGACCCTACACTCCACCCACCCAAGAACCAGAGGTTCCTGATTATGGTAGCGCCGAAAGTCACACACAAAAACAAATTGGAAGTAGTCGCTAACCCGCGCAGAGAAAAAGGGGTTAGCCCGATACAAGACCGCTTTTGTCAACTCTACGTCACGCGAGAGGACTTAACGCAAAGTCAATGCGCGGTGGAAGCGGGCTACAGCAATCGGAGCGCGCATAGCAAAGCTAGCGAGTTGTTGAACCCCAACCGATGGCCCAACGTGACCGTTCGTATCCGCGAGTTAAAGCTAGAACTCGGCAGGAAGTACGAAGTCACCTACGAAAAGCACATGAAGAAGATGGCCGAGTTGCGCGATGAAGCCCTGCAAAATGGAAACTACTCTGCGGCGATTAACGCTGAAAAATTCAGGGGCCAAGCTGCTGGACTGTACGTTGACCGCAAAGAAATTCTTCACGGAAAAATTGACCAGATGAGTAGAGAAGAAGTAATGAGGGCCATTAACGAGCTGCAAAAGGACTTCCCCGCGCTGAAAGAAGTAGAAGTTGAATTTGAGGTAATAAAAGAGGGATAAAATACTTGTTGCCCTGGTTTATCGCCCCCGGCACAGTAATATTACTAAAGCAACCCAAAGGAGGCACCCAATGAGAAACGCAAGCATGAATTTCCACGGCGTAACCACCGTGTTAATAGAGAAATTGGACATCGCGCATGTGCGTGGGACTAATATTATCCTCCGTGATGGCGATGGTCAAGAGTTTGAGATCACATGCTTCGCTAAAGGCGAAAGTGTGAGAGTGTTAAATGTATCGCCCCAGGTGGGGGAGAACCCATACACGGCACGAGACCGCACTGTAAAGGATGCCGGCTAGTGTTCGGCATCCTTTACGCTCTTTTTGAGGGCGTTGTCTTTATCCTAGGGTTGGGCACGTTACTCGGCCTTCTCTGGGTTGTTTCCGTCCTTATTCACGGGTAAAGGAGGTATCCATTCATAATGGCGGAGGGTCCTCCAATGAAAGCGCCTTCCGCCAAGCAAGCTGGCAAGCTCCTGTTTAGGATGTACATAATTTGGAGCATATGCGCCGATGTCATTCTAATCTGCGGCGTGGCAGCTTTAGTGCTAGGATTTTTGTTATGAAAGGAGGGTTCTAAGATGGTGATAACAGCAGTGTTAGCCGCGATTTGTGGTCTCGTCGTACTTTTCTTCCTTTTTGGAAGCTGAGCATTTAGTTATTGCACCCGCTTATCCAATAGTGCAATATTGCGTAGTGGCTGGGGCATCCTGTCCCAACCCTTAACCCGAAGAAAGGGGTTACAAAATGGCCCAAGCAGTAAGTCTAGCAAAAGCACGGGAAAAAGCTTTCGCCAATCCCAAAACTATCAGCGTTCCCGCGTTGAAAAAAGCCAAGCCATCCAGCCTTCCCGAGCTGGTGTGCACGGGTGAAGAAATCACCCACGACCAAATCCACGCATGGATCAAAGAACACGCCGGAGGTCAACCCAAAAACGTGGCCGTCCTACTAATGCCCAACGTGGCCATAGAAGATCCAAAGCCCATTCCGTTCTTCTCCAACCAAACGTACGAGAAGAAGGGGGTGCGGTACATGGACCTGATGGATCATCTCAAAGGGGTGAAAGGCGAAACCAATCTCGCCGCCATCTGGGCCTCCGGGGCACGGCGGGGCACATCGGCCAAGAAAAATGCCATGACATGGTTCCTCCTAAACGGGGGCCAAAGCCGGTCAAGCAAAAGCTGGGGGACAAGCTTTATCAAATTAGTAGCAGCACGTCCCCCTTCTGTAGTAGCCTAGGGGCGTCACTGGTCCCCACAGTGACTCCTCCCTGTAAACTCCCCCCCGTCTCAGTTGAGGCGGGGGGCTTTTTAAAAGGGAATTTCTCATGAGAAGAAAAGCACTCGTTGACGAAGTTGAAAAACATCTCGTTCAACACGGCACCATCACAGCAAAACAAGCCGAAAAACTCGGCGTGGTACCCAAAAATCTCGCCGTCATAATTCATCGGCTACGGCATCATCGCAAACTAACCATCGCTACCCTGGACAGGAGGAAAATGAAATGGATCGGGGAAAAAGAACAAACCTATCAACTGATGGACAAGGAACCTTCTCACGAAGAAGTCGCCTCTCCCTAATAGCGGGCATCCAACTGGCGGGCAAAGGGCCAAAGAAATCAACTCGGCCCAACGGGGAACTCTTCAGGCGGTACCTATCCACCTCACAACAAGAAGCTCTCGCACTCCCCGAACTTTCCAGCCTTAACAAGAGCAAATAACCTTTGTATGGCCCTATCCGCCCCAGTAATATTACAACAGTGGGCGGTAGTCGCCCCTAAACAGGAGGGTTCATTATGCGGTTCTATGCAAACAACGTCAAGCTGTCCATTGCCGATGGGCAAACCATTCGGCATCACCAATCATGGCCGACTGACGAGGGCCATGAGTTTAACGCCACCGAGTACACGCTGGAGGGCAACAAATTGTTCGCCACAGTGCATCACGGGGGGCAAGATTGCGATGGCCGAACCGGGGGCTGCGCTGAACTCGTAGCTACCGTGGCATTCCCATGCGCCATTCCCAACTGGGCCTATGTAGAAAGTTCGGCGTACGACCAATATGCAGAACTAGACAACTACTAATACGAGCAAATAACACTGCCTCCCAACCATCGGCCACCGTACTATTACAACAGTAGGGCGGTGGTCGCCCTAACAATCAAGGGGGTCAAAATGTACAACGAACAATTGCAGCCATACACACCGTTCCAAGGCTGGGGCAGCATCGCCAAAGGGCAACTACACACAATCGCCGGGCCAATACCCAGCGAAGTGCTGGCCACCCTGCCCGAAACCACCGTGGCACTGGGCGTTAGCGAGTACCTACCGCACGAAGTAGGCGACCTGCTGCAATGCCTGCCCGAACACATGGTAACGTGGCTAGAGCAGTGGGACCTCCACGGCGGCACCAACCTGCCAGGATCCTCACTGCACACCGTAGCCGAATGGCAAGTGCCACAAAGCGAAATACAAAAAATGATGGCACCACAACTAGGCTCTCACAAATGGGCCACAAACCAAAGCGACTACACTGGCCGGCTCCAGCTTATTAACAGCGGCGAGCAAAACGGCCTCGCCCTAGTTAGCTGGTCATGCGGTAGCTGCGGCAAATTTGCTTGCGGCAATAGCTGCGACCCCTCAGGCGTTAGCGCAGGGGGCTGGGGCGGGCCTCTAGGCATTACACTGGTGCACACCACCAAAGGCATGGAAGCACTGTGCGCCAACTTTACCCTCGCCACACCGACCAAACACTAATAGGCACACACAATCGCCCCGCGTACAATATTACTACGCGGGGCGGTGGTCGCCCAACGTACCAAAATGGAGCAAACCAATGGCACACTCAAAACAGTTGGCATGCGCAGCATTCACCTTCTACCAAAAACGCATGCGCGAAGTCTACAGCAGCGCAAATTTCAACGCGCCGCCAAAAAACTCGGCAGTAGCAAAAGCAATCGCCGCCAAAATGGCATTCGCCAAAGCAGCATTCAACCATCCAGGGGTGGAA
>TARA_R110002051_G_scaffold313263_3_pt1 | contig 15460 bp, 15 predicted proteins | sample TARA_R110002051 | Tara Oceans TARA_R110002051 (sample SAMEA4397023) | marine metagenome | biome: Polar Biome; feature: [MES] marine water layer (ENVO:01000295) within the mesopelagic zone...; material: water (ENVO:00002006), including particulate matter (ENVO:01000060) such...
AAACTAAAAAGCGCATGGTTCCTATTGGGTTTTTGTAGCGTCCCGATAGGTAAGCGTAAAACAAAAATGCAATAGGGCGCGACCTACTTTTTTTCAATGAAAAGTACCTTTTTAGAGTATTCAAAATTTAGAAGCGAAGCGGAGAAGGATTGAATAGCAAGAGGGTAACACGCTAAAGCGATGTTAAGTGTTGTAATCATCTGAAAATCAATTGATTACTGTTTTGTTCAAATTATTTTTTGTAGCAAAAAACAGTAAAAACTTTGGAATTCCCTGTAAACAGGGCGAAAATTTACTGTAAATGGAAACAAAAGAACGAAAAAAGAGTACATTTTCAGCAATTAGTATCAACCGAATAGTTGCTGAAAGATTCAGACAATACTCAAAGAAAGTATCACCATCACATACGGAAACGTTGGAAACGATTATGGACTTTTTTGAAGGGGCGAAAATCTCGCCATACGACAAACACCTGATGGATTATATGAGGTATAATAATGTCATCAACAAAAGATTGGATTACTTAATGGAAGTATTAAGGGCATGGGAAAAAAATAGTCCTATTCATAGAATCCATGACCAGTTGAAAAAACTTTTCGACCAAGCAGAAATTGAGGAGGAGGAAGAAAAAGAGAAACTGGTATTAGAGAAAATCAAATACAAACGGTTTTCGAAACCAGCTAATACGGTCTCAAATTATAAATATGAATTGCTAGTTGATAAATTGGAAAAGGAGCAAAGGCAGCGACGAAAATTATTGGATAAATTCAAATTAATGAAATCAAGTTTTGGGAAGCAATACTATCGAGTTGATATAAGTTCAAATGAATTTGAACTAATGAGGAGAAGTTTATAACAAGGATTGTAATTTTGCCTACCAAGCAAGATGCGCCCTATGCGATTTTTGCTTTACGTTTATCTGCCGGAACACTACAAAAATCGTACAGGAACCACGCGCAAAGTTAGAGGTAAGAATTTGGGACTTGTAGTATGAAAATTTGTTTTATTAGTCCATACTCATTATTAATAAATCTACTCTAATAAACAGCCTTATAAAAGGAGTTATATTAATGTGAAATTTCCTTAAATTGTTGGTTTTAATTAATACTATGATAAATTTCCCACTATTCGCTGGATTTGAGGCTTTGGTATTACATGTAAGTTCTGGTTCAGATCACTTGTTAGCCATACCTTTATTCGCTGGTTTAGCAGCCTCTGTTTTACATGTAGTTTCTGGTCCAGATCATTTGGCAGCCGTAACGCCTTTGGCTATTGAAATTAGACGGAAAGTCTGGAAGATTGGTTTATTCTGGGGTTTTGGTCATTTGACAGGTATGCTCCTAATTGGATTACTTTTTCTTTGGTTCAAAGAATATATTCCATTAGAAAAGATTTCAGAACATAGTGAGCAATTAGTAGGAGTTGTATTAATCGCGGTTGGCCTTTGGGCATTGTTCAGTATTTTCTACAAAAATAAAAACCACAAACATCCACATGTACATAACGAGGAGGAACCATATATTCATGTTCATGAACACAATCATGAATCGAATAAACTAGAACATAATCATGCTCATAAGAAGAAATTGAAACAAAACTTATGGTCTTCTTTTGGAATTGGGGTTTTACACGGACTTGCTGGAATAGCACATTTTATTCTATTACTACCTGTACTAGGTTTTGAAAACCAATTAGATAGTATTCAGTACATCATAGGTTTCGGAGTGGGAACTGTTTTAGCGATGACGATTTATACTTTTTTATTAGGAAAAATATCTAGCTATTCTAAAGCGCAGAACAACAAATCAATTTTTAAAAGTGTTCGAGTTTTAGGTGGTGTTTTTGCAATTGTAATTGGTATTTACTGGATTTACCTTAGTCTCTAAGGTTTTAAAGTAGTAATGACAATTCTGTGATTTCCTGTATCTGCAATAAATAAATTGTCACCTTCCGTGGTTATAGAAAAAGGCCAATAAATTGCGTTTTTTGTTCCGTGCATGTTGCCTTTGAATTCACTACTTGTATTAAAGTTCTCGCGACCTATTAATGTATTTGGTAATGCGTTATTTTCCTTTGGAATCTCATCATACTTTAAAATACGACTATTGCCAGTATCATTAACCAATATGCCATATTTATAAAAGCAAGCATCGTACGTCCAATTCAGGGTATTCGCTTCAGGGGCTAGTCTAAATTGATTCTGTCCACAAGCATCAAAATTATCTTGACCAATTATGATATCGGCAGGTTTTGAAAATGCATCTTCTTTGTTATTCCAAACGAGTACGCGGTAGAATTGAGTATCGGCAACTGCCATTTGTCCTTTGTCATTTACTTTAACTGAATAAGGCCAAATAGGTTCATCGTTGTTATAATCTCTTGTAGTAAATGTTGGCTTACCTATCACTTTATCCGCAGCGGCATAATTTTCTTTGGGAATAGTATTAAAATACAAAATGCGTCTATTCCCTGTATCAGCAATCCAAAGACGCTCTCCATCGGAGAAAACGCCGTAGGGCCAGTTTAAAGTCCGTGCTGTAGGGTCATTTCCTATGCCAGAGACATTAGTTTGATTTGATTCAAAATCTGGTTGTCCGAGAACTACATCAGCAGCTTGACCGTTTTCTGTTGGTATCGAATGCCAAATTAAAACCCGATGATTCCATGCGTCTGCTACAACTAATATATTTCCATCACTCCAAATTCCTGAAGGATAATGCAAAGTACTTGCTGTAACGTTTCCACCTGAATTTCTTCCTGTTTCAGAAACATCTGATTGACCCAAAATCACATCGGGTTCTTGATGTTCTTGGGTTGGGATTTCCTTCCAAATAAAAACACGATTACGACCAGTATCAGAAACAAAAAGATGATTTTTTGCTACAAAAACACCTCTTGGAGCCAAGAAAGGCATTTGTTCTGAACCTTTAAAAATATAGGAGTTGTTAACTTGTTTGCCGAGAGTTTCGAAATTCATTAAAATAAATATTCAGTTGACATAAAATTTGAATCATCAGAATCAACCAACTTTTTTAAAATTGCTATATTAGCTTCGTTATCTTTTGAAGCCACAAATGTTCTAATTGAAAATGTTCTTAACGCATCAAATACACTTAATGTCGCAACTGCAGAATTCTTTCGCCCTGTAAAAGGATAGACATCTGGGCCACGTTGGCAAGCACTATTTAAGTTGATTCGGCAAACCAAATTTGCTAATATATCTACTAACGGACCAATAGATTTAGAGTCTTTCCCAAAAATACTTACTTGTTGTCCGTAATTTGATTCTGCAATATCATTTAAAGGTTCACTAATATCTGAAAAAGAAATAATTGGTACTACTGGTCCAAACTGTTCTTCGTGAAATACTTTCATTGATTTGTTTACGGGGAATAATACAGCTGGGTAACAATAATTCGACGACATTTGGCCTCCTTTTTCATTGAGTATTTTTGCACCATTCTGCAGGGCATCATCAACTAGGTCTCTAATGTATGCTGGTTTACTAGGTTCAGGTAAAGGGGTTAGAAATACATTTTCATCCCAAGGCATTCCGTATTTCAGTTCATCAACTTTTTTGGCAAAACGCTTGTTGAACTCATCAACAATTTGCTCATGTACATAGAGTATTTTCAGAGCTGTACATCTTTGTCCATTATACGATAAACTTCCACTAATACATTCATTTACGGCGATGTCTAAATCAGCATCAGGTAAAATAATAGCTGGATTTTTTGCTTCTAAACCAAGTGCCAATCTCAATTTATTTTTGTTTGGATGCTTGTCTTGAAGCGCTACAGCAGAACTACTATGGCCAATAAGTGCCAAGACATCAATTTTGCCGCTACTCATTATGGGTGAAGCAATACTTCTTCCTCGTCCAAAAACGATATTCACTACGCCCGCAGGAAAACTTTCTTTGAAAGCATCTAGCAAAGGAGTGATTAACAGCACACCAAGTTTTGCAGGTTTAAAAATGGTTGTATTGCCCATTAAAATTGCGGGAATTAGTAAACAAAAAGTTTCGTTCAAAGGATAATTGTAGGGTCCTAAACATAAAACCACACCTATCGGACTTCTTCTTATATGTGCATGTATTCCTGATTCTTTCTGAAAACCAGCACTTTTTCTATCCAATTTTTTATACGCCTCTACGGTATCAACTATGTACGTTACTGTTCTATCAAATTCTTTGTAAGAATCAGTTTGGGTTTTACCTATTTCCCACATTAAAAGTTTGGAGACTAATTCTCTTTGTAACTTCATTTTCTCCGCAAATGTCTCAAGACATTTGATACGCTGTTTGACAGGTAATGTTGGCCAAATGCCTTGCCCACGATTAAATGCTTTTTCCGCAGCATTCAAAGCTTCTAAAGCAGCATCTTGGCCCATATCAGGAACAGACCCTAATAGCGTAGGTGCCATTTCATTATTTTGATTTTGACTTTGAATGCTAGAATAGACTTCTACCGTTGGTCCTTGCCACTCTTTGATTTCACCATCTATAAGATATGTTGTGCTAAATATTGGGTCTACTTTAACCTCACTTGGAATCTCACTCTTACTTTTTGTCATTTAAAATTATTTTTAGCTCTGACGGTTATTAAATATTTAACAAATTCTAGGTAACTGTTCTCCTGGCAGCATACTTATGACTCGTTTACCACCGATAGCACTTTCCATGATTACTTGTCTGGGATGTTCTGCAACTACGCTTCCAATAATTCGGGCATTTTTTCCATTTTCATTTTCCTGCAAAGCTGCTAATACTGCATCGGCCTCAGCTTCAGAAACAAAGGCAATAAAAAGGCCTTCGTTTGCAACATATAAAGGGTCTAAGCCGAGAAGTTCACAAGCACTTGCAACTTGTTCATCTATTGGAAAATCTCTTTGAACTAAATCAATTCCTATTTGTGACGATTGCGCAATTTCCTTTAGAACGGTTGCAACTCCTCCGCGTGTTGGGTCTGTCAACAAATGAATGTTTTCTCCAAATTGTTCTATCAAATCAATTATAGTATGATTCAAATTGGTGGTATCACTTTCGATTTCAGATTCAAATTCTAGACCTTCCCGAACGGACATAATTGCCATTCCGTGTGAGGCGACATTCCCACTAATAATTATTTTGTCTCCTACGGATATATTTTTTGCGCTAATTTTTGCCTTGGGATGGATAGGTCCAACTCCCGAAGTATTAACGAAAACTTTGTCTCCTTTACCCTTCTCAACTACTTTCGTATCACCAGTAACCACTTGCACGCCAGCTTTTTCACAAGCAAATTTAATAGCTACCAAAATATCCCAGAATTCTTTGACTGGAAGCCCCTCTTCGATAATAAAACTTAAGGAAAGGTATTTAGGTGTAGCACCGCACATTGCCAAATCGTTGACCGTTCCGTTTATAGCTAATTCTCCGATATTTCCTCCTGGAAAAAAGATAGGAGATATTAAAAAGCTATCCGTAGAAAAAGCAGTTTTACCATTCAATTCAAGAAAAGCACCATCATGACGTTCGTCTAGAATTTCGTTACTGAGTAAGTCAAAAACACCACTATCAAGCAGTTTATTGGTTAAAACTCCGCCACTTCCGTGACCTAATGTAATGACATCAAAGTCAAGTTTAGGCATAGGACATTGCAGCTGCATGCGTATTTTGTTATTCTCCGACATTTAATTTGATTAAGCTTCTACTAGTCCAGAAAAATGATAGTAGGCGGCGCAAGCCCCTTCACTACTAACCATTGGTGCGCCTAGTGGATTGGTAGGTTTACACTTTTTGCCAAATTGAGAGCACTCGAAAGGCTTTTTGATTCCTTTCATTATCTGACCTGAAATACAATCTGGATTTTCAGGCGCCTCTTCAATAGTGACATTATATTTTTTTGTAGCATCAAATTCAGCATACTTTTCGCGAACAGCATATCCACTTTCAGGAATTTCGCCAATTCCGCGCCACATCTGATTACGTACTTCAAAAACTTCATTGATGACTTTTTGTGCATCAGGATTTCCTTCCTCACGAACGATACGCGCATACTGATTTTCGACTTCTGATTTACTTTGTTCCAATTGTCGGATGACCATTAAAATACCTTGTAAAACATCTAAAGGTTCGAAACCAGTAACTACAATCGGCACTTTATACTCAGCCGATAATGGATGATATTCGGTGTTGCCCATAATTGTACAAACATGACCAGCTGCCAGAAACCCATCTATTTTACTTTCTTCATCATCAATAACAGCTTTAATTGCAGGTGGTACTAAAACATGGGATGCTAAAATAGAATAGTTTTTAACCCCTCTACGATGTGCGTGAACTACAGATAAAGCATTCGCAGGAGCAGTAGTTTCAAAACCAACAGCAAAGAAAACAACTTCTTTATCAGGATTATCTTCTGCAATTTTAACTGCTTCTAAAGGCGAATATAAAATTCGCACATCAGCACCTTCAGCTTTTACTTCTAAAAGATTTTTGTGAGAACCTGGTACGCGCAACATATCACCAAAAGAACAAAGAATAACACCCTCTTCTTCTGCTAAATAAATTGCTTTGTCAATAAGATTCAATGGCGTCACACAAACAGGGCAACCTGGACCATGTATCATAGTTACCGAATCAGGTAACATATCAATGATACCATTTTTCACCAAACTATGTGTTTGACCGCCACAAACTTCCATAATCGACCAAGGTCTGGAAACCGTGCTCTTAATTTCTTCTAAATATTTCTTCGCCAACTCTGGGTCGCGATATTCTGACATGTACTTCATAGAAGTTGGTTTTAGTTGGCTTTTGGTAAATATTCATCTACGTCTGTGAGGTCTCCTAGTTCACCAATTTCTTCAAGATATTTGAATGTTTTATTGGCCTCCTCTTCATTTACCTTACTAATTGCCACACCAACATGAACCAAGACATAGTCTCCAATACCGGCATCGGGCAACATTTCTAAACTAGCTTCTTTCGATATGCCACCAAACAATACAGTAGCCATTCGAACTCTGCCATCATATTGCATTTCAATACTCTTAATCTTTCCTGGAATTGCTAAACACATAATTCAATTTTTAATATGTTGATAATAACATAATTGACCGAACGAAATGTTCTCATCGTTGCTAGACAATATACGATTAATTTTTAATTTGATTCCCTGTTTTTGCGATAGTTGCGACAACTTTTCGACTAATACGGCATTTTGAAAAACACCCCCGCTACAGGCAATTATTTGACAGCCATTGCCTTCGGCTATTTTCAGAACGACCAAAGCAAGCGTATGAATAAAACTATTTGCTATTTGAGGTAAAGAAATGCCCTCCGTTTTTGCTTTTTGAATGTTTTCAATTAGGGCTTTCGACGGAATTTTATCGTATGCTAAACCTTCTAAAAAATCAATACAATTATCGCCTTGATAATTCCTAGCTTGATTTTCCAAAAGCATAGCCGCTTCGCCTTCATATGAAGTAATATCAATAATACCTAAGAGGGATGCAACCGCATCGAAAAGTCGACCTACGGAAGAAGTTTTAAGGTTGTTGTTTTCTAGCATCTTTTTGTAAACCTTCCATTCTGTTTCTGAGAATTTAGATTTTGCTATTTTCCTTTCTGATTCGGGAAGTATGCTGAGTAAAGACAAGCGAGGTTCTTTAGCCATTTTATCGGCAGCAACCCAATCTACATATTCGAAATGAGTCAGGCGTTCTATTTTGTGATTCTCATAGCGGAAAAATTCTCCTCCCCAAATGGCTTGGTCTTCTCCAAAACCAGTGCCATCCCAAACGACTCCTAGTATTTTTTCTTTAGATTCAAATAGTTCATGTTCACCCAAAACACTTGCAAAATGAGCTTTGTGATGTTGAATTGAAACTATTTTGGCATTTCCATTCTCTGCTAAATCCTTGCCTAGAATAGTACTCAGGTATTGGGGATGAGAATCAACCAAAATCACTTCAGGATTCGTATTGAAAAGTTTTTTATATTTTGAAATGCTCTCTTGGTAACGCTGCGAAACATCATAAATATCTAGATTCCCAAAGTATGAACTCACATAAATATGTGAATTGGGTACGACGGTAAAAGTACTTTTTAAATGCGCTCCTAAAGCCAATATTTTTTTAGTATTAGATGGAGATACTCCTAAATAATTGGGTGCCAATCCACGGGAGCGTCGGAGTGTAATTTGCTGTTCGCCAGCGAAGCGAACTACAGAATCATCCTGAGGAAAAGACACTTCTAAATCATGATGTAAGAAATAATCTGCGACGCCCAATAACTTTTCAATCGCATCGCTTTCTTTTGAAATAATTGGGGAGTCATGAATGTTTCCACTAGTTGCAATGATGGGTATTTGCAATTCATCCATCAAAAGAGATAGTAAAGCAGACGATGGTAGCATCACTCCTAATTGATTTAATTGTGGCGCAACACTTTCCTGTTCTAAGTCAGAAATAGGCTCCTTAGGATTCAAGATTACAATCGGAGCTATAGAGGAAGTAAGCACATTTTCTTCCGAAGAACTTAAATTAAAGTCTTTCTTGATTTTTTCTAGAGAGGGGTAGAGGAGTGCAAAAGGCTTTGAAGCGCGCTGTTTTTTCTCACGCAATCTTTCAATAACTGATTTGTTATTGGGATCACAGCAAAGCAAATAACCATTGGTGTTTTTTAAGGCAAGGATGCTTCCATTTTGGATTAGGTTGGCTGCCTTTTGAACAAGCTCTAATTGATTGCCATGATGTTGTCTTCCGTCTGTATCTTGCAGTTTCAATTGAATGCCACAATCACTGCAGCTATTGGTCTGCGAATGAAATCTTCGGTCATTAGGATTTGTGTATTCCGTTTCGCAAGCGGTACACATCTTAAATTCAGAGACCGTTGTATTTGACCGTTCAAACGGGAATTTAGTGGTTACGGCATATCGCGGCCCACAGTTCGTACAAGTGGTAAAGGCGTAGCCATGTCTTCGATTTGACTTGTCTCTGATTTCTGTTTTACAAGATTCACATATAGCAAAATCCGGAGTCAAAGGGATATTGATTTGTCGGTTCGAATCCGAAGAGATTATCCTAAAATCATCATACTCTTGAAAAGGAATTTCAGAGATAGCGTGTGATTGAATTTTAGAAACTACAGGGGCACTTTTAAGTATAGTACCTAAGAACTTCCGTGCTTTTTCCTCTGTTGAATTTAGGTGGATAAGAACACCATCTTCACTATTGCAAACCGAACCCTTGTATTGAAATTGATGCGCTAAACCATAAACGAAGGGACGAAATCCCACGCCTTGTACTTGTCCAGAAATTGTAATCTCAAAAGTTTGCTGCATCTAGACATTATCCTTTCTTCTGTTGGATTTTTTCTAGCAACCAGTCGCACCATTCGTCAATGCCTTCCTCTGAAATTGACGAAAGTTGAATAACTTCTAGTTCGTGATTCACCTCTCGCGCATCTTTGGTGACAGCTTCCACAGAGAAGGGAACGTATGGTAATAAGTCCGCTTTGGAAACCAACATCATATCACTCGTCAAAAACATTTTCGGATACTTTTTAGGCTTGTCATCACCTTCCGTTGTTGCCATTAGGGTTACGCGATAATCTTCGCCTAAATCAAAAGATGAGGGGCAAACCAAGTTCCCTACATTTTCAATAAAGAGTAAATCAATATTTGGTAAATCGAACTGGTCAAGTACTTGATGAATCATTTGAGCTTCCAAATGGCAAATACCTCCTGTTACGATTTGAAGGGCTTGAATGCCTGTTTCACGAATACGGTCAGCATCGCGTTCTGTTTCTAAATCACCGACCATAACAGCAATCTTGATTTTGTCTTTCAGTTTTTCAGCAGTCTTTTGCATCAAAGTCGTTTTGCCACTTCCTGCCGATGACGTGATATTGATTAAAAGGGTATTGGTCTTTGCCATTTCCTTTTTGATGATATCCGCCACAAAATCATTTGCTTTGAGCAAATTGATATTAGTATTCTCGCATTGCACTGTTCCGCGTGCCGCTTTTGTTGATTTATCTACCATTTTCTTTTTCTATTTGGGAGACCTATGAGGTCTAATCGTCGAATTCTACTTTATGAATGAGCATTTCCTCACCTTCAATCACATTCTTACTGGGTTTTTCACAACTATCGCATATAAATCGATAATTTTTCACGTCAGTAATATGATCACAACTTTCACATTTTATTTTTAACTCCGTCATTGCTATTTTGAGCTGTACATGATGGTATTCCGGATTCATCATTTGAGATGCTTCATACGCATTGTACAAAAGACGAGGTTCAATATTGGAGAGAATACCAACCTTTAGATGAATGGTCTTCATCTTTTTCAATTTCTCTGCCTCAAACTCTTGTTCGAGGGTTCTCATAATGCTATTTACAATGGAGGTTTCGTGCATTAAATTAAACTTTTAACTTTTTCTAATTCTTTTAAATGTTCATCTGCTTTGGAAATCAATTCTACATCTTTAACTAATGTTTTCACCTCTTCAGCTTTCGATTTCATGTCTTTATATTTCTTCAATTCATCAGCGCTATCTTCATTATGAGTCAACCAACCTAATTCTAATTGATTCAATAAAGTTAATGCCCGTTCGAAGGGATAGGCTGTAGCCGTTCTAGTATCAAGTGCATCGTTGAAAAGGCCTGCGGATTTTTTGAGGTTATCATGAAGCTTAGCAGGTGGAAAATGCATCAAGGCGGTTGCATAATTATGACTTGCCATTGCATTTTCATACGGATACTGTTCCTTCGTATAAAATGCTAATACCTCTTTGAATGATGAGGCGCAAAAGGCCGTCCACATGGGTTTTTCTTCAGCTCCGACAGGGATTTCAGAATAAATCAAAGCTAGGTTATGATGTACATCTGCAAATTTCCTCGGATGTGTATCCCGCTTAAATACTTTCAACACATCTTGAAACGCATTGATAGCCGCTTTGTAATATTGCGGACTTCCATTTTTTGACCATGTATATAAAAGGATTGCCTTTTTGAATCCCGCTTCTCCTAGAAATTCTGGAATGTCTTCTTTTTTGAAATATAGAATTGCTCTGTTGATGAGTTCTTTTGAGGCAATAAAATCTTCTTTAAAATTGGCAATTTCAGCAGCATCAACTAAAAGCATTCCCGCTTGAACATTCAAGCCTTTTGCCTCAAAATGAGCAATAGATTGCAATTGCAAATCATGCACTTCATTAAGTTTTTCTTTGCTGTACGGAACTTGTAATTGTGCCATTAAAATTCCCGCTAAATGGGCATTCATTGCATTTTTAGCATTATCTGAAATAGCAATAGAAAGCTGTTCTTCTGCTAGTAGTTTTGCTTCTTGCAATTCCCCAGAGTCTAAAAGTAAATTCAAATAGTGCTTCGCCGTAAATACTTTTACTTCATCATTTTCAGCTTTAGAGAGTGCTTCTGAAAATTCTTTTTTTAGTTCTTCATTGCTTTTAGGGTTTTCAATAACCCCGTAAAAATTTAGAATTGAACTATTGTGCGGTGAAGTATTGTAACAGAAATCAACCATTACCGATGAAATCTCATATCCAAACTGCAAATGAGTCGAAATTAGGAGGTGCTGATATATTGGATATTCTTCTGAAACATACTCAAATGATTTCTGTTGGTTTCCAAGTTTATAGAAAACCAAGGCAAGTAAATTTTCTTGGTTAAATGGGGTAGTGGGAAACACATAAGGTGGTTCTAAATCATACCAATCCAACGGAATGGTGATTTCATCAGAATCCACTACCAATGTTTTCAAGTCTTTTATGGTGTTAGTACTTTCGGTTATGCTAACCAATTCATCTAAACGATCTACAGATGCAATAGCATCTCGAACTTTTTGACTTGATTCAGTTGTTGTTAATATTGTAAGCATCTTTATCTACTTTTTGAGTGCCCCGTGGGTCTTTTGCTGCCGTTTGCTGCATGTTTCTTCCATAAATTTCGGCAAGGCGTTCTGTTCTATAATCCCCTATGGTTTGAATTAAAACCTCATTGGGGTCTTTGGTATTGATGAATAACAAAGAAACTTCCCAACGACCTTTTACAGGGGTGACTTTGTATTGTACCTCTGCATCTAAAAGCCAGGTGTTTTTTTTCTTTGCCATTGTTATGTTCTAAATACTAACTTTTATTAAGCTTGTTTTTTCAATGATTTCATACTCCAAATCTCTATCTACAGTATCTAAATCATTGTCGATCAATATCTCTCGAATTGCCAAGGTTTTATCTCCTTTCAAGTTACGAGATTTTAGTAAAAACTGCGTGGGTTTATACATTTTAACAAACCACTGACTAGAAACGGGCGTGATTAAAATTGTGCCTTGTTCTTCAACATAAGTAACATAAGCGTAATGAATTTCCCCGAAAATGGGTTCAATCAATTCATTATCTAGATAAATATGGGAAGTCTTTAGAGTGATTTTTGTGCTCACGAGGGAATCGATAGATTTAAATCTTCTAAAATGTGTTGAACTACTTTGTCCCCAGCTTCCTTAACCACATCACTCATATCAATTTCGAGTTTGGTGTTTTCAATCGCCACCAAATACACTTGTATATCTTCAGGATATTCGTCTTGTAAAATTTTCTTGGTATAGGACAAAGCTTGGTCCCATTTCATTCCATGTAGGAAAACCAGAGGGTCATCTTGGGGGGCTTTCATTACTTCCTCAGCAGGGACTTTAAATAAAGTGCCCACAGGTTCATTGCTATTCAAAACTCCGTCAACTAGAATAATTTTATCATGACCTTTTAATCCGAAGAGTACTTCAAAAGCAGCGGTACCCATATCAAAGATGCTTATACCTTCTGATTCAGGAAGCTTTTCTTTCAGTTGTTCTATAACATAAATGCCAATAGCATCATCGCTCCGTACTGGGTTTCCAAACCCCATTATTGCCGTCTTCATATCTATTTAATTTGGGGTAAAGTAAAAAACTTTCCCGAGGTTGCCCTTAGGAAAGTTCTAAATCTCACTATATGTCAGAATTATAGTTTAAATCTTGATAGCTCAACGCCAGTTTTGGCATCATGTGCGTGTACAGTACATACCAAACATGAATCAAAAGAACGCGCTACAATACCTACTTCAACTGGATCTAGAGGATCTTCGATGTCTATACCTATAAGGGCTTCTTCAATCGGTCCTGGGTTATCATTACCATCTTGTGGACCAACATTCCATGTAGTTGGCGCCATAACTTGGTAATTTTTGATAACACCATCTTTAATTTCAATCCAGTGTGCTAAAGCTCCACGAGCAGCTTCGGTTGCACCGAAACCTTTACCATCTTTCTCTACAGGCTTTATATAGAATTCACCATCTAAATCAATTTCAGATAACCATTGATCAATAAACTTGTAAAGTCTTGGCGCTTCGTGAACTCTTGCTAAAACTCTAGTGAATACACTAGGACCTAACTTTTTCATGATATCTCCAAATAAAGGGTCTTTAATTTGATGGTCCTTATTATTGGGGTTTGCATTCATTATAACTCTTGACAAAGGTCCTGCTTCAGCAGCATGACCATCATATCGAGGTGCTTTTGACCAACTATATTGACCGTCAAAGTCACTATCATGTAATGTTTGTGATTTAGCAGGTGTTGGTAGTGGCTCATCCCAAGGATGTAAACCATCTTCTTGGTCATTATACCAAGAGTGCTTCACGTGCTCGCTTACTTTCATGTGGTCGAATTCATGATAGTTTTCACCATCAAAGAATCCGCTAGATGAAATTAAAGCATCATTTCTACCTTCAATTGTTGGATTATTATATCGGTCCTTGTGCAGGTATGTTCCTGTTGCTAAGAATTTACCAACACCTTGTCCGAATTTATCTAATCCGAATTCTATACCAGCTCTAATTAAAAGACCTAAATCACTGTTCTTGTGCGAATCGTTTTCTTCAACCCAAGCTAACATATCATCCCATGATTTGATTTCCAAGTAGCGTTCGATAGAACAACCCAACCAAACTGGCTCGAGCCAATCGTTTTTGAATTGCGTCATAATTGCATGCGCTCTGGTAATATCCTTTAAAGTAGGAGCACACATAACGCCACCAGGCACCATGTAGCTTGAGTGTGGCCATTGCCCACCAAATAATGCGTATACCTGTACAGGTAATCCACTAGCGGTTAGTCCAATTTGAAAAGTTTCGCCAACGTAAGCTGACCAACGTTTTACCACTTCCTTATATAAAGGTTTGTCTGCATATTTTTTATTTGCCAAATCTGTAGCAAAAATTGCATAGAACCATCTCGGAATACTTTGAATCGTTTCTGTTGCTTGACCAATAGCTCTTAATAAAAGTGCATTTGGCGATAACTTGGTTCCCCAAGCGGTATCTAAGGCAGAAGAAGCACAATACAAGTGCGACCCACCGCAAATACCACAAATTCTAGGCGTAACAATAAGTCCCGATTGTGGGTCTTTGCCCTCCATAATTTTCTCAAAACCCCTAAACATAGCTGCTTGCGTGTGTGCACGTGTAACCTTGCCGTCTTCGATATAGACTTTAACATCTAAATCTCCTTCAACACGACCTACAGGGGAAATATTTAATTCTGTAACTGATGACATTTCTTTTTCGTTTTAGATTCTATTATTTAGAAGATTCTGTTATTCTCTTATTAGTTGGCATCACTTTTTGAAAACCTGCTTCTAAATAGTATGCTAGCTTACTTCTACCTTCAGGCACTTCTTTTGGAAAGACTCCTAAATGTTTCATCGTTTTCAATACACTTCCTTTTGCAAGGTCGTTATGCGGAAAACCAGGTTCAGTACATCCTAAGCATGGATGGTTTGAACGCGTTTTACTTGATTGTCTATTCCAAAGAATATTATTACAACTCGCTCTAGTCATTGGGCCTCTACATCCTACTTCGTAGAAGAGACATCCGCCTCTAGTACCAAAGCCACCATCTACTTTTTGAGCAAAATTGGTTACGTTAGTACAACCATCTTGTACGAAATCAGTAAAGAACGTTTTTGGTCTGTGGTACTCATCTATTAGGACATCTCCAATTCTTCCCACTGAAATAGCAACAAGAATTTGAGTAATCCAATCTGGGTGCGCTGGGCAACCCGGAATGTTGATTACGGGCAAACCTCCTTTAGATACAAAATCTGCACCGAGGAAACCGCCTTTTTTCTTTTTGTGGAATTGAAAACCCGTTGATTCACTAGGATTAGGAGCAACTGCGGGAATACCTCCCCATGTTGCACAATCGCCAATAGCAACTACATAACCTGCTACTTTAGAAAGTTCGTCTATCCAGTCTTTCATCGGACGGTCTGCGAAAAGGTTCATAGTACCTGTATTATCAGGACCCTGAATAATAGAGCCTTCAAAAACAAAAATATCCATCTGGATTTTTCCAGCAAGGATATCTTTTAATAGGTCTTGAACTTGGTCCCCAATCTGTAAACCTGTTGTT
>TARA_R110002051_G_scaffold319849_1_pt1 | contig 15456 bp, 29 predicted proteins | sample TARA_R110002051 | Tara Oceans TARA_R110002051 (sample SAMEA4397023) | marine metagenome | biome: Polar Biome; feature: [MES] marine water layer (ENVO:01000295) within the mesopelagic zone...; material: water (ENVO:00002006), including particulate matter (ENVO:01000060) such...
AAATACATCGAGGTGGCGGGCATGAGCGCCGATTCTCCAGCGCGCCAGGTGTTGGGGCTGACTGAAAGCGGTAAGGCGCTGGCGGTGGAAGCGGCTAAGGGTGCGGCTATGCAGGAGGGCGCGTGATGTCTAGTAAGCGTATCGAGCCAGGGTGTATGGCCTACGTGACCTATTCCATCCGCAAGCCTGAGCTTGCTTGGACTCAATGCCGGGTCATTGATCGCTGTCCACCAGGGGAGCCGACGCTGGAAGGCAAGCGAACGCTGCTTGGTGAATGGGATTGTGAGCATCCTGACGTGGCGGGGATTGCTGTTTTCCATGAAAAGCAGCTCGTGCGCATCGACGGCGGCAACCCTGACGCGGTGCAGTTTGAAAGCCAAGATCAGGAGGTGGATTGCCATGCCAGCGCTTAAGCCTATCGATCACCAAAACATCGTGCTTCGCCTTCTGGGCATGTCATCCAGTAACCCCGCACACCTCACCTCGCTTGCGCATGCCTACAAGCTGCCGGTATCGCTGCATGAGATCCGCGTTGCTTGTGATGCCTTGGTAGAGCAGGAGTTTGTCGAGCGCGCCCCTGGCTTTGCCTATCGGCTGACGGCCTTTGGCACGGTTGAACTGCCTGCGGTGCCGCTGTTGGAGAGTTATTACACCGCTAGCGCAGGAGGTGCAGCGTGATCAACTTGCTAAACATTGACTGCATGGACTACATGCGAGGTCAGCCGGATAACGCTTTTGATCTTGCTGTTGTTGACCCTCCTTATTTTGAAGGGCCGAACAAGCCCGGGTTCTATCGCAACGGTGAATTTAGTAGCACGTTGGTACCAGCCGGAAGATATGGCGAGCTAAAGCACTGGGATGTTCCAGGGCCTGAGTATTTTGCCGAGATTAAGCGAGTATCTAAAAACCAGATCATTTGGGGTGCTAATCACTTCTGCGACCGCTTCGATGCCAAAGGCCCCGGCTGGATTGTCTGGGACAAAGAGAATGGTTCCAGCTCATTTGCTGATGCAGAGCTGGCCAGTAGCTCATTCGATAAAGCCGTTCGCATTTTCCGGTACCGCTGGAATGGAATGATCCAAGGTTCGCACGGCAATAAGCGGCTTAACGAAAAGCGCATCCACCCCACTCAAAAGCCGGTGAAGCTCTACGAATGGCTTTTCGCCAATTATGCCGAAGCGGGGCAACGCATTCTTGATACCCACTTAGGCAGTGCCTCAAGCGCGATCGCCGCTCACTACATGGGCTTTGAGTTTGTCGGTACAGAGCTCGATCCAGACTACTACGAAGCGTCAATCGCTCGATTTGATCGCGAGACGGCACAAGTGGATATGTTTGCTGGAGGTGTAGCGTGACCAGACAGCAGTACACCCAACCCAAGTGCCCAGAGTGCCAGTACCGCAAATCGCCCAGCGAGTTTCGAGACCCGGCCACAGGCGAGACGTTACCCGCGTGCAAGCACTGCATGCGCAAAGCCCAGCGCGCAGGAGGTCAACGATGGACGGCATGACATGGTTTCTAGTCGGTACGCTAACAGGCGTGGTCTTAACGATCGGTTGCTCTGTGCTGGCCTTTTCATGGGCGGCTAAGGATCTCAACGACCAGGGAGAGCGCTTTGATGACTGGAGCTGATCCAAAAGGCGGGCAGCAGTCCCGCCGTGCCGCAATGCTGTGCCAGAACCCGCGCTTCGGCTTGTATCTCGACTATCGCCGCCGGCAAGCCAAAGCGCTGGAGTATAAGCAGCTGCCGGACGGTACTCACACGCCTGAGGATTGCGCCGACTTCATCCGGCAGTCATGTGGCGTGGAAAGCCGTGCCGAGATCGACCATAACGACGAGGCGCGGGCCATGCTCGAGCGCATCGTTGCTGATTACAGCAAGTGGGAGCGCCAGCAGCGCATGTTAGATCGAGTTGTTGGGGGTATGTCTAATGTTTGAGCTATCACGCCGTAGGTTTCTTCAACTGCTTGGCGCTGCCTTCGCCTCAGGCGTCAGTGTTCCAGCGCTATCGGTGGGGCGGGAGCCATACGTTCAGTTAGGCGACATCGTTAGCTATATCGGCCCTTATGGCGAGGGGAGTACCTCATTCATAGGCGGCCAGGGAGTAAGAGCAGTGCATGCTTGGGATGGCACCGGTTACCCGGTTGATGTGGCTAACAACTGTTTTGGTTCGCATAGAGCTTTAGAGCGTTATTACGATTTTGAGCTAAGCGACCTAAGTAAGGAAGTGCCCGTGAGGTTTTGGGCTAGCAAAGAAAACCGCCGTCTATATAAAAACGTCCACACCTACGTCAGAACCAAGCGCTTTGGTGAATCAATAGAAGAAGCCGTGAAGGCGCTGAATTTATATGGTGCCCACTCATGAGCTTACGTATTCAGGCGCCACGCCGCCCCCGCAAGCTGAAAGCAGACGGTACTCAAAGAGCGCGTCCAGTTGATTGGGAAGGCCAAGAGCAGGCCGTTCTGATTCGCTGGTTGCTGGGCGAGAAGATGCGCGGGGAGCCAGTAGGTCAGCTATACGACGTAACCTACCACGTGCCCAACGGCGGCCAGCGCAATAAAAAAACCGCGTCCGATCTAAAGCGTCAGGGCGTCAAGGCAGGCGTGAGTGATCTGCCCGTCAGGCAGGCCCGCGGCGGATGGCACGGCCTTTACCTTGAGTTCAAAGCTACCCCGCCACGGGATGCAGCGCTGGCGCCTAGCCAGTTCAAGTGGCTGGAAGGTAGTGAGTACGAAGGCTATTGCGCAGTGCTGGCGCGTGGGCTTGAGGAAGCCAAGGCAGTATTGAGGGAGTACGCCAGCTGGCCACGCACTGAGGTAGTGGGTGAGCGCCAGGTGTTGAGTAATGGTACCGAGTGGAGAAAGGGCTAATGGGCATGCCGCAGGATTATGAATGGATCAGTTGCGTGCATCGGCTACCAACGTTCTCGGAGTCAGACTGTGAGGGTGATGTTTGGGTTTTTATGCCAATTGGATTTATGGGGGAACCAAGCAACTTAGTCTTTCGAATTCCCTGGGATACGGTTGTAAATCGGCTTGACCACTTAACTCACTGGATGCCCACGGGCCTCAAGCGACCGGCGGCACCTCATATGGAGGCCTTTTAAATGAATGAGGGAAAAGTGGAACTTGAGCTGACTTGTGAAGTGAATGGCCTTCAATGGCAACTTTACGGGTTTAGCTACGAAACTCCCGATGGCAGCTTTGGTGGTTACCTACACGCCACTTCATCGGAGCATGCCAGCTACATGCTTGAAGAGCTTAAGGCTACAGCTGTGCTTGATGGGCAAATAGTTGAGACCGGCAGCACCGAGTGGAGAAAGGGCTAATGGGCATGGCATTGATGAAAGAGGCGACTATGGCACGCGACTATGAGCGTATGAGTATTCGTGCACTACGTGAACTGGCGCGAAGTGCCCACCCCGAGCATGACCCTGAAGCTGCGCGCGTGTTTGTCGATCGTGTGCTTGATATGGAGGCGGAGCGCTTAACATGGCACTGGCACGAGAACCCAGGCTTTCAGCCGTTCAGTTCTACATCAAAGCTGGGCGAGCATCCGGGCGGCGGTACTGCGGCGGCTGATCCGCTTGTCATCGCTTATGATCGCGGTATACGTGTGCATGCTGGCCACGAGTTCGCAAGGGAGTGGCTTGAGGCGGCTAGATTACGCCCACGCGCTAGGCTGGCGGTGTTGATCCGCGCTGCGAAGCTTTTCCCGATGAGCGCACAGCAGCAGGCGCTATGGGCTAAGAGCTATGATTTCATTGCCCAGCACTTGCCGATCTACTCGCGCGTGCTGCAAATGGGCTCGCTCTCCACCATGGCAGAGCTTTCACAAGTGGAGGTGGTGCGGGTGACTGAGAAGGAGACATACCGCCGGACGCGAAACGAGCATAAGAGCGTGCCTATCTTCAAGAATGGGCAGGCGGTGAAGGATGCCGCCAAACATGCGCGGGTAGAGCTTTTACTCTTGGCCCAGTTATGAAACACCACATGTTGTATTAATTCCACGACTGATCTACTATGTTTCTAGGCTGGCGCTCAATGACGCTAGCCGCCACACACCATAAAGCCCTGCCGGTCACCCGGCGGGGCTTTTGCGTTCTGCGCAGGTGTCGGGAGTCGGGTAGTGCCGAGCCGGTGTTGGCAAGCCGGTGACCGTTAATAAACCAATGATGCTTGGGTTACACGTATGCGCACTCACTGAGCGCAGCCTATCGTCAGAGACCAGAGCGGCTGACAGTGCAGCGCCGGAGGCGTAACCGGCACCATTTCCCTTGCGTGCCACCCGGTGCGCCTTGCCCCTTTCGTGCGGGGCCTTTCTTTTCCTGAGGTGTTAATGCGTTATCTCACCATTCACTGTGCGGCCACCACGGCCAGCATGGACATTGGCGTGGATGAGATTCGCCAGTGGCACCTGGCGCGCGGTTGGCGTGATGTGGGTTACCACTACGTTATTCGTCGTGACGGCACGCTAGAACGTGGTCGTCCAGAGCATGTGCAAGGTGCTCATGTGGGCGGCTATAACACCGGCAACATTGGTGTATGCATGGCGGGCGGCGTGAAGGATGACGGCTTAACGCCTGAAGATAACTTCACGGCGGCTCAATGGAGCGCGCTTGATGCGCTGCTGACCGAGCTTCACGAGCGCTACCCTAAGGCGCTCATCATGGGGCACAACGGATTCCCTGGGCATGAGTCGCGCGGCTGCCCCTGCTTTGATTGGCGGATTTATCGCGATGGGCTTCACGATATATGGGCCGACACGCCTGAAGAATGGCACGGCCATTGGATTGAAGAAGTGGACGCGATCATCGCTTAATCATTAATCACGCAGGCCCACCAGGAGGCGGGATGTCTGAAGAAAATCCCGATAACGCCGTGAGGTCTAAACCTATTTTAGAGCGTCATCTACAAACGCTGCTGCTCGCCGTTGTTGCTGGCCTGATTGGTTGGCAGGGCGTCACTACTCTAAAGCTGTCAGAGAGTAGTGCGCGCCAAGATGAGCGCGTTAGCCACCTCATCACACTGACTGAGCAGTTGCGCCAGGATCTGCGTGATATGGATTCTCAGTTTATTACACGTCGCGAGGCTGAGATGCACCGTAACGAGAACCGCAGCAAGCTTGAGCTGCTGGAGTCTCGCGTTAGTCGACTTGAGGGTAACCCATGAGCATCGCCGCCAAAGCACTATCTGTCATTACCGGCCCGTTGTTTGGCGTTATTGATAAAGCCATTACCGATAAAGATGAAGCTGCTCGACTGAAGCATGAGATCCAGACGCAACTGATTGATGCCGAGAACAGCGTGCTCAAAGCGCAGATGCAAGTAATCCTTGCAGAAGCGGCTGGAGAGAGCTGGCTGCAGCGCAATTGGCGCCCGATCCTAATGCTAACCATCGTTGCTATCGTCGCAAACAACTACCTGATTGCTCCTTATCTATCCGCCATGTTTGGCGTTGGCCTAACGCTGCCCCTACCAGAAGCGCTCTGGAACTTAATGACGCTGGGCGTTGGTGGCTACATTGCTGGTCAGACTGCTGAGCGTGGAATATCCACTTGGCAAAGCGGCCAGGTAGCCAAAGAGCAAGCGCGTTCACAGGGCGGACTGTATAGCAATGTAGAGGGCAGGGAGTGAGCGATCCAAACGATAACGCCGCGCTGATAGCTGCCCTGCATGCCCAGACGCAGGCCATCAACCGCTTAGCGGATAGCAATCAGCAGGTGATTGACTATCTGCTGTCGCAAGAGGCCGAAGGTCTGGACGGTGATCGTGGTGGTGCAGCGCCTTACCTCGACCCTGATGAAGAGTAGTAGGAGTAAGTCATGCGAGTAAGAATTGGTGATCTGTGGCACGACAGCAAGCTTGAGCCTATATGCATTCAGGTATCAGAGCGTGAGCAGGCACAGATCGGGGGCATGAATAGAGGTCCCGGCAGGCAAGGCAAGTATGCTTCATTCCCCGATGATTGGCGTGCTGATAAGTGCCGCGAATGGATGGATGAAGGCGAGCCAGCGGATAGCAATACCTGATGCCAGCCCGCACCCCCACACCTTGCCGCGACAAGCTGTGCCGCCGCACCACACGCCACGCCCACGGCTACTGTGATGAACACGCAGACCAAGCCAAGGCATGGACGCGTGGCCGTGCTGGCCGTGGTCGCGGTGGTCGAGCATGGCGCCGCATCCGAGATGCAGTGGCCGAGCGTGACCGCTACCTGTGCCAGGAGTGCAAGCGACAGGGCCGAGTGACCCCGTTCCAGTCAGTGGATCACATCAAGCCAGAGGCCGAAGGCGGGCGCACAGTGGCCTCTAACCTTGAGGCGCTATGTGGCCCTTGCCACACGGCCAAGACGCAGGCAGAAGCCCTGCGCTCACGGCAGCGCGGCGCCTGACAGAGGGAGGGGGGGGTAGAATCTCTACAGCCCTCGCCCTCGGACACCGCACCCTCAGGCTTATTTTTTTACGCGAGAATTAACGAAACTTTTTTGGAGGGAGTGAAGTGAACAACAACGCTCCCGTTCGCGCTTCAGGCGGAGGTCGAAAACCGAAAACGACTAGCCAGCATAAAAGCTCGCTAACGCGAATTAACCCGCCAGAAGAATTGGTTGGCGAGTACGCGAAAAAATTATGGAAGCAACAATCAAAGGTGCTAATTGACCGCGGCACATTTGAGATCGAGGACGCTCCATTGCTTCAGGCTTACTGCAACGCCTTTCAGCGGATGCTCGATGCCGATATTGAAATTAACGCACAAGGTTTAACGGTGCTGACTGGCGACGGCAGCACCAAGATGAATCCACTCATTAACGCGCACTCAAAATATGCACAGCAATTTTCGCGCTTCGGCTCATTGCTCGGCCTGGATCCGCTGACACGCCTGCGCATGCTGGGCGCTGGAAATGGTGAAGGTGGCGGCGAAGAGGGTAACGAATTCGACGAGTTCTAATCTATGGCCGCATACCCCAACGTCAACGCGGCGCAGAAATACGCGCGAGACGTGGTGGGCGGGCGGATCCTTGCATGCCTATACGTTAAGCAAGCCTGCGCTAGACATCTAAACGATTCGAAAGCGAGTAAAGCCAAAAGCTATCCATACCGTTTTGACCGCGATAAGGCCGAGCGAGCCTGTCGATTTATCCAACTACTGCCACATACGAAAGGTGAGTGGGCTAGAGGCAACCAGCGAATTGTCCTAGAGCCATGGCAGTTGTTCATACTTGCCATGGTGTTTGGCTGGGTTCGAAAAAAAGACGGTCTGCGACGGTTCCGTGAAGTTTATGAAGAGGAGCCACGTAAGAACGGTAAGTCAATAAAAGTCGCAGGCGTAGGCCTTTATGTGTTTTGCGCTGACAACGAATACGGCGCGGAAGTGTATTGCGGCGCGACAAGTGAGAAACAGGCCTGGGAAGTATTTAGGCCCGCGCTAAAAATGGCCCAGCGCTTGCCGAGCCTTCGCAAGCGCTTTGGCATTGTGCCGTGGGCAAAGAAGCTACAGCGCACCGATGGCAGTGTATTCGAACCTGTTATTGGCGACCCAGGCGACGGCTCAAGCCCATCGCTTTCGCTGATTGACGAATACCACGAGCACCCTGATTCACGCCTCTACGACACCATGATTACCGGCATGGGCGCCCGCTCGCAGCCGCTAGTCTGGGTAATAACAACGGCTGGCTTTGATATAGCTGGCCCTTGTTACGAGATGCGCGAGCGCGCTATTGAAATGCTGGAAGGAACCAGCCAAGACGATGAGCTATTCGCGATCATCTACACGATCGACGTAGGCGACGACTGGACAACCGACGAAGCCATCATGAAGGCCAACCCCAACGCTGGGGTATCGGTAAAACTTGACTACCTGCGCAGTCAGCGAGACAAGGCCGTAGCCCGTGCACGCCTCGCCAACAAGTATAAAACCAAGCACTTGAATGTTTGGGTCTCCTCGAAAGAGGGCTTTTTCAACATGCAGTCCTGGCGCAAGTGCGAAGACCGCACGCTGCAGATTCAGGATTTCTTAGGCGTTGACTGCTACTACGGCTTTGACCTTGCCAGAAAGCTCGACTTAACCGGCATGGTTCGCGTGTTTGTAAAACGGATTAACGATCAAAACCACTACTACTGCATAGGCCCCAAGTTCTGGGTTCCAGAAGACACTGTCTTCAATGATGACGACAGACGCATGGCCGAGCGCTACCAAGGCTGGGTAGAGGCTAAGCACCTGGAGAGCACCGAGGGCGCAGAGATCGACTACCGCGAAGTGCTGGCGCACGCCACCGAAGCGAACGAAGAAGCGCCCGCGCAAGAGTCAGGCATTGACCCACACGGCGCCGCGAACCTCTCGCACCAGTTAGATGATGCGGGCATGAACCCGGTTACGCTTCAGCAAAGCTACACCCACATGTCAGACCCGATGAAAGAACTGGAAGCCGCGATATTAACGGGCCGCTTTCATCACGATGGCCACCCGATCATGACCTGGTGTGTAGGAAACGTGGTCGGCAAATACCTGCCCGGTAACGATGACGTGGTTCGCCCTATCAAGCAGGGCAACGCAAACAAGATCGATGGCGCGGTAGCGCTAATCATGGCCATTGGCCGCGCGATGAATGCGGCCCAATCCGGCGGCAGCGTTCTCGATTCCCTTTCCGACGACGACATTCTGGTGATGTGAATGCGCCAATTTCTACTAGATGCCCTCGGGCTGGCTGGCTTCGGGGCGCTTAACTACGGCCTGTATTTGCGCTATGGCCTAGCTGACGCCCTGATCTATGGCGGGAGCTTGCTTCTAGTGCTGGCGCTTCTTGCAGCACGCGCTGCAAAGAGATCTCAAGCCGTTAATCAGCTAAATGAAAGCCCTACTAATCCGCCCAAAAAACGGTAAGGAGACAGCATGATTCTCGACAGTCTGTTCTCCGATACAGGCCAGCGCAGCATCGAAAACCCCAGCACTCCGCTAACCGGGCAAAACCTTGCCGAGTACTTCGGCGGCGACATGTCGATCTCGGTTAACAACCTATCAGCGATGCAGCTGGCGGCGGTGTATGCCTGTATATATGTGTTGAGCAGTTCCATTGCGCAGCTGCCGCTGGGCGTTATGCGTAAGCAGGGCGACACCATCGAAGCGGCCAAGGATCACCCCGCGTACTGGCTGCTGCATGACGAGCCCAACATTTGGCAGACAAGCTACAAATGGCGGGAGACCAAGCAGGCCCACGTGCTCGGTCACGGTAATGGGTACACGCAAATCATCCGCTCTAATCGCGGTGAGTTGCGCGAATTGGTTAGCCGCTACCCGTGGGAAACCGACCTCGTTAAGAACGGCAGCCGGTGGATCTACACCAATTACGACGAGGAGGGCAGCCGCGCCATCCAGATCGAGGACATGATTCACGTCCGCGCCCTTGGTACCTCATTCAGAAAGGGTAAGAGCCTGATCCGTCAGCACGCCGAGACCATCGGCCTTGGGCTAGCAGCCCAGCGTTACGGCAAGGAGTTCTTCGAGGGTGGTGGCCGCCCAACTGGATTGGTAAGCGTTAAAAACGATTTAAATAAAGACAGCTGGGAACGCCTAAAAAGCACCTGGAGAGAGGCGGTTAACAAGCTACGCAGCAGCGATAACAAAACGCTGATGCTGCCCGCCGACCTTGACTACAAGTCAATCACGGTACCGCCCGAAGACGCCCAGTTCTTAGAGACCCGCAAGTTCAACCGCTCGGAAATCGCCGGCATCTTCAACGTGCCGGCGCACATGATCAACGACCTGGAGAAAGCAACGTTCTCCAACATCAGTGAGCAGGCCATTCAGTTTGCCCGCCACACGATCATGCCTTGGGTGAAGAACTGGGAAGAAGAGATTAACCGCCGCATCTTCACCCGCGCCGAGCGAGCCGCGGGCTACTACGTCAAGTTCAACTTGGCAGGCCTGCTGCGTGGCACACCCAAAGAGCGCGCCGAGTTCTACCACTACGGCATCACAGACGGCTGGATGGACCGCAACGAAGTGCGCGCCCTAGAAGATATGAACCCGCGTGATGGCCTCGGTGAAATGCTGATGAGCGTCAACGCCCAGCCGCTTAGCAAGCTAGGCCAATCCAACGAAGAGGAAACCACCTCATGAGCGAGACCGAAAAGCGCGCGCTGGCCTGTGAGGTGCGCGCGGAAATCGAAGAAGGGCAGCCCGCCCGCATCATCGGACACGGCGCGGTATTCAACAAGCGGTCAGAAATGATCATGGGCATGTTTAAAGAAGAGATCGCCCCGGGCGCCTTCGATGACGTGCTGGGCGATGACGTACGCGCCCTGTTTAACCACGACGCCAACTTTGTGCTAGGTCGCACCACCAGCGGCACCCTGGCGTTATCGATTGATGCCGAAGGGCTGCGCTACGAAATCACCCCGCCAGATACCCAAACCGTGCGCGACCTCGTGCTGGCGCCGCTCAGCCGAAACGACATTACCGGCAGTTCCTTTGCTTTTCGCGTCGCGCCTGATGGCGACGAATGGCACGAAGACGACGACGGCTTGATCGTGCGCACCATCACACGCTTTAGCCGTTTGCTGGATGTGTCCCCTGTGACCTATCCAGCCTACCCAGACGCGGGCGCCGCTGCGCGCTCCTTAGAGGCTCGCTGTAACGAGATCAAAGGTCTCGCCCAGCGTGCCATTAACCAGCGCCGCGCCCGCGAGCGCTTTCTCGACATCATCGGAGCCTGAGGCCAAACCATGACACTCGCCGAACTGAAAGCTAAATACAGCGCCATCGCAAAAGACATGCGGGCGGAGAACGAAAGCATTGGTGATAACGCTTGGACTGAAGAGCAGCGCACCAACTGGAAGAAAATGAAAGGCGACCTCGACGCGATGGGCGAAAAGATCGCCCGCGAAGAAGAGCTGCGCGATGCCGACAACCGCTTTGCCGAAGAGCGTGCCGAAGAGTTCCGCAAGCAAGGCGGTGCTGACGGTGGCGAAAACGGCGACGCTAGCGGCGCTGGCGCTAATATTGATGAGCAGCGCGCCCAAGCGTTTGATGCGTTCCTGCGTCATGGCATGGGTGATATGACGCCAGAGCAGCGCAAAGTGCTGAAGGAAATGCGCGCCCAGGCAACAAACCCGAACGAGAAGGGTGGTTACACCGTTCCAACGGAAATGCTCAACCTCGTTTACGAAGCCATGAAAGATTATGGCGGCCTCGCTGGCGTCTCCCAAATCATGACCACCGATAGCGGCAATGACATCGAATGGCCGACCAGCGATGGCACCGCAGAAGAAGGCATCCTGCTGGGTGAAAATCAGGAGGCCGGTGAGCAAGATGTTGAGTTTGGCATGGAAACGATTGGTGCCAAGAAGCTGACCTCTCAGGTTATCCGTGTTTCCAATGAGCTGCTTCAGGATAGCGGCATCAACATCGAGTCATTCCTGGCTAATCGCATAGGGTCACGCATCGGTCGTGGCGAGGCGCGCTATCTGGTCAAGGGTACCGGCGCTGGCACGCCAGTACAGCCGAAAGGCCTTGAAGCCTCCGTTACGCAAGTAACAGATGCCGCAGCCAACACCGAGTTCACCTGGAAAGAAATCAACGGCCTGATCCACTCCGTTGACCCGGCTTACCGCCGCGCTCCTGGCTTCCGCATTGGCATGAACGACAACACACTCAAGATGATGACGGAAATGGAAGACTTGCAAGGTCGCCCGCTGTGGCTGCCTGCGGTCGCTGGCGCCACTCCGGCCACCATCCTGAACAAGCAATACTTCGTCGATCAAGCGATTGCCGATTTAGGCGCAAGCGCTAAGTTCATGTACGCCGGCGACTTCCAGCACTTCATCATTCGCCGAGTGCGTTACATGGTGCTCAAGCGCTTGGTAGAGCGTTATGCCGAGTTCGATCAAACCGGCTTCCTCGCCTTCCACCGCTTTGACTGTGTGCTGCAAGACGTGGCCGCGATCAAAGCCCTACGCGGCGCCGCCGCTTAACGGAGCCGTTCATGCTCGAGCTGGACATTATCAAGCAACACGTCCGGCTCGAGCCGGACGAAACCGAAGACGACGCGCTGTTGGATACCTACGCAACAGCGGCAGCGCGGTATGTCGAAAACCACACAGGCCGCACGCTATACGCCACAGCGGGCGCGATACCCGTTGACGATGAAGGCGTTGTAACTGATGACCATGCCCTAGTGCTGAATGATGACCTAGTCACCGCCATGCTGCTAATCATCGGCACCTGGTACGCCAACCGCGAAAGCGTGGTTGTTGGCAGCATCAGCAGCGAACTGCCCATGGGCGTCAAAGCGCTTATTGAGCCGTACCGCCACTACTTCTTTTAGGAGGTTCCATGGCTACCAAAAAGAACACACCACCCGCAAAACCATCAGCCGCAACGGAGTCAGCATCTGTTCAGCAAGCCCAATCCGCCGTGCAAAACCAAGCAGAAACGGCAACGGCCCCGGCAGCGGAAACCGCCTCAGCCAACCCAGCACCTGAAAAGCCAGCCCCACCAAAGGCTGCGCAGAAAGGTAGCGCGGGCTGGGTAATGGCCACGCTTAAGAGCCGCCACTGTGATGGCGGCGTGTGTAAGGAAGCGGGCAAAGAAATGCGTATGACGCGCGGCACCTACGAGCGTCTAAAGCAATTTGATCGGGTCGAGTAAATGAAAGCCGGACGCCTACGCCACCGCTGCACCATCGAGCGCCCTGCCCAGCAGCAGGACCTCGACACCGGCGCCATGATCGATGGCTGGGAAGAAGTAGGTAAAGCCTGGATGGCCATAGAACCGCTAAGCGCCCGCGCCTTCATCGCCGCCCAGGCCGCGCAGTCAGAGGTAACCGGCCAGCTTGTCATGCGGTACCGCCCCAGCCTGCAGGTTGATAGCACGATGCGCATACGCCATGGCGGGAAGATCTACAACATCGAAGGCGTATTACCGGACAACGAAAGCGGCCGCGAGCATATAACGCTGCCGTATTCGGAGGGGCTGAACGATGGCTGACCCTCTAGCCGTTAACGTCGAAGGCCTGGAGCCGTTGCTGGCGCGTATGGAAAACCTCAGCTTCGACCTGCGCAAGAAAGGCGGGCGGTTCGCCATGCGCAAAGCGGCGAACGTTATCCGCGATAAGGCCCGTGATAAGGCCAGCCGCTTTGATGACCCGAAAACCAAAGAAGAGATATTCAAGAACGTAGTCGTTCGCTTCTCGCCAAAGGATTTCAAACGCAACGGTAACTTGGTTTTTCGAGTTGGGGTGCTAGGTGGCGCACGTGGCCACGCTGCAGCTAGCGGTGAAGTCGCGGGCAAGGGCTCCAATAACCCTGGTGGTGATACTTACTACTGGCGATTTAAAGAGTTCGGCACGATAAACATTCCTGCCGATCCCTTCATGCGCACTGCACTGTCTGAAAACATACAAGCCGCTACAGACCAGTTCGTAATGCACTACAACAAAGCCCTCGACCGTGCGATCAAGCGCGGGGAGCGCTAATCCGGAGTAACCCATGCCCCCACTGTTTGCCATATCCGCCGCTGACGCGGGGGTTACCACGTTGCTGGGATCTGGCCCTGTTCGCCTGTTTCCCTTTGGCGATGCCCCTGAAAACGTCGCCAAGCCCTACGCCGTTTACCAAGTGCTTAACGGCTTGCCGGAGAACTACCTCGGCGAGCCGCCGGACATTGATGAATGGAATATCCAGATCGACGTATACGCGCTAAGCGTCGCCAGCGCGCAGGCAGTGCAAGCAGCACTACGCCGAGCACTTGAAACCCATTGCCACATTACACGGCTAGGGGGCACAGGCACCGAGCCCAGCACCCAGCTTAAAACCACCGGCTTCGATGTGAGCTGGTTTCACCCGACCACCTAACCGCCAGCGGCGGAGGAGCTAAACCATGTCAGTGCTAACACAGGGCACGCACATCTTTTTCAAAGACCCCGCCGCCGAGGCGGGTTCCGAGATGGTGCGCGTTCGCAAGGCTACCGCCTTCAACCCCGGCGCAAGCCCGGCGGATCAGATTGAAGAAACAGATTTAGAGGAAACTAACTCTAAGCAATACCGCCGCGGTCTCCGCTCGCCAGGTCAAGCGACAATGACGGTTAACGCTACCCCCAGCGAGCCCTCACACATTCGCCTAAGTGAGCTCGCCGAAGGCGACGACGACTTAGTTCTGGAATGGTACGTAGGCTGGGCAGACGGAACCGCCGTACCAACCGTCACCGCTGGCGAAGTCACGCTGCCAACCACGCGCACGTGGTACAAGTTCGAAGCGTATGTTTCTGACTTCCCGTTTGACTTCCAGGGCAACACGCTGGTGGCGACGCAGGTCACGATGCAGCGCAGCGGCCAGGGCGTGTGGACACCGAAAGAGGTTGTATAACGCATGAACCTAATTGAAACCCTAGCCGCCAATGGCGGCTTTGTATCCCGCATAGCGGTGCCGGAAGAGATCAAATGGAAGCACGAAGGCGAAGAGTTCACCGCCACCGTGCATGTGCTGCCTCTATCTTACGTCACCGCCAAAAGCGACATTGTCGCCACCCAGTTGCAAAGCGATCCACTTGCCGCCCGTATTGCGCATTGCATCGTTGATGAAGAAGGCAAACCGGTATTTACCGTTGCTGATGTGGTGGGTTATGCCGATCCCGAGCGCGGCCCGCTCAGCAACAGCCTGACCCACGAGCTGCTACGCGTGATTGGCAAGGTCTCAAAGCTGGGAAAGCCCCAGGGGAGCTTACCGACGAAGACGAAGTCTGGCACGAGCTCGTCCTTAATGGCATCGGCGGGCGCACGATCGAAGAAGCTCAAAGCGCCATCAGCTACCCAGAGTTCCTCAACTGGCTAGCGTTTCGCCAAAAGCGAGGCACCCTGCACACCGGCATGCGCATCGAGCGAGCCGCCGCGATGATCGTGTGCCAGCAGGCCAACATGCACCGCAAGCAGGGAACGCCTGCCTCCAAGATTGCGGAATTCATGCCCCATGCCGATCAGCCAGAGTTAACCGTGGAAGAAGCGATGGAGCTTTGGGGGTAGTCGATCAAAGTTGTCTTGGCATCAACTATCTAATGCGATAGCTTCGTTCCTGCTAGTTAAAACTAATACCTAAAAATTAAACAAGGGAACGATATGCTTAAACTAACGCTAACTGCATTAGCTGTAGTGATGCTGACCGGTTGTGCTTCGCCAAAAACAATGCAGGCTACGGGCGGCAGTAAGTCAGATGGCACTGTAGAAATGTCGTATGAATACGGGCCTTTTGAGTCTCCTCAGGTTAATACTGCCCAAGGCATTACGGCAGCAGAGCAGCGCTGCCAAGCTTGGGGATATTCCAGCGCCGAGGCTTTTGGTGGCGGCCTCTCTCAGTGTGTGTCACCTGGTGGCAGCATGTGCAATTTGACCCGAGTGACCCACACCTATCAATGCCTGGATTAAAGGCGGGGAGAGTTGATGCTGAAATTATTGCTGGCGGGCGCCG
>TARA_R110002051_G_scaffold1628_7_pt1 | contig 15444 bp, 14 predicted proteins | sample TARA_R110002051 | Tara Oceans TARA_R110002051 (sample SAMEA4397023) | marine metagenome | biome: Polar Biome; feature: [MES] marine water layer (ENVO:01000295) within the mesopelagic zone...; material: water (ENVO:00002006), including particulate matter (ENVO:01000060) such as......
AACCATCCGCTCATCAAACTGCTTTCCCCTTGCGGCTATGCCGCTTGTTATCGTTGACCTGTTGTAGAAAGAAAATTGGCGGAAGGGCAAGCCTTCCGCCAACAATGGCGTTTGCAGTCCCGGGCCTTATTCGCCGTAGACGTCGAAGTCGAAGTACTTGTCGTTGATTTCCTTGTACTTGCCGTTCTCGCGGATGGCGAGGATGGCAGCGGAGAAGCGGTCAGCGAGTTCCGTTTCGCCCTTGCGCACGGCAATGCCGGCGCCTTCGCCGTTGATCTCGACGTCGACCGGCAGCGCGCCGAGGACCTTGCAGCAGGCGCCGGCGTCGGACTTCACCCACTCGGAGAGTACGACGATGTCGTCGATGACGGCATCGACGCGGCCGTTTTCGATGTCGAGCTTGTACTCGTCAGCGGTCGGATAGAGTTTCAGGTCCGATTCCGCCATGTGCTTTTCGGCATAGTTGGCGTGGGTCGTGGAGCCCTGGGCGCCGAGCGCCTTGCCGGCCAGCGCTTCCGGGGTGGCTTCGGTGATGTCGCTGTCCTTCGGCACGGCGATCGCCGGCGGCGTGTTGTAGTACTTCTTGGAGAAGTCGACCTGCTCGAGGCGTTCCGGCGTGATCGACATGGAGGCGATGATGGCGTCGAACTTCTTGGACTGCAGCGCGGGAATGATGCCGTCCCAGTCGTTGGTGACGAAGTCGCAGGTGACCTTCATCTCGTCGCAAAGGGCCCGGGCGATCTCGACGTCGAAGCCGGTGAGCGTGCCGTCGGATTCCAGGCTGTTGAAGGGCGGGTAGGCGCCTTCCGTGCCGATGACGATCTTTTCCTGTGCCGATGCGGAGCCGGCGAACAGGGCAACTGCGGCAATCGATGCGGCGGCGAAAAAGTGAGTGGCGATACGCATGATGATCCTCTCTGTTGGTGGCCGGCGTGCTGTTGATCTTGTCTTCTCACGCCTGGCGGGCTCGGAGCGGGCTCCGTCCGTGGGTTTTTTAGATACCGGCGCGGTGGAAAATGCAACGGCATTTTACGTCCACTGCGCGGCCGATCCGCAGTCTGGATGAGGAGCCGGTGTCGGAGTCTCGCGGGACCTGGCCCCGCTCATGGCCATTCAGACGCGGTTCAGACGCGGGGGTCCATCTTGCGGGAACAAAAGCAGGGGCCTCCCGTTGTGGCTCCGCGCTAGATGCGCCGACGTCCGGTCAACAAGGACGCGGGAAGAAGGGATGACATCCCAAGTCGAGGAGATATCGATGTCAATGAAATCCAGACTGTTCGCCAGTGTTGCAGCGCCGCTCGTGTCGCTGCCGCTGATGATGCAGCCGGCATTCGCCGTACCACCGAAGATCGCGATCCCGGCCGCAAGCGCAGGCGACGTCATTCGCGTCCAGGGCACCGTGATCCTGCCGCCGGGTGCTGTGCCGGAAGAGGAACAGGCGCCGGAAGAAGCACCAGCCGAAGAAGCGCCTGCGGAAGAGGCGCCGGCAGAAGAGGCGCCCGCCGAGGCCACCCCTGAACCCGCTCCGGAAGTGATCCAGGAAGCACCGGCGGAAGTGCAGCCCGAGGCACCGGCGCCCGAACCCGAGCCCGAGGCAGCCCCGGCACCCGAGCCCGAGCCAGAGGCCGCTCCCGAGGTAGCCCCCGAGCCCGCACCGGAGCCGGAAGTGACGCCAGAGGAAGCGCCCGCCGAGGCCGCTCCGGAAGCCGCGCCCGCCGAGGAGGCTCCTGCAGCCGAGACCGCCCCTGAGGCCGAGCAGGCTCCAGCGGAAGAACAGGCACCGGCTGCGGCCGCTGAGCAGCCTGCCGAAGAGACGGCACCGGCCAGCGAGGAAACCGCCCCGGCGGCTGAAACCACGGAACAGCCTGCCGAGGCTCCCGCCGATGGCGAACAGGATGCGGCCGACGCTCCAGTCGTTCTGCCTGAAGGCGAAGCTCCGGCCGCCGCAACGGAGGGCGCTGCCGAGACGGCTCCGGCCGAAGGTGCGACCGACGCTCCGGCAGCGGAGACGACGACAGAGGGTGCTGCCGCAACAGGCGAAGCCGCCCCGGCCGGCGAGCCGCCGGTCGCGACGACCACCGAAGATGTGCAGCGCGCGCAGGAGATTGCGGACGATCCGTCTGCGGCCCAGGACGGCGAGACCGCGGTCCTGCCGATCGAGAATGGCGCTGCCGTGCTCGACAGCCAGAAGGAAGCCGCACCGGTTGAAACCGCGCCGGCCGGCACGACAGCCGCACCGGCTGACGGTACCGCAGCCCCGGCGCCCGCTCAGGCACCCGCACAGGCGACTGCACCCGTCGCCGCACCGACCTCCGATGCCGAGGCGCAAGCCCCGATGCAGGCACGGCAGCGGTCCGAGTTCCGTGCCGCTACCGCCGAGGAAGGCGAGCGTATCGAAGGTCGTCCGGAGTACCGCCGCACCGAAGGCTGGGGTTATCGTGACGGCGACCGCGACTGGCGTGACGGCGACCGGCGTGACGGACGCCGCGACCGGGACGGTCGCAATGATCGCGACGGCGAAGCCCGCATCATCATCTCGATCGGCGAACGGCCGGTGGTCTACCACGACGATACATCGCGCTTCTACGGTGACGATGGCGGCGTCTACTACGAGCGTCTGCCGGGTGACCGCTATCGCGAGGTCGTGGAACGTCCGGGCGGTGTGCAGGTGGTGACCATCCGCAACAGCTCCGGCTCGGTGGTCCAGCGTTCGCGCATCGTGGACGGCGAGGAATACGTCCTCTACTACGCACCGGAACTTTACGAAGATGCCGACTATGTCTGGCGCGATCCGGCTCTCGACCTGCCGCCGATGCGGCTGAGCGTGCCGCTCGACCAGTACATCATCGACACGTCCAGCGATCCGGACCGGGACTACTACGAGTTCCTGGATCAGCCGCCGGTCGAACAGGTCGAACGCGTCTATTCCCTGGATGAGGTCCGCTACTCGGCCCGTATCCGCGACAAGGCGCGCCGCATCGATCTCGACACGGTCAAGTTCGCAACCGGCAGTGCCGAAATCCCGATGAACGAGGCAAGCTCGCTGCGCAAGGTCGCCGAAGCGATGAACCAGATTCTGAAGGAAAACCCGGCAGAAACTTTCCTGATCGAAGGCCATACCGACGCGGTCGGCTCTGACGAAAGCAACCTGATCCTCTCGGACGAGCGGGCGGAATCGGTTGCCGTGGTTCTCACGGATGCCTTCGGCATTCCGCCGGAGAACCTCGCGACCCAGGGCTATGGCGAGCGCTTCCTGAAGATCCGGACCGAAGGTGCGGAACAGGACAACCGCCGCGTCACCATCCGGCGCATCACGCCGCTGGTGAAGCCGGTCGCTTCCAACCAGTAAGCAATGCCACATGACGAAGAGAGGCCGCCGGAGCGATCCGGCGGCTTCTTCTATTTCGGGGGAAGCGCTGTCGCCACGGCGATGAAGTCGGCGATGGCCGTGGTATCGTCGAGGTCGAAGACCGGCAGAGTGGCGTCCGCGACCGGATGATCGGCGGCAACGGCGACGATATGCGGATCCGAAGGCGCCAGCGGCTCCCGGTTCTTCGCCTCAAGCCGGCGCGCCTCGATCTTCGGCACCGGCTCGCGCTTGTAGCCCTCGATCAGCACGAGGTCGCAGGGCCCCAGCCGGGCGAGGATCTCCTCGAAAGCAGGCTCCGGTTCACCGCGCAGTTCGTGCATGATCGCAAACCGCGTCCCGGAAACGAGCGCCACCTCGTGGGCACCCGCCTGACGGTGGCGGTAGCTGTCGGCGCCGACCTTGTCGATGTCGAAGTCGTGGTGGGCGTGCTTGATCGTCGAAATGCGGTAACCGCGGCGGGTGAACTCCTCGACCAGCCGGACCGCCAAGCCCGTCTTGCCGGAATTCTTCCAGCCGGCGATGCCAAAGACGCGGGGGCCAGTCACGGTTCAACCTCCAGGAAACGGCGCGCCTCATCGATATCGGCCGGCGTGTTGACGTTCATGAAGGGATCAAGCATGCCGACCGGCGTCTCCACAAGATCCCAGGGGACCGCGACGGTCGGGTGGCGCGCAAGGAAGGCCGACATCCGCCGGTTCTGCGGCTCCCGGATCCAGTCCTCCAGATCGTCGGCCAGCGCCACCGGCCAGAGGCCGAAGACGGGATGCGTGCGGCCATCGGAGGCGGCGATGGTGATGCCTTTGGGATCCAGGGCCGGTTCCTGCAGGCGCGCCACCAGATCGGATGGGAAGAACGGGACGTCGGAGGGAACCGTCAGCAGATGGGTTTCTCCCGTGGCGCGCTCGGCCAGGTCGCGCAATCCGGCCAGCACACCGGCCAACGGCCCGGGCTGTCCGGGAACCGTGTCGGGAACGAGGCGCATATCGTGAGCCGGCGTAAGATCGGGGCTCGCGTTCAACGCGATGTTCGAGACCTGCGGCGCGAGGCGGGCAAGGATATGCGCGAGCAACGTGCCCTTGCCAAAAGGCAGCAGGAGCTTGTCGGAGCCCATCCGGCTCGACCGGCCGCCGGCAAGGATCAGGGCTGGCGGGCGAGGGGCGGTCACAGCCTGCCCCCATCGTCGACCGCGCCTTCGCGGCGGTCGATCCAGCGGACGTATTCGGTCGACAGGAGCGCGAAGATGACCGTCACCAGCATGACCAGGAGGAGAGGCAGGGTGCCGGTCTGCGGCGTCAGCACCGAGCCTGCAAGTACCGAAAGCGCCGCACCCCCGCCCAGCGTGATGGCGCCGCCGAGGCCGGAGGCGGAGCCGGCCAGATGCGGCCGGACGCTGACCATGCCGGCATTGGCGCTCGGCAGCGTCAGGCCGTTGCCGACGCCGATCAGCGACAGGGGACCGAAGAAGGCGAAGGGATGGCCGGTATCGACGGTGAGGAAGAGGAAGGTTGCGGCGATCCCGATCAGGCTGACCACATTGCCCGACAGCATCATCGGACCGATCCCGACGCGGCGCGCGTATCGGCCGGACAGGAAGTTTCCCAGCATGTAGCCGGCAGCCATGGTGAAGAAATAGAGGCCGAGCGTCGAGGGCGACAGCTTGAAGATGACGCTGCCGACAAAGGGCGCGCCACCGAGGAAGCTGAAGAAGATGCCGGAGGAGAACATCGCGGTCAGCGTGTAGCCCCAGAAGCGGCGGGAGCGCAGAAGCTGCGGCCAGCTGCGGAACTGCGCGCCGAAGCTCGCCGATTGCGCGGTGTTGGTTTCGCCAAGATCGCGCCAGACGAGAAGCAGCACGAAAATGCCGGCGAGGAAGAGGACGACGAAGCTGGCCTGCCAGCCGAACAGGTCGTTCAAGACGCCGCCGAGCGTCGGCGCGATCATCGGCACGACCGACATGCCCATCGTCACATAGCCGATCATCGAGGCGGCCTCGTCCATCGGCACCATGTCGCGGACGACGGCGCGCGACAGGACGATGCCGGCGATCACGCCGGTCTGCAGGATCCGCCCGATCATGAAGACGGTGACGTTGGGAGCCAGAAGGCAGATGACGGTGCCCAGAAGAAGCAGCACGACGCCGCCGAGCATCACCGGCCGGCGGCCGAAAAGATCCGACAGCGGGCCGATGGCGATCTGGATGACGGCGGTTCCGGCCAGATAGCCGGAGACGGCAAGCTGCATGACGGCGTAGCTGGTGCCGAAATGTTCGGCCATCGTCGCCAGCGACGGCAGGAAGATGTTCATCGACATCGCCGCAAGGCCGGCCGCCAGGACCAGCGTGGCGATATGCGGCGGGGTGGCCCGGTCCAGAAAGCGGGTTTCATTCATGGGCGTCGCTCCTGTGCGGACACGTGCGGCATGATCATGGTGCTGCCGGCGGCACGGGGCCCGCCTCCGCGGCGATCCGGTTCCGGCGCTTGCCTTCGCGGTAGAAGCTGTAGAGGCCGGAACCGATGATGATCGCGGCACCGCCATAGACGAAGGCGTCCGGGCGCTCGCCGAAGAAGAGGACGCTGAGCACCAGTCCCCAGATCAGGCCGGTATAGCGGAAGGGCGCGACGAAGGAGATCTCTCCCGTCCGCATCGACATGATCACGGCCTGATAGCCGGCGAAGACCAGCAGGGCCGCAATCACCAGCGGCAGGAAGTTCTCCGCGTTCATCGGCTGCCAGCCGCCCATCGGCACGATCAGCAGGGCGCCGACCACCGTATTGGCCACCGCGGTGAACAGGGTGATCGTCAGGGACGGTACGTCGGCGACGATGCGTCGGGTGACGAGATCGCGGCCCGAGGTGAAGAAGACGGCGGCGAGAACCAGCAGCGATTCTGGAGCAAAGCCACCGGTGGTGGGCCTCAGGATGATCAGCACGCCGATAAAGCCGACGATGATCGCCGTCCAGCGGCGCCATCCGACGGGCTCTGCGAGAAAGAGTGCCGCCCCCAGCGTCACGGCAAGCGGCAGCGACTGCATGATCGACGAGATGTTGGCGAAATCGATTCGTCCCAGCGCACTGATGAAGGTGAGCGTCGCGCCGATCTCAAAGAAGGTCCTGAGCAGGATCAGAGGTTGCAGGACGACCGACAGCGGCCGGAGTGCGCCAAGACGGCGGGCGACCAGATAGACAAGCACCGTCGTCATCACACCCCGGACGGTGATGATCTGCGCAACACTGAGCGATGCGGTCACGGACTTCACCAGGGCGTCGTTGCAGGTGAAGGAGGCCATGGCGAGCGACATGTAGATCGCGCCCCTGGAATTGTCGGAGGATGCCATGCGTGATTCCTTGCCGCTGCAGCAGCAGATGTCACTAATGCATTCCGCCCGAGGCGGCCAGACCAGTTGTGGCGCAGGCGGTACTCACAGAGCGTCTTGAACGGGCTGTCTGACCAATTTGCAGGCACCTTATTCTGTTGCCGCCGGATTAACCGTTGTTAAATCGAATTCCCTGATGGTGCAGCGACTCCCGCATGATGCGGGATGATGCACGCAGCCACCTGCAGATGCTTTGGCATGGTCGGCGAGGTTTCCCAGCGGAGCACGCATGTCCTTCATCGACCGTCTTCTTCAGAGCCGTAGGATCGTCACCAAGGTCCTGCTTTTCGTCATTCCCCTCGTGCTCCTGATCGCCGGTGTCGGCCTGGCCGGCTACTATACCTCCAACATGCTGAACGGCCACATGACCGTGACGCGCGCGACGATCGAGAACATCGGCGATTTCGAGCGCCTGCAGACCGTGCTCCAGGACTTCAGCGAGCAGCCGGACGAGGCGACGCTCGCGGCCCTGAACGACGGGATCGACCGGCAGGAGAAGGGTGTCCAGGTGCTCGAGGGCCTGCTGGTCAGCGAGGCGGACCGGCAGCGCATCGACGCGGTCGCGACGCTGGCGCCGGCGATGCGACGGCACACCGAGACGCTCTGGGCGATCAAGCAGCAGCGGGACGCCAACCGCGCCGAGATCACCGCGCAGCTCGCCGCCGTCCAGGAGACGACTGCCGGCATCGACCAGCGGCTCGGCAACCTGCGCAAGAAATTCGACGGCCAGGAGCGGTTCGCCAAGAGCGCGCTGTTTGAATCCTTTGCCTACAAGTCGATTGCCGACAGGCTCGATACGATGCGCAACGCAGTCCGCAATGCGGGCTCCGACGAGGGCACGGCCAAGGCCGCCGAGGTGCAGGCCCAGGCGGTACTGGACGAGTTCGAGGCCATCAAATCCGTCGCGACCGACAAGGTCATGGAGGCCATGGCGCCCATCCGCGAGGGTGCCGAGCGCCTGCTTGCCGTCGCGACCGCCGGTCCATCGGGCCCTGAAAAGGCCCAGGCCCTGCGCATCGGCGCCAGCGGCTTCACCCGTTTCCAGAGCGAGTTGCAGCAGAACGTGCTGACGAAATCCGGCGACGCGGCGGAGCGGTTTGCCAATCTTGAAGGCGAAGTGACGACGCTGAAGAACCTGCTGGCGGAAGTGGAGACATCGCTGACGGTGGGCGACGCGCTGCAACTGCACATGGAGCGCCTGCGCAGCGAACTGACGGACGAGGCCCGCCAGGTGGTGCTGGCCGATATTGCAGCCATGCGGTCGTCGGCCGCCCGGGTCTCCGAACTGGGCAATGCCAATGCGGCGATGAGCGCCTTCGCGAGTGGTCTCGAGACGCCGCTTGCCGCGCTGGACGCGGCTTCGGCGGCCATGCTGGCGATCGAGACCCGGTGGCGCGAGGCGCGTGCTGCGGCATCGCAGACGCTGTCGGACGCCATGGCCGGCCTGAAGGCCTTCGTGGCCGAAGCGCAGGAAGTCGGCAAGGAAGACAGCGAACGCTCCGCCAACCTGTCGATGATCGCCATGATCGTCGGCACGCTGCTGGCAATCGCCGGCGGACTGATGCTGGTCGAGACGCTGCGCGGGCCGCTCCGGCGCGTCACCGACGTGATGAAGCGGCTGGCCGACGGCGACCTGGAGGTCAGCATCGAAGGTCGCGAGCGCGGCGACGAGATCGGCGACATGGTGCGCTCCGTCACCGTGTTCCGCGATGCGGCGGTCGAAAACGTCCGGCTGGAGCAGGAGGCGGCGGCAGCCCGCGAGCAGTCCGGAGCCGAATCGGCGCGGCGGGCCGAAGAGCGTGCGCGCATCGCCGCCGAGCAGCATGCGGCCCTCGAGGCTCTCTCCCACGCGCTTACACAGCTTGCCGAGGGTGACCTGCAGCAGACCATGAACGAGAACCTGGCGATCGACTTCGTGCCGATGGCGAAGACCTACAACACCGCCGTGGAGGCCCTGCGGACGACGCTTGCCGACGTGCGCGCGACCACCGGCGAGATCAATGGCGGCACCGGCAACCTGGCAGCCTCCGCCGACGACCTGGCGCGACGCACCGAACAGCAGGCGGCGGCACTGGAGCAGAGTTCGCGGGCGCTTCGCCAGCTGAGCGAGATCGTCGGATCGACCGCCGAAAGTGCTCGCAGGACGGCTTCCTCCATCAACGAGACGGAGGAATTCGCCGTGCGCTCGGGTGAGATCGTTTCCCGCGCGGTCGGCGCCATGGGCGAGATCAGCCGCTCCTCCGACAAGATTGCCACGATCATCTCGGTGATCGACGAGATCGCCTTCCAGACCAATCTGCTGGCGCTGAACGCGGGCGTAGAGGCGGCCCGCGCCGGCGAGGCAGGGCGGGGCTTTGCAGTCGTTGCCCAGGAGGTTCGCGAACTGGCGCAGCGTTGCGCCGGTGCGGCCCGCGAGATCAAGGGCCTGATCTCCGCAAGCTCGACGCAGGTCAACGACGGCGTGCAGCTGGTCGAGCAGACCGGTGAGGCGCTGAGCCAGATCATCGCCCACGTCAGCGACGTGCGCAAACTGGTCGCCGCGATCTCGGCCGCCACGGCCGAGCAGTCGACGGGCATCAACGAGGTGACGCACGCGGTGCACGAGGTGGAGCTGATCACGCAGCAGAACGCCGCGATGGTCGAGGAGAACAACGCCGAGATCCACGGGTTGCGCCAGCGCGTCGAGATCCTGACCGACAAGATCGACCGGTTCAAGACCGGCGACGATCTCCAGTATCGTGCCCCCAGGACGGGCCGGGCCGCTTAGAGCCGGCCGAATCGACCTATCAGATCAGGCCGTCGCGATGCCTTGCTCGCGGCGGCCTTCGTCGTTCTGCACCGTATTCGGTTCGACCTTGAACACCGCGTCGCCGACGAAGACGATGACATAGCCACCGGAGGACTCGGCCTGCGCGGCGAGATGGCGAAGCTGGGACGCATGGGGCTCGTTTTTCCAGGCATCCGGAAAGTGGGGATCGACGAGAACGGTCGTTTGCGGGCCCTGGGTGTAGACCATCATCTTGGCGCTCGACGGTGTCCATTCCGGACCCAGTGCCTCCGAGGTCATCCAAAGACAGAGGAAATCCCGGCAAAGCGCCGGACGGGTTGCGTAAATGGCGCAGCCCTGTCCGGGCAGGCAATGGCTGCACCAGGCGTTGGCGGGCTTTGCGAGGGCCTCGATGTCGGGAAGCCGGCAGCACAGCGTGCAGGTGCCGCAGGTGCGGCCGGGCAGGGCGGATGACAAGGCTATCTTCTTCCGTTCAGCCGCCGGTGACGCTCATGTGGCGGGCAACGGCCGGGCGCTGGCGATCGCGGTCGATGATGAAATCATGGCCCTTGGGCTTGCGCGAGATCGCCTCGTCGATGGCAGCCGCCAGATAGGCGTCGTCGTCGGAGGCCCGCAAGGCGGTGCGCAGGTCGGCGGCATCGTTCTGGCCGAGACACATGTAGAGGGTGCCGGTGCAGGTGAGGCGGACGCGGTTGCAGCTCTCGCAGAAGTTATGCGTCATCGGCGTGATGAAGCCGAGCCGACCGCCGGTCTCCGCAACCTCGACATAGCGCGCGGGACCCCCCGTTTTATAGGGGATATCGGTGAGGGTGAACTGCTGTTCGAGATCCGCCTTGAGCTTGGAGAGCGGCAGGTAGCGGTCGGTGCGGTCTTCCTCGATCTCGCCCATCGGCATGGTCTCGATCACCGTCATGTCCATGCCGCGGCCATGGGCGAAGCGCAGCATGTCGGCGATCTCGTGCTCGTTGAAGTCCTTCAGCGCCACCGCGTTGAGCTTGATCTTCAGGCCTGCCTTCTGGGCGGCGTCGATCCCCTCCATGACCTTGGAGAAGTCGCCCCAGCGGGTGATTTCCTTGAACTTGACCGGGTCAAGCGTGTCGAGCGAGACATTGATGCGGCGCACGCCGCTGTCGTAAAGTTCGTCGGCATAGCGGGCAAGCTGGGAGCCATTGGTGGTCAGCGTCAGTTCGTCGAGATGGCCGGCCTCGATCTGGCGGCCCAGCGCGCGCACGAGATGCATGATGTTCTTGCGCACCAGCGGTTCGCCGCCCGTCAGGCGCAACCTGCGCACGCCCTTGGCGATGAAGGCGGAACAGAGCCGTTCGAGCTCTTCGAGCGTCAGCAGGTCCTTCTTCGGCAGGAATGTCATGTTCTCCGCCATGCAGTAGGTGCAGCGGAAATCGCAGCGATCGGTCACCGACACGCGCAGATAGGTGACCGCCCGTTGAAACGGATCGATCATCGGCGTCTTCTGGGTCGTGAAAGGGCGTGCGTTGCCCAGTGGTCCTGCCAGCGTGTTCAAAGCGCATTCTCCTGAATGCTGAAAGTGGGCGGGATCGGTCGCTTCGTCAAGGGTGGAAGCGGGTTGCGACGCGGACAGCAAGCTTCTAATCGTGGGGCGCAATCAATACGGAGCGAAAGCGACATGACCGATATATGGCCGACGGAGTTGCGGGTCTCCAAGGACCGGCGGGTGCTCAACGTCACCTTCAACGACGGGCGCGCCTTCCCGCTGCCCGCGGAGATGATGCGTGTCCTGTCGCCGTCCGCAGAGGTTCAGGGGCATGGGCCGGGCCAGAAGGTGACGGTGCCGGGCAAGCGGAACGTCGCGATCGGCAGTGTGACACCGGCCGGAAACTACGCCGTGCGGATCGGCTTCGACGACGGTCACAACAGCGGCATCTTCACCTGGCGCTACCTTCGCGAGCTCGGCGAGGACGGCGAACGCCTCTTTGCCGACTACGAGCGGGAGCTGGCGGAAAAGGGCCTCAGCCGCGATCCGCGGCGCTGAGTTCGGTATCGAGGTTCATGCCTCGTCGTTCTCGGCCTGCAGCGCCAGGATGATGCGTTCCATGGCCTCCGCGGTTCCCAGGCACTGCTCGAGCGAGGTTGCCGACAGCGAGCGCTCGATCACGGCGGTCTGGATCTGCATGGCTTGTTCGGCCAGTTGCCGTCCGTCGGCTGTCAGGTGGAGCCGCAGCACGCGCTTGTCACGGCTGTCGCCGCGCCGTTCGATCAGCCCGCGCCGCTCCATCTGCGGCAGCGTCATGCTGATGTTGGAGCGGCCGACGAGGAGCTTGCGCGCCAGCTCCTGCTGCGACAGGCCTTCGTATCGGTAGAGGTTGGCGAGAATGTCGAGATGCGGCGGCTTGATGTCGAGCGGCGCCAGTTCCCGCGTCAGCGTGGCCTGCATCAGCTGGCAGGCGCGGGCGACGCTGACCCAGCTCTTGAAGCGCGGATGATCCCACGGCAGGGATTGATTTTTGTTCATCGCTGTACTTTATTGTTCAATATTGAACATTCTCGGGATGTCCCACCATGCCATCATTTGCGTTGAAGGTCATCCGTCCCATTCTGGCGCTCGGGGGAAAACTTGCCCCGCGCGCCACCAGCCGGCTGGCGTTCGCGCTCTTTTGCGCAACGCCCTCGCGACGCCCGGCGGGCGACAAGGCGCGCCTGGTGCACGCCGAGGGCCGCAAGCGCCTGTCGCTCGCGCAAGCCACGCCCTTTCCCGTCGGCAAGTCGAACGTGATGGCCTACCGCTTCCACGGGAGGGGTGCAGAGCCGCGCCGCCGCATCCTGATCGTGCATGGCTGGGGGTCTGCGGCCGCCTATATCTCGGCCCTGGCGCAGGGGCTTACGGCCGACGGCGCGGAGGTGATCGTCCTCGACTTTCCCGGCCATGGGCAATCGAGCGGCCGGGGACTGCACATGCGCATGGCGGTCGATGCGATGGTGGAGGCGGAGCGTCGGTTCGGACCCTTCGACGGAGCCGTCGGCCATTCCTTCGGCGGCGCCAGCCTGATGCTGGCGGCCGGCGGGGTGATGCGGCAAGCCGGCAGGATTTCGCCCCGGCGCCTGGTGGTGATCGGTGCGCCGACCCGCATCGAATGGCTCTTCGACGCATTCGCGCGGCAGCTCGGGCTGAGCGCCGCGATCAAGCACGGACTGTTACGGCATGCCGAGGAGGTCGCCGGCGCCAGCCTTGCGGACTTCGACACGGTGAGGGTGGCAGACCGGCTCGGCACGCCGCTTCTCGTGGTGCATGCCGAAGACGACAAGGAGGTCGATGCCGACCATGCCCGGCGCTATGCCGCGGTGTCCTCGGCCCGGATACACTGGGCCAACGGCTTCGGCCATCGCCGCATCATCAGCGCGCCGGAGGTCATCGAGACGATCCGCGGCTTTCTGACGGACGACCCGGCGGAAGGGAGCCGCAACTCGGCCGCGTGAGGCGTTGTTCCGCACTTCTTGTCATTCTAGTGTCGCACGGCGCGAGCAAAGAGACCGCGACGAGGGCACAATGACAATCATCCAGACCATCGAACAGTTGCAGCAGATCTACACGGACGTGTCGGAGGCATCGGTGGCCAAGGTCACCAGGTCGCTGACGCCGGAATACAGGCGCATGATCGAAGCCTCGCCCTTCATGGCGTTGGCGACGGTCGGTCCGGAGGGGCTCGATTGCTCACCGCGCGGCGACGCCGGCAGCTGCGTCCGGGTCCAGGACACGACGACGCTGCTGTTGCCGGACTGGCGGGGCAACAACCAGATCGATTCGCTCCTCAACATCGTCCGCGACCCCCGCGTGGCGCTGATGTTCCTCATTCCCGGCTCGTCAACCGCCATGCGCGTCAACGGCCGCGCCGTGATCTCGGTGGAGCCCGGCCTGCTGGAAAGCTTCGAGATGGACGGGCGCCATCCGCGCAGCGTCGCCGTGATCACCATCGGGGAGGTCTATTTCCAGTGCGCCCGCGCCATCATGCGCGCCGGGCTGTGGGACCCGGAGCGATTCGTGGAGGTCTCAAGCCTGCCCACGCCCGGACAGCTTCTGAAGGCGGCGAAGGCCGACTTCGACCAGGAAAGCTACGACCGGGAATGGGCGGGGCGCGCCGCCGCCACGATGTGGTAGGGGTCAGCCCCGGTATATCAGCCAGTTCTTGCCGGCATAATCGTTGCGCATCGCTTCATCGAAGAACACGCTCCGGTTCCGGCCCGCATGCTTGGCATGGTAAAGGGCGATATCGGCGTTGGCATAGAGCCCGCTGGGATCATCCGCCTGCGACCCCATCGAATAGCCGAGCGAAATGGTGATCGGGCCATATTGCACGCCAGAGCGCGAATTGCGGAAGCTGCGGGTCTCGAGCGCGCAGCGAATGCGTTCGCAGATCACCATGACCTCGTCGGGGGTGTTGCCCTCGACGATGATGGCGAACTCCTCGCCTCCGGTGCGGGCTACGAAGAGATCCTTGCGGACGTTTGCGCGGATGACCGATGCGACGGTGGCGAGGATCTTGTCGCCCACCGGATGACCAAAGCTGTCGTTGATCTTTTTGAAATTGTCGATGTCGGCGAGGATCAGTGCGGCGACCGGAAGATTGCCGGCGGCGTCGTAGAGCCCTGCGAGCTTCTCGTCGAAGGCACGGCGGTTCGAAAGCCTGGTCAGAGAATCGGTGTTGGCGATCCGCTTGTACTCGTCGAGTTCGCGGCGGACCTCGTCCATCTCCTGCGAATGCTCGGTCATCGTCTCCACCGTCCGCTCCCCATGGGCCATCTGGCCGCCTGTTGCGTCCGTGAGAAGATTGATGGCGCTGCGAACGATGTCGGACGAAATGCTGGCCTTGGAGTTGATACGGGTGGCGGTTTCACCCAGCAGCTTCGTATAGCTTTCCATCGAACGCTGCTCCTGTCGAAGCAGGGTCAGAAGGGCTTCGAGCTCCCCGATCAGCTTGCCATGCACCCGTTCGATGACCTCGACCTGATGCGTCCCCAGAAATTCCGACGCCAGGGCGTCCAATTCCTCCTGGCTGGCATAGCTTCCGAGAGCAGCCAACTTCTGGGTCAGCGCGCCATTGGCTCCGATGTAGGCTTCGTAGAACAGCTGGTAGTTCCGGGGGATCGGGGCGACACCCATCGCCCTTAGAGCATAGACGATCTGACTGACGACATCTGTCGCTTGCGCCTTCGGCGCGCTAGCCGCGGTCATCGACTCCTCCATAGATTCTCATGATCTGCTTTAGCGCAAAATTATATGAGAAATATTGGAAAAGAATTAAGGGCGGAGGGTGCCTCCGAAGCAGGGAAATCCCGATCCCACGGGCGCCCTGCCTCGTATTGTGTCGAAAAATACAGTGAAATCAACGAGATGAAGACAAGGTCGCGCCACGCGCGCAAGGCTTGAGGCGTGAGCGGCGGCAACCACAGGATGAAAAATTCTCTGCGCCGGCCGCCGCGGTGAGTCGACTGTGAAAATCCGGTTAACGAGGGCCGATCATGTTTTCCGGGCGTACGTAGTGGTCGAACTCCTCGTTCGTGAGGTAGCCCCCGCCGACGGCCTCTTCACGAAGCGTGGTGCCGTTCTTGTGTGCCGTCTTGGCGATCTTGGCGCAGGTGTCGTAGCCGAGCTTGCTGTTGAGGGCCGTCACCAGCATCAGCGAGTTCTCGACACCCTTGCGGATGTTGTCCTCGCGGGCCTCGATGCCGACGACGCAGTTGTCGGTGAAGGAGACGGCGGCGTCGCCGAGCAGCTGCACCGACTGCAGGAAGTTGTAGGCCATCATCGGATTGTAGACGTTGAGCTCGAAGTGGCCCTGGCTGCCGGCGAAGGTAATGGCGGCATTGTTGCCGAAGATGTGGGCGCAGACCTGCGTCAGGGCTTCCGACTGGGTCGGATTGACCTTGCCCGGCATGATC
>TARA_R110002051_G_scaffold325451_1_pt1 | contig 15428 bp, 13 predicted proteins | sample TARA_R110002051 | Tara Oceans TARA_R110002051 (sample SAMEA4397023) | marine metagenome | biome: Polar Biome; feature: [MES] marine water layer (ENVO:01000295) within the mesopelagic zone...; material: water (ENVO:00002006), including particulate matter (ENVO:01000060) such...
AAGACTATCCCAATATGAAGCGATAGATAAACCCGCACTGAAACCTTTGCCGTCACAACCTTATCGCTACACCCTAGTGAAACAGGTCAAAGTGCATATTGATTATCACATCGAGATTGAGAAACATTACTACTCGGTACCACACGCCTTGATCAAGAAAAAGCTAGAAGCACATGCTACGGGGCAACTGGTCACACTTTATCATCAAGGGGTACAAGTAGCCGTTCATCCAAGATCATACCGCGTGGGAGGTCACAGCACCCTGGATATCCATATGCCAATCGCCCATCAAAAACAGCAGCAATGGACCCCCGAACGATTTGAAAGTTGGGCCAGAAAATTCGGAAGATCAACCGAGCAATTTGTCATTCAACTCATGCAAACCAAAAAACACCCCGAGCAAAGTTACCGTGCCTGTATGGGCGTATTGAGTTTAGGAAAAAAGTTCACAGACAAACGACTTGAAGCCGCCTGCTACCGAGCTTTAGCAACAGGTGTTATGCGAGTAAACCAAGTAAAAGCTATCTTAGAAAAAGGTTTAGATAGCCAACCTCTACCGGAAAAACAGCTGGATCTTCTAAATGAGATCGACCATCAAAATATCCGTGGCAATCATTATTACCACTAATAAAACCTAAGGAAACAACATGCAATCAGTGACGCAACAAATCAATACTCAATTAGTAACGCTAAAGTTAAGCGGCATACGTGCTGCGTTATCACAACAAAGTGAACAACCCAATCTATACGTCGAACAAAGCTTCGAAGAGCGGTTATGTTTATTGCTTGACCATGAAATAACTCAGCGAGATCAACGTAAAATTGATCGACTGACCCGCCAAGCCAAATTTAGAGTAAACGGGACATTAGCACAGTTGGATTATGGTGCGTCGAGGCAGTTAAACAAAACACAGATACGCTCATTAGCGCAAGGTGAATGGCTTCGTCTTCATCAAAATATACTGATCACAGGTGCAACAGGTTGCGGTAAAACCTATCTTGCATGTGCGTTGGGTCATAACCACTGCCAGCAGGGAGAAAACGTTTACTACTTCAGGCTCAAAGAATTGCTTGAAAAGATGTTTATGGCACAAGCGGATGGCAGTTATCGAAAGTTTATTAACAAACTCACATCAGCGAATTTACTGATCTTAGATGATTGGGGATTAGAGCCATTAACGCCACAACAACGCAGTGATTTACTTGAGTTAATTGATGCAAGGTATGACACAAAATCGACACTGATTGCGAGTCAATTACCGATAGAAAATTGGTACGATATGATCGGGGAATCCACGCATGCAGATGCGATCCTAGATCGGCTTGTACACGGGGCAATTAAGTTAGAATTAAAAGGCGAATCCATGCGAAAAAAACTAAATTCCTTGACTGAAGCCGATCACACAAGTTAGATTTTACTGAGTTCTACTGGAAGACAAAAAAGTGATCGTCTTCAATGTTATTGACCGATCGGTTTCATGTTATTACGCAGAAATTGCCCTTGAATCGGCTTTAAATGATGAAAATGAGAGTACTATAAAAGCCGCTGTATCTAAGCTTTCAAAAAAGAATGCCCAAAAACTATTTCTTGAAACATTTCAGCTAGGTACAGAGCACTTCAATATTTTATCGGATCTTGAAGAATGCGATGACGGCAGAAGCTTTCAACGCTTAAAAGAAAATGATGAAAGCATTGTCTGCTTCAGTGACAACAAATCTACGACAGTAAATATTCCCAGAACAGAAACTACATATCTAAACTTTAGACTAGCGGTTATATTTCAGAAAACGACTTTTAAGTTGCCTGAAGACTCTATGTCGTCGCAGTATATAGAAACGAGCGGTGAAGCGATTGAAGACAAATTTAATCAGCATATGACTGTTCGGTTGAATGAAGAGCAACTAAATTTTGAATATAAGAGGATACAAGCGGATCATAAATTTGAAGGACAAACGTTTAAGATGGAAATTTTTGATTCATGTAGTAATCGATTAAGTGGCCCTAAGCCCCACTACAGAGAGAATGTTGCGGACCAATTTCCAGTTGACGTTGTTGAATTTGCTTTAAACACATCAGTTAGCGGTGAATACGAAAAAATAGCTGTATGGCAAGCTTTAGTATTCCTTTTTATTGAATCTTCAGAAACTGAAGGTGATTGCTTCAAGTCTCTTGTGTAATAGAGAAGTCACAGTCAGCAATTCTACACGTTACCAAAGGCCGGGTCAGCGTTTTCGGCTAATTTGATTTCCCAGTACCTTTCATTTGTATCGCCCCATTGCTACCAATGAGCTAAAAGACCCCATTTGCCATAAATGAAATAAAAGCAAAACCGAACTCTGAGGCAGTATTGGTCTGTACCTTTCCATGCACATCCCAGAAGTGGAATGTTAATTTGTAATATCTATCTATGCGCGATCATAGCTTCCATATCACTGCCCACTTTGATGTTCCTTCGCTAGATGAAATTTTGGCAGTTTTCCCAATGATGATTTTTTCCTTCTTCGTTTTTAGCATCTCTGGCAAGGTTATATTTATCACCGCTGATATTTACGCTCCTTACATTGAGCATGCAGGTGTGAGTATCCAGAACCGCGATTGCTTCTAAATCAACCGTATACTTTATGCCTACTCCTCCTCCAATTGGTTGTCCAAACACCTTAGGTGGGTTTTTGTGTTCGTGGTATTTAGCATATGCTTTAACAATAACTTTATGGTAGCGTTCATCAATAGCATTTATGCTCACTGATGTAATTCTCGAATGACCTCTATTCCCGCACTTCCCAGAACAAGCTTGTGCAATTTTTTCATCGAAAGTAGTTTGCTCAATTACCTGCCTAGTAATATTTTTCGAAAAACTTGAAAACGAAATAGTTAAAAGGGTGAGGGCTAGAAGGCTATGTTGGCAGTATTTGGTGAGCTTCATAGTTAACTCCCTTAAAAACAAAGGTGATTGACTTAGGTTATGCTTTAGTCATCTACTTGTCGTTTTAATTTTTTTACTAGCGAAACCAAGCGGGCATTGTTAAACCAGCAGCTTTTGTTTTTTTACTTCGAATAAATCCTTCAAATATGATTTACTTGCAAGCATTGCACCTTGCGTTTTAATCCAACTAACATTTTCATCTTTAAGCCATTGCTTCATGCGCTCCCTTACTCTGTTGTAAAGCGCTAGTCGGTTTTCATAATTCACGTCTTTCATTGTAATGTCGGAAAGGTCCATCGCTAGTAACTGTGTTGTTGCTTCTTGTATACGCGCAGTGCGACTTGTCACATTAAGTGGTAAGTGCTTTCCTAACGCGTTGGCATTACCTTTATGGTCCAATATGTGCTCTACAACCTGCATACCTCTAATTCGGCCTAACAGGTAGTCGTGTTCGCGCAGGCACTTGTCTAAAAAGCCCAAAAATCCCGCTAGATGCTCACTTGCTAAATCTTCGTTAGTGGTTGTGATGGTATACACCTTCATGCTCTCGCGGTTTTCTAAGCCGCCAGACTTTTCCATTATCACAATACCTTTAATCCAGGTGTCTTTTAGTAAGGGGGACAGCTGTTGATATTGCGGTTTTGTGCAGTATGCTTTTTCTAAACGCTGGAAATCTTTGGTGTACGATGATGAAGTATCGTAAAGCGCATGTAAAAGTGAGTCATAAGCTGCGTTGTGTATTTGTAGTTGGTCAGGGTTATTGCTTAATACTTGGAATAATTCTTCGGCACGTTTATCTAGCTGTTTAACTTTTTCGTTTACCGTTTCAACTTGCATCCACTCTTGGAAGCGCCCCTGCCAAAAAATGCTTTTAGCCATTTGCATAGCGGTATCTTTCATTACAGATGTGGCATCTACTTTGAAATTTGCGTCGCGCACAGAGTTTTTCGGGTTTGGTGAAATGTAAAAGTAGTATCTATTTTCAAAGTCTTCTGGAGTGCTATCAATTTTTCTAGTTAGCGTTCTAGCCAGTCCTAAGGGATAGTTGTTGAAAGCACCTCCGTCCATATAGTAAAAATTTTCATCTTTACTGCCGTCATTGAAGGGGGCAGCGCCTCTGCTCTCATAGTCGAGCTTATGCCGCACCCAGTTTCTTGCTAATTTAATGGGCGAAAACGCAAACGGAAATGCGCCGCAGCCTCTGCAGGCCATGATGATCTCTTTCCATTGTTTTTCCTTGTATTCGTTAGTTAGCTCTTCTGTTACTCGGTCTTGAAAGCGCGTTTGTATAAACTCACCTTGGTCTAACCCTTCTTCAGATGTGGAAAACACGTCAAGCTTATAATCAACACCATTTAAGTTCGACATGGCTAAACCAGGATGGATTTTCTTTGCTGCGGTATTATGTGGGCCAGGTTCTGGTATTTCGTTGTTTTTATGGCTGTTTGTAATTAAGTCTTCCGCAATTTTTCCTACAAAGTTAGAGGAAAGAAGTGAGGTTTTAGTGAAGTCACCGTCGTGATAAGAAAGTAAGCCCTGTATATCTACTTTTTCTACCCAGGCTTTGTAAGCTGCATTATCGGTTTCACCGTTTAACATAGCTGGATCGTGCAGCAGCTTATGGGCAATGAGCGCTGCGGTCATCCCGCCAGCCGAAGCCCCGCTGAGTACGTCTATCTCTATGCGATTGTTTGAATTTTCCGGAAAATTTTTATTGTGCTCTGAAAGCGCACTAATAATTTCGTAGATTGTGCCAGCTTCGTATGAACCTAAGCTGACAGCGCCGAAAATAGCAAATGCTACGCGATAAGTCATGGTCTAGCTCCGAATTCGAATCCCTTTGAATCACTTAGCAAGCTAGACAGCAGACCCTTTTTAGAAGAGTTGTGTATTACTTGGGCTGAAATATAAAACCAAACTGATCAAAAATCAAACAGTTTTTAAAGGGGCTAAGGAGAGAGTTAAGCCATTCTTTATACATGAGTATAAATTCTAATACTTAATGAGGGCTTGGCGTTAGATTATAGTCTATACCGATTTTTTAAAGTCAAACTTTTCGTATAGAAGTACTCAGTAAAGGACTATGGAGTGTTCAAGTTGTTTAAATATACTTGCCTAGCAATATCACTTACCTTATTTTCAAACTTTCTTCATTCACAACCGCAGACAGAACAAACAATATCCAGACATTCTAACGGCGTTAGTGGCGATTCAGTACAAATAAAAAAACGCCTAATTCAATCTAAAACTAGCCAGACTTACATGATTGAATTTTATGCCGAACCGCTTTTGAAAACCAGCGAGTACAAGGCATATAAGTCTCTACAGCACACATCCTCTCTAGAGAGCCTATCTGCAAGCAATAATTCGAAAATTTTATCAAAAAGGGCGACAACATTAGTTAAAGAAAAATCAACTTCATTAGATGCATTTCAGCAAGTATTTGTTAAAGCAAACCTGCCTTCAGACATTAAGGTAGCTAGCAAGCTTACGCGTGTCGTCAATGCCATAGTAGTAGAGGGCGATGAAAGCAAAATTTTAGCCTTGTCAAAACTGCCATCAGTAAAACGAATTGTAAAAAGTACGCAGGTAAAAAAGTTTTTAACTGAAAGTGTACCTATGATAGGGGCAGACCAGGTATGGCAGAAAAAAGATCCTCAAGGCAATAATGTAACTGGAAGTGGCGTTATTGTTGCGATTATTGACAGTGGCGTCGACTATACCCATTCCGATCTAGGTGGTTGTATAGGCAATGGGTGCAAAGTAGTAGGTGGTTATGACTTTGTAGACAATGATACTGATCCTATGGATATCGATGGGCACGGAACGCATGTAGCGGGTATAGTTGCAGCGAATGGTGGCGTTGTGGGAGTTGCTCCAGATGCATCAATTCTTGCAGTACGCGTTTTAGATAACGAGGGATTTGGTAATAACATACAAACTATCGCAGGCATTGAATATGCTGTCGACCCTGACGGTGACCCAAGCACAGATGACGGTGCTGATGTTATTAATTTAAGCTTGGGCGGCACTGGTAACGCTGATGATCCTGTCTCTTTGGCAGTCGACTCTGCAACTGAAGCCGGCGTGGTTGTTGTAGCTGCTGCTGGTAATGGCGGTGGTTATTTAGACATTGGAAGCCTGTCACCATCATCAGCGAGAAGTGCGATAACTGTGGGCTCTGTAGAGCCTGACGGCACCATTTCTGACTTCAGCTCTAAAGGTCCTCTATTAGAGAGTAATTATAGTAAACCTGAAATTGCTGCTCCGGGGGGAGGTATATATTCGCTCGCTATCGGCGATAACTATGCTTATGAGTCTGGAACAAGTATGGCGGCTCCTCACGTAGCAGGCGCAGCAGCACTTTTACTACAAGCTAGACCCTTACTTAGCCCAGGACAAGTTAAATCAATACTAATGTCTTCTGCACAGTCAGATAGCAGCGATACTTTTCAACGAGGTTTCGGATTATTGAATGTCGAAGCTGCCCTTTCTCAAAATATCGCGGTTGAGCAAGGTCCGCTGTACTTTGGGCGTATCAATAGCAACGATTATCAAACGGTAAGTATCGCATTTTCTGTAGTGAATACTTCACCGGTTCAGCAAACTGTAAATATACAATTGCCCAGCTCACTTCCCACAGGCGTAACGCTTTCAGCCAATCATACCCAAGTAACTTTAAATGCTAATGCACAGGCTTCAATTGACGTTACGTTAAGTATTAATAACGTTTCAGCAATTGATTTTTCGGCTCATGATATCGGCGGCTACTTCGGTGACATCATGTTAACTTCTGAAATGGGCGAGCAAATAGCTTTACCAATATCATTTGTAAAAGCTCATAAGCTTGAATTTATCAATCAAAGCTTGCAATCGGTTGGTTTAACATTAGATAGCGAGACAGGGGAAAACTATTTTTGGAATAATGTTGAGCCTGGTGATACTAAGCTTTTTTATCTTTCGGGAGGGAAATATTATTCTCGAGCGTCTTATGCTGACTTACTTAAAGAAGACTTGCCTCACCTTTCGGAGCTACCAGTTTCAAGTGCAAAACAGCGAGTGGATGGACTAGAAACTTTTACACTTAATATTAGCGGCGATCAGTCTTTAGAGTTAAAGCCGTCAAACCTTCGTTATATCATCGGACATGACGGTAAGCCGGTGAGCAGTATAAATACGCTAGAGCAACTTTATACTGTAAAATTGAACACGCAAATCACCGTTGCGGATACGGGTATAAGCTACGGTAGCGCAATAGTAAGCAACAGTCGTTTTGAAGAATTTCGTACAAATCGGTGGTTTGTGGCAGGTAATCTCTCACCAGATTTACCGGTCAGCTTGGAACTGCTCGAAAGACTGAACAACCCCACAGGTCCGGATACACTTTTCTATTTCAGTCACTCTGACTTAAGCGATATTTCACAGAACACTTTATATTCATTAGGCAATGTGACAACTAATATAGATATTAATATATCGGGCGATGTAACTCCCCCAACTTCAGATATCGCTGTTTACAGTGGAGAAAAGTTGTACGAAAGTAAGCGCGATCTTACTGGTGTGCGAGATCAAAACCTTAGTTTATCAATAATTGATGGAAGTGATTTAAGTCAACCATTCTACATCGCATTAGCTGTCGGCAATGATGATGAGTTATCAGGTGATTTAATTCAAGAATCGCCACCTCTTAACTTTGGCACTGCAAAAGGTTTGAATGTTCTTGAAGCAGGTGAATTTACGTTTAAACCTTCATCGGCGGTGTTTTCACAGCCATATTCTTTTGAGCCAAGCGGTATTTTAAGAATTTTCGGTAGCCATTTTACGAGCCCTTCAGGCGCTGAGCTTGTATTTAAAAATCAAAATTTCACTATGTATTGCGACGGGGCTCAAACCCACAGCGGTGTACTAGAGTACTACGCGTTGAGTGATGTTCAAGGATGTGAAAACGCTAGGCTAAATATCACCTATTCATCTGGCAACGACAATATGCCAAGTGGCGAAATAGACTATTTTCCAGCGAGTTCGCTAGCTGAGGTAGATGGTTTAGTTGTTAGTGCTGTAGATGAAAACGACATAGTTCGCTCTTCTATTAATATGGGCTTTCAGTCATTTATACTCAAAGCGGGTGGTGCAGCTTTAAAAGATGTCACAGAAATAACGTCTATTCAGTGGAAGTATGCTGATGATAGCGTATGGCATAGCCTTTCTATTGAAGAAACCAATGATACGGACTTTCCTTTCCAAGCTGAGTTTCCTGAATTTTTAATAACGCGCGCTGGTATAGACGTACATATTGAATATTCCACGTATCTTTCATCAGTCCATCAAACTCTGTCTAATATGTTTTATGTTGGTGTGGATCTCTCTTCCACTTCAGAAGATTTTGACGGTGATGGCATTGTTAACGCCTTAGATGCTGATAACGACAACGACGGATTAACCGACGATCAAGAATATGAATTGGGTACGTCACCTGTTAATACAGATACGGATGGTGATGGATTTAGCGATAGTACTGACGTATTTCCAATGGATACTAGCGAGTGGGCTGATACAGATGGTGACGGTATTGGTGATAACTCAGAATTTCCGGTAAGAGCCGATGTAGACGGTGACGGAAGAGCTGACATTGTTTGGCGGAATGCAAGTAACGTTCGTGGCTGGAACTTCCTATGGACTATGAATAGTGAAAATGTGCTTGAGTCTCGTCCAATTAATGTTGTACAGGGTGAAGAGTGGCAATTGAGCCTCGGTGATTTTGATGGCGATGGGAAAACAGATCTGTTTTGGAGAAATCCTTATTCACATGGCGGTTACAACAGACTATTCCTAATGAATGGATTCGATATTGTATCTAGCCCTGTTCTAGCGCGTTTAGAAAGCGATTTTGTTGTAGAAGCTATTGGTGACATTGATGGTGACGCTAAAGACGACATTGTTTGGCGTAGACTTAGCACCAATCAGTTAGCAATTTGGTTCATGGATGGTGCGAATAGGCGCAACTTCTGGTCGAATAGCATTGGTGAAGTGGTTATTGAAGGTATTGGAGATTTTAACGGCGACAGAGTAAAAGAGCTTATTCTTCGTGACGGTAGAGCATTAAAGGTATGGAGCCTAGTAGAGGGGGAGAGTCGTTTTAACGAATCTACTCTGTCTGCAGCGGCACCAGGTGATTGGCGATTGGCCGGAACTGGCGACTTAGATGGTGACGGCACCGAAGATTTAATATGGCGCAATATTCAAGATGGAAGAAATAGTGTTTACTACATGGCAAATGGAGCTGTGAGAGAGCAAAAACTGTTGCCGCAGGTAAGTACTGAATGGGCATTAGCTAAAGTAGAAGATTTTAATGGTGACGGTAAAGTTGACTTCCTATGGCGCAATGAATTGCAAGGTGGTCGTAACATCGTCCATATCATGGACAATACAAACCGCATCGCCGCGGGCGTTGTAAAACCTGTTGGCGGAACATGGTTTATGGCTGACTAGTTATTCTTTTAGGGCGCAGCATTCGTTGCGCTCTATTTATTCATTAGACACAGCAAGTTTTCAATTTAATCTGACATACTGTTTCAATCCCGTTTTTTAGTACCTCGTGTACATTAAAAAAATGGACTTTATCTTGAAACGATGTACTTGTTTCTTTCCTCTTTAGGGCACAGCAATGCTATTAATGGAAACTCTCACTGCGTTTTTGGGGAGTGACATGAAGCATAAAGAGCGACTTAATGTAGTGCACAGCTCACCAAATGTGGTAGGAAAAACCATTGGCGGTAAGTGGTTTATGGCCGATTAATGCTGTAACTTTTGATATAGTATAGAGGTTATAATAATACTGCGGTTTATTCTTATTGCATCCTAATTATAAAAAGGGAAAATTCATGAAGACGCTTTTGTCGATAATGGTTGTTATCTCAATCGCTTTTTCTTTTTTCACATTGAATAGTGATTTTTCTAAAGAAACTGTAGATGATAACGTGCACAATACCGATACAAAGGTGGTAGAGCAGGCTGACAGGTTCAATTACTCTTCTCGTGTCGATAATGGTGAAGCTTCGAATATAACATCAGAAACTCAAAAGACCATTATTCAGCATTCTGCGGATAGTACTAATAAGCCAGAGTTAATGCTCAACAGCGAGCAATCAGAATCTCCAGAAAAAGTACTAGTTTGGATTTCTGATGAAGAAAAATTAGCTAATTTAGATGCCGAGATGGGATTTGTAGAGCCGACAGAATATGACCAGGTAGTATTTGGCAATGAGTTGGACGCTATGAATCAACACACGCAGCAGGGTGACGATTCAAGTCGCTCTATTGCGTTATCGAACACAGAGCCTCTTTCGGTAGACTATTTGGAATTAGATGATGTGATGATAGAGGAAGACTTACCAGCTTCTTCTACAATAGATCAGCTTTAGCGTTTAGAAACATTAATATTTGTTTGAGAGAAAAAATATGAAGAAAGTATTTGTTGCTGGCCACCGAGGAATGGTTGGTACTGCTATTGTTAGAAACCTAGAGCAGAGAGAAAATATTGAAATTATTACCAGAACACGTACCGAGTTAAATCTTACTGACCAGAAAGAAGTAAGTCGCTTTTTTACTGAGAACAATATTGATGAAGTGTACTTAGCGGCTGCTAAGGTGGGCGGTATACACGCCAACAATACCTACCCTGCTGAATTTATCTACGAAAACCTAATGATTGAAGCTAACATCATTCATGCTGCGCATGAAAATGATGTGCAGAAGCTTCTTTTCTTGGGCTCTAGCTGTATTTATCCTAAATTGGCTGAACAGCCAATGACAGAAAGCGCGCTTTTAACAGGCACTCTGGAAGAGACGAACGAGCCTTATGCAATAGCAAAAATTGCAGGTATTAAACTATGTGAAAGTTATAACCGGCAATATGGGCGCGACTATCGTTCAGTAATGCCGACTAACTTGTACGGACCTAACGATAACTTCCACCCTGAAAACTCTCATGTTATTCCGGCTTTACTTCGCCGTTTTCATGAAGCTGCGCAGCGTGGTGATAGTGAAGTAATTGCATGGGGTAGCGGTAAGCCAATGCGTGAATTTTTACATGTAGATGATATGGCTGCGGCCAGCGTGCATGTAATGGAGCTTGACGATGCAACTTATAAAGCCAACACCCAGCCGATGCTCAGTCATATAAATGTGGGGACTGGTGTAGACTGTACAATTCGTGAGTTGGTAGAGACTGTCGCTAAAGTTACGGGCTTTAAGGGTAAAATTGTTTGGGATACCTCTAAGCCAGACGGCGCTCCCAGAAAACTGATGAACGTATCAAGACTGCACGATTTAGGATGGCAACATACCTATAGTCTTGAGCATGGTTTAAAACATGCTTTCGATTGGTTTTTAGCGAATCAAGATAACTTTAGAGGTTGAATATTGGCCTTTTTGAATAAATCGGAATTTACTGAAGTTATCGATAGGACACCATTGGTGTCCATCGATTTGGTAGTTGAAAACGAGAGGGGCGAAATTCTCTTTGGGTTGAGGCAGAATCGTCCTGCTAAAAACTACTGGTTTGTTCCTGGCGGGAGGGTGTTGAAGAACGAAACCCTCGACGCAGCTTTTTTACGATTGACGTTAAATGAACTGGGGTGCGAACTTAGCCGCTCTCAGGCCCGTTTATTGGATATGTATGAACATTTTTACGATGATAGCGTAATGGGAGATAAACCTTCCACACACTATGTTGTAGCAGGTTATCACTTAAAAGTTCACCAAAAAAGTTTGGCGCTGCCTCTTGGCGACCAACACAATGAATATAAATGGTGCGCAAAATCTACGGTAAAAGAAGACAGTACCATTCATAAGCATTCATCGGACTATATGGATGCGGTGCTAAGTATTGAATTGAGCGAGGAATTGTAGTTGCTTTCAAAACTATATAAAAAATATAAGGCTCGACAGAGTAAAACTAAATGCGAAAAAGGGTATGCGACATTTCATATTGACGAGTTATCAATTTTTAACTTTTCTGGTTGGGTTTACCAAAATCAGCGAGGAAACTCAAAAGCGTGCAGTGTTTCTTTCAAACTCAATAATTCGATAATCTGTGAAACTCAGGCTTCTACTTTCAGGGAAGACTTGAAAAAAGCGGGGATCGGAAATGGCGATTGTGGGTTTAGCGTAGAGCCGAATTGGCAAGTCTTCGAGGCAGGTGATAATACGGTTGCAATGTATGTGAATGACATTCCAATTCATGTTTTCAATGTCACTATTACTACCAAACAGTTGATGGTAGCGATGACGAGCCAAATTCATCGACAGATTGATTTGGCCAAAGCAGAAATAATTAAGTCAATTAGCGGCAAGTAAATATATGGCTGACAGTCGCTATTTCGTGATAGACCCTGGGTTTGAGGACTTCGATTCTCACCATGGCGTTGTAGCTGAAGCACTTTTGCAGTACTCACATTCCCGGGGTAGACCCGTTAAGGTACTAGCGTCTCAAAAATTAGCGACTTCTTTAAAAGATGTAGAAGGGAAGATAATTCCCTTCTTTGCTACACCTTGCTATACAAACAATCTCGAACCATTACCTGCTGCCAAGGAAAATCAACTGGCTGAGGATTTTCAACGAGAATTAAGTCGCTTCTTCCTTAAGTTCAACATCAACGAAGATGACGTGGTGGTGCTTCATACTGGCTTTAGTCACTTGTTCTTAGGGTTAGCAAAGGTATTGAATAACATCGGCAAGCAACACGCCCCGAGACTAATTGTCTGTGGAATGTTTGACCCCGGAAGCATGTTAATTGACAGCATAGATGAGATTTCGCGATTTTCTTGGTTTATTAAAAATAGACTTTCGCTAACTTATTTAGAGAATACTCTACCTTCAGAAAAGATAATGTTTGCTACAAGTTGCAATGAATATAAGTTTGGTTACCAAGCGTTGTTAAACTCACCTGTCTTTATTCACCCTGCCATAAACTATCAACCCACAAAGCGCGTAGGTGTTGGGCACAAAGATAAAAAAGCCTTATTACTGTTTGTAGGAAGTGTAAAAAAAGACAAGGGTATAGACTTTATATTTCGTAATTTAGAATGCTTGTTTAAAGAGTTTCCAAATGTAGACTTTGTTTTACACTGGAATACAAACTCGCCCGGAGTAAGAGGCTACAAAGACGCAGAATCCAAGCTAAATAGTTTGAGTCATCAATTTAATAATTTTGAGGCATTGTTTGGCACTCTATCTACTAAACGATATGAATTGTTATTTGATAGTGTACAAGGTGTTGTTGCCTCATATGTACCAAGCAGCTATAGACACAAAACCTCTGGTATCTTTTGGGATGTTCTTCGTCGAACTGATTGTAATCTTCTTTGCTCCAATGGCACTTGGCTAGAAAGAGAGTCAAGTTCGTTGGGCGAGCGGGCATACTTTTTTGACTACGGCGATATAGACAGTATGATACGTGCTATCAGTGAATGGGAATACAGCGAAAATGTAGTCGAAGTTAATCCTACAGCTTACAAAGAAATCATCTGTAAGTCTTTCTCTGAATGGGTTCTCTCTCAATTTTGAAGTTTAGTACACACTAAAATGCGTGGAACCGCGATGCATGTAAGTGTATGTGCGACATTCAAATTTATCAAATATGTCAGTAGGTTAAGGTCACAACTATTTAGTCATGAGTTCTATTTTTTGATTATTACGCAGACTAAATATGTTTCAAACTTCGGAAGAGTATATGACAAAAGCTATCTTTCACTTTCACCTGTTTAAGAATGCAGGTACTTCTTTGGACGCGTCGCTCAAGGAAAATTTTGAAGCGGGAACTGAATGGTTGACAGAAGAATTTCCGGCGAATCCAGCAAAAAATAGGGAGCTGGTAAAACAATGGGTAGAAAACAACAAATCTGCAAAGTGTTTTTCTTCTCATACGGCCCAATTACCTGTGCCAAACGTAGACTACTTTAAACTACTTCCGGTGATCTTTATCCGTCACCCTATAGATCGAATTGCTTCAGCTTATTCATTCGAGAAAAAGCAAGGGGGCGGCGGTTTTGGAGCTGTACTTGCGAGAAATACCTCTCTCAAAGGCTACGTTGAGTCTAGAATCGCTCTCGGCCATGACAGACAGTGCAAAAACTTTCATACTGACCGCTTTGCTTATATGTTCGGTGCGCAATATGGTTCGGAACTTGATAGAGCAAAAATGGCAGTAGAGAAACTACCTTTCGTAGGTATTGTTGAGAACTTCAATGAATCGCTAGCAAAGTTAGAATCTTGGCTTATTGATGAAGGTTTTGAAGACATCAACATTGCGCCGAAGGTGCAAAACGTATCTCGTGATACGTCTAAGTCTATTGACGAAAAAATTGCAGAGATTAGAGATGAACTAGGAGAAGAAACCTTCGAGTTCTTAGTGCAAAATAACCAAGATGACTTTGCGCTTTATGAGTTGGCCAAACAAAAATTTAGCGAATAGGTGTAAAAAATGAATACAAGAAAAGGAATAATACTAGCTGGCGGATCTGGCACACGTTTACATCCGTTAACTAAGGTAGTAAGTAAGCAGCTTATGCCTGTTTACGACAAGCCTATGATTTTTTATCCGTTAACTACGTTAATGATGTCGGGTATTCGTGATGTACTTATTATCACCACGCCAGAAGAGCAACAGCGCTTTATCGATCTTATTGGTGACGGTTCTGCGTTAGGCATGAATATCCAATACGCGGTACAACCATCGCCAGACGGCCTCGCGCAAGCTTTCCTTATTGGTGAACAGTTCATTGGAAATGACAGTTGTTCGTTAGTGTTGGGAGACAACATTTATTACGGCCACGATTTAAAGCTTTCGCTGCAAAATGCATATAAGCAAGAGCACGGTGCTACCGTATTTGGTTACCACGTAAACGACCCAGAGCGTTACGGTGTAGTGGAATTCGACGATAATTGGAACGCGCTTTCAATTGAAGAAAAGCCTGCCGTTGCTAAATCTAACTATGCGGTTACTGGCCTATATTATTACGATAATCGCGTTGTCGATTTCGCAAAAGAAGTTAAGCCTTCACATCGTGGTGAACTAGAAATAACCGACCTTAACAATCTTTATCTGCAAGACGGCAGCTTGAAGGTTGAATTAATGGGCCGAGGCTCAGCTTGGTTAGACACAGGTACGCTTGATTCATTGTTAGATGCTGCAAACTTTGTTGCTGCAATAGAAAAACGTCAAGGCTTGAAAGTATGCTGCCCTGAAGAAGTCGCTTTTAGAATGGGCTATATAGACGCAGAGCAGCTTGAAAAATTAGCGGCGCCGCTGAAGAAAAGCGGGTACGGTGATTATTTACTTAAAGTAATTAACGACCGAGTAAAAATCTAGCCTGAAATCGGCTTTCCAAAGGTGGCAATGCCACCTTTCTTCTTATCTAATTTGCCAGTTTGTACGGAAAGTAAATGCAAGTAATTAAAACAGACATCCCAGACGTTAAAATCATTGAGCCAAAAGTATTTGG
>TARA_R110002051_G_scaffold241413_1_pt1 | contig 15417 bp, 18 predicted proteins | sample TARA_R110002051 | Tara Oceans TARA_R110002051 (sample SAMEA4397023) | marine metagenome | biome: Polar Biome; feature: [MES] marine water layer (ENVO:01000295) within the mesopelagic zone...; material: water (ENVO:00002006), including particulate matter (ENVO:01000060) such...
CCGCGTCGGCGGCGGCGGGGTGGTCGGCCAGAGCGAGGGCAAGGGCCGGGCTGGCCGGCGGCAATTTGATGTTCGGTTTTGTCATTTCAGGGCTGTTCGGAGCGCCGATCGGTGTAGAGAAACCGGCAGGGCTTGATCTTGCGACCCGGTCTCTGTATTTTCCAAGTAAGTGCTTTCTAAATGTCGCTCCGGAGCCATGTCAAGCAGCAAACCGGTTATTGAAAATTCGCCCCCCTTGCCCGAGGCCGCAACCTGGTCTCCGCGCAATGCGGCCGAGCGCGTCCTGTTCCACCTCAAGATGCACGGAGACAAGACGGCCGGCGAGTTGGGCCGGGCGCTTGGAACGTCGGGGGAAGCGGCGCGCCAGCAATTGGTGCGGCTGTCCGAGGACGGACTTGTGGAAAGCTGGAGCCAGTCGCGCGGGGTGGGGCGGCCGTCCCAGTTCTGGCGCCTGACGGCGGCGGGACAATCGCGGTTTCCCGACACCCATGCGGCGCTCACCGTCGAGCTTTTGGGTATCGTGGGCGACACGCTGGGGGCCGAGGTGCTCTCGCGGATCATCGATGCGCGCGAGGAGCGCACCAAATCGGTCTATCACGCGGCGATGAGCGATGCGGGCGGGCTGGGCGAGCGGGTGGCTCGGCTGGCCGATCTGCGCTCGGCCGAGGGGTATATGGCCGACTGGGAGCCCGATGGCGAGGGCGGCTATGTGCTTTATGAAAACCATTGCCCGATCTGCGCGGCGGCGACGGCTTGCCAGAATTTCTGCCGGGCCGAACTGGCGGTATTCCGCGATGTATTGGGGCCCGGAGCGAAGGTGGAGCGCACCGATCATATCGTTATGGGCGCGCGGCGGTGTGCGTATCGGATTTCCCCCGCCGGGGACTGATCGTTCGGCAATATCGAATAATGAATGAACCATAGTCCGGATTATCCGGACCGGTGGCTGGACTATATTGGTCTCCAACAGAGCCCGGAGGGGCCTTAACCGGAGATCGGATCATGCTCAACCAGATCAGGGGCCTGCATCATGTGACGTCGATGTCGCGCGATGGCGATGCCAACAATCACTTCTTTACCGATACGCTCGGTCTGCGCCGGGTCAAAAAGACCGTCAATTTCGACGAGCCTTCGGTCTATCATCTCTATTATGGCGACGAGGCGGGAACGCCGGGGTCGGTGATGACCTATTTCCCGTTCCCCCATATCATCCGCGGCCGCCCCGGCACCGGCGAAGTGGGCGAGACGGTGTTTTCGGTGCCTGAGGGCAGCCTTTCGTTCTGGAAGGAGCGCTTTGCCGAAAAGGGCGTTGGCGGGGTGATTTCCGAAGAGGCGTTCGGGGAAAACCGTCTGCGGTTTACCGCCGTCGATGGCGACAGTTTCGCGCTCGTGGAAGCCAAGGGCGACGCGCGGGCCCCCTGGACCGGCGGAGCGGTGGCCGGGGACGAGGCGATCCGTGGTTTTGCCGGGGCCAGCTTGCGGCTTGGCGACAGCGGGGCGACCGAAGAGCTGCTCAAATTCATGGGGTATGAACACGCCGACACCTCCAAGGGAATCAAGCGGTTCGTGATTCCGGGCGGCAATGGGGCCGATATTATCGATTTGCAGACCCTGCCCAACATGCCGCGCGGCGATCTGGGAGCCGGATCGGTGCACCACATCGCCTTTGCCGTCGACGATCGCGAAGCCCAGAAGGCGGTGCGTCAGGCGCTGCTCGACACAGGGTATCAGGTGACCCCGGTGATCGATCGCGATTATTTCTATGCGATCTATTTCCGCACGCCCGGTGGCGTTCTGTTCGAGATCGCGACCAATGAGCCCGGTTTCGACAAGGACGAGGACACCGCCCATCTGGGCGAGGCGCTCAAACTGCCCAGCCAGCACGAACATCTGCGGGCGTGGCTGGAAACCCATCTGCCCGAAATAAAGGACTGACCGATGAGCGAAACCTATTTCACCAAGGAGCATGCCGGGCAGGGGCCGGCTGCTCCCACGCTCGTGCTGCTGCATGGCACGGGGGGCGACGAGAACCAGTTCTTCAATCTGGGGCGGCAATTGCTGCCCCAGGCCCGGCTGGTCGCCATACGGGGCGATGTGTCCGAGGGTGGAGCGCTGCGCTATTTCAGGCGGACCGGTGAGGGCGTTTACGACATGGACGACCTTGCGGTGCGGACCGAGAAGATGGCGGGGTTCCTGAAGGGGCTGAAGTCGGATGGCCCGCTGATCGGGCTCGGCTATTCCAATGGCGCCAATATTTTGGCCTCGGTGATGATGGCCCATCCCGAACTGATTGATGCGAGCGTGCTCATGCACCCGCTGATCCCCTGGACTCCCGAGCCGGTGCACGGGCTTGCAGAGCGGGACGTGCTGATTACGGCGGGGCGGCGAGACCCGATCTGCCCGGCACCGCTCACCCAGGCGCTGGCCGACTGGTTCGGCGCCCAGGGAGCGGCGACGAAGATCGCCTGGCATGAGGGCGGTCACGAAATCGTGCAGGCCGAACTGGCGGCCACCGCGGAATTTCTCGCGGACTTCAATCATGGGTAACAGAGCGTAAACCACTGGCCCGATACGGTTTTGTGGTGCCGGCGCATGAGTGCGCCGGCGCTGTTGGGGGCAAAGCGGGCGATGATGAAATCGCTGATTGGACGACTGGCCGGACCGAGTTTGCGCACACGGGTCCTTTGGCTCGTGCTTGCTGCGCTTGTGCTTGTGGGCCTTGCCGGCTGGTTTGCCATCAACCGCATCATCGACTCCCTGACGCTCCAATTTGGCACCATGATCGCCGAACGGCAGGTCCAGTATGACCGCTATCGCGGCATGGCGGCGCTGAGCCGGGAAATTTCGCTGGCCGAGGCACTCAGCCGTTCTCCGGTCATGGTCGACTGGTTCGCCGACGAACAGAACCCCGAGCGCATGGCGCGCGGGCTGGCCGAAATGGAGCACTACCGGAGATCGTTTACGGACCAGAGCGTTTTCCTGGTCGTCAACGCTTCGGGCAATTACTATTTCAACGACGCCCAGAACAGTTTTGGCGCGGATCCCTACAGCTACACTCTGGAGCCGTCCCTGCAGCGCGATGCCTGGTATTACGCGACGCGGGAGCGGCGCGAGGGGTGTCATCTCAACGTCAATGTCGACGAGGGGCTCAGGCTCACCAAGGTCTGGATCAACTGCCTGGTCAACAGGGGCGGGGAAGTTCTGGGCATGGTGGGCACCGGGCTCGATCTGACCGATTTCATCCGCGAGGTGGTCGATTTGCCCCAGCCGGGCGTCGATTCGATCTTTGTCGATCAAGGCGGCGCGGTGCAGGCACACCGGGATGCTTCGCTCGTCGATTTCCGCTCGATCACCAAGGACATCGCCGAAAAGACGACAGTGTTTTCACTTGTCGATACCCTTGAAGACATGGCGCTGTTGCGGGCCATGATGAACGGGGCGATGGAGGCCCCCAACCAGATTCGCACTGCGACGCTGACCATGGGGGGCATGCCCAAGCTGGTCGGGGTGGGCTATCTCGATCACATCGGTTGGTACAACATCACGGTGATGGACCTCGATGCCATCATTGACCGGCAAATCTTTTTGCCCGTCGGGTTGGCCGCCATCGCGATCCTTTTGGCGGTGGGGCTGGCGCTGAGCTGGATTTTCCGCATCGCGGTGCTCGACCGGCTCGCAAAGGTGGAGGGCGGGCTTGTCGCCCTGCGCGAGGGCAGGCGGGCGGTGATGGAGCCCGATCGCAGCGCCGACGAAATCGGCAGGCTGTCGCGCACGCTGATCGAAATGTCCGATACGATTACCGATGCGCGGCTGAGCCTTGAGAGCCAGGTGCGCGAGCGCACCGAGCAGCTCCAGTCACTGGTCAATCTCGACGCGTTGACCAAGATCGACAATCGGCGCGGGTTCGAGGAAAAGTTCATCGTCAATCGTCGCCGGGAGGACGATGCCAGCCGGATCAACGGGCTGATGCTGATCGACGTCGACAACTTCAAGGCCGTCAACGATACCGCGGGCCATTCGGCGGGCGACCAGGTGGTGATCGAGGTGGCCCGGCGCCTCAAAGCGTCACTGCGGCGCGTGGATGTCTGTGCGCGGTGGGGCGGAGACGAGTTCATCGTTCTGGTGCGCGACTGCTCGCCACAGGGGTTGTCCCAGATCGCCAACGCGCTCACCGACATGATGCGCCAAATGCCGGTGGTTCTCTCGGACGGAGAGCGACTGGCGGTGACCATCAGTATCGGCGCGGTGCTCGTGCTGGTCGAGGACAGCCTCGAGCTTGCCACCGAAATGGCCGATGCGGCGCTCTACAGGGCCAAGGAAGAGGGCCGCGACCGGGTGGTGCTGTTCGAGCGCGAGATGGCCATGGGCCAGGACGCCGACGACGATGCGACCGATGACCGAACGGTCGCGCAGGCGATCGACAGCGAGGCCGTCTAGACCAGCAGGTCGTCCCAATCGGGATGGCGGCGGAACTGCACGGCCACATAGGGACATTGCGGGACGATCTTGAAATTGCCCTCACGCGCATCGGCAACGGCGCGCTTGACCAGTTGCAGGGCAATGCTGCGGCCCTCGAAGGCGCGCGGAACGCCGGTGTGGGTGATGATGATCGAGCGGTCCGGTCGGCGCAGATAGGTCATTTCGGCCTGCGCGCCCCCGTCGAGGTCGGCCCAATAGCGTCCATGGTCGCCGTTCACTGTGTGGTGGATGTCGAGATCGATGGCCATGGCGTGTTCCTTACAAGCGCTTCGGTGTGAGCGTAACGCACAAGAGATGGTTCCGGTTGACGGCAAGAGCAAGGCTTTGCACTCTCTTGCCCGATATCAAGGAGTTCCCATGAGCCTGCCCATCCATCACATGATCGAGCGCGGCCCGCGTCCGGTCGCCCCGTTTTCCCATGCCGTCGAGGCCGATGGCTGGGTGTTTGTCACCGGACAGATGCCCACCGATCCCGACGCCCCCGATGCGCCGCTGCCCGAGGGCATCGTGGCGCAGACGCGGCGGGTGATGGACAATCTGGCAATCGTGCTGGGCGGGATCGGGTTGTCGCTTGAAAACATCACGATGGCGCGGATTTATCTCACCGCCTTCGAGCGCGACTACGCCGAGATGAATGCGACCTATCAATCATATTTCGAGCCCGGAAAACTACCGGCCCGGACGACAATCGGGGTGACCGGGCTGGCGGTTGGGGCGCTTGTCGAGATCGACCTCATCGCGCGCCGCTGAGTTCGGTGAGGGCGGCCTGCAAATGGCAGTCTTTTGCGCTTCCGGTGCTCACGTACCCGAAAGTACGCTCCGCTCCGGTTCTCAAAGACTACCATTTTCGGCTCACCCTGACCTAACTCTCCACCACACGGCCTAAGCGAGTAGAACACGCAGGCGGTTGCCGGCGGGGTCGCGGGTTTCGATGCCGGTTTCGATGTCCTCGACGTCCGATCCGGCGGTGATGAGGCGGTCGCGAATTTCCGAGAGGGTTTTTGCGTCGGGGACGACGATTTCGAACCAGCGCAGGCCCGATGCGCCGACGGGGGGCATTGCGGGATTGCGGCCGGCCCAGATGTTGAAGGCCAGAATGTGGGGAGCATAATCGAGATTGACGTCGCCCATGCCGTAACGGCGCGAGAGAAGCTGGCCGGCAAAGCCGATCTGGTCGCGGTAAAAGCCCATGGCGGTATCGAGATCGTCCACATGGACGTGGACGTGTCCGATGCGGGTGCCCTCGGGCATGGGGGCGAACGGGGTTTCGTCGCCGTCGAGTTCGGCCATAAGGCCGGGCACGTCGATGGGCTCGCGGCCCGAATGGGTTTTGCCGTCCGGGGTTACGGCCATCAGTTCGTCATGTTCGACGAATTTTCCGCGCCATGGGGTTTCGAAGGTGATTTCGATGCCGTTGCCGTCGAAATCCCACAGGTAAAGCGCCTCGGAGACCAGATGGTCGGTGGGGGAGATGCGAATGCGGGCGGTGATGGCACGGTTGAGCATGCGGGCGAAATCGCGGCGCGTGGGAACGTGAATGGCGACGTGGTAGAGCCCGACGGTATGGGGGACGACCGGCCCGTCGGCGCCGGTTTCGAGCACAACAAGCACCTTGCCGCCAGCGCCCAGTTCGAGCCGGTCGGGTGTCCGGTTTATCAGGGTCAGTCCGACAACATCGCGCCAAATGGACAGGGCGCGCTCGGGGTCGGTGACGGCAATATGGATCTGTCCCAGACGGGTCCGGGTGGGAACCAGAAGCGGCGTTGCGACGCTGGGTCCGGTGTCGAGCATGGCATTATCTCCGTGGCCGTTTGTTGCCATCAAGATAACCCCGGGACGCGTTCCGATTAAGTGGACGGAACGCGACGGATTGTTGCCAAATCGCGAATAACGCCGGATGGGGCGGGGCCGCGACTGGCGGCGCGGGAGACGAAAAGTTCGGGATGACGGTCGGCCAGGGCTTCGGTTTCGCTGATCATGCCATCGAGATGAACATGCATGGCGCGGGCTGCCCGGTCGCCTTTTCCGGCCTTTATCTCGGCGGCGATATTGGCGTGTTCTTCGATGCCGACGGCGATGCGGCGGATGGTGTTGGTCATCTGCCGGGCCCGATCGAGATTGTTGCGGGCGGTATCGACGACAGCCTTCATGCGCCTGTAGTCCAGCGCACCCAACAGCTCATCGTGAAATTCCAAATCGAGACGATGGAAGGTCTGCCGGTCCTCGTTGCGGGCGCTTTCGCGCTGGGCCTGAACATTGGCTTCCAGCCGCTCGATGAGACCGGGTGGGCGGTGGGAGGCGAGCGTGCGAACCGCCTCGCCCTCGAGGGCCTTGCGGATGAAGATGTATTCCTTGATGGCGCCGAGCGAGAGGAAGGACACAACGGTGCCGCGTTGGGGAAGGATATCGAGCAGTCCTTCGGATTCCAGCCGTGCAAAGGCTTCGGCCACCGGGGAACGCGAGACGCCGAGCCGGGCACAGATCTGAGCTTTGTCGAGCATGGTGCCGGGGGGCAGGCGGAGTTCGATGATGGCGTTGCGCAATTGCGCGGCCACTCTGGCGGCCATGGACCCACGCGGCATTTCAGCCGAACTGGAAAGAAAGGAATAGGTCGTTTCGGCGGTATCCATTCGGCCCGTCGTCAAATCGGCATTGCTCGTAGTTATAACAGTTTTGTCGAACCTGACTAGCGAAACCGCAACCATTGCGTTGCTGTTGCCATTGGGCAATTTGAGGCGTTCAATCGCAAAAACACTCAGGATCATTTCACCGTTTCCTGGAAGCGGCGCAATGATCCCGGTCCTGGTTCTGTCGCGTTTGCGGACCGGACAAGTGGACTGCACGTATCCTGGAAACGCTCTTTTAAGGAGGCTCCCGATGACCCTGACATCCGCGCTCACCGATCGGCTCAAGGAACCGCGGCTGATTGCAGCCGGCGGCTTTATCAACGGCAAGTGGAACACGGTCTCCTCGCGGGGGAAGGTGTTTCGGGTTGCCAATCCGGCAACCGGTGAGGTGCTGGCGCAGATTCCCGACCTTTCGACCCATGCAACGCGCGAGGCGATCGATGCCGCCCATGCGGCACAGCCGGGCTGGGCGGCAAAATCGGCAAAGGAGCGGGCCGATCTGCTCAAAAGCCTGCATCGGCTGATGGTGGAAAACGCCGACGACCTGGCCACCATCCTGACGCTGGAAATGGGCAAGCCCTGGAAGGAAGCGCGCGGGGAAATTCTTTACGGCGCCAGCTTTATCGAATGGTTCGCCGAGGAGGCGCGGCGCGTCTATGGCGATACGATCCCCGGGCACACCGCCAACACCAGAATCAGCGTCATCAAGCAGCCGGTGGGGGTGGTGGGGGTCATTACGCCCTGGAATTTCCCCAACGCGATGCTGGCGAGGAAACTGGCGCCGGCCCTGGCGGCGGGATGCACTGTGGTCTCCAAGCCCGCGTCGGAAACTCCGCTTTCGGCGCTGGCGATTGCACGGCTGATGGAATGGGCGGGATTTCCGGCCGGGGTGCTCAACATCGTGCCGGGCACGGACTCGGCGGCCATCGGGCAGGAATTGTGCGCCAATCCCAAGGTCGCCAAGATATCCTTTACCGGCTCGACCAATGTGGGAAAGATCCTGATGCGGCAATGCGCGGACGGGATCAAGCGCATGAGCATGGAACTGGGCGGGAACGCACCGTTCATCGTGTTCGATGACGCCGATGTCGATGCAGCGGTCGCGGGGGCCATGGCATCGAAATTCCGCAATGCGGGGCAGACCTGCGTTTGCGCCAACCGGGTCTATGTGCAGGCGGGTATCCATGATGCGTTCGTGGCGCGGCTCAAAGACAAGATGGCCGAGCTCAAGCTTGGCAATGGCATGGACGATGGGGTCGAGTTGGGCCCGCTGATCACCGACAAGGCGGTGGGCAAGGTCGAAGAGCTTGTGGGCGACGCGAGGGAAAAGGGTGCCGATGTGGTCATGGGCGGGGCTGCGACCGGGGAGCGGACCTTTTATCCGCCCACGCTTCTGGTTGGAGCGACCAGCGAGATGCGGCTGGCGCGCGAGGAGATTTTTGGCCCGGTGGCGCCGGTGTTCAAGTTCGAAACCGTCGATGAGGCGATCGAGTTGGCCAATGCCACCGAATTCGGGCTGGCGGCCTATTTCTATGGCAAGGACATATCGCGAGTGACCCGCGTCGCCGAGGCGCTGGAATACGGGATCGTGGGGATCAATACGGGGATGATTTCGACCGAGGTGGCGCCGTTCGGCGGGGTCAAACAGTCGGGGTTCGGCCGGGAAGGCTCCAAATACGGGATCGAGGATTATCTCAACATCAAATATCTCTGCCTTGCCGTGTAAGTCCTAACGGTAGATCGCCCAGCTTGGCGCTTACGGCCCGTTAGAACCTGTTGGCTATCGTCTGCCGTAAAGGGCGTGGAGACGATTCGGCGATGCGGGTGAGAGCGAATTTCGGGCGGGCGCGGTTTACGGCGCAGCCGCGGCGGCGGGTGCCGATGGTGCTCGAGCCGCTGGTTGCGCTGATCGCGGTGGCGGCACTGGGCTGGGTGGCGATCGAGCGGGGCTATGTCGAGGTTCCCGGGTTCGAGGTGCCGGAGGCGGCTTCAGGCTACGAGACGGTCGTGCACCATTTCTCGCTGTGCGCGGGGAGCGGGGGGACCTGCGTGATCGATGGGGATACGATCCGGATCGAGGGGCAATCGGTGCGGATTGCCGATATCGATACGCCCGAAGTGCGCGATTACGGCTGCGCCGAGGAAAAGGCGCTTGGCGACCGGGCGACGCTTCGGATGCTCGAACTGGTCAATGGGGGCGGGTTCACCATGACGCTCTGGGATCATCGCGACGCCGACATGTACGGGCGCAAGCTGCGAGTGCTCGAACGCGACGGGCAATCGCTGGGCATGATGCTGGTCGCCGAGGGGCTGGCGCGCCGCTGGGGTGGCGCGCGCCAAAGCTGGTGCAGCTGATCAATAATGGGGCGGCGGGGGCTCGGCCTTGCCGGTGCGGGCAAGCTGTTCGACGGCGGCGATCTGGTCGTCGATCATGGCGAGCTGGCGCTTGAGCCTGTCGATTTCGCGCCACTGGCCGGTGATGACGGCGCTTAGCTCCTCGATGGTCTGGTCCTGATGGGCCAGACGCTCTTCGAGGGCGATGAGCCGTTGTTCATGGTTTTCGGCCATTGTTGCGTCGTCCTTAGTCGATGGTCAAAACCCCGGCGTCGGTGGGCTTGAAGCCGCAGGAGAGGTAGAAATCGCGCAGATGGGGCTCGAAGTCCACATGGACTTTCTGCAATCCGCGCTTGCGGGCGACCTTGAGGGCCGCTTCGACCATGGACTGGCCGATCCCGTGGTCACGGAAATCGGGGTGTACGCAGGCATCGACCAGAAACCCGTGAATGCCGCCATCCCAGGCCATGTTGGTAAAACCGATGATGCGGTCTCCAAGATAGGCGCCGACATGGGTGAGGCTGCGGGTGAGAATGGACTGGAAATCGGAAACTCCATCGATCTCCCACGTGGCCCGCCAGAGATCGGAGAGTTCGCGCTGGCTGGGAAACGGATCGATCCGTACGTCGACGACGTCCATGACAATTCCTCGTGCTAAAAATGGAAAAAGTATCAGGGGCACAATGCCCCGGCCCGGCAAAGGTTGCAGGCGCGGTCGCGGGTATCGCTGTGTGCGCCGTTCGGTGCGTAAACATCTGCTCATGATCTTGGCGGATGCCCAGAGGTTCTGTAAACAGGCCGGGCCTTGAGACGGGGAGGACGCGATGTTCGTGGTTGCAGGGGAAAGCCTTATCGATCTTGTCGCCAGACCGCATGAGGCGGGCGCGGCGATGGAAATGAGCGCCCATGAGGGCGGGTCGCCCTACAATTGCGCCATTGCGCTGGCCAAGCTGGGCCAGAAATCGGGGTTTTTATGCCCGATCTCCAAGGACACGTTCGGCGATCTGCTGATGGGGCCGCTCAATGATGCCGGGGTCGTGCCGCTGATTTCCGAGCGGTCCGACTGCAATACGACGCTGGCGGTGGTGACGCGCAATGCCAAAGGGCTGCCAGCCTATGCGTTTTATCGCAAGGGTACCGCCGAGCGCGATATCTCGCGCGAGAAACTGATGGCGGCGCTGCCCGAGACGATCGATGTGTTCCAGATCGGGGGGTTCTTGCCGATCGAGGCAGAGGATGCGCAAATCTGGCTCGATGTGGTCGGGGAGGTGGCGGCGCGCGGCGCGGTTCTTTCAATCGATCCCAATGTGCGCCCGTCGCTGATTTCCGATTTTGTCGGGTACAAGGAACGGCTCGGCGCGTTTCTCGATCTTGCCCATATCGTCAAGGTCTCCGACGAGGATCTTGCGGCGCTCGATGGGTCGATGAGCATCGAGGCGCACGTAAAAAGTTTGCTGGCCCGGCCCAATGTGGAACTGGTGGTGGTGACGATGGGCGAGGAGGGCTCGCGGGCCTTTACGGCATCGGCCGAGGCGAAAGCGCCGATCCATCGGCCGGCGGTGTTCGGGGATACGGTTGGGGCAGGCGACAGTCTGATGGCCGGGGTGCTTGCGGCACTTGCCGACCGCGACGGGTTGGCCGTGGGGCGGCTTGGGGCGCTCGATGGAGAGGCGCTTGGCGAGGTGCTGGCGTTCGGGGCGGTGACGGCGGGGCTCAATTGCGGATTTGTGGGGTGTCATCCGCCGAGCCGGGCCGAGGTCGAGGCTGTATTGAAAAGCGCCTGAACGGCATATTGCCGCCCGATTGTTGCAACAGGTTTGACCCCGAAATTCCACAAGGACCCATTGCCATGAAAAAGCTGCTGGCCGCTCTCGCTCTGGTCTCGCTCGGTGCCACGCCCGTCATGGGCCAGGCGATCAGCGAATATACGCAATACGACCTCGATGCCGACTGCAACCTGATCGACCGCGCGCCCGACAATGAAGGCGAGTGGGCCGATTTCGTGTGCACGGGGCATGCGGGATATCCGTTCGTTCTGCGCTCTTCGGACGGGAGGGACAGCGTTACATACGGCTTTGCCACGGAGTCCGGCATGGCGACGTTCGCGCCGTTCAATTACGCCCATGACACCGTGGAATGGCGGGTGCGGATCGACCGGAACACCGAGCGGCCCGTCGCGGCGATCCAGCGCTGGTTCATCGCCGACGCGATGGGCGACTGGACGCGGCAGCTTCTTGTGGTCTCCAAGGTGGGGCAGCCCGACGGCGGCGGGGCGTGCGCAATGGCCTATGTCGCCGCTACGGAAGGCGCCAACGAGCGGGCGCGGCGACTGGCCGACGAGTTGATCGACGGGTTCGAATGCGGCAGCACCGCTCCAACCGTCGAGGATGGTGTCCGCGACATCGTGGGTGAGCGTTAGGTTGCTTGGAGATTCGGGTGATGGTGGCCTGACCCAACTCTCCACACAACCTACGATCGACATCCATTTAAGATAATGCTGTCGGGACGGGGTGAGGCGCAGCGTCCTTGGGGTCAAGCGTTTGGTGATTGCCGATGGGTGCCGCCGGACGTAATGTCGCACCTCGAACGATCCGGACACGGCCATGACCCCATTTCATCAGATTTTGGGCAACAATCTGGTTGCCAATATCACGAACTTTACGGTGTGGTTCGCGATCACCTTCTGGATCTTCATCGAGACCCAGTCGGTGTTTGCGACCGGCATGATCGCCGGGATCTATCTGGTGTTCACGGCGGCCTTCGGGTTCTGGCTGGGCTCGATCGTCGACCACAATTCCAAGCGCATAGCGATGATGGGATCGAGCCTTGTCTCGTTTCTTTTTTATGTCGCGGCGCTGGTGATGCTGCTGGCCGAACCAGCGGGCGCGTTCACCGATCCGTTCGGCCCCTATCTGTGGGTGTTCGTCCTGCTGGTCATGCTCGGCGTGATCGCGGGCAATATCCGCTCGATTGCGCTGCCGACGCTGGTGACCATCATGATCGCCGAGGACGAGCGCGACAAGGCAAACGGGCTGGTGGGGATGGTGACGGGCATCGGGTTTTTGACCACTTCGGTGATCTCGGGGTTCCTTGTTGCCTGGGGCGGGATGTGGCTGGTGCTTATCCTGGCGCTGGCGTCCACGATACTGGCGTTCGTTCATCTGGGATTTCTGCGGGTCAATGAAGGCCGCCCGGTGCCGGTCGAGGGGGAAATCCAGCCGCCGCGCACAGTGGATATCGCTGGCACGATAGCGATCATCGCGGCGGTGCCGGGGCTGTTTGCCCTGATCTTTTTCGCCACCTTCAACAATTTCCTCGGCGGCATCTTCATGGCGCTGCTCGATGCCTATGGGCTTTCGCTGGTTTCGGTCGAGGTCTGGGGGCTGCTGTTCGGGGTGCTCTCGACGGCGTTCATCGTTTCGGGGATCGTGATTTCGCGCACCGGGCTGGGCAAAAATCCTCTGCGCACGCTGCTGCTGGTCAACCTTATCACATGGTCGGTGTGCTGCGTTTTCACGCTGCAATCCTCGATCTGGCTTCTGACGGCGGGGTGTTTCGTGTGGATGTTCATGGCGCCCTATGCCGAGGCGGCCGAACACACAACGCTGCAAAAGGTGGTTCCGCTGGAGCGGCAGGGGCGGGTGTTCGGGTTTGCCCAATCGGTCGAACAGGCGGCCTCGCCGCTGACGGCGTTCCTGATCGGGCCCTATACCCAGTTCGTGGTGATCCCGTTCATGACCGACGGACAGGGCGCGCAAACGATTGGCGGCTGGTTCGGCACCGGGCCTGATCGCGGCATTGCGCTTGTGTTCACGGTGGCGGGGCTGATCGGGGTGCTGGTGACCATTCTGGCGCTCAATTCGCGGCCCTACAAACGGCTTTCGGCCTTTTACGCGGGGGCGCCGGACAGCACGGAAACCGCAGAGGGGCCAAAACCGGCTTAAGCTCGTTGCGCCGTTTCACGGAAACCGTGCAACTATTTAAGTCTTTGTTTTGTCGCGCTTCCGAACCGGATAAGTGGTTTCCACTTATCCTGGAAACGCTCTAAGGCTGGATGCGGGACACCGCTCGGTCGACGCTCATGGTCAGGGCCAGCGCCACGAAGGCAAAGACCAGCATGGCGAAGGCGATTATGTGCGCTTCGGTCCAGCGGAGCTGTTCGACGTAATCGAAAATGGCGATGGAGAGCACCTTGGTCTGGCCTGGAATGTTGCCGCCGATCATCATCACCACGCCGAATTCGCCCACCGTATGGGAAAAGCCGAGCACGGCTGCGGTGAGATAACCGGGGCGGGCAAGGGGCAGGATGACCAGAGCAAAGGCCTTTCGAAAGTCGAGGCCGAGGGAGTAAGCCGCTTCGAGCGGGCCGGGGCCGATGGCGGCAAAGCTGTTGCGCAGCGGCTGGACGACGAAGGGCAGCGAATAGAGCACCGAGCCGATGACCAGGCCCGGGAAGGTGAAGGCGAGGCTGCGCCCGCCCCAGAGCGGGGCCAGCCAGCCGCCCGGACCGGCGGTGCCCAAAAGGATGAGCATATAAAAGCCCAGAACGGTTGGCGGCAGAACGAGCGGCAAGGCGATCAGCGCGTTGACGATGATCGTCCAGCGCGATTTCGAGCGGGCCAGCCACCAGGCGAGGGGCGTGCCGATGACCACGAGGATGAGGGTGGTGACGAAGGCCAGCGAGAGGGTGAGCCGGATGGCCGGCCAGATTTCCCAGAACAGTGTCATTGCTCGATCGTCCCGTAGCCATCGGATCGGATGATGGTTCGGGCGGCGTCGGTGACAAGAAAATCGAGGAATGCGATAGCGGGCTGGCTGTCGGCATCGAGCAGCACGGCGTCCTGAGTGATGGGGGTGTGAAGGTCTTCGACCACCCAGCGTGACCCATCGGTGCGCCCGGCGACCTGGGAGAGCGCGACGAAGCCAAGTTCAGCATTTGCGGTGTCGACGAACTGGTAGGTTTGGGAAATATTCTGGCCGATGACCAGCTTGCCGGCGAGCGCTTCTGTGAGATTTAGAGCCTCGAGCACTTCCATTGCGGCAGCGCCATAAGGGGCGGCGGCGGGTTCGGCGATGGCGAGGTGGGTGAAATTTCCCTTCAGGCTTTGCGGGCCGGTGACCAGATCGGGGAGGGTGGAAAACAGGACCAGCTTGCCCACCGCGTAGGTGAAACCGCTGCCCTCTGTGGCCAAGCCTTCGTCAAGAAGGCGCGCGGGCGTGGCGGCGTCGGCCGAGAGGAACGCGTCGAAGGGGGCACCTTGGGTGATCTGGGCGTAGAGCTGGCCGGTGGAACCGAAGGAAAAGGCGATTTCGCTGCCGGTTTCAGCCGTGAAAGCGGCGCCGAGTTTTTGGGCTGTAGCGGTGAAATTGGCGGCGACGGCGATCCGGGCGTCTTGCGCCGAGGCAGGCCCCGATGCAGCGAGGATCGCAAGCGTGGCGATGGGAAGGCGAAGCAAAAGTGACCCTCGATATGTTTATCCAGACATATCGATTTCTGGCATGAAGCGGGTGTGAAAGGCAATGGCTAGGGTTTTGGGGGCGTGCGTCGGACGAGGGTGCGCAGGGCCTCGACGTCGGGTTCGATAGCGGCCCGGGTCTTTTGTTCGATGGCGCGGTAGCGGAAAAGGAGTTCGCGGCCCGCTTCGGTGAGATGGGCGCCGCCCTGCGCCTTGCCACCGCGGGTGGTTTCGACCAACGGGGTGCCCGCCCCATCGTTGAGCGCTTGAACCAGGGTCCAGGCGCGCTTGTAGCTCATGGACATGGCCTTGCCGGCGGCGCTGATCGAGCCGGTTTTTTCGATTCCCTCGAGCAGGTCGGCCCGGCCGGGGCCGATGTAGAAGTTTTCATCGAGCACGATCCGCAGATGGCCCAGGCCGGAAGCGGGAATGGGCCGTTTCATCTATTGGGCGAGGCTGGCCGCTTCGCGGGCAAGCGCCTCGATCCTGTCGAAATCGCCGGCGGCGATGGCATCGGCGGG
>TARA_R110002051_G_scaffold57603_2_pt1 | contig 15404 bp, 17 predicted proteins | sample TARA_R110002051 | Tara Oceans TARA_R110002051 (sample SAMEA4397023) | marine metagenome | biome: Polar Biome; feature: [MES] marine water layer (ENVO:01000295) within the mesopelagic zone...; material: water (ENVO:00002006), including particulate matter (ENVO:01000060) such as......
CGGCAAGGCGAACCCGGAAGTCATCAAGGCGCTGGCCGAGAGCGGCAATCTGCTGGCGCGCGGCATCACCACGATCCGCGATGCGCACTCCTGGCGCTCCAAAGCGCCGGTCATCCGCCGGGCGACGCCGCAATGGTTCATCTCGATGGACAAGCCCGGCCCGAACGGCAAGACGCTGCGCGAGAATGCCCTGAAGGCCATCGACGAAACCGAGTTCTTCCCGGCTGCCGGCCGCAACCGCCTGCAGAGCATGGTGGAAGGCCGCCCGGACTGGCTGATCTCCCGCCAGCGGAACTGGGGCGTGCCGATCACGATCTTCGTCAACAAGACCGGCCAGCCGCACACGGCCGCGCTGCCGAAAGAGCAGGCGGACGCGCTGAACGACGCCATCAAGGCCGCAATCGCCAAGGGCGGCGTCGAGGCCTGGTTCGATACACCGGCGGCAGACTTCCTCAGCCCGCTCGGCCTGTCGGCCAATGAATGGGACAAGGTGACGGACGTTCTGGATGTCTGGTTCGACTCCGGGACGACGCATGCTTTCGCCCTGCGTGAGCGGGGCATCATCGATCCGGAAACCGGGCAGGCGAACCTGTACATGGAAGGCTCAGACCAGCACCGCGGCTGGTTCCAGTCATCCCTGCTGGAGTGCTGCGCGACGCGCGGCATGGCGCCTTACAAACAGGTGCTGACCCACGGCTTCATCGTCGATGCGGACGGCAAGAAAATGTCGAAATCCATCGGCAACACGATCGAACCGGAACAGATCCAGAAACAGTACGGGATCGAGATCCTGCGCATCTGGACGGCGTCGGGCGACTATACCGAAGACCTGCGGATCTCCGACGAGATCATCAAGGGCTCGGTCGAGACCTACCGCAAGCTGCGCAACACGGTGCGCTACATGCTGGGCGCGCTCGACGGCTGGACGGAAGACGAAGCGATCGCACCGGAGAAGATGCCGGGCCTCGAACGCTGGGTGCTGCACCGCCTCGCCGAACTCGATGCGCAGGTGAAGGCCGCCTATAATGTCTACGACTTCAAGCGTGTGATGAGCCTGCTCATCAATTTCGCGGGCGTGGACCTGTCGGCCGTCTACTTCGACATCCGGAAAGACAGCCTCTATTGCGACCCGCGCTTCAGCACGATGGATGCCTGGGACGATGCGACGGCTGTCTATGGCAATCGCCGCCGCGCCGCGCGCACGGTGATGGCCGCCGTGCTGGAACGCCTGCTCACCTGGCTTGCCCCGGTGATGCCGTTCACGATGGAAGAGGCCTTCCTCGAAAGCCATCTCAGCGACAAGGCGGAGTCGGTTCACCTGCTCCTGTTCCCGTTTACGCCGGTAAACTGGAGAGATGAGGAGCTCGCAGAACGCTGGGCAAAGATCTTCACCGTCCGCCGCGTCGTTACCGGCGCGCTGGAAGTGGAACGCCGCGAGAAGCGGATCGGCGCCTCGCTGGAGGCCGCGCCTGTTGTGCACATTGCGGATGAGGCGTTGGTCAAGGCGTTCGATGGCGAAGATCCGGCGGACCTGTTCATCACATCAGGTGCGGAACTGGTCCACACGCTGGAAGGCAAGGGCGGCGGCTTCACGCTGGACGATACGCCCGGCGTGGTCGTCTATCCGGAAAAAGCCGAGGGCATCAAATGCCGGCGCAGCTGGAAGTATTTTGATCCTGACCTCGCAGATCCGGAGTTTCCGGACATTACCCCCCGCGATGCGCTGGCGGTGAAAGCCTGGGACGCGACGCACGGCGAGTGATGGGACCAACCTGCACGGAATCGCTTGATCTGGCCGGGACGGGATGCAATCTCCCCGCATGCAATTGAAACCCGCTCAGGTCTGGCCCCTGGCCATCATCCCGGTCACGCTGATCGCAGACCAGGTGACCAAGTCGATGGTTCTGGCGAACGAACAGTTGCGGGCCATGGAATGCTTCCAGAACACCTTTGCCTGCGGCACGATTGAGCTGCCCGGCCCGATCAACCTGTCGATGGTGTGGAACCGCGGCATGAGCTACGGCATGTTCCAGTCTGAGGGCATCGGCCGATGGATTCTGGCGGCGGTGATGCTGGCCATCGCGCTGGGCTTCCTGCGCTGGCTGCTGGTGGCGGAGGGGCGGCTCCTGAAACTGTCGCTGGCCCTGGTGATCGGCGGCGCATTCGGCAATCTGATCGACCGCGTGCGTTTCGGCGCTGTGGTGGACTTCATCAATGCCGGCGCGCTCCATTTTCCGTGGGTCTTCAACGTGGCCGACGCTGCGATCAGTGTTGGCGCGGTCTTGCTGTTTTTCGATCAATTCGTACTGTCAGGAAGAAAGCCATCCGGGAATCCGGACCGGCCATCCTAAACTTAGAGGCGAGGACGCCAAATGAAGACGCAGCTTTCCCTACTGGCCCTGGGCGCCGTGTGCCTGGCGACAACGGCCTGTTCCAGTGGAGCACGCGGAACACGCACGCCGGACGAGTTCCGGGTGGTGACCAAGGCGCCGCTGATCGTGCCGCCGGATTATTCGCTGCGTCCGCCAGGGGCTGGCCAGGCTGTCCCGGCTGAAGTGGAAGCTGCCCAGAACGACAATGCGTCGGCTTTCGGCTCAACGCTTGGCGTGAATGCCAGCGCATCCGAGCGGGCCCTCGTTGCGGCGGCGGATGCCAATGCCGTCAGCCCGATGATCCGGACCGAAGTCGACTATGAAGAGTTCAAGACGATCCGCAAATCGCGGAGCATTTCCGACCGGATCCTGTTCTGGCGGAAGGACAATCCCGAGGATGCCGAATCCGCGGCGACGGATAACGCAACCGGCAGCGCGCCAGTGACCATCGAGAGCACCACGGCCAAGCCGCGAGTGAAACTTCCGGGAACCTGATCCGGCCGGGTGCCGGACTTCCAATTCTTGCAAGGGAACAAGCTCATGAAACGGATTTTGACCGGAGGGCTTGCGGCCCTCGCCGTCTTCGCCTTGCCGGCCCTGGCCGACACAGCGGCGGAGCCTTCGCAATCCTGGACCCCGACCACCTTCCATCTCGACAATGGCATGCAGGTCGTGGTCATCCCCGACCACAGGGCGCCGGTCGTCACGCATATGGTCTGGTACAAGGTCGGCGCGGTCGATGAAGCGCCCGGCAAGAGTGGCATTGCCCACCTGTTCGAACACGTCATGTTCCAGCAGACCGACACGCTGGCGCCGGGTGAGTTCGATTCCATTGTCTCCCGCAATGGCGGCCAGTCGAACGCATTTACCAGCTGGGACTACACTGCCTATTTCGAACGGGTCGCCAAGGAACAGCTCGGCACGATGATGGAGCTGGAAGCCGACCGGATGGTGAATCTCGTTATTGATGACGACCCTGAAGGCGCCTTCATCTCTGAACGCGACGTGGTGAAGGAAGAACGCCGCCAGCGGATTGATAACAATCCCGGCGTGATCCTGCAGGAACAGGTGCTCTCCGAACTCTGGAAAGGCCATCCGTACGAAATCACCGTCATCGGCAACATGGACGAAGTCGCGGCGCTGACCCCGGAAGACGGCCTGAACTTCTATCACGAATACTACAGTCCGGAGAACGCGATCCTCGTCGTCGCCGGCGATGTCAGCGAAGACGAAGTCCGCACGCTGGCGGAAGCGACCTATGGCCAGATCGTTCCGACCGGCACCGCCCATGGCCAGCGCAAATGGCGCGACGTGCCGCTGCTGACCGAAGACGACCTGATCGTCCACGCCGATCCGAAAGTCCGCCAGCCTGTCTGGAGCCGCTATTACAACGGTGTCTCGCAGATCCGCACGCCGCACGAAGCCTATGCGCTGGAAGTTGGCCTCGAAGTCCTGGGCGGCGGGATGACCAGCCGGCTCTACCAGTCGCTGGTGGAGCAGCAACAGCTCGCCATCAGCGTGTCCTCCTATGCATGGTCTGACCTGCACGATCCCGGCCCCGCCGTGATTTCGGCGAGCCCGGCGCCCGGCGTCAGCATGGATGAGCTTGAAACCGCCGTGATGGCCGAAGTCGAACTCGCGCTCGAAGAGGGCTTCACGCAGGCGGAAGTTGTCAGGGCCCGAAACAAGCTGGCGGCGACCGCGATCTATTCCCGTGACAGCCAGTCAACCATGGCGAACGTGTTCGGCTCGACACTGGCCATCGGGGGCACGATTGAGGATGTCCTGTCCTACCCGGACGAGGTCCGCACGATCACGCCGGACGAGGCCATCGCAGCGGTCCGCAAGATCTTCGGGCCAGACAGGCATTTCATCGAGGCGCAGCTGCTGCCGTCCGAGGAAGGAAACTGACATGAGACTCATGACTTTTGCTGCCGGCCTGTTTGCCGCAACCAGCCTGTCCGCCTGTGCCTCCCTCAACCCGCCTCCGGCCGAGCCCGAAACGATTGTCGAAGTCGAAGTGGTTGAAGAACCGGCGCCGCTTGAGGTCGCGGTCCACACCGGTGACTTTGCCGAGATCCAGCAGTTCACGACGCCCGGTGGCGCGTCGGTCTGGCTCGTGTCTGAACCGTCCATTCCGATCCTCTCTCTCAACATGGCCTGGAAAGGCGGCGAGGCGAGCGATCCTGAAGGGCTGGAAGGCCTGACAGATGCGGTCACCTACCACATGAACGAAGGCGCGGGCGATCTCGACTCCCTCGGCTTCCAGACGCGGATGGAAGACCTGAACATGAGTTTTGGCTGTTCGGCCTCGAACAACTGGACCTCCTGCTCGGCCTCCATGCTGACGGATAATGCCGACGATGCCATGGCGCTGATCGCAACGGCGTTTGAAGATCCTCGCTTCGACGAGGGCCCGTTCGAACGCTTCCGCCGTGAGCAGCAGGTTGGCCTCAAGACGCGCGAGACGAGCGCGGGCTATCTCGCCTGGAAGGCCCAATCGCAGGCGCTGTACCCGGATCATCCCTATGCCCGGACCAAGACCGACGAGAGCATCGCAGCGCTGACACCGGAGCTGGCGAAAGAGCAGATGCGCAAGCTGATGGTGAAGGACCGCCTGCTGGTCACCGCTGTCGGCGCGGTGACGCCGGAGGAACTGGCGCCGATGATCGACGAGGTCATCGCCGACCTGCCGGAAACATCCACCTTGCCGGAAACTCCGGACATCGTTCTGCCGGAACTCGAACCGGCTGACCCGATCGTCGTTGACCTGCCTCAGCCGCAATCCCTGGTCCAGTTCACCGGCCCCGGCCTGAAGCGGGACGATCCGGACTTCTTCCCCGCTTTCGTGCTGAACTACTCTTATGGCGGCGGCGGCTTCGAGAGCCGGTTGATGAAAGTGCTCCGTATCGAGAAGGGCTTGACCTACGGCATCTATACGAGCCTGTCGCCGGGCGAGCACATTCAGACCTGGAGCGGCGGCGGTCAGACCAAGAATGAAAGCGCCGGCGAGTTCATCCAGGGCATCAAGGACGAGATGGAAGACCTCGTCGAGCATGGCGTGACCGAAGAAGAGCTGGCCGACGCGAAGGCTTATCTCACCGGCTCCTACCCGCTGGGGTTCGATTCCAACGCAAAGATCGCCAGCCAGATGATGGGCGTCCGCCAGGACGACCTCGGCATCGACTATTTCGATCTGCGGAATGACAAGGTCCGCGCCGTCACGCTGGAAGATGTGAACCGGGTTGCAAAGGAATATCTCAACCCGGAAGATTATCTCTTCGTCGCGGTGGGCCAGCCGGAAGGCATCTCCGTTGAGGAGTTCGAATCCGAAGACCCGGCGGAAATGGAATCAGAGTCGGAAGACTAGGTCAGTCTGCAGACCGGCGCGGGGTCGACAGGCCCGGCGCGCCGGTCGAGATGGCCTGCTCGCGGCAGAAACGGTAAAGCTCGGCCGGGCGCCCGCCCGTGCCGGTTTCCATCGCGCCCGTGCCTTTGACCAGCCCGGTCTTGTCCAGCGCCCGGCGGAAGTTCTGCGTGTGCAGGCCAAGGCCGAGAATCGCCTCCACCGTCCGCTGCAACGCCGACAGGGTGAATTTGTCCGGCATCAGTTCGAAGACGACCGGGCGGTATTTGATCTTGCCCCGCAGCCGCGAGATCGCCGTGGCCAGGATGCGCCGGTGATCCGACGCCATGGCCTCGCCCAGCGTGACATCGGGTTCGGCGAGATTCGCATCGCGCGCACATTCTGCGACCAGTCCGGCCTCATAGAGCAGCTCATACCGGTCCAGCACGCGCTCTTCCGCCCAGCGCGCGCCATCGAGGCCAAAGGCGATCTTTGCCCGTTCCAGCCGCATCTCCTTGCCGGCCGCCCAAGTGAACAGGCGCGGCACGATCTGGCTGTCGATGATGGCGGGCCGGCCATTGCGGTGATCTTCCCAGGGGAAGTAGCGATACCAGTTCTGCCAGCGCGCCTCGAAGCCGGCTTCGGCCGGGCGGGCTTCCGGTGTCAGGGCGAGATACCCGACCGAGATGACGCGGGCATGCGCCGGCGCGCCCGCCAGCGTCGCTTCCGGCATTTCCCGGTCGCGGTCGCCAAAGGTGTAAAGCTGCTCGACATAGCCGAGTTCGAAGCCCGTCTGTTCCCGCACCCAGCCCCGCAGGGACAGGTCGAACGTGCGGTGCTTGTCGGGATGGAACGGGCCGAAGGGCAGCGCATCCTCGCTGCCGCGCCGGGTGACCAGCACCAGCGGCGTGTCGTCCTGAATGGCAACCATCACGGCCGACAGGCCGATCAGCAGAGGGGAAGCGGATCTCATCATGGCGTGCCGATCTCCGTCATGATCTCGTGAAAGCGGGCGAGGAAGGCTTCCTGCGCATCGGTTGCCGATTTTGGGGTGAGCCGCAGGCGGACCCCGTCAGGCGGGACCACGAAAAAGCGGTTGGCCTCGTCCTTCTCAAAGCCCGCCAGTTGCGTCGCCTCGAACCAGGCGCAGATCAGGTCCGCCTTCTTGATACTCTTCTTCAGGCGCACAGGCGTCACCGGCGGCAGGCCGAAACGGATATGGATCGCTTCCTGCAGTCTGCCTTCGATGTCCTTGTAGCCTTCGCCCAACAGCGCCTTGAACGGCGAGATCATGTCGCCGATCACATATTCCGGGCTATCGTGCAGCAGGGCCATCAAACGGTGCTTTGCGCTCATCGCCGGGTCGAGCTTCCGGCAGATCTGTTCCACGATGACAGAATGTTCGGCAACGGAGAAGGCATTCCGGCCCTTTGTCTGGCCGTTCCACCGAGCCACACGGGCCAGGCCATGGGCGATGTCCTCGATTTCCACATCCATGGGCGAGGGGTGGGCAAGGTCCAGCCGCCGTCCGGACAGCATGCGCTGCCAGACCCGGGGAGCCTTAACGGATTGCTTCTTGCGTCCGGTCATTCAGCCCTTCTTTAAAGCATCGGTAATAAGGGTAAAGAAAGGGGGGCATTCTGGTTACAAACCCGCCCTGCGATTGCCCCTATTTCCAAATGCGCTGTTAAGGGCTTTGCGCGAAAACTGCTGCACTGACAACAGGGAACGGAATCAGCTCCGTCGACCCGATTCAATATAAGGCGGTGATGATGTTCGAGGCAGTGGCACAGACGGCTCCGTGGCAGGCAATGGCGTTTTGTGTGCTCCTGATGGGCGGAATCATCGTTGTCGTCGAGGCGGCCAAGTCCAGCCGCGAAGTCTTCTGGGGCGACCTGTTCAGCGACGACGAGTACGACTGAGCCGTTCCGGATCGCCTGCTTCAGGCCGTTTTTTCAACAAATACCGTGCCGGCGGAATAGCCTGCGCCGAACGAGCAGATCAGGCCCTTTTCACCGGGCTTGAAGTCTTCCGAATGCTTGTGGAAGGCGATTATGGAGCCAGCCGAGGATGTGTTGGCATACGTGTCCAGCACAGTCGGGCTTTCATCGGCGCTCGCCTCATGGCCCAGCACACGGGTCGAGATCAGCCGGTTCATGTTGGCATTGGCCTGGTGCAGCCACAGGCGGCGGAGGTCCGTACCCTGAAGGTCCAGCTCATCAAGCTGTTCCGAGATCATCTTCGATACCATGGGCACAACTTCCTTGAAGACCTTGCGGCCTTCCTGCTTGAACAGCTTGTCCGGCGCGCCAATGCCTTCGGGGGCGGCGCGGTTCAGGAAGCCGAAATTGTTGCGGATGTTATTGGAGAACTCGGTCTTCAGCTTCGTGCCGAGGATCTTCCAGTAACCGGCCGGGGCGATGCTTTCCTCTTCCACCAGGACGGCGGTGGCGACATCGCCAAAGATGAAGTGGCTGTCGCGGTCGGTGAAGTTCAGATGGCCGGAACAGATTTCCGGGTTCACCATCAGGACGGATTTCGCTGAGCCTGTGCGCACAAAGTCTGCGGCGGTCTGTATCCCGAAGGTCGCCGAGGAGCAGGCGACGTTCATGTCAAAGGCAAAGCCGCCAATCCCCAGCGCTTGCTGGACTTCGATCGCCATGGCCGGGTAGGCGCGCTGCATGTTGGAGGCCGCGCAGATCACCGCATCCACATCTTCCGGTTTGCGGCCTGCGCGTTCCAGGGCCTGGCGCGCGGCATTCACGGCGATTTCGGCAAGCACGGAAATCTGATCGTTCGGGCGTTCCGGAATGCGCGGGGCCATGATGTCCGGATCCAGCACGCCGGTCTTGTTCATCACATAGCGCGACTTGATGCCGGAGGCCTTCTCGATGAACTCGACCGAGGAGTGCGTTTTCGGCTCGATGAGGCCGGAGGCGATGTCAGCGTCCCGCTCGCGATTCCAGTTGTCCGCCCAGGCATTGTAGGCTTCGACCAGTTCTTCGTTTGAAATGGAATGCGGCGGCGTCCACAGGCCCGTGGACGAGATGACGGCGTTTTTCATTGTGCCCTCTTATGCGCGCCACATGCGGGTCACGTGGCAAGATACTGAATCGTTAGCCTATTTTCTGTAGCGCGGCTTTGAGGCCGGGTCGAGACGCCGGATCAGTCAGGCCAGATCGGTCAGGCCAGATCAGTCAGGCCAGATCAGTCTGGCAAGTGCAGGCCGGAATCTGTCGTTTGCTTCGCATCTTCCCGCGAAACGCCGGAGGCTTCGAGAATGGCCTGCCGTTCTTCGGCGGCCTCGCGGTCGGTCTGGATACGCTGGGCGTCCGAGCGTTGACGCGCTTCAATCAGGGCAAGTTCGGTCTTGATACACTTCTCGCGGGCGTCCGGGTTCGGCGTATAGCTGCACTTGGCATAGGCCTCGGCCTTGTTGCTTTCCTGACTATTGGCAGAGACACAGCCGGCCATCAGCGGCAGGGCCAGTGCCATCAGCGGGGCCATCCGGTGGATCGTCTTTTTCATGCTGCCAACTCCTGCACTTCGCGGTGACGGGGGCAAGTTACGTCATGGTCATTCACCATGCCAACCGCCTGGGCCCAGGCATAGACGATGGTGGGGCCAACGAATTTGAAGCCGCGCTTCTTCAAATCCTTCGACATGGCGGCCGACCAGTCGGTCGAGGTCGGTGCCTGCCGGAAATGCGTCCATTCGTTCACGATCGGTGCGCCGCCGACGACGTCCCAGCAATAGCCGGCAAAGCCCTCGCCCGCCTCTTCCATGGCGAGGAAGGCCTGCGCGTTGCCGATCACGGCCTCGATCTTCTTGGGGCTGCGGATGATGCCCGGATTTTTCAGCGCCTTTTCGACCCGCTTCGGTGTCCACCGGGCCAGTTTCTCCGGATCGAATTCGTCGAATTCCTCACGGATCGAGTCGCGTTTGCGCAGGATGGTGATCCAGGAAAGGCCGGCCTGCATGCCGTCCAGCTGCAGCTTCTCCCACAGGGCCCGGCCATCCTGTTCCGGCACGCCCCATTCGGTGTCGTGATAGGTGCGGTAGAGCTCGTCCGTCAGCGGCGCCCAGGCGCATGGGAAATCGTCACTCACCGGATGCCTCCACGCCGAGGGCGTTCATCTCGTTCTGTGCCCACTCCGGCACGTCAAATGTCACGGGCTGGTCATTGCATGTCAGCGGCCGGGACTGGTCGAGGACTTTCTGCAACCGGTCGGTCCGCACCAGCGCCAGGCCGGCATCCCCCTGTACGCTCGTCACCGTGCCGACAGGGGCGGCCGAGAAAATCTCTGTGCCCGCCTCCAATGCTGCGCCCCGGACAGTCAGCGTGCGCTTGCGGATCTTGCCGCGCCGCTTCATCCGGCTGGCGACTTCCTGTCCGACGAAACAGCCCTTCTTGTAGTCGATGCCACCCATCACATCCATGTTGATGTCGGTCGGGAAAACTTCGGCCGCGCGATAGTCGGTGCCCCATTCGGGCACGCCCGCCGCGATGCGGTTCGCCTGCCAGTCCGCGTCCGGAATCATGTCCCCGGCGTCGGCCAGCGGCACCCAGTTGCGGCCCCAGAGGGCAGGCGAACGGGGATCGCGGTGATCGTCGGAGCGGACGGCCGCGAAGGTCTCGTCGAGCGCAATCTCGACCTGCGCACGCAGGCGGAACATTTTGAGGCGCTTCATCAGGTCTTCGGCGGCATCCTCATGCACATCCACAAGCACGCCATCGTCCGTCCGAAGCACGGTATAGTCCGTTATGATCTTGCCCTGAGGGGTCAGAAGCGCGCCATAACGCACCTCGCCCGCCTGCCAGTCCTGCACCGGATTTGTCACGGTTCGCTCCAAAAGAGCGATCGTGTCGGGGCCGGAAAGGCGGATCAGGCTGCGGTGCGGAAAGCGCATTCTCTATGTCCTTGCCTCAGCCCGCCCGGCGCGGAAAGGCGGCCAGCAGCGCCGTCGCCAGGCCGCTCTTGATCAGCGCGCCCAGCAGGAACGGCGCAACGCCCGTCGCAAAGGCCACTTCAGGCCCGGTCAGCGCCGACAGCCAGCTCCAGCCGGCAAACAGGATCACGCCGTGCAGGCCGACAAAGCCCAGCAGCCGCGAGGCATGTGCGCCGATACGGTCGCCCTTCGGCAGCAGTCCGGCGGTGAAAGCCACCAGGGGAAAGCTGATCAGGTACCCCGCCGTCGGTCCGGCCAGCGCCACCAGGCCCGGCTTGCCGCCGGACAGGACAGGCGCTCCGGTCAGCGACAGGGCGAGCCATGCCAGCACCGTCATTGCGCCTGCACGCGGCCCCAACAGGGCGCCCAGCATCAGCACGACCATGGTCTGCATCGTCATGGGGACCGGGTACATCGGTACCGAAATGTGCGAGGAGGCCGTCAGCGCCGCGACGCCTGCAATACCGATCAGGAACGGACGCAACAGGGCCAGGGTGTTTGGGCGTGTCGGGGCGAGCTTCATGGGAGGAGGCCTCGTGTCAGGTGGGAAAAGAAGGCCGAGTTGTGGGACGCGCCCGTCCGGGGGTCAAGCAGGGCTGCTGACAGGTTCTGTCAGCGGCGGAACACGAAATAGCGATTAAGCAGGTAATTGGTGCTGAAAGACGCGCCGACGCCCGCTGCAAAATAGACGCTGACCCACAGGCCGGCTGGCGGGCGGACCCATTCGAGCGCGGCGATCACCGCCACCCGCACCGCGCCCGACAGGAGGAGCACTCCCATGTTCGCGGCCATCCGGCGCGTGGAAAAACGGGAGGATTCCTGCCGGAACGTCCAGAATTCATGGACCAGATAGAACACCGCGCCCACGGCAAGGAAGGCGATCGCGGCGGACACCGACAGGTCCAGATGGGCAAAATAGTACAGCGCCAGCGTGATGACATAGTCGATGGCCAGCGCGGCCAGGCTCGCCACAAAATAGCGCGCGCCCGGACTTTGCCGGAGCCGCCTTACCGTCTCGCTGTCAAACGTCGGGGTCACGCACATGCCCGTACTGGTTTCAGATCACCGGATCATACGCGCGAAACCCTAATATCCTCCTGCGCCGGGAGGCGGTCAGGCGTCTGCTTCTTCCGCAGCGGGCCAGGGCTGCATTTTCGCGGGCGGCGGGGACGGCTTGAACTCGGTTTCGTCTAGGGCGGCGAGGGCGCGTTCACGGTCTGCCGGGGTGAAGCTGCCCGTTGTGGCGCAGAACTCCACGATGTTGCCGTTCGGATCCTTGGTGTAGACCGAGTGGCACCAGTTGTGGTCGATCTCCAGCACGTCCAGACCGGCCGCATTCCAGCGGTCTTTCCAGGCCGTCAGTTCCTCGGTTGAGTCTACAGAGAACGAATAGTGATTGGTGCCTGGCGGCAGGCCGCCCGCTTCGTTCAGTTCGTACTTGTAGCTGTCCTGCCCTGCGGTGTCGTGCAATTCCCAGAAGGCGATGAAGCGGCTGTTGTCACCGTCCATGCGGTAGAAGAAATGCTTGCCCCAGCCGCCGCCGGGGATCGGTCCGATCTCCACCTTCACGAGCTCGAAGCCCATGATGCGCTCATAGAAATCGTGCGTGGCTTTCATGTCCTTCGCGGCGAGGGCGAGGTGATGGTATCCCATGACTATTCCTCCTTGCGGTCCACCATGCTCATGACATCGTCATAATACCCTTCCGGTGCGGGGACCTCTGTCACCGGCTCATCGACATCATCGTATTCCAGGCGCAGGGCCCGGCTCATGATGGCGTGCATCATGTAGGTGCAGGTGATGTAGGTGAATTCGAGAATCTCTTCGTCGCTGAGATGTTTCTTCAGCGTCTCGAACACGCCATCGGGCACGCGGCCGCGTTCCAGCACCAGCCCGTCCGTATAGGCCAGAAGCGCCCGCTCCAGCTCGTTGAAGCAGGTGGCCACCTGCCAGTGCGGAATGGCTTCGATCTGTTCTTCCGGCATGCCGAGATGGCGGCAGGACTTGCAGTGCTGGGAGAAGACGAACCGGCTGCCCACGGTGTAGCCGGCCCGGATCTGGCCAAGCTCGCGCAGTTTCGGGTCAATCTGACGGTCCTTGGAGCGGTAGAAGCGGAAGCCTTCGGTCGTGTGCTGGAATGCTTCCGGAACGATGTTGAACACCGTCCACCAGTTGCCGGGTGTGCCGGTAGCCGTACCGGGTTCGGCAACCGGGTCGCGGTCTCCGAACACGATGTCGAAGATTTTATCGGCGTAGGGGTTCTTGGCCTCGCGGCCTGCTTCTTTCAGCCTGGGCACTCAATTCTCCTCCCGTCGCAATTGTGTCGTGCGATCCAAGGATAACGTATGCGTAAACCTCTGCGCGGCCAAGCGTCACCCGGCGTCATGGAGGTGGGTGACAGCGCGGGCGAGCGGGCGCATATAAGGGCGCATGAGCGAGACTTACGACCTGATCCTTCGCGGCGGCACTGTCGTCACTCCTGGTGGTGAATTGGAGGCCGATATCGGTGTGCGCGGCGAGCGCATCGCCCGGATCGGAGACCTCTCCGGTGCATCGGCTGGCGAGATCTATGGCGCGACCGGCCTGCACATCCTGCCGGGCGTCATCGACAGCCAGGTGCACTTCCGCGAGCCGGGCATGGAATACAAGGCAGACCTCGAAACCGAAGCGCGCTCTGCCGCGCTCGGCGGTGTTGTTGCCGTGTTCGAGATGCCGAACACCAATCCGGCGACCACGACCCCGGCCATGCTGCAGGACAAGCTGAACCGCGCCGCCGGACGTATGGATGTCGACCACGCCTTCTATGCCGGCGCCACGCACCAGAATATCGACCTGTTGCCTGAGATGGAGCGCATGCTCGGCTGTTGCGGCGTGAAAGTCTTTATGGGCGCTTCCACAGGGGATCTCCTGATCGCCGACGATGAAGGCGTCGAGGCCGTGCTGCGCGTCATCAAGCGCCGGGCGGCTTTCCATTCCGAGGATGAATTCCGCCTTGAAGAGCGCCGCAGCCTGGCTGTGGAAGGCGACTGGCGCAGCCATCCGGTGGTGCGCGATGTCGAGGCCGCCGTGTCATCCACGACGCGCCTTCTGCGCCTGGCCCGCAAGGTCGGGAAACGCATCCATGTGCTGCACATCTCCACGGCGGAAGAAATGGAAATCCTGCGGGACGCCAAGGACATCGCCAGCGTCGAGTGTCTGCCACAGCACCTGACGCTCGCGGCGCCGGAATGTTATGAGCGCCTCAAAGGCTATGCGCAGATGAACCCGCCGATCCGCGAGCAGCGCCATCAGGACGCCCTCTGGCGGGCCCTGAATGCCGGCATCGTGGACGTAATGGGCTCAGACCATGCTCCGCATACGAAGGAGGAAAAGGCGCGGCCCTATCCGGCGAGCCCGTCCGGCATGCCGGGGGTACAGACGACCGTGCCCATTATGCTGACCCATGTGAACAACGGGAAGCTCAGCCTGCAGCGCTTTGTCGAGCTCACCAGCGCGGGGCCGCAGCGCGTTTTCGGCCTGGCAGACAAGGGCCGGATCGCCGAGGGCTACCATGCCGATTTCACCGTCGTGGACCTGAAGCGCAAGGAAACCATCACCGCCGACTGGTCGAAGTCGAAATGCGGCTGGACCCCGTTCGACGGGTTCGAAGCCACCGGCTGGCCGGTCGCCACCATCATCCGCGGCGGCTTTGTCATGCGCGACGGAGAGATCGTGAAGAAAGGCGGCGGCAAGCCTGTCCGTTTCAACGAAACCCTGGAGCCTGAGAGTTGATATCTTGTAGGTTTTTACGCATTCCTCGGTAGCGGTTTTCGCTTTTGGGGAGAAGTACTGATGGTCGACACCAATCAACGCGTTCGGATGAGCGTAAAGTATGCTTATCAAATGGCGATTGTGGGCTGGGTCGATTTATTGGGATATGGATCACAAATCTCGGAAGCTCAATTTGTTCCCACCCATCCAAAAGCGTCAGAGGCCCATTTAAGGCTTAGGCGTTTTCATCGGATTGTTTCCGAAAACAGTCGAAAGCTTTTTCCTTCGTTGGTAATGAACGATGGAGCTATTGTGTATCGCGACTTATCATACCGGTCGAACTCCGTGACCTATGATTTTATTCGTCGCGCATGGAACCTATTCAACGCGATCAATGAGGAAGAACAACAGAACGGGGATGCTGGTGCAAGAATGGTTGTTGCCGCTGGTTTTCGGTTGCGAGGAAGGCGTGCTGGAATTGATCAGACTGCTGGACACTTGGGTTCAATTTTAAAGCGGTTCGAACTCGGCGAAATAAGTTCAAAACAAGCGATCTACGAAGCGAGCAGAGCGCAAGCAAAGTTCGATATTATTCCTCAGCTACAGTCCAATTATGCATTTACCAAAGCTTACGTGGCTGAGTCCGGCGGATCAAAAAAGGGCTTTACTGGCAATAAATTTTATCTCGATATGGCGTTATTGGCTTCACCAATAACTTCTGACGTTGTCGTTGATAGAACAGTCAAATGGCAGGACCAGCGCTTACAATTGTCTGGAAGCTTCGGCGAAATATCTAATATCGTCGATCATGGGTCTGGCTATATGCCGAGGGGTGCGTACCGTGACGGTGTCGAGGTGGCCCAGAATATTTCAAACGATCCCGACATCTTGGCAAAACTTCGTAAGTCAAAGCTGAGTGGCTTAAGATGAGGAAATTCAATTGAAACACGAACGTAAGGGGCTGAACCGGGCCCTTTTCTGGCTGT
>TARA_R110002051_G_scaffold66534_3_pt1 | contig 15385 bp, 16 predicted proteins | sample TARA_R110002051 | Tara Oceans TARA_R110002051 (sample SAMEA4397023) | marine metagenome | biome: Polar Biome; feature: [MES] marine water layer (ENVO:01000295) within the mesopelagic zone...; material: water (ENVO:00002006), including particulate matter (ENVO:01000060) such as......
AATGCGTTTGCCCTGACCATAACTAGATTTTCAATTGTTTTTTAAAGAAATTTTAACATCTAGCAGATTCTATGACAGTATATTTGTTATGCTTTTCTTATCATAGATTATGAATGATAAATTTCTTTATATTTTCAGTTTTAGTTTAATCTCATTGTTATGGAATCCATTTAATGCCCAAAATAAAACGATAGAAATTACAGGAAAAGTAATGGATGCTGTAAGCAATCAACCCATAGAATACGCCACTATTTCCATACTTGATAAATCTACCAATACCCCAATTACAGGAACAGTTTCAAATATGGAAGGCCATTTTGCTGTAAACACAGATGCTGAAAATTTTTATATAGAAATTAGTTATATAGGCTATACGACCAAAACCTTTAAAACTTTTAGCATTTCTAAAAATACTGTGGATTTAAAAGTGGTTGTATTATCCGAAGATTTACAAGCATTAGGTGAAGTTATTGTTCGTGCCGAAAAATCCCAAACCGAATTTAAGCTGGATAAACGTATTTTTAATGTAGGTAGCGATTTAAGTTCCACAGGTGCTAGTGCATTGGAAGTTTTAAATAATGTGCCTTCGGTTAACGTGAGTATTGAAGGTGTGGTTAGCTTACGCGGAAGTCAAGGCGTTCAAATATTAATAAATGGAAAGCCTTCGGTTTTAGCCTCGGCTGATGGAAATGCCTTAGGAACCATTACCGCGGATATGATTGATAGAATTGAAGTGATTACCAATCCATCTGCCAAATATGATGCCGAAGGTACTGCGGGAATCATCAATATTATTATAAAAAAATCTGAAAAGCGGGGTTTAAATGGTTCTGCCAGTTTAAATGTTGGTGTACCCAATAGCAATAGCTTTGGTTTAAGTATAAATAAACGTACCGAAAAATTCAATCTATTTAGTCAAATCGGGGCTGGTTTACGAACATTTAAGGATATAAGGAGAAGTATAAACCGTGATATTCTTAACGATACAACCATTACAAGTAACGAACGGAGCAATTTTGACGAAAAATTTAGTAGCATCCTTTTAGGTTCAGATTATTATATAAACGATACCAGTGTTATTACACTTTCCGGTTCTTATGCCTACGAAGTTGAGGACCAAACCTCCAATGCCAATTTTAATAGGTTGTTTGATGAAAATAATGTAACCGATAGTTGGATAAGAAACCAAAAAACAGAAGCTACCAACCCCAAAATAAGGTATGAATTGCAGTATAAAAAGGATTTTAAGCGTCATGAAGATCAAGATTTATTATTTAGTGCCCTAGGCAGTAGTTTTGCAAAAGACCAATCTTCTGTTTTTGAAAACACAACAGTTACAGGCGATGAACCCAATATTTTACAAGAAACCCGTACAGATTATTCCTTAGAAGATTACACGTTTAAATTGGATTACACGCATCCTTTTTTAGAAAAATACACGTTAGAAACGGGCTCGCAATACGCTATTAATAATGTGTCTAATGATTTTGAAGTCAGTAATTTTATTAATGATATTTGGGTAACAAACCCAGATTTAACTAATGTGTTTGATTTTAACCAAAAGGTATTGGCGTTTTACAATACCTTAGCTTATGAAGGTGATATCTGGGGTTTAAAAATTGGCCTTAGAGTTGAAAATACGAACATAAATACCTTGTTAAGAACTACAAACGTATCCAATACTAGCACCTATACAGATTTATTCCCCAGCATACATTCATCATATAAAATTTCAGATGATTTTTCGGTACAGGCAGGGTATTCAAGAAGAATAAACAGACCAGGATTAAGACAATTAAATCCTTTTAATAACATTAGAAATAATTTCAATATTTCTAGAGGTAATCCAAATTTACAACCTGAATACACAGATTCTTATGAAATTACCAGTATTCATAAAATAAAACAGGCATCCCTAAATTTTAGTTTATACAATCGTTATACAACTGATGTTGTAGAAAATATTGTCACTTTCGACAATAATGTTAGCACCTCCCAACCAGAAAATATAGGAACCAGCAATACTTTAGGTTTTGAAGCTAATGGCAAATACAATCCTGTAAACTGGTTTACTTTAACGGGCGATTTTAATATTAATTACTTTAACAGAACGGGAGTTTTTGAAACTCAAAATTTTGATTTTAAGGGGAATAGATGGAATTCTAGTATAACTTCTAAATTTAAGTTGCCTTTAGATTTTGATTTTGAAATGTCTGGAAATTATAATTCTAATTACGTTAGTATTCAAGGTGAAGTATCAGAAAGTTATTTTGCTGATTTTGGTATTAGAAAGAAAATATTGAAAGGAAAGGTTATTTTAAATTTAAGTGTTCGCGATGCTTTTGCAACACGTATAGATGAAAGCTTTTCTTCACAAGAAGATTTTTATGCTTTGGATAGTAGAAAACGCGGGCGCTTTGTAACCTTTGGAATTAGCTACGGATTTGGTAAAGGAGAAGCCATGGAGTTTTCAGGTCAACGCTGATAAATATTTAAATTTAATAGGATTGTAATTAAGTAGGTATTAAAGATTTGGGGCGAAACAATATGTCAAACTATAATTATTAACATTGTTTTAATTAGTAAATATTTACTACTCTATTTTTAATTGGATTTTAGCATTCAAAAGCTTCGATATAGGGCAGACTTCTTTTGCTTTATGAGCAATTTCCTTAAATTTTTCATCTTCAATATTCGGCACATCTCCTTTTAAATTTAAATCAATTTGTGTAATACTTCCGTCTTCAAAGGTTACAGTGGCATTAACATCTAGAGTATTTGCGGTAAAACCTTCTTCGTTTAATAAAAAACTCAATTGCATAGCGAAACAGCCTGCATGGGCTGCACCAATTAATTCTTCTGGGTTTGTACCCTTTTTACCATCTTCAAAACGCGTGTGAAAAGAATAGTTTGTTTTTTCAAGTACTTTACTTGCCGTAGTTAGATTTCCTTTTCCATCTTTACCGCTTCCGTTCCATTGGGCACTGGCTTTTCTTGTAAATTTCATAATGTTCTATTTTTTAAATGTTTCAGTTAATAATGTTTTTAATGCTTCCCATGATTTTGCATCTGCTTCAGCATTGTATTCCAAAGGTAAGTTAAATTTTTCGCCTAAAGCAGTAGCGCCTTTATTTGTATAGGCATGTTTTGCTCCAGGGTATGCTATATATTCGTAATCGGCGTTAATGCTATCCATAGCACTTTTAAAAGCAATAATTGATTCTTCTGAAATAAAAGGATCATCTGCACCATTGGCGACCAATACTTTTGCTTTCAGTTTATCATTTGGCATAATTGGCAATTGAACACCACTATGAAAAGCAGCAACAGCATCTAAATCTTCACCCGCATTCGCCATAGTTAAAACCACACTTCCTCCAAAACAATATCCAATAGCTGCAATGTCTTCACTATTGACCGATGGATGGTTTTTTAACAGTTCCAAAGCAGCATCAAAGCGGGCTTTGGCAACATCGATATTTTGCATCACCATGCTAGAAAATTTACCCGCATCTTCTGGATGTGCAGCTTGTTTACCATCACCATACATATCGATTGCAATGGCTGTGTACCCTAACTCTGCTAACATATCAGTGCGTTTTCGGGTGTAATCATTATGTCCCCACCATTCGTGAACTACAATAATACCTGGGCGTTTGGCCTCTATGTTTTTATCATAAACTATGTAGCCTTTCATTTGTGTGCTATCCGTACTGTAAGTAACTTCCGTTCCTTCAATATTAATTTCGTTTGTAATAACATCCTCAACTTTTTCTTTTGGCTTTTCTTTACAAGATGTTAGCCCGACTAAAAGCGTTGTAAGAATAAGTAATTTAATTTTAAATTGTGTTTTCATAATTTAATTATGCTAATTGTTTATTTGTGACTTTTGGGTAATCCGTATAACCTTTTTTACCAGTTGTATAAAAAGTATCTTCGTCCCATTCTGCCAATTCTATATCATTTTCAAAACGTTCCACTAAATCCGGATTTGAAACATAAAGTTTTCCGAATGAAACCAAATCGGCATCACCATCGGCTATGACCTTGTTTCCTGTTTCTTGGGTAAATCCTGCATTAATCATTAAGGTTCCGTCGTAAAGCGGTCTAAAATGTTTAGCTATTTCTGTAATAGCATACGGAATGTCTGACACATCATTAAACGGTTCTGATAAATGAATGTAAGCTAAATTATAATCATTTAACTTTTTAATAATGTATTCAAAGGTTGGAATGGTTTCTTCATCCATAGTCATTCCGAAAATACCATCTAAAGAGGGATTAAACCTTGCTCCTATTTTTTCTTCTGGAATCACTTCTTTTATGGCATCAAGTACCTCAAAAAAGAATCGTGCTTTATTTTCAATACTGCCACCATACTCATCGGCTCTATGATTAGAAGTTCCGTTAAAAAATTGATGAAATAAATAGCCATTTGAAGAATGAATTTCCACCCCATCAAATCCTGCATCCATCGCATTTTTTGTAGCGTTTTTAAAATCGTTTATAGTGTCTTCAATATCAGACTTGGTCATCGCTTTTGGTGCAACGGTTTCCTTAAAACCACTAGGTGTATATGATTTTGCATTCGGGTTGATATCAGATGCTGACAATGGCAGATCGCCACCATAAAAATCGGGATGCGACATGCGGCCTACGTGCCATAATTGGATAAATATTTTTCCACCTTCATCGTGAACACGCTTTGTTACTTTTTTCCAGCCTTCTACTTGTTCATCAGAATAGATGCCCGGTGTATTAATGTAACCTACAGCTTTTTTTGATACTTGCGATCCTTCCGTGATGATTAAACCTGCAGACGCACGTTGCTCGTAATAAAGACCGTGTAAGTCATCTGTTGGCTTGTGTGCTTCATTATCGGCCCTACTTCTAGTCATAGGTGCCATAATTACACGATTTTTAAGGTTTAGGTTTTTGCTTTTATAAGGTTGTAATAATGCTTGTTTACTCATTGTTTAATTTTTAAACTCCCTTAAATATAAAACAATAAAATGGCATAAAGAAGACCCCTTGATAAAGGTAAACTATGGGTCTATTTAAGAATTTTATTAATAGAATTTATCCAGTATTCTATATCCGTTTTGTTAGTATTTAAAGCTATACTCCCATTTCCATAAGGCGCATAAACATTTTCGTTGGTAACCGAAAAGAATCCCACAGTGGGCGTTAATGCGGCACTGGCTAAATGCATTACGCCATTATCTGCGGCAATAAATATGGAAGTGTTTTTAATAATAGCGCCCATTTCCCTGATATCCTTACTATAAAAATGGGGTGCTTTAAAATTGATTTTCGACATATTTTCAATAGGTAACATTTCAATAATATTATAATCGGGATATTCTTTTAATAAACGTGAATAAAAAGTTTCCCACCAATCTTCTGAATAACACTTTTCTCCCGTTGCATTAGTGTAAATACAAATGGTTTTTTTATCATTTTTAATAATATCATCTAAAATTTTCTTTCCGTTAGAAATTTCTTTATCACTGAGTTTAATATCCAAAAGAGGCACTTCACTTTCATTTTTATGGAACCCTAATTTGCTTAAATAGTGTCTTAAATTGTAAACAGGTGCTTTTGAAATGTGCTTGTAATCTTGATAGGTGTTTTCAAGCTCTTTATATGATTCTCCAAAAACTTTAATCTTTGCGCTAGCTATTTGAGTTAGCAACCTCCCTGAAGATGAATTTTTATCGCCATTAATTACCAAATCATACTTTTTGTTTTTTATTGAAAACCAATTTTTAGCATATTCAAACAGATTACTAAAAGGTTTTTTGGGGAGTTGAATAATTTTATGAACCTGTTTATAGTTCTCGAACACAGGGAAAGCGACACCGCCCTTAACGAATAAATCGACTTCGCAATTAGGGAACGTATTTATAACTTCTTGTACAATAGGCGTTAATAGTAATTGATTTCCCAATCGGTGATTAGGACGAATTATTAAAACCTTTTTGATATCATTAATCTTGAAGTTACCAATTTTTGGCTCAGAATAAGAACTGCCAACATTTTTAGTAATGCTGTTCATCAGTTTTCTTCTGATGCTATTGATGCGTTTTTTGAATGTCATAAGTGCCTAAACTAATATTATTAAGGATGCCAAAAATACGAAGATATTGTAGTTTTATCAAAATACGTGAGGGCTTCTAACTATTATATCTGGCTTTATACAAAACATTTAAAATTAAGCCTCCTATAATGAGCATAATACCAAGTAAACTCCAAAGTGTATAAATCTCATTAAAAATAAATAAGCCGAATAGCACTGTAAAAATAACCTCAATATATTTTAGCGGTGCTACTTGGTTTGTTGAAGCTGTTTGGAAAGCCTTAGTCATATATACCTGTCCGAAATAGCCAAAAACACCGAGAAGAAATAGCAACAACCATTCCATACCAATAGGATTTACCCAGTTGTTAATAGAAAGCACCCCACCAACTATTGTAGCAATAATCATAAAATAATTTACAACCACAACAGGATGTTCACTTTTACCTATTTTGCTGATGATGATGTAAACCAAACCACTAAAAAGAGCTGCCAATAACACTAAGAATAAACCATAAGAATCTAATTCCTTATCAAATCCCTTCAAAATAATAACGCCAGCAAAAGCCATTAAAAAGAAAAGCCATTGTACCGCTTTTATTCTTTCTTTTAATAAAATAACGGCGAAAATAGCAGCAAAAATGGGTGCTATATAACGTAATGAAACCGCAGTGCCAACCGATAAGTATTTGATGGACATAAAGAAGAAAGTCATTGAAGTAACACCTACTAATCCTCTTAAAATCAATAATTTATTATTACTTCCAATAATCGGAATTTTATTCTTTAACAGAAAACTAAATGTAAAAACCAAAGAACTGGCAGATCTAAAAAATACAATTTGAAAAGGACTGACATCATTTAAGTATTTTACAGTGGCATTCATACAAGCAAAAGCCAATGTGCTAATCACCATAAACTTTATAGCACTTTTAACGTCCAATACCTCGAGGTTTAAATTTTCGTTTCGAATTAATAAAATAAACTCCTGTAAGTAAAATGACAGCAGCTATTATAGATTGAAGCGTGATGGTTTCATTTAGTATCCACCAGCCTAAAATTAAAGCAATTATAGGATTAACATAAGTAGAGGTTGCTGCTTTTTCTGGAGAAACGGCTTTAAGTAAATAGTTAAAGGCAGTAAATGCGATAATGCTTCCGAAAATAATAAGCGCTAGCATTGACCATTGTACATCTGCACTCCATGCTGAGGGCATAGTCCAAGTTTCACCAAAGCACAAACTTGCTATAGCCAACATGATTCCTCCTGTTAGCATTTGATAACCGGTATTTACAAAATAGTTTTTAGGCAAATCTGCTTTTCCAACAAATAGACTACCATAAGCCCAACTTATCATACAGACAAAAATCATGATCATACCCGTAATTTGACCTTCCTGACTTATAAGTTGCTTTTGGCTTACTAAAAGAAAAATACCTATAAACCCTAAAAATACGCCAACATAGGACATGGCTGAAATCTTTTTACCCTGAAGAATTCGCATGAGTATAAGAACCACTAAAGGTTGCGCAGAAATTTCCAAAGCAGCAAAACCGCTATCTACATACTTTAGTGCCCATACCACGACGCCATTACCAAAGGTTAAAAACAAAAAACCAGCAATTATGGTGTTTTTAAGTTGATTTCTTGTTATGGAAATACTAACTTTTAAAATTTTCGCAATAATAAAAATTAGAATACCTGCAGTAACAAACCGTATGGACGCTAATTTAAATGGAGGTAATTCGGTAACCGCTATTTTATTAAGAAGATAAGTAGAACCCCAAATTACATAAATAGCAAAAAATGCTAACGCTATAGTAATTGTTTTGCGAGATACACCCATTTATTAAAAATAAAGGCTTGTGAAAGTTGAAAAACTAAATATTAAAAGAATTTAAATCTTTTTAACACGAACGGCATTCATACCTTTTTGCCCGCGCTCTAACTCATAAGTAACTTTGTCGTTTTCTTCAATATCTTCGAGTAAACCACTAACATGTACAAAATATTTTTCTTGATTTATACTATCAATGATAAATCCGAATCCTTTAGAATGATCGAAGAAAGACACTTTGCCTTCTTTGGCGGTAAACACCTCTTCTGGCCTGTCTTCCTTTTTTGGAATACCCAATTCTATACTTTCGGCTTCAACTTTCTCACGCATTGCAGGATCTGGTGGCGTGTCGGTTAAATTTCCATTGAAATCTACATAAGCAAATTGAATACCTGATGAACCACTAGCTTCTTTCTCAGCTTTACGGGCATCTTTCTTCTTTTGCTTTTCTTCTCTTTTCTTTAAGCGTTTTTTTTCTTTTTCAATTTTATTAAATGTTACTTGTGATTTAGCCATAGTTTATAATACGAAGTTTTAAAAATTTAGAACGCAAAGATACGCCTTATTTTAAGGCTATTGTAATAATATGACTGATAAATTGTTTGAAGTGATTAATCTTCTGGTGGATAACCATGGATTTGCTCGAAAATGGCATCAAAATTAGAACGCAAAAATGAATTTAATTTCTTTTTATAATCGCCTTTTAGCCATTCCACAAAATTAAAAGTGCTTTTACTAATGCATTTGGTATATCTACCAATTCTAAAATCGACATCATCACCCAATTGTTTTGCTAAAGCCAAGGCATCATAAACATCTTCACTATTTTCAATACAAATTTTTGCATGTTGTTCTATGGAACGCTCTAAAACCACCTTTGAAGATTCACCAGCTCTTATGGAGTCCACATAACATTTTTGAATATCGAAATACACCTCTTTGGATTTTGAAAATTCTTTGCGGAGTTCATCGGGCATTTCGTACCTAAAATTACTTTCAAGATCTTCATCACTTAAAATAGCATCCAAATAATAATTTGGTGATCTGAAAATACGTTGCCAATCCAAATCATCACCCCAAGGTCCGAAGCGATGAAAATTGTTTCCTAAATCAATAACCTGAAATGTTTTCTTATCTTTTAAAATACGAGATCCGCGCCCAATCATTTGATAATAAAGCGTTAATGATTTTGTTGCCCTGTTTAAAATGATACTTTCAACGGTAGGCTCATCAAATCCAGTGGTTAAAATACTAACCGATGTTAAAATTGCACCAGGTGTTTTTTTGAACCACTTTAAAATCATGGCGCGTTCCTTTTTTGTATTTGTATTATCTAAATGTGCCACAGGATACCCCGCTCTTCTAAACGTATCATATACGTGTAAAGATGTATTAATACCATTATTAAAAATTAAAGTTTTCTTGCCTTTGGATCGCTCTTCGTAAGCTTGTAACAACTTAGTAAGCATATCGTTAGCAGTATATAAATCTTCCGAAGACTTTACGGTATAATCACCGTTTGCCCCAACAACTAAAGAGGTTAACCCCACATTATACGAAAACATTTCGGCACGGGCTAAAAACCCGTTTTCAATTAAAGATTCTATACTTTCACCAACAATAAGTTCGTTGTAATTGTCGGTCATTGGTAATTCCATACTGGAACTTAAAGGGGTTGCAGTAACTCCTAAAATAAACGACTGACTAAAAAATTTGAATAATTTTGTAAATGAATTGTAGTGGGCTTCATCAATAATAACTAAACCAATATCAGAAATATCGAGTTTATCATCATTTAAACGGTTATTAAGTGTTTCAACCATAGCCACAAAGCAGCTATATTCACTTTGATCACTTAAATCCGCTTTACTATCAACAACCTTATTAACCACACCAAACTCTGTAAGCATATTTGAGGTTTGCTTACACAATTCAATTCGGTGCGTCATCACTAACACTTTCTTTTGGTGGTGCTTAAGATATTGTCTTACAATTTCAGAAAATATAACTGTTTTACCACCTCCAGTTGGTAATTGATATAGCAAATGATAGTCCTCCGGAGATTCCTCAAAACTAGTAAATATCTTATCAATAGCACCTTTTTGGTAACTATATAGATTTTTACCCTCGTTTCTTTCTTCTAACTCTAGAGTTGATATCTTTTTTGACATATTTTAAATTTACAGACGTGCAAAAATAACACCTTTAAAGGGTTTTTGACGATTATTTTTAATGAAAATTAAAAGCGATAAAAATTAACAATCATTTATATGCCCTTTACAATGGTAATCTCTATTTTTATAATCTTAAAAAATTATTTTGAATCATGCCTATTAAAAATTACCAAGCTTCCGAAGAACGATATAATAAAATGACCTATAAAAGGTCTGGAAAAAGCGGTGTATTGCTTCCTGCAATCTCCTTAGGTTTATGGCACAATTTCGGATTTGTTGATGATTTAGAAAATGCACGCGATGTTTTAAGATGTGCTTTTGATTTAGGGATTACACATTTTGATTTAGCCAATAACTATGGCCCTCCTGCGGGTTCAGCGGAAGAAAACTTTGGAACTATACTCAAATCTGATTTTAAATCGTATAGAGACGAACTATTTATTGCCACAAAAGCGGGTTATGGTATGTGGGATGGCCCTTATGGCGATTGGGGTTCCAGGAAATATCTAATGTCTAGTTTAGACCAAAGCTTAAAACGCATGAATTTGGATTATGTTGATGTTTTTTATCATCACAGACCAGACCCCAATACCCCTCTGGAAGAAACTATGGGCACTCTAGCTGATATTGTTAGACAAGGAAAAGCCTTATATGTTGGTATTTCTAATTACCAACCCGAAGAAACACAACAAGCAGCAGAATTATTACGAGCATCAAAAACACCTTTTATATTACATCAAGCTAGATACTCCATGTTTGATCGCTGGGTTGAAGATGGACTTTTAGAAACGTTGGAACAAAATGGTGTAGGTTGTATTACATTTTCGCCTTTAGCCCAAGGCATGCTTACCGATAAATATTTAAATGGGATTCCTAAAGATTCCCGTGCAGGTGGAGATTCTATTTTTTTGAATACGGAAACCGTAAATAGTAATATTAAAAAAATTCAAAAACTTAATGACATTGCAAAAATACGCGGACAAAAATTATCACAAATGGCTATTGCTTGGATATTAAGACAACCGCAAGTAGCCTCAGTTTTAATTGGAGCAAGTTCAGCAAATCAATTAAAGGAAAATGTAAAAGCATTAGATAATTTAAATTTTACTGATGAAGAATTGAAGTTGATTGATGGGATTGTTTCTTAAAACTACTCCTTAACAATAATAATAGTAGCCTTTACACCAGTAGCCAAATTCCATTGGTTGTGAGATACCAAATTACCGGCATCATCCATAACTTGAAATTCCGCAGTATTGGGCCCAGACTCGCCTTGGTTTAAAGCTAAAAAGTCAATCTTATTTATACCTTTTTGTAAATCTAGCTTAAAACCTTTGTAGCCACCAGTTAAATATACACGTGGATGAATGATATCATCATTAACCAAAACCTGGATAATATCACCATCCGTATAGCCATGATCTCGGTAAACAACATTTACGAATTTGGCGCCACTTTTAAAATCTCCTAAAAACTGATCGGTTGTACTTCCATTTCGTTGTTCAACCTCTTCGGGTGTTAATTTTACATCCGCAATGTTTTTATTGATTTGCTTAATGTATTGCTCGCCAGGGTTTCCAAATTGTTCCTGCGGAAACATGGAAAATTCTTTTTTAGGGAAATTTAGATTATTCGATACTTGGGGTGTTTTATAAGGCGGAAGACTTATTTTATCATTTGTAGGTTTTGAAGGTAATATTACTTTAGTATCAACAGAATCTTTATCACTTTCAATGGCAGGTATTGATATAGCAGTTTTCTTGTTATCTATTTGTGAAAACACAGATAACGAGAAAGTCAAAAAAATAATAAATGAAAAATAAAATTTCATCAGTTCTTAATTACGTTATCAAAGATAATTTTTATCATTAAACCATTCAACTAAGTCGTAGTTATTTAGGATAAAATTAATACAAAAACCATTCCTAAGTATATTTTGTCGAAAGAAATCCCAATACATAACCCTTTACCTCTCCACATTTTTACTTCAAAATAGTTAAAATATGTTAATTTATTACTTTGTTATACATAGTACTGTAACAAATTCAATTTCTTGTCGTCTATCTAATATAACAATCAAAAAACAAACAATTATGAGAACTTTAAACAACAATCAATTAACAGGTACTTTAACTGAAACAAAAAGTAACCAATGGAACACCAGAAGACGTTATAGATAATTAACATCTAAAAAAACAAATTTCATCAATCAATCAATCAATCAATTTAATTAATCAAAAAACGATCAATCATGAGAACCTTAAACAACAATCAATTAACCAGTACTTTAACAGAAACCAAAAGCAACCAATGGAACACAAAAAGACGTTACAGATCGTAACGTCTTTTAAAATCTTTCATCAACCTGTGCTGTCCCGATAGTTATCGGGATGTTTCAGTATCAATTCAATCAAAAAAAAAATGAAACCATTCAATACATTATCAAAACGTTTAGAAAACATTACCAACGAAAACTTACTTACCCGAGGTAGAATTCTAAGCTTTACACATTCAAATTCAACAGTTTGGCAGGGAATCAAACGCTATGCCCATTAATCAGTCTGTAATTTTTATGGTATTGTTTTTGTGATTTCAATTCACGTTAACATATAAAACTATAATCAGATGAAATGAGCCATTACCAAAATTTAGTTTTAATAATTGAATTTAATGGCGAATTACATCTTTCAGTTTTCTTAAAATCATAAAATTAGATGAAACGTTGAAAATTAATGCCCGAAGTAAATGCAGGGTCTATGGCAGACATTGCATTTTTACTACTTATTTTCTTTTTAGTAACTGCTGCCATACCAAAGGACAAAGGTATTAATAGGAAGTTGCCAGCCGAATGCCCACCAGAAACCAATTGTCATATTGATATACACGAGAATAATATATTACGTATTGTAATTAATGGTAATAATGACATTATGGTTGATGATAATAGGATTAAAATTTCAGAATTAAAGGACATTACGAAACAGTTTTTAGATAATAATGCTGATGGAAGCTGTAATTATTGCAACGGAAGTAAATCTGTTAAGTCATCTGATAATCCCAAAAAAGCTGTTATATCATTACAAAACGACAGGAACACGACTTACAATGAGTTTATAAAAGTGCAAGATGAGTTAACCAAAGCAATCTACGAATTACGATTAACTTATAGTAAAAAGACCTTTAATAAATTGCCCGAAGATTTGTCAAAAGAACAAATGCAGCGTGTAAAAGCCGCTTATCCTTTTATTTTATCGGAAGCAAAAACTAAATAAATTTTATTAGTGAAACTCTATTTTGCAAAGTCCGAAGGCCGAATTCAAAATAGTTAGTTGAACTAATCCCGCTTTTTGCTGAACTTGTTTCAGTATCTAGCGGGATCTTTGGCTTAATACCTTGACCCTTAGGCCGATTTTCATGGTCTAGGGCTTGCTCTGGGGTTTAATACCTTTTATTCGTTCGCGGGAATAGGAATACCATATTCGATGCACACTTTTTTTCTGCCCCAAAGTTTAGCCGCTTTTACATCAACACCCATATAGATATCGATTTTGTTTTTCCAACGCGAATGCATTTTATCTTTAACTAAATATATCCCGTCAAGACCTTCAATTTTGACAGGGATATTGTGTTTTAAACCTAGTCGGAATAAATCCCTAGAAACCGCAATGTATTTAAGTCCAGGTTTTAAACTATCACCAAATGCAGTAATATGCGGGTCAGAATCTGTTTGATACGCTAAAGAATTATAAGCCGTAGCCGTAACATATTTCGAATCCCAAATGTAATTCGCTTCAAAAGCATCTTTATCTTTTTTACAGCCAGCAAAAAGCGCAAGTAAACCAATTAAAACATTAATTTTTCTTAACATGACTTTCTGCTTTTTTATAAAGATATGATTTGCAGGCCATTTTAAAAAGTTTGTAAAGTATTTTGTAATTTCACATGAATTTAAAATAACAAAAATGAAACTATCCCAATTAACCTTATGCTTTCTAATTACTATTATGGCTTGTAAAAACGATTCTAAACCAAATGAAGATTCCAATGCATTATTAAATCGAGCAAAAGAAATCCATAACCGTGTAATAACCCTTGATACCCACTGCGATATTAATATTGCAAATTTTACAGATTCTATAAATTATACACAAAATTTAGATACTCAAATCACCCTGCCTAAAATGAAAGCTGGTGGTTTGGACGTGGCTTGGTTTATTGTTTACACGGGGCAGGATTCTTTAACAGATAGTGGTTATAAAAAAGCTTATGAAAATGCGATGGCTAAGTTTGATGCCATTCATAAATTGGTAAATGAAATTGCGCCAAATGATATTGAATTAGCTACCACTTCTGATGATGTGCGCCGTATTAGTAAATCTGGTAAAAAGGTTGCTATGATTGGTATTGAAAATGGTTACCCTGTTGGTTTAGACATTGAGAATGTTGAAAAATTTTATAACCTCGGTGCTCGATATATGTCTTTAGCACATAATGGCCATAGTCAGTTATCCGATAGTAATACTGGGGAAGAAGACGATGTTTGGTTACATAATGGATTGAGCGATTTGGGTAAAGAAGTAATAAAAGAGATGAACAGATTAGGTATGATGATTGATGTGTCGCACCCTTCAAAAGAGGCCATGAAACAAATGATTGCATTAAGCAAAGCCCCAATTATAGCATCGCATTCTTCTGCAAGAGCGTTATGTGATCACAGTAGAAATTTAGATGATGAGCAATTGATGCTTATGAAAGAAAACGGTGGTGTGGTGCAAACTGTAGCGTTTCAAGCCTATTTAAATACTGAAAAATATGATGCTAGAAATGAACGACTAAAATATTACAGAACAAAAGTAGCCGATTCTTTGGGTTACACTTGGTATGAATATGAAGACCTTAAAAAACTTAAGAATGATGAAAAGGAGAAATTTTATTCAATAAGAAATGATATTGCTCAAATAGCTGATAAGAAAGCAGAAAATTCTGAAACCTTACCACCAAAAGTTGATGTTTCAGATTTTGTTAATCACATTGATTATTTGGTTGAAAAGATAGGGATCAAACACGTTGGAATAAGTAGTGATTTTGATGGCGGCGGCGGTATTGAGGGTTGGAGTGATGCTTCGGAAACCTTTAATGTTACTTTAGAATTAGTAAAACGCGGTTATACTGAAGATGAAATTTCTATGCTTTGGAGCGGTAATTTATTGCGTGTTTTAGACGAAGTTGAGGCTGTTTCTAAAACATTAAACTAGTGTTAAGTTAAGTTTATTATGACGTATTAAATTAAATTT
>TARA_R110002051_G_scaffold324993_1_pt1 | contig 15384 bp, 12 predicted proteins | sample TARA_R110002051 | Tara Oceans TARA_R110002051 (sample SAMEA4397023) | marine metagenome | biome: Polar Biome; feature: [MES] marine water layer (ENVO:01000295) within the mesopelagic zone...; material: water (ENVO:00002006), including particulate matter (ENVO:01000060) such...
AGCAGGTTTGAGCCAACAGAATGCGTCGTATTAATCGTACGGTGCTCTAGCCCGCATAGGCCTGAATTCGGCTGTTATGCCTGCCGCCGGATCGATACGCCCACCGCTGTTGCGCCGATCACCAGTGCCATGCCGGCCCACTGCAGCGGTTTGAACCATTCGCCCAGCGCGATCGCCCCGATGGCTGTCGCCACCACCGGGCTGGCCAGCGCCAGATAGACCGCGCTTGGCCCCAGCCGGCCGATGCCGCGGGTCCAGACGAAATAGGCAAACGCGGTGCCCAGCAGCATCAGCCAGCCATAGCCGAAGGTTTCCTTAAGCCCCGGCGCCGGCGGCAGCCCCTCGACGACCAGCGCCACCGGCATCAGCATCGCCCCGCCGAAGATCAGTTGCCAGGTTGTGGTCTCGAGCGCCGATCCCATCCGCCCCCAGCGATCGATCAGCACCGTGCCCGCCGCCATCGACAATGCTCCGCCGATGGCCGCCGCCACCCCGATCGGGTCGGGCCGGGCCTCGGGCGACAGCACCAAGAGCCCCACGCCGACAATGCCGGCGATGCCCGCCAGCAACTGCACCGGATGCGGCGCGCGGCCGATCAGCCAGGCCGAGACCAGGATCACCACCAGCGGCTGGACCGCGCCGAGCGTCGCCGCCAGCCCGCCGGGCATCCGGGCGGCAGCGACAAACAGCAGTGCGAAGAACACCGCGATATTGCTCAATCCGATCACCGCGTGGCGTTTCAATGCCGCCACCGGCGGTATCCGCGGGTTCAGCATCAAAAGAATCAGCCCGGCCGGCAGCGCCCGCATCGCGCCGGTGAGCAGCGGATGGCTGAGCGGCAGTGTTTCGGTGAACACCGCATAGGTGGTGCCCCAGAGCATCGGCCCCAGAAGGGTAATCAGGATTGTGCGCAACATGGATTGATAAGGAGATTCCGGTGGGCCTGCCGCAAGCTTAGCGATCCACCGGCGCGGTGCAATCGCGAAATGGAACGCCGCGTATGCGATCCTCATGCGCGCCGGCGGGAGAGGGAGCGGCACGCCCGGTCAGCCTTTGCCACCGGACCACCCGACCGGCGCCGGTCGACGACTTCGAAGCAGAGATCGGCAGCGCCGGGGAGGAGTGTTCTCCCGGCGCTGCCTGTAGCGTTTAGTTGGCGGCCTTGATCCGTTCGAGCACCTTGCCCTCGAGATCTTCGACGCCGGGCAGGATCCGTGCGGCAAACTTGATATTGGCCAGGTCTGCCTCGGTGAAGGCGCCGGCGACAATTGACTTCATGTCGCCGGGCAGCAGATCAATCCCGTTGGTGGTTGCAACGATCGAGCCGGTGCTGGCGGAAATCAGCGGAATGATGTCCGGGCGGAGCACGAAGTTGATCCACTTGTAGGCTGCATCATCAGCCTCGCCCTTCTTGGGCAGGGTGAAGGTGTCGATCCAGCCGAGCGTGCCGGATTTTGGCGGCACATAGACGAGATCCGGATTCTGCTGGTTGAGCTTGAAGGCGGTCGAGTCCCACGTATCGGATGCCACGACTTCACCCGACATCATCAGGTTGGCCAGATCGTCGCCGCCGGTCCAATAAGTCTTGATGACGCTCTTGCAGGCGATCAGCTTTTCGGAAACCTCGTCAAGGATCTTGCCGTAGGCGTCGAGGTCGGCGTAAGCCTCATAAGGGTTGTAACCAAGCGCAAATGCGGACCCGACAAGGATCGACCGCTTCAGCCGCATCGACGTCCTGCCTTCATATTGCGGGTCGCAGATATCCAGCCAGTCCTTGATTTCGGGTGCCTTTGACTTGTCGACGACCAGGCCGGAGGTGCCCCACATGTGCGGGATGGAATAAACCACGCCATCGACTGCGGCGACCCGCTTGACCTGTTCCAGGAAATCCGGACGCAGTGCATCGGTGTCGATCCTGGCAAGATCGATCGGCTTGTAGATGTCATATTCCTGCTGGGCTGCGGCGACGCGGTTGAAGCCGGGTTGCGCGAGGTCAAAGCCGGCGCCGCCGGTGGCGCGCAGTTTGGCTACCATTTCCTCATTGTTCGAAAATGTCGCCTCGACGGTGATTTCGGGATACTCGGCTTCGAAAAGCTTGATCACTTCCTCGGGCGCATAGCTGCCCCAGGTGAGCAGGCGCAAGGTCTCTGCGTTGGCGACACCTGCCGATACCGCGATGATCACCGTCGCGGTCGCCAACAGTTTTCCTACCAGTAGTTTCATAGTTTCGTCCTCTCGTGGCGCAGCGCGCCGTTCCGGCTTTTGCCCTTGTTATCGATCCTGCAGCCAAACCGCCCGGTCGGGGGGAACGAGCATCGGCTCCCCGGATCAACGGTTTGAAGACCTCATCAGATGACCGGAGTGGTCCAGTCGAAAGGTCCATTCTCGACTTTTGGGCAGACCAATTTGGGGTGGCCGCGAGAACCGGAGAGCAGATCTTCCGGGCCTGATTGGTCTCTCTTGCGGCACCGGAGACCCGCAAAATCAGCCGCTGATCGGCCGGATGCTGGATCCGGCGCAGAGCTGTCCCGAGCAAACAGCAACAGCTGCGCCGTCAACCGATCAGTCCCGGGCGCAGCCCCTCGGTGAGCACAGCCTGCACCTTGGCCGCGGCTTCGGCCTTGGTCACAGAACCGTTGCCATCGGTATCGAGTCCGCGATTGAGCTTGTAGGCCTTTGAGCCTTTGCGGAACAGCACGTAACCCGGCTGCTTGTCGACCGCGCGGGGAAACAGCACCGCCATATAGGCGCTTGCAAGATCGGTCATCCTGCCGGCATGGGGCGCGAGGTATTTCTCGACATAATCGAGCTGGTCGACAGCATCCATCGCCGCCAGCCTGCCGGTTGTGGTCCCCAGCCCTCTGGCGGTGGCGGGCATGAACTGGATCAGGCCGGTGGCGCCGGAGCCAGCGCGATTGCTGACAGCCGGGTCGAAACTGCGTCCGGTCTCGAAGGCCATGATCGCCATCAGATGGCTGGGGTCCATGTTAAGCCGGCGGGAGATGGCGATGGTCTTGCGCTTGAACTCGCCTGAAACTCTGGCGCCCCAGGCGATCCTCGTTTCGGGTTGGACAGGTTTCTGGGAGAGTGGCGAGGCAGCCGCTGCGGGAGTGGGCGAGGCGGCAGTAGCGGCTGTGTCGGCTGAAGCCGCCATCCAGCGTGGCAGCCATGAAAACAGCGATGTGAAGATTGAAAGCTGAGCCATGATAGTCTCCGATTTTTCCTGGTGGGGCTGGAGACAAGTCTAGCTGGGCGCACAAGCGTGGGGATAAACCGCAAGCCTGAAATCCCTGTTTCGCAATCCCGCGCCGCAGCCATTTCATCGCCCCGGCGATTGCTTCCGCCCACTCGCCGGGGGGCGATAACCGCGAATTTTCAGTTGCTTGCCAAACTGCGGATGCGATCCCGGCACATCATACGGAAAACACTGCAACCGGCATGGGTTGAACGACACTGTGAGGTTTCGACGCTGTTTCATGCACAGCTCTTGCCCAAAATGGCTGCTTCTGCGATCAGTTGGACCAACGAACCGGACCCGATCCGGCCTTCACCCGCTCTCGTCATTGCCAGGAAGCCCCCATGTCCAATCCCGTTCTCGTCGAAGTCACCCGTGGCCAGATGGTTGAAAGCCGACATCGCGGCATGGCCGTGGTGATGGATGGCGACGGCGCGGTGGTGCTGAGCCTGGGCGACGTCGAAACCCCGGTGTTTCCGCGCTCGGCGGTCAAATCCATGCAGGCGCTGCCGCTGGTCGAAACCGGCGCTGCCGACCGCTATCATTTTGGCGACAAGGAGCTGGCGCTTGCCTGCTCATCCCATTCCGGCGAACCCGAACACATGCGGATGGCCGGCGATATCGTTGCCCGCGCCGGTCTGTCGGAAGCCGATTTTGAATGCGGCTGCCATTGGAGTTCCGAGCAGAAAGTGCTGATCGAGCAGGCTCGCGCCGGCGACAAGCCCAACCAGCTCGGCAACAATTGCTCCGGCAAACATTCAGGCTTCCTCTGCCTGTCATGCCATGCCGGCGTCGATCATCACGGCTATGTCGGCTACGATCATTTCGTCCAGTCATCGGTGCGCGACGTCATGGCAGATCTCACCGGCACCGCGCTCGGTCATGACAATTGCGGCACCGACGGCTGCTCGATCCCGACCTATGCCGCCCCTCTCAACACCATCGCCCACGGCTTTGCCCGCATGGCGTCCGGCACAGGCCTCGGACCCGAGCGCGCCAGGGCCGCGCAACGATTGATGTCAGCCTGCATGGCCGAGCCCTGGTATGTCGCCGGCACCCGCCGCGCCTGCACCGAACTGATGAGCATCGCGCCCGGCAAGATCTTCGCCAAGACCGGCGCCGAGGGCGTCTTCTGCGCCGCCATCCCCGAAAAGGGCTACGGCATCGCGCTCAAATGCGAGGACGGCTCCACCCGTGGCGCCGAAGCCATGATCGGCGCGGTGCTGGCCAGGCTGTTTTCCGATGACGAGCAACTCTCGTCCCGGCTTGGCGATTGGTCGCGCAAGACGCTGAAGAACTGGAACGGCATCGAAGTCGGCCGCATTCGCCCGGCGGGTGATCTGGCCTGACCTCGTCAGCGCTCTTCATGCAGCAATGACATCGCCGGGCAAATGCTGACAGGGTGGATTTAACCCGCCGTCACCTTGATCGCTCACTCCGTGAGCTCTATGTCGGGGTGCCGGCTCTTTGCCAGCCGCCTGTCCGATCATGGAGTTGTTCTTGTCCGTATTTGCAAATCTGCCTGCTGCCCCCGTCGCTGAAAAACGCCCTCTCAGTGATACCCGCCATGGTGTCACCCGCACCGATGACTATGCCTGGATGCGCGATGGCAACTGGCAGGCGATGTTCAAGGATCCCTCGATTCTCGATCCGGCGATCCGCACCCATCTGGAGGCCGAAAACGCCTACCAGCAGGCCGCCATGGCTGACACTGCAGAGCTGCAGAAAACCCTGTTCGCCGAAATGCGCGGCCGCATCAAGGAAGACGACAGCTCGGTGCCCGCGCCCGATGGTCCCTGGCTTTACGGCGTGCGCTTTGTCACCGGCGGCGAACAGCCGAAATATTTCCGCGTTCCGCGCACGGGTGGCGATGAGCAGATCATGCTCGACGGCGATCTCGAGGCCGAAGGCAAGGCCTATTTCCGGCTCTCCGGCACCGCTCACTCGCCCGATCACGCGGCAATGATCTGGGGCTATGACGACAAGGGCTCGGAATTCTTCAGCTTGAAGGTGCGCGACCTTTCGACCGGCGAAGACAGCGCGGAGTTGATCGAGAACACCGGCGGGGGCGGCGCATGGGCCGCCGATTGCACCGGGTTCTTCTACACCGCTGTCGATGACAACCACCGCCCCAGCAAGATCTTCTATCATCGTCTGGGAACCGCGCAGACCGACGACGTGCTGATCCACGAGGAAACCGATTCCGGCTTCTTCATGGGCGTCTCCGGCTCGAGCCTCAATGATTACATCATGATCGGCATCAACGATCACGAGACATCGGAATGCTGGGTGATGCCTGCAACCGATCCCGCCGCCAAACCGCAACTTGTGGCCAGACGCCAGACCGGCGTCGAATATGCGCTGAGCGAAGGCGGCGATGTGTTTTTCATCCTGACCAACGCCGATGGCGCCAAGGATTTCAAGATCATGCAGGCCCCGGTCACCGCGCCGGGACTTGAAAACTGGAGCGAGGTGGTGCCGCACAAGCAAGGCCGGCTGATCCTCTCGGTCAGCGCCTACCGCAATCATCTGGTCTGGATGGAGCGCGAAAACGGACTGCCGCGCATCGTTGTGCGTGACCGGACAACCGGCGAAGAGCACGCCATCGCCTTTGACGAGGAAGCCTATGCGCTCGGCTTCCACGGATCGATGGAATACGACACCGATATCGTCCGCTTCAGCTATTCCTCGATGACGACGCCGTCCGAACTCTATGATTACAACATGACCACGCGCCAGCGCACGCTGCTCAAGCGCGACGAGGTGCCCTCCGGTCACACTCCGGGCGACTATGTCACCCGCCGCGTCATGGCGCCCGCGGAAGATGGCGAACTGGTGCCGGTGACGCTGCTCTACCGGCGTGACACGCGCCTTGATGGAACAGCCCCCTGCCTGCTCTATGGTTATGGCTCCTACGGGATAGCGATCCCGGCCGGGTTCAACACCAATTGCCTGTCGCTGGTCGATCGCGGCTTTGTCTATGCCATCGCTCATATTCGCGGCGGCAAGGAAAAAGGCTTTGGCTGGTATGAGGCCGGCAAGCGTGGCAACAAGACCAACACGTTCACCGATTTCATTGCCGCCGCCCGGTATCTCGACAACGAAAACTTCACCTCGCACGATCGCATCGTTGCGCAAGGCGGCTCCGCCGGCGGCATGCTGATGGGGGCTGTGGCCAATATGGCGCCCGATGCCTTTGGCGGCATCATTGCTGCGGTTCCCTTCGTCGACGTGCTCAACACCATGCTCGACGACACCTTGCCGTTGACGCCGCCGGAATGGCCCGAATGGGGAAATCCGGTCGCCTCGCTTGATGATTACCGGACCATCGCCGGCTATTCGCCTTACGACAATGTCGCAGCTCAGGCCTATCCGCCAATCCTGGCGGTGGCCGGCCTGACCGATCCGCGCGTGACCTATTGGGAGCCGGCCAAATGGGTGGCGCGACTGCGCGAAGTGTCCACCGGCAACGCCCCGGTCCTGTTCAAGATCAACATGGCAGCGGGTCATGCCGGCGCTTCGGGCCGGTTTCAGCGGCTCGAGGAAATTGCCTATGAATATGCCTTTGCGCTCAAGATCGTCGGCAAGACCTGATCAAACGGTGCTCTGGAGGCCCGCCGCTGTTCTGTTTTGGATCGCAATCGTGCCCGATAGGTGTGAGTTGAGCCCTGGTGCCGGGGTTCAACCGTAAATCTGTTTCAGATTAGAATTTACTAACATTTTACCAGTTCGCTTAAGCCAATAGTCACGGGCCTGCGCGTATTCTGTTTGCATAAGTCTTTCCAGGCGAACGGAGTCTCGTCATGACCAAGACAGCCATGATGGCTAGAATGTTAGAACTGATCCGCAAGACGGATGGCAATTTCGCCATGATGGCGGCCATCCTGGTGCCGGTGGTGTTTGTTGCCGGAAGCCTGGCGCTGGATACCACCAATGCGCTGTCGATGAAAACCCATCTGCAGAATGCTACGGACGCGTCGGCGCTGGCAACCGCGAGCCAGCTGGCGGCGGGAACTCTCGACGAGGCCGATGCCAAGGCCTATGCCGCGAAATTTTTCCAGGGGCTTGTCAGCGAGGATTCCAAGGCCTTCACCGAATTCTCCGCAGTGCCCACCGTGACGATCGTCTCGAGCGGCAGCGGCAAGAAAACCGTTTGGCAGGTCAAGGTCGACGCCGTCGGCACCCAGGAAGCAACAAAGTTTGCGCGGCTGTCGGGCCGCAACGAACTCAAGGTCGCCATCAGCGGCACGTCGGAATCGGCGCTGGATGCATCCAATCCGCTTTCGATGATGCTGGTGCTGGACCGCTCGGGATCGATGAGTTGGGGCTCGGTAAAGGAAACCGTCCCGGCCTATTGCGGATGGGGCCGCTGGACTTACCAGTGCGGCACCAGGGAGATCCTGACCGGAACTCCCAAGATGACCGTTCTCAAGGAAGCTGTCGGCAATCTCGTCGATCACATCTCCGAGTCCGACACCACCAACGAATATGCCCGGATTGGTGCTGTGGCCTACAACTTCGAGACCGTCGCCAGTGACAAGTTCAATCCGACCTGGAACAAATCCGGGGTCAAGGACTTCGCCAACGCTCTGGTCGCGGAAAACGGCACATACTCTGTCGACGCGATGGAATGGGCTGTCGATACGGTCACCGGTTCGGGGGAAATCAACGAGCATTTTTCCAAGAACCAGTCAAAAAACCCGCTGAAATTCATCGTGTTCATGACCGATGGCGAGCACGACACCGGAAGTGAATGGAAGGATGACTACGCCGACAAGACCACCAAGCAACATTGCCAAACAGCCAAGGACAACAAAGTGACCATCTTTTCGGTGGCTTTTCAGGCGCCAGAGCGGGGTCAGGCCCTGCTCAAGGCTTGCGCATCGGGCGACGACCGTTATTACGACGCCCAAAGTGCTGACGAGTTGCTCAAGGCCTTTACCGACATTGGCAAGGAGGCCGCCGCGCAGGTGACCCGCCTGACCAACTGACCCGCCTGACCGACTAACCGCGCGCGGTGCGTTCGGTTGAAAGTCAGCGAGAACCGCAAGCCCCGGTTCACTCCCAGCCCCCGTTCACTCCCAGCCATTGGGCCGTTCGGGCAGCGCCTTGAGATAGGCGGCGATCGCATCCCGGTCGGCGCCTGTCAGATGCGTCATGTTCTTCTGCACCTCCACCATCGATCCGCCGGCACTGTCGAAATCCGGGGTGAAGCCGCTTTCCAGATAATAGGCGATGTCGGAGGCGCTCCATCCGCCGATCGACTTGCCGCCCGGTGTGAGATTGGGGATCACCCCTTCGCCCTCGGGGTTTTGAGCGCCCGACAGCCAGGCGTCGCTGACAAAGCCGCCGATCGGGTTGCGCGGCGTATGGCATTCGCCGCAATGGCCCGGTCCCTCGACCAGATATTGCCCGCGCGCGATCTGCGCATCGTCGCCGGCCGGCGCCACGCGCGGCTGATCGGTGAAGAACAAATATTTCCATCCACCCAGCGACCGGCGGATGTTGAACGGAAACCCGACCTCGTGCGGCAGCGAGGCGATGTCGCTGGCAGGCAGGGTTTTGAGGAACGCGAACAGATCGGCGATGTCGCCATCGCTCATCCGCGTGTATGAACCATAGGGAAACGCCGGATAATAATGCCCGCCATCGGGCGAAACCCCGGCCAGCATCGCATTGGCGAAGTCGGAGATCGACCAGGCGCCGATGCCCGCGTCCGGATCGGGCGAGATGTTGGGGCCGATGAAGGTGCCGAAATCGCTTTTCAGCCGCACCCCGCCCGACAGCACCAGCTGTGCCTCGCCGGTCGAGCCGGGGGCCGCATGGCAGGAGACGCAGCCGGCCGCCCAGAATATTGTTTCCCCGGCCTCGGCATTGCCTTCAAGCGCGGCGATTGCTTCCAGCCGTTCGGACGCCACCGGGCGCGGTGCGGTGACGACGAACGCCACCGCCGCACCGGCCAGGGCGGCCAGGCCAAGTGTGAGCACCAGCCGGTTCACGGCTGGCGCCCGATCGATACAGCAAGGCCCGGCAAGCGCATCAGCTCTTCTTCAGACGGTAGGTCTCATGGCAGGCGCCGCAATTCTTGGTCAGCGGCCCGAATACCGCCTTCAGCCCGTCGAGATCGGCGGGAGCAGCGGCAACGCCGGCATCGGCATCGGCCTTGAAGGCGGCCATCTTGGCCTTGAAGCCGTCCATGTCGGTCCAGATCGCCGGTGCGGCTTCGGTTTCAAATCCGGTGTCCGACCCTTCGGGGAAATACGCGCCGATTGTCCCTGCCACTTCGCTGATCGTGCTCAGCGCCGCCAACACGGCGGCTGCGTCGTAATCGGCCTCGCCCTTGACCATCTTGGCCATGGCGCCGGTTGCGCCGCCGACTTTCTTCATCATTTCCTGGCGAACCACTTGCGGTTCGTCAGCGGCGAGTGCGGGCGCAAGACCTGCGGCTCCGATGAGGGCTGCGGCAAACAAGGTGCGAAATTTCATGAGGTCTCTCCTGGTGATCATTAATCGGCAGAATGCAGGCCTGACATCATGGGTGCAAGCACCCTTTGACAGGCAAGTCACTTTTTGTTGAACACTGTGTAACGGCAAAATCCGTCCCGCGGCCACAAAAAAGCCCGGAGCGTTGGCATCGCTCCAGGCTTGTTGATGCTGGTACAGGCCAAGCCGGCTCAGACGGCGGCTTCGTACATTTCAGCGACATGATCCCAGTTGATCAGGTTGTCGATGAACGCCTCGAGATATTTCGGCCGCGCGTTGCGGTAGTCGATGTAGTAGCTGTGTTCCCACACATCGCAGCCCAGCACCGGTGAGGCGCCGTGCATCAGCGGGTTCTCGCCGTTCGGGGTCTTCATGATTTCCAGCTTGCCGTTCTTCACCGCCAGCCAGGCCCAGCCGGAGCCGAACTGGCCGACGCCTGCTGCGACGAAATCGGCCTTGAACTTGTCAAAACCGCCGAGATCCGAAGCGATCGCCTTTTCCAGCGAACCCGGCATCTTGGAGCCGCCGCCGCCCTTCTTCATCCACTGCCAGAAATGCAGGTGGTTGTAGTGCTGGCCGACATTGTTGATCAGGCCGGCGTTCTTCTCGTCAAAGGCTGCCTTGCAGATCTCTTCGAGCGATTTGCCGGCAAGCGGGCTGCCTTCCAGCAGCTCATTGCCCTTGGTGACATAGGCCTGATGGTGCTTGTCATGGTGAAATTCCAGCGTCTCGCGCGACATATAGGGCGCAAGCGCATCGTAATCATAGGGCAGGGCTGGCAGTTCGAGGGCCATGTGTCTCTCCTCATTTGTGAAGTGTCGCGGAGCTTTTATGCCCCGTCATGCAACGCAACATAGGCGCGCCGTCTCTGGCAGGCAACGGGGCAGCGCCAAAAAGGTTCCCTCACGCGCCCCTCATCCGTCTCGGCGCTGGCGCGTCGATCCACCTTCTCCCACGAGGGGAGAAGGATTGGTGCCCCGTTGCGGATCTCGCCTTGCCCCCAGCCACCGTGCGTGGCCCGGCATCGCGGTGGTAACCATCGGTTCCGCCGCGGCCCTGCCCCTCGCGCCGGCCTTTGCTTCTCTCCTCGTGGGAGAAGGTGTCAGCGAAGCTGACGGATGAGGGGGCCTTGCCTCAGCGCCCGCTCAGCACCAGCCGCACCCCCATCAGCGCCCCAGCCCCGTCGCCAGCGTGTAGATCACCCCGGTGCCGGGCAAAAGCACCACGATCAGCGTGGTAATGAGAAATTCAAGGCTCATGGCGCAGGTCTCCGGCGGGCGTTTGCGCCAGAGTGGCCGCAGCGGCCGGGGGTGTCAATCGGGGAGTACAGGCTGCGAGGTGAGGGGTGAAGGCGTGGATTGCAAAATCAAGCGGAGGTCGGATTCCGGCCCTGAGCCGACCTTCAGCCCCAGCCCAGGTTGCTGCGGCGCAGCCAGCCAATGCTGCCATTCGCTGCGTTTGCGAAACCGGTAGCGGTCGGAGGTCAACTCTGCGGACAAAGAGTGAATTCCCAGCGGCTGCGCCAAGGGCCGCTTTGGCTGACAATTGAAAAAAGATGTGCGCCAATCTAAGCAAAAACCATGTATGCAAAAAACCTGTCGCTTCTTCTTCATCGCCAACTTTCTGAACCGCGATCATATGGTGAAACACTAAAGCGATTTGAAAGCCTGCGAGGGTATGGGCAACTTCCACGTGGGCGCGACAAGGCAGCACAACGTCTCACCAATAGTGAGATCGCGCGTGCTGTTTTGGGCTTTGTGCCGACTTTGAGCGGATGGGCTGGTCATGTGGCGCTCATAATGAGTGATCTTCGGCCTGTTGGCGGCGTCTCTGCGTCGTTTAGAGAGGCGGCTTCACTCAGTGAGGCGATGGCTGCTTTGCTCAACCAAGATGACGCCAACAATGCCTTGGTTTCGCTCACGCTTTCTATAGCTCGAATACCTGGAAACGATGAGTACCAGGCCAAGCTGCTTTTCGAGGAAGGCGGCCAACGGAAGACAACTTCCTACGTTCCGAGATATGCTCTGACCCTGGCGGCGGCAGGAGCGGAAAAAGGCTTCGATCATGACCGATCGTTGTCGACCAACACCCGCCAACTCGTCCTGAACCGAGAGTTCTTTCATGAACTAAAGCGCGACGTTGACCTTTCGCGTCATTTGGACCGGCCATTGGAAACGGATTGGCGTGAGTATGAAACAGAGGAGGAGCGCAACGCATTCCACGAGCGCCTCGGTGCGCTCAGAGGGTCAACGTTTTTGAACCTTGGCGTTGATACCACCGTCACTTGGCCAAAGGAGCCGACGCGTGTCGAGTTCGGTGGCCATCATTTCGTGCTTTTCCCAAAAACCAAGGAAAATTCTCATTCGATCAGCATAGACCTACACCACGAGCGTATGACAGCCGAAGACGCTAGGACTCTTCTCAACCGCTTCTTGAGCCTTCTCTCTTGGTGTGATGATCGACACGCTATCCTGCGGGAGGGTTGGTCGGGCAATCCTGTACCTGTGCCCGTTCTAAGGCGTGAAATGGTATTCTCCACTATGCAGAATTGGATGTTCTATCGCTCACTGCCAGAGGGCGAAAAGCTATTGAACTGCCTTTCATACTACAGGGAAGGATTGAATGCTGAAGAAGCAGCGATAGTGTCACAGGCGGTGTTGAGCTTCTTTAAAGTGTTCGAAATGTGGCGTGATGCTCGGAGGGCGAAAAAATGGATCAAGCGCGTTTTCACGGATGCTTGCGCCGATGTGCACGAGCATGCCTTGGAGCAGTTTCATTCGGATAGGAAAGAAATTGAGATTGAAGATTATTGTTACAACTGCCGTGTCGCAGCGGCACATGCATCAAAAGCCTATCAATCCGACGCAGACATTTCTAGGGAAACACACAGGCTATCCGTCGCCGCTGACATCATAAAGGCTTTGGCACGGCACTACATTAGAACCACATTTGATTTCTCAGACTCGTATTTGAGCGACGAAAAGGATCGATAGCGGCCATCCGTTCCCGGCGCGGAATTGGTCAAAAGGGGCTCGAACCGGTAATGCGTCGGTGCAGCAGAACTGACGCATGATCCGTATAGCATCACATGCGAGAGGCCAGCCTGTGTTCATCAGAGGTATGAACATAGAGCGACCCATCATTCATTTGATCCGGCAGCACCCCCACTTCAAATAGCAAGCGTTCGAAGTGTCGGTTAATGAAAAATACTTCATCCAAGTTCGCCCAATGCTCCAATCGGCGGCCAAATTCGGCAAGGTCTTTTTCAAAGAGCTTTGACCACTTCAAGAGCTCAAGCTGCGTGAGTGTTCGATCCAAAAACCCGCCTGGTCTGTGCGGACCGATCATAGAAGCGCGCGCCGCGAATAACCTTGCCATTGCCGTCATGAAACCCGACACATGGGCGGCACAGATTTCGAAGAAGCGTTCATGATCGCCGTCCTCATGATACTGGGCATGCGCATCTGCCGTGTCCGAAATCATCTGTTCAAGTTGCAGGTGCGCTTGTTCAGAATAGAATTCCAGCGTCTCCGTGTTGGGGGCGAGGAGACGGGTGGAGAAATAAGTCGCCGGAAGCGCGTCATTGTATTTATAGAGCCAGCCCTCATATGGGTCCGAGTATGGGGAAAGAAGCGTACCCGGGAACTTACCCTCTAGAAGCGCGTTGAAAGCGGCTGTCCCCAAGCAGTAGCGGATGACCGAAATGGCCTCTCCGCTTAGGGTTTCATCTTCCGAAATCAACTGCTCTGCAAGATAGCCTCTGAGGATAATGTGCGTCTTGATGCCATCGGCACGTCGCACCGCGAGTGGCATGGCAACCCCATTGGGGTTAGCACCCGCAGAGGGATCAATGCCGCGTTCAACATCCAAGCCTCGGTCAAGTTCCTGAAGTGCCGCCGCGTAGTCTACTGCAAATGTGATGCCATCTAGTCGATGGGTGGGGAGGTAGCCCCCAAAAGCTTTGACCACTTCATTGAGGCTTTCTGCTACTCTATGCGCATAGGCCTCGTCTCCGAAGTCCTTGAGGGAGACCGAATACGAAAAGCCTTCGCCTGCTGACAAATCAGTCCAAGTGACTGGCTGCGTTTCCTCCTGCGGGGCGTTCGAGCCATCGCCGACGAATTCTTCAACAGCTCCGCGCACCGCCGACGAAGTAATGCCCTCTATCTTAGCGCGTGCAGGGCCACCGAGTTCCGCAAGATGGGATTCTGTCATTTCCTCCCTTCGGTTCTGCAGATAAAAGGTAAAGCAGCTTTCACGGGCTGTTTGGTTATAGATTTCTGTTACCTCTTCCCAATCATTTGCAGCACTTCCGACTGCCAGTTTTGAAGAATTCAGGGGAATAACGACCCGGGTCATGCTTTTGTTTTCCGCCAGCATGTATGGTCCCCACCCTTCGGCATCTTCCGCGATAGCAACACAATCAGGCAGAACAGCATCTCTGGACGGGAAGTTCACAACCCTCCATTGAAATTCTTCCAGCTTGGCTTTCCGGGGCGCGGGCACCAGGTCTTTCCCAAGAACCTGAACGTGTACGCTTTGAGGCATCATTCGGAATTCCCCCTGGAAGCGTTCCAAGAAAGCAGTGAATTCTCTTGATGCTGCCTTTTGAAGGAGGTCAAAGTCTTCTCGGGTAGCCTGATAGAGCAAGCGCACAATCGCTCTTGGCGTCACAGTGGTCAGCGAACTGAGCAGATGTTGTTCAAACTGCTCTATCGCCATGGCCTCAAATTTCGATGGAACGCGATGTTTGGGCAGCTCCATGCTCTCAAGAATTTCGGTCGGTCGATGAATGAGAGTATTAATTGACGAAACCAGTTCAGATGCTCCTGCCTCGATAAATTCACGCAGATACGCAGCTCGCATTGTAAGATGCGCCACGATCTCGCTTATCAGGTGCGGGGGCAGTGTGTCGCCAGTTGGAACAACACGAGCGTCTTCGACATGGAATTTCAGTTCCTTTTCGTACTCCGTGATCAAGTCATCTAGTGTGGGCGCGCCTGTGGTTGCAGGCTTGGAATAGAAATCCCTAGTCGCTGCAGCATCACTACGAGAGACTGGTATGGGATTGGGCAAACCACGCCGGTACATCCAGTGTTTGTCGCTTCCATCTGGAATGACAAACTCCTTCAAGAAGTGCCTTGGGATGAAATGCTGTTTTCGACCGGCCATGAGAGTGTCTACCCCAAAGTGCGAGCATTCGCACTCGCGAATATTATCAGAGCAAGTGGCCGCATCACTCTTGAACGTCCGCTTGTGCTGTTTTGCCAATGCAATGCCGCACCCGCAGCGAATTTCCGCTCACCGTCCTCAGTTGCCATTTGACACATCAATGCGGTGATTGCTTGAACCCCTTCGATCCGCGTTGCCTCTGGCATGATCGCATCTGAAGCCGCGCGGGCAGATCGCCCCCCGGCGTGTGCGGCAAATCCACCCCCCCTCTGTCGGCGATGCCGACATCTCCCCCGTAAGGGGAGAGACCGGACGCCGCAAAAACCGCGATATCCGTGCACAAACTTCCGCCCACGTCCCAACACTACCAACCGCTTACGCCAAAATCCCCCCGGTTTTGTCCCCACATTCCACGCCCATGCCATACTCCACTTGCTCCCGCTGCCGGTTGGATCGCGAACGCTTCGGTTCAGGTGGGAGGAAGGCCTTTCGGG
>TARA_R110002051_G_scaffold2348_6_pt1 | contig 15377 bp, 13 predicted proteins | sample TARA_R110002051 | Tara Oceans TARA_R110002051 (sample SAMEA4397023) | marine metagenome | biome: Polar Biome; feature: [MES] marine water layer (ENVO:01000295) within the mesopelagic zone...; material: water (ENVO:00002006), including particulate matter (ENVO:01000060) such as......
GCGGCGTCGGCAAGACGTTCATGGCCATCACGCTGGCATCCGCCTTCGCCCAGGCCGGTAAACGCACCCTGCTGGTGGATGGGGACCTTGGCCTCGCCAATGTCGACGTCCAGCTTGGCATCGCGCCTGAAACCGATCTGGCTGCTGTTATTGCCGGCTGGGTCGAGCTCGACGATGCCGTGACGCCAGTTGATGGCGGCGCCGCAGATGGCGGATTTGATGTACTGCCGGGCCGGTCAGGCTCCGGCGCGCTGGCAGAACTGCCGCCGGAAGAAGTGGCCCGCCTCGCGGCCGGTCTTTCCGCGCTGGCCCTGCAATATGACCAGGTCGTGGTCGATCTCGGCGCCGGGATCGAGGCGAACTGCATGCGGCTTGCCCGCGCTGCTGACAAGGCCCTGATGGTGATCACGGACGAGCCGACATCGATGACCGACGCCTACGCCTTTATCAAGGTGCTGCGCGGCTATGCGCCGAATGTCGAGCCGGTGGTCTGTATCAACCAGGCTGACAGCCGTGCTGCCGGACAACGGACTTATGAGGCGATTGCCCGGGCGTGCCAGACTTTCCTTGGTTTCCGTCCGCATCTGGCCGGCGTTGTGATCCGCGACCCGAAGGTTCGCGATGCAATTCGCTGCCAGAAGACACTGATTTCCACAGATCCTCAGGCTCAACCTATCCAGGATGCCATCGCAATCAGCCAAATGCTGATCGGTGCAGCCTCGGCAGCGGAGCTTGGCAATTAATCTGTGTGAAGATTTGGGGGATTTCGCGGGGAATCGCAGGGCTCTGTTAACTAGTGTTAAAGAAACAGCCTATAGGATTCTCAGAGTTAATAAAAACGACTAGCTTGTCGTTAGGCTGATTCGGGAGACGACACATGCGCGTCCTGCTAATTGAAGACGATAGCGCCGTCGCGCGTTCCATCGAGCTGATGCTGAAGTCTGCGGGCTTCAACATCTACGCCACTGACCTCGGTGAAGAAGGTGTCGATCTGGGTAAGGTCTACGAGTACGACATGATCATCCTCGATCTGTCGCTACCCGATATCTCCGGCTACGAAGTTCTCAAACAGCTGCGCATGGGCCGCGTGAACACGCCGGTCATGATCCTCTCCGGTAACCCGGACATCGAGGCGAAAGTCCGCACGCTGGGTTATGGCGCTGACGATTACCTCACCAAGCCGTTCAACAAGGATGAGCTGATCGCCCGTATCACCGCCATTGTGCGCCGCTCCAAGGGCCATGCCGAGAGCGTGATCCGCACCGGCGAGATCCTGGTGAACCTCGACGCGAAGACGGTGGAAGTGGACGGCGACCGCGTGCACCTCACCGGCAAGGAATACCAGATGTTCGAGCTGCTTTCCCTCCGGAAGGGCACGACGCTGACCAAGGAAATGTTCCTGAACCACCTCTATGGCGGCATGGACGAGCCGGAACTGAAGATCATTGACGTCTTCATCTGTAAGCTCCGCAAGAAGCTGCAGCAGGCCACCGGCGGCAATCACTATATCGAAACGGTCTGGGGCCGCGGCTATGTGCTGCGCGATCCGCGCCCGAGCTCGAAAACGAGCGAGGTCGAAGAGGCGGCGTAAGCTTCCTCCCGATCCACGGAATTCACGCCCCGGCCTTTGCGCCGGGGCGTTTTCGTTCGGTCTGGGGTTTTCGTGCGGTCCGGACTTGCACCCGGGCGCGAATGGACGACATTGGGGGCATGTCACAGCGTTCTGCCGGCCCAGAGATTCTTCGACTGATCGAGCTGATGTCCCGTCTGCCGGGTTTCGGACCGCGGTCGGCGCGCCGGGCGGCGCTGTTCCTGCTGAAACGGAGCGATACGCTGCTGCTGCCGCTGGCCGAGGCGATGTCCGATGCCGGGCACCGGATCGAGAAATGCGAGATCTGCGGAAACTATGACACGCTGCAGCCTTGCGCCGTGTGCCAGTCGGGCGGCCGCGATGAGGGCCTGATCTGTGTCGTTGAAGACGTGCCGGACCTTTGGGCGCTGGAACGCGGCGGATCCTATCGCGGGCGTTATCATGTGCTGGGCGGGGTCATGTCCGCCGTCGATGGCATCACGCCGGACGATCTCAACATTCCCTCCCTGATCTCACGGATCGATGCGGGCGGGGTGCGCGAAGTGATCCTGGCGCTCAACGCAACATTTGAGGGTCAGAACACGGCCCACTACGTCGCAGACCAGCTCGTCGGAAAAGGCGTACAGATTACCTATCTCGCCCACGGCGTGCCAGTAGGCGGGGAGCTGGATCATCTGGATGACGGTACGCTCGCCGCCGCGCTGCGGGCCCGGCGGACGAGCGAATAGGCTGGTCTATTCCGCGATATCGACTCGGAAAATGCCGTCCAAATCCTTGGTGGCGACATAGAGATGGCCATCCGGCGACTGGACGACATCCCGGATCGCGTACTCATCCTTGAACAGGTTTTCCCGCTCGGTCACGACGCCGTTCTCGAGCCGGATGCGAACGAGTTCCAGGCCGGCAGGGCCGTTCATGCCGCCGACGAAGAAGTCACCCTTCCAGCCGGGATAGACATCGCTGGTGAGGCGAGTCAGGCCGGATGGCGCGATGGAGGGCACCCAGTAGGTGAGCGGCTGCTCCATACCGTTCTTCTCGGTTTTCTCGGTGATGATCGTGCCGTCATAATTGACGCCATAGGTAATCACAGGCCAGCCATAGTTTGCGCCGGGTTTGATGATGTTGAATTCGTCGCCGCCCTTGGGGCCATGCTCTGTCTCGTACAGCGTGCCTTCCGTCTTGTCGTAGTAAAGGCCTTGGATGTTCCGGTGCCCGTAGGAGTACACGGCAGGGTTTCCATCTACTCCGTCGGCAAACGGATTATCGGCCGGAATGGTGCCATCGGAATTGATACGGATGAGAGACCCATGCGTGATTTTGGGGTCCTGAGCATCCTTCATGTATTTGAAGCCTTCGCCGAGTGAGACGAACAGCGTGCCGTCATTGGCGAATTGCAGGCGGCCACCGAAATGATAGGCGGTGTCGCGGGAGTCAGCCCGGAAGATTTCCGTCATGTCTTCCAGCGCGGTGTTGTCATCGCTGAGGCGGGCCCGCACGACCGCGGTTCCGTTGTCGGCTTCGGTGCCCTGGGCATAGGCGACATAGATCAGGCGGTTGGTTTCGAAATCCGGGTCCAGCGCGATGCCGAAATAGCCGCCTTGCCCTTCTGTCAGGGCTGGGGGCATGCCTGTGACCGGCGTGGCTTCGCCTTCGCCGCCTGCTGCATAGTTCAGGCCGCCATCCTTTTCGGTGAACAGGAGGTCGCCATTGGGCAGGAAAGCCAGACCCCACGGGAATTCAGCCTCGATGACAGGGGTCAGCGTGACTTCAAGGTCGCTGGAAACCTCAGGCGTTGCAGGTGCGGCGGCCGAACCGGGGGTGCATGCAGAAAGGGCGAGGGCAGAAACAAGGCCGGCAAAGATCAGGCGCATGGGACGTCTCCCGAGACAGGAAGGTTGGGGAATGGTGTGGGCAACATAAGTCAGGCCGGGCTTTGGGCCAAATAAAAAGGGGCGGCCCTGGCGGGCCGCCCCAATTCGAGCTGGTAACCTGACTTGCTACCAGGTCTTGCCGATCCGGATACCGAACTGACGTGGCTCCAGCAGGAACACGTTAGTATAGAGACCCGACGACGCATCCGTAAGGTATTGCGAAGTGATCTGATCATCCTCGAGCAAATTCTTGACGTAGAGCTCCACTTCGAGGCCTGCGCCTTCATTCGAGAAGGACAAGGACGCGTTCGCGTTCTGCCAGCTGTCGATCTTGTCGGCTTCAAGGTTGAAGATCCGTGAGTACATGTCGGCCTGGTAGTAGAAGTCACCCCGCAAGATGGTGCTCCAGTTTTTGCCCAGTTCCATTTCGTACTGTGCGCCCACCGAGAGGGTGGTTTCCGGTGCGCGAGGCAAGAAGTTGTCCGACACATCCGTCGGGATGCCATTTGGCGCCAGAGCCGGCGTCAGGGCATCTGCTGTTGCCTGCCCCAGATAGGTTGCCAACGTTGCGTTGAGCGCTGTTGGGTTACAAATCAGAGCTGGTGTCCCTTCCAAGGCCGTTCCTGCCGTTGCGGCAAGGAGGGCTTGGACGCCAGCTGCGCTGGCGACACAGTTCTGTGTCGTTGCCGCATCCTTGACGATCAGCCAGTTCGGGTCGCCACCTGTCTGATCATATGTGTCAAGCAAGGACTGATCCTTGAGCTTGGCGCTGAGCAGACCGAGCGTCGTGTCGACCCGGAAATTGTTGGTCATCTGCCAGTAGAATTCTGCCTCGAAACCCGCAACTTTCGCATCCACGTTTTCGTTGATCGAAGAACGATTTACGATCGAGGAGATCTGATAGCCCTTATAGTCATAATAGAAGGCTGCCAGGTTCATCTGGCCCGCACCACCGAAGAGTGTGCTCTTGGTACCGACTTCAAACGCGTTGATGAACTCGGGGTCAAACGTGTTCTTCACTGTGACGAGACCAGCTGATTGTGGCGGGTTGATACCGCCACCCTTGTAGCCCCGTGAGATGAAGGCATAGAGCATCGTATCGTCGGTCGGGCCAAAATCACCCAGTTTCCAGTCGAAGCCGAAGCGGCCAGTAAGTTCCTGGAAGTCGGCTTTTTGAACCGGTCCGCCTTCAAATTCGCCGTTGAGCTGGCCACCGTCATTATAAGTACCGGCAGGGCCTGCTGGTTCAAGCAGAAGGCTTGGCGTGTTCTTCTGGGCCTTCTGGTCATCCGTGTAACGAAGGCCCAGGGTCCATTTGAAGTTGTCGGTCATATTGTAATAGACTTCACCGAAGACCGCTTTTGCGTCCAGCTTATAGGGGCTGTGGCTACGGTAATAGGTGCGGTCGCCGGGTAAACCTGTTGCGACACCGAGTGCTTCAGCGGTGTTGAAGAACACATTATAATCGGTGTCACCTTCTGCGAACAGGCTGAGGGCACCAACCGTGAAGTTGAGCGGACCGTCATAATCAGACTGCAGACGGGCTTCGAAGCTTTTTGTCACGAAAGCCTGGGCCGAACGGTCTGTTGCCAAAAGCGTGTCGGCCGGTACGCGCATGCGGCTATCGAAGGGCAGAGCCTGACCTGTCAGGGCCTCATAACCCAGGAAGTCACCATCCCCATCGCCGTCGACATCGGGTGTCAGGCCCGTGATATTGAATTTAACCGAACCGATGCCTTTGTTGTAATCGTCGGAAAACTCGCGGCTGCTGTCATTGTAAGAACCAAGCAGTGTCAGGGTTAGATTATTATCAAAGTCGTACTGGAACTGACCTGTGATTGTATCCTGGTTGGAGGCAAACTTCGGAATGAGGTTTGTTTCGAATTCCCGCAGGTTGGTCGAGGTTGTGTTGCCAGCGTTGGAGTCCGTTCCGAACGTGCTGTACAATCCGAGATTTGCAGCAAGCACGCCGCCGAGTGTCCCTGCAGAGTTAACGGTTCCAAACCCTGGGCGCACCTGGATCGGATTGCCGTTTCCGTCGCGCGCATATCCAAGGCCAGAGGTCTCGTAGGGCGTACAACCCTGGTTGAACGGGAATGGGCGTGTGTCTTTTGTGCAGAGCTGTTTGGTCGAACGGGTCCGTGTCGAATCCTCTTCATAGGTTTCGTACATGAGCCAGAAGCGGGATTTCTCGTTGAAGTCGCCTCCGATCGTGGCACGGAGGGCGCTCAGGTCGCGACCGTCGACGTCCTGTTTCGTCCCATCCGGCAGGATCGCATCAGAGAAACCGTCGCGCTTCAAGGTGAAACCAGCAAGGCGAATACCAAAATCACCACCAATTGGAATGTTCACGTAGCCGGTCAGTTTTTGCGAGTTGTACTCGCCATAGGAAGCTTGAAGGTTGGCCGAGAATTCATCGTAATTCGGCTTCGCGGTCACCGCGTTCAAAACGCCGCCTGTTGCGTTACGGCCGTACAGTGTGCCCTGCGGTCCTCGAAGAATCTCAACACGTTCGACGTCGAACAATTCCGTTTCGAGAATGTAGGAACCCGAGGATGGAACGCCGTTAATGTGTGTCCCGACCGCGTCATCAGAGGACGCGCCGACAGCTGCATTCACGATACCGCGAATGGAGATCGAGCCGGCCGAGAAGTTGCCTTGCGATGCTTGGAAGTTCGGGATGTTGAACTGAAGGTCAGAACCAGTGTTGATGTTCAGGCGCTCAAGGTTTTCCGGATCAAACGCCGAAACGGCGATTGGAACATCCTGGATACTTTCTGTCCGTTTCTGGGTCGTCACGGTAACGGTAGAAAGTGTTCTTGTGCTTTCGCCATCCTCCTGGGCGACGGCAACCGGTGCCAGCAGGCCCATGGCCAACACGGAAGCGCCAGCCAGCCAGACACATTTCGAGTCTCTGTATTTGGTCATCTAATTTTTCCTCCCCTCGGGCCGGCGGGATTGCTGGCTTCGAGCTGTTCTATGAGCCGTTTCTTTTTGAACGTGCTTCAGAATCCATCGAATGGCAGCCGGGAGGGAAAGTCAATATTTTCAGTTGGAAGGATTGGCCCGGTGGACCCTACGTCAAGGCAAAAAATGAGCGGTGTCCGGGGCCGGACACCGCTCTGTTTGCAAGATTGTGCCTAAAGAGACCTTAGAACCGTGTCCTCAAAGTCACACCGTAAGTCGCGGGATCCTGGATGAACACACCGCGCGCCGTTCCGCGGAGCGGCATGTTGAAGGTCACATTCTTCGTCTGCTCGTCGGTCACATTGTTCCCCCAGATCTCGAACGTCCAGCGGTCGTCCGCCGTGCTGATACCGGCACGAAGGTTCAACTTGCTGTTCGCGTCCTGGATATCGTCTGCGAGCCGGGCACCGGTATCGTCCACGGCCTGGGTCGATGTACGGCGTTCGGATTCGCTGCGAACCGTACCGGTCAGGAAGTAGGGCATGCCGTTGTCGAGCGCGCTCTCCCAGGTCAGGCCAATCAGACCGACCCATTCTGGTGCATTGGTCAGCTTGAATCCGCACAGGCGATTCACAGGGTTCGATGGATCGAACCCGCCCGGTGCGCAGTCATTTGGATAATACGCATCGGTGTAGGTCAGGGCACCATTGGCGCTGAGATTGTCCGTCAGCTGGGTTTGAACTTCAATTTCGACCCCTTTGCTGACGACCTTCGGCACGTTGAACGTCTGGAATTGGGTTCCGGTGAATTCGAGCACCTGGAAGTCTTCCATTTCCTGGTTGAACACAGCCAGGTCGAACCGGCCGCGGCCGTCATTGAACGTCCCTTTGAGGCCGACTTCGGTCGCATCGATCTTTTCAGAGTCGAAGCGTGGATCCGCTCCGCCGGTCGCCGCCGTCGGGTCGAGGTTGAAGCCGCCTGACTTGAAGCCGTGTGTGAAGCCTGCATAGAAGTTCAGGTTCTCGGTCAGCGAGCCGCCGAGTTTCACCGTGTATACCAGCTCCTCATCCTCAAACGTGTCGTTGAACGTCCGAGGCAGTGGCAGGAAGGCTGAGGCCGGAAGGTCGGCTTCGGTGGCGAACGGGAAGCAGGTCAGTGCCAGCGCCGTCGGGGCCAGGGGGGCCACATTGGCAGGGTAGGCATTGGCCACGATACCGTTCGCGATGTTTGCACAGGCCGGCGAGGAAGCCGACATCTGTTCAAACGACCCGTCTTTCGTTTCTTCCACATAGCGAAGGCCGACGGTCAGGTTCAACCGATCCGTCAGTTCAAGGACGTTATGAGTGAAGATGGAGAGAGACTCGCCTTGCTGGTTGAACTTGTTGTCCGCATAGCTGCCGGCAGGGTCGACACCGCCCAGCGCGGCCGGCACATTGCCGCCAAAGCCGACACTGACAGCCTGGGCGCCAAGCGCAGGCACGAGCAGGGCTGAAACATAACGGCCATAGTCGCCGCCAAGCGTCATGGTGGCCCGTTCTTCGATGTCTTCATCCGAATAGTAGGTGCCGAGCAGCCAGTCGAGCCGACCATTGAAGGCCTGGCCCTGCAGGCGCAGTTCATGAGTCGTCGTCTTGATGTCGTCGTAGGACGGCCGGACGCTCGGTGCCGCGAACGGCGCCGTGTTGTCGCCCACAGCATAGACGTCGAGGCTCACATACTCAGAGTGCTGAATGGATTCAGCGTGGAAGTCCCGGTAAGAGCCGATATAGACGAGATCAGCGAAGCCGAGGTTCCAGTCGAGCTGAGCAGAGATGCCTTCCTGCTGGAACGGGTTCTGGAATTGTTCGCCATTGGACGTCAGGCTGTCGAGGGCACGGGGGCCGAAAGCCGAAACACCGCCATTGGCAGGCAGGCCGACAGCCGCATAAATGCCGGCTTCTCCCAGCGGGTCAACGGTGACGATGGCGTCGCAGCACTGTTCATCCGCGTCGGAGTAATCCGCAATCACCCGGAGTTTTGCGTCCGGGGTGATTTGCCAGAGCGCTTGTCCGCGCACCATCCAGCGGTCACGCGTATGGCTTTCTGCACCGGTCGTGCTTTCGACCAGTCCGTCGCGTGTCCGGTAAGCCCCGGAGAGACGCACTGCGAACTTGTCTTCGACAATCGGCGCGCTGAAGCCGCCCTGCACATTCACCAGCCCGTAATTGCCGGCGGTGACGTTGGCAAAGCCGTCCTTTTCACGAAGGTTCGGCGCTTTGGTCGTGATGTTCAGTGCACCGGCAGACGTGTTGCGGCCAAACAGTGTGCCCTGCGGACCGCGCAGGACTTCGATCTGTTGCAGGTCTACAAGGTCACCCAGGGCCACGCCGGGGCGTGACAGGTAAACGCCGTCAAGGAAAACGCCGACCGCGCTTTCCAGGCCGATATTGTTACCGGTGGTGCCGACGCCCCGGATCCGCATGGATGTGCCCTGCGATTCCGTTTGCGTCGAGTTCATGTTGAAGCTGGCCGACAGGTTGTCGAGCGCACGAAGGTCGGCGACCCCCTGGCGTTCAATTTCTGTCGGGCTGATGGCGGTCACTGCCAGCGGCACGTCGAGAATGCTTTCCTCGCGGCGCGTCGCAGTCACTTTCACAACGCTGAGACGTTTGTCTGAGTCAGCGGCGGGTTCGGATGCGGCGGGAGGAGCAGCTTCAACGGTGGTGGCGGTGTTCTGTGCATCTGCTTCCTGTGCCATCGCCGGGGCCTGAATCAGGCTCAATACGGCGGCAGAGGCACCTGCCAGCAAGACGCACTTAGGTTGTCGGTTCAGTTTCAAGTCAAATTCCTCCCCTCGTCCAATGTTCGCGGACAAGATTATTGGTTGTTGGTTTTGGTTTATTTGCGTGCTCTTCTGGCAGGAACACTGCAAATACTACGAAAGGAGGGGCCGCCTCGTCTGTCAACGGGCTACCCTCGCGTAAACATCTGACTATTTTTGATTGCGTGGGTAAAACCACACAGTTTTCCCGGCTTGGCCGGATTTGCCCGGGCTGGTAGAGGCGCGCCATGACCTTGCAGACTTCACCTTCCGTCAACCGCGCGCTCGTCCTTTTTTCTGGCGGACAGGATTCCGCCACATGCCTGGCCTGGGCGCTTGACCGATTCGATGCGGTCGAGACGATCGGGTTCGACTATGGCCAGCGCCACGCCGTGGAACTTTCCTGCCGGGAGAAAGTCCGTATCGGCATGGCCAGCCTGAAAGAGTCCTGGGCGTCGCGTCTCGGCGATGATCACATGATCGACGCTACGGTTCTCAAGAGCCTTGGTGAAACGGCCATGACTCATGATGTGGCTATCGAGACGACCGATGCCGGTCTGCCGTCCACCTTTGTTCCCGGGCGCAACCTGCTGTTCCTGACGCTCGCCGGTGCACTGGGGGTCCGCCGCGGCGTTGGCGTGCTCGTCGGCGGTATGTGCGAGACGGATTATTCCGGCTATCCCGATTGCCGGAACGACACGATCCAGGCCCAGGCCGAAACGCTGCGCCTCGGTCTCGGCAAGCCGATGACGATCGAGACGCCCCTTATGTATATAGACAAGGCGGGCACTTGGGCGATGGCGCTGGAGCTGGGAGGGCAGGGACTGATCGACCTGATCGTGGAGGATACCCACACCTGTTATCTTGGCGATCGCACCCACCGGCATGATTGGGGATATGGCTGCGGCACCTGCCCGGCTTGCGAATTGCGCGCGGCCGGCTGGGACCGCTGGCAGGTGTCGCGATGACCTATTCGGTCAAGGAAGCCTTCTACACCCTGCAGGGGGAAGGCGCGCAGACCGGGCGCGCCGCCGTGTTCCTGCGGTTTGCCGGCTGCAATCTCTGGAACGGGCTCGAGCGCGACCGGGCGAGTGCGGTCTGCCAGTTCTGCGACACGGACTTTGTCGGCACCGACGGCGAAAACGGCGGCAAGTACAAAACCCCGGAAGAAGTCGCCGCGTTGGTCGCTTCGATCTGGAACGCCAATGCTGACACCGCCGGCCGGCCCTATGTCGTCTGCACGGGCGGAGAGCCGCTGTTGCAGCTGGATCCGCCACTGATCGGCGCGCTCCACGGTGAAGGCTTCGAGATCGCGGTGGAGACAAATGGCACGATCGCGGCGCCGGACGGGCTCGACTGGATCTGCGTCAGCCCCAAGGCGAATGCCGCGCTAGTCCTGAAAAAAGGCAATGAACTCAAGCTGGTCTACCCGCAGGATGAGGCCGAAGCGCAGCCTGAACGGTTCACGGAACTGGACTTTCAGCACTTTTTCCTGCAACCGAAGGACAATTCCGAGGCGGCCCGCAATGTGCAGGCTGCTGCTGCTTACTGTCTGAAGAATCCGCAATGGCGACTGAGCTTGCAAACACACAAACTGACCGGGCTGCCCTGAGCCCTGAGGGCCGCGTGTTCGAGATCACCAAGGCGGTGAATTTCGAGGCGGCGCACTTCATGGGCGGCAAGCCGGAAGGGCATCCTTACCGGAACATGCACGGCCATTCCTTCCGCCTGGAAGCGACAATTGCTGGCGTCGTGAAACCGGGGGAGCAATGGGTCGAGGATTTCGGCCATCTGACCGATTGCCTGAATGCGACAGCCGAAAAGCTGGATCACAGGCTGCTCAATGAAATCGACGGCCTTGATGTGCCGACGCTGGAGCGGATCTGCCTCTGGGTCGCCGAGGACCTGCGCGAGGCGCTGCCGGGGCTGAAGCGCGTCGCTCTGGCGCGCCCCAGCCTCAACGAGCGGTGTGAACTCGTCCTCTAGTGGTCGGGCTTTCGCCCGCTGGCTCTAATTGGCGAGTTCGCCGTCTTTCAGGTCTTCTGCGAAATTCCGGGCGAACCGGTTCGAAGCCCGATTGGCGTCGTACCAGGTGGTAATGCCGGTCATTCGCAGGTCATGCTCATACCAGGAATACTCATACTCCCCGGTTTTCTCGCCAGCGTCGTCATAGGCAACGGCGGAGAGTTTCATGCCGCCGAGGCTTTTTGACAGGCCATAGTCCAGGCCGGGCTGGTCGCCGAGCTGTTTGAACGTCGGCTTGGACGGTTTGGCATCGACGATGGTGACATCGATCCGGGCCGTATCCACGCCAGCCTTGTCGAGCTCGCGGGTCAGGTCATCCTTCACGTCCTTGATGAGGTAGTCACCTTCACGGGTGCCGTAATCATCCTGCAGCTTGGTCTGGAAATCGTCAGAGACGGTGACATTGATTTCCGCGGCCATGGCGGCGGGGGCAAGGAGAAGGGCGATAGCGGTGATGGGAACAAGTTTCATTTTCAGAACCTCCATTAAGGTCTCCGATCAACTTACCATCGCCCTGTCTGTTCCCGAAGTCACGCTGATGTGAAACAGGTTAAATCGTGTCCACGAAGACGATCTCGGCGTCTTCGATACTTTTCAGGCGGATCGTTTCGGCGCCGGTGATGGCGGCCCCGTCGCGGGCCTTCAGCACGTCACCGTTCAGGCTGACCGAGCCGGCCGCCAGCGCGAGATAGCCATGCCGGCCGGGCGCGACCTCATAGTCGAGCGTATCCCCGGCGCAGAGCGTGGCGCCCATCACCTTGGCGTCCTGCTTGATCGGCAGGGCGTCGCCTTCGCCTTCATTGGCGGCAAACACGGTCCACTTGCCCGAGCGACTGCCTTTCGGGAACTGGCGCGTGCCCCAGCCCGGCTGGCCGCCCTGTTCGCGCGGCAGGATCCAGATCTGGAACAGCTGGCAGGTTTCATCGTCGGCATTCCATTCCGAATGCTGCACGCCGGCCCCGGCGCTCATTACCTGCACGTCGCCGGCCTCGGTGCGGCCGGTATTGCCCATCGAGTCCTTGTGCGTGATCGCGCCCTTGCGGACATAGGTGATGATTTCCATGGACTGGTGCCCATGCGGCGGAAAGCCTGTGTGCGGCTGGATCGTGTCATCGTTCCACACGCGCAGGGCGCCTTCGCCCATGCGGTGCGGGTCGTGATAGCCGGAGAACGAAAAGTGGTAGTTCGCGTCGAGCCAGTCGTTCCGGAAACGGCCGAGACGGTCGAACGGGCGCAGGTCAATCATGGCGGGCTCCTTCAGGTGCCGTATTGCTTCGTGTTGCAGCGAATATGACGTGAAGCGCGCGGGGCTGTAGGGGAGGGCGGCAAACAAGACTTATGCCGCCCCGGAATAAGTCCCCGGTTTACGAGGGTTTTTTCGCCTGATCGTCGTCCTCGTCCGGCTCGGCGATGGCTTCCAGCTCTTCCATGCTCAGCTCGTCATACATCTTCTTGGCCTGGCCTTTCAGGTGCCATTTGGGGGCACGGCCCCGGCGCGCGGCGAGCGCAAGTCCGGCGGCCTGTTGTTCGGGGATCTGTTGTGCAGACATATCGGCCTCCTGTGTTGTGGTGGAATATTAACGCAGGAAGGGGCGCCCGTGTTCCATCCAGCACGCGCGGCCGGAAAGGCGGGTGCCATCCGGTGAAGTGAGTTTGTCCTGTGTGGCCCATCCTTCGATGCCCGGCGCTTGTGCTTGGGCCTTCTCGGGGAAATCGTCGTGCGATTTCTGATCCCTTGAAGCGCTCAGGATGAGTCCGGCAAGTGTTGCGCCTCAGAGAAATGCTCATGCTGAGCGAAGTCGAAGCATGATGGCGGCGCACACAGGCCCGGCTAAGGCGGACCACGCACGTGCAAAACCTGATCAGTCCGGACTATGTCATGATTATGGATGACCATACCGGACTTAGCCGGATCATGGCGGACTGGCATGAACGGCACGCGCAAAGGCGCGAGACCGGCGCCGCAGACAGCAGGCCGTTCCCAGCGCGGAATGCGCGGCGCTTCATATGTATAGAGATCATCGGGCGGCGGGGCATCGGCCACGAAGACCAGCCGGATATTGCCAAAGCAATCGACCGCCATCAGCGCCTCCCGCCCGGTGCGCGTATGCCAGCGGGCGACACGCACAAGGTTCCACACCAGCCACGGCCAGAAGAGCGGCCAGACATGGTTGAAGTAGCGTTGAAGGTCAGGATGCATGCCCGGAAGGATGGGACCGCGCGCTATCAGACGAATTGAGATCGTCCGCCCCGTGTCATCCCGGAGAGCCCGCAGGGCTTATCCGGGACCTTGTTCCTGTAATGCGCACGCCAGCAAGGAGGTCCCGGATATTTGCTTTGCAAATTCCGGGATGACACGCGGCGGGTGTGGGAGAGGGCCCAATCTCTCCTCACGCGTCATCCCCGATGGCGCAGCCGTCTCTGGGGATCCATCTCGGAACGCTTCAACAGAGTACGTCATGCGCGGCGATGCACGATGGCCCGTCACCGGACATGACGCACCCGGACACAGTGTATCTGCGCCTCGCAAGAGAGCTTTTGATTTCTATATTAAGCTTACCGGAACACGGTTTACTTCGATTGCAGGAACATCATGGCTCGAGCAAAAATTGAGGAATTTGCACAACAGCACCCGTGGTGTTGCTTTTGTGGAGGAGCGATCAGAACACAAACGCGAGACGAGGTCCCTCCAAGATCGATGTTCCTGAACAAGGAATGGCCTGAGGGATACCAGTTCCCAGCCTGTAAAAAATGCAATGAAGGATCACGGCTGGACGACCAGCTTTTGGCATTGTTTGCAAGAATGAGCTTCTTAGATAAGCACGCCGCGAGTGATAATATTGCCCCTTTTGCAGCAGGTGTAAGAAATAACTCCCCATCTGCATTTCCGGTAACTCCAGACAATTCCGACCTCCGCGAAATTTTCGGGGAGCATGAATCCAGACTGCCTAAGGGATTGCCTGAAGGCGCCGTAGAAATTGCTTTAGTGCCAGCCGATTCATTCCAAAGGTTGGACAGTGTATTTCAAAAATTGTTCTGTGCACTGTATTATAAGCACCTTGGGGAAATTATACCCAATCAGAGCAATCTGTTTCGCCTGGCTACAACCAATCAGATTTTATCAGACGATCGCCCTTATGACTGGATGGGACTGCCCGGCGCCACTGAATATCCGAATATTTTTAGAGGCAATCGCTCTCTGACGGATCAATTCGACTACCGTTGGGGGTTCGACCCTAAAGATGGGTTGTTCAAAGTGGTGTTCCAATTGCGATACAGCGTATTCGGAGTAATGGTTGGTCCCATACCCGACAGATATGTCTCGGAATTTGAAGCAGATGCTATTATTACCACCGGAAGAAGTGGGGATTAAACATCCACCTCCGCGTCCAGCGCATTCTCCTCGATGAACTCTCTGCGCGGTTCCACGACGTCGCCCATCAGTTTGGTGAACATGTCGTCGGCTTCTTCCATGTGGTCGACGCGGACTTGCAGCAGGGTGCGGGCGTTGGAGTCGAGCGTGGTTTCCCACAGCTGGTCGGCGTTCATTTCACCCAGACCCTTATAGCGCTGGACTTTCAGGCCCTTGCGGCCGCTGTCGAGCACAGCTTTCAGCAGGCTGCTTGGTCCGTGCACGGTCACTTCGCCACCCTTGTCCTGACGCAGGATGGCGGGCTGGTCGTACATTTCGGCGAGACCGGCCGCACGCTCGGCGAGGCGCTGGGCGTCCTGGCTGGCGATCAGGGCCGGGGGCAGGGCGATGGTCTCGTCCACGCTGCGCACCGTGCGCTGAAGGACAAGCGCGCCTTCGACGAAGCGGCCGGCCCATGTGTCTTCGCCTTCTTCGGCGAAGCGGTTCAGGCGTTCGGCGGTCTTGGCGGCTTCGTCTTCGCCCGCGCCAGCGGCAAGCGCCCCGGAAAGGGCCGCATGTTCGATCAGGTCGCCCGAGGCGCGCAGGGCGAGGCGGCGCAGGTTTGCCTGGAAGTTCGAGGCCTGGCGCACACGGTCGCGCAGGTCTTCCCCGGCAATCGTGGTGCCGTCAGCGAGGATCAGGGATTCCCCGTCGGTGCCTTCGCCGATGAGATAGGATTCCAGCTCCGCATCGTCCTTCACATAGCGTTCGGACCGGCCGCGCGTCACTTTGTAGAGCGGCGGCTGGGCGATGTAGAGATAGCCGCGTTCG
>TARA_R110002051_G_scaffold66515_9_pt1 | contig 15356 bp, 11 predicted proteins | sample TARA_R110002051 | Tara Oceans TARA_R110002051 (sample SAMEA4397023) | marine metagenome | biome: Polar Biome; feature: [MES] marine water layer (ENVO:01000295) within the mesopelagic zone...; material: water (ENVO:00002006), including particulate matter (ENVO:01000060) such as......
TTAAGAACGTGCATCTCTTAAAAGATGCGGGTGCAAATTTAATATATTTCTGTAAAAACCAAAGTAAAAATGTACAAAAGAATTAAAAAAATTAGGAGGTAGCCTTTTTGTCCTTGGTTAACAGCCTTTTAATCTCATTTAATTTCATCAAAGCTTCTACCGGAGTTAAGGTATCTATGTCTAAATGTGTAATTTCTTCCTTTATTTCTTCTAATAAGGGGTCATCTAAATTGAAAAAACTTAACTGCATTTCATCAGTTGTGCCTTTAAGCTGATTGCCAATTTCTTCACTCACATGTTTTTTCTCTAGCTTTTTTAATATTTTATTCGCTTTTAAAATTACTTGTTGAGGCATACCGGCCATTTTAGCTACATGTATGCCAAAACTATGTTCACTTCCTCCGGGTACTAATTTTCGTAGAAATAAAACAGTATCCTTTAGTTCTTTTATAGCAACATTAAAATTCTTAATACGATTAAATGTATTTGTCATTTCATTGAGCTCGTGGTAGTGTGTAGCAAACATCGTTTTTGCTCGTGCCGGGTGTTCATGTAAATACTCTGAAATTGCCCAAGCAATTGAAATACCATCATAAGTGCTTGTGCCGCGACCAATCTCATCTAATAATACCAAACTACGCTCAGATAGGTTGTTTAGAATAGAGGCAGTCTCGTTCATTTCAACCATAAAGGTGGATTCCCCCATAGATATATTATCGCTTGCGCCTACACGGGTAAATATTTTGTCAACAACGCCTATTTTAGCAGTTTCTGCTGGGACAAAACTTCCCATTTGGGCAAGTAATACTATTAATGCTGTTTGTCTTAATAAAGCCGACTTACCACTCATATTAGGACCAGTAATCATTATAAATTGTTGGTTGGATCTATCTAACTGTAGGTCGTTGGCTATATATTGTTCACCTAGTGGTAGCTGCTTTTCAATAACTGGGTGCCTGCCGTCTTTTATGTCTAAATCGGTACTATCGTTTAACTCTGGGCAGTTGTAGCTATTTTCTTTAGCTAATTGCGCAAACCCACAAAGGCAGTCTAGTTGGGCAATTAGAAAAGCATTGTTTTGTACTGGGGCAATATATTCTTGCATCCAAACTACCAACTGAGAAAAGAGTTGTTGTTCCAATGTTAAGATACGATCTTCAGCACCTAGTATTTTTGCTTCATATTCCTTTAGTTCTTCTGTAATATACCTTTCTGCATTAACTAATGTTTGTTTACGCGTCCAAGTGTCTGGTACCTTATCTTTATGAGTGTTTCTTACTTCTATATAATATCCAAAAACGTTATTTGAAGCTATTTTGAGTGAGGTAATACCTGTAGCGGCAGTCTCCCTTTCTAGCATGTTGTTTAAATAATTTTTGCCAGATGTTGCTAAACCTCTTAGTTCATCTAGTTCTTCAGAGAAACCCTTTGCAATTGTGCTGCCTTTTAAAATATTAACAGGTGCTTCTTCGCTAAGCATCTCTTTGATTTTTGCTCTTAGCAAATCACAGGATTGTATTTGGTCTCCTGTTAATGCTAAAGATTCATTTTTTGATGACGTGGCTAATTGTTTAATAGGTATTAATGCCTCCAAAGAATTTTTTAGTTGAACAACTTCTTTAGGATTAACCTTGCCTGTGGCAACTTTAGAAATTAAGCGTTCTAGATCGCCCATTTGTTTAATATGGTGTTGAAATTTTTCTAGAACAACTTCTTCGATATGTAAAAAAGAAACTATTTGTTGTCTTCTTTTAATTTTTTCTAAATTTTTAAGAGGTAATGCCAGCCATCTTTTTATCATTCGCCCACCCATTGGTGAAATGGTTTTGTCAATAACATCTAAAAGTGTTACTGCATTGACATTTGTTGAATGGTAAAGCTCTAAGTTTTTAATGGTGAACCTGTCCATCCATATATAATCGTCCTCGGCAATACGTTGCAGTTTTGAAATATGCTGCAACTGGCGATGTTGTGTTTCGCCTAAATAATGTAAAACTACGCCCGATGCTATAACGCCACAGGTTAAATGGTCAACACCAAAACCTTTTAGGGTATTAGTGTTAAAATGTGATGTAAGATTCTCTAGTGCATAATCTTCTTGAAACACCCAATCTTCTAAATAGAATAGATGGTGATTTTTACCGAAAACTTCAGTAAATTCTTTTTTGTGGGCTTTTGAAATTAGTATTTCGTTTGGAGAAAAATTTTGTAATAGTTTATCTATTTGCTCTTCGCTTCCTTCCGAGGTTAAAAATTCACCTGTGGAAATATCTACAAAAGCTATCCCTATTTTCTTTCTGCCAAAGTGAACGGCACAAAGAAAATTATTGGTTTTAGAGTTTAAGATATCGTCGTTCATGGCCACACCAGGGGTAACTAACTCTGTTACTCCTCTTTTAACAATAGTCTTTGTTTGTTTGGGATCCTCTAACTGATCACAAATAGCTACGCGCTGACCTGCTTTTACCAATTTTGGTAAATACGTGTTTAAAGAATGATGTGGAAACCCGGCTAGCTCAGTTCTCTCCCCACCATTATTTCTATTGGTTAGTATAATTCCTAAAATACGCGAAGCTTTTACTGCATCTTCACCAAAAGTCTCATAAAAATCACCTACTCGAAACAGCAATAACGCATCAGGATACTTGGTCTTGATGGAGTTATACTGCTTCATTAAAGGGGTTACCTTTTTTGTCTTGCTTTTATCCGCCACTTTATCTTTATCTCATTAATTTTGCACCTTCACGAAAGTATGGTTTAATCTCTGGAAATTTAATTATTGTTGATATTTCAGGATAAGTTTATATCATGCATAACTAATGAAATTGAAGGTTAAGTTATGAGAAAATTAAGAAATGAGGAGTTAGATAGGATTGATGTAGAAGGGTATAAACTGGCTGGAAAATCTCCAATAATTATTGTTCTTGATAATATTAGAAGTTTAAATAATATTGGATCTGTCTTTAGAACAGCTGATGCTTTTTTAATCGAAAAAATATACTTGTGCGGTATTACCGCTACACCTCCGCATAAAGACATTCATAAAACTGCTTTAGGAGCTACTGAAAGTGTTGATTGGGAGCATGTAGCAGATACTGTTGAGTTGGTTGCTAGGCTTCAACAAGATGGGTGTCATATCATTTCCGTTGAACAGGCTGAAAAGGCTACCCTATTAAATGACTTTGCACCGGCAAAGGATAAAAAGCAAGTACTCATTTTTGGAAATGAGGTTAAAGGCGTGGCACAAAGTGTGGTTTCTGCTAGTGATGAGGTGTTAGAAATTCCACAATTTGGAACTAAACACTCTTTAAATATATCAGTCAGTGTTGGTGTGGTAGTATGGGACTGTTGGAGTAAATTAAACACATAAAAAAACCTGGTCAGCGACCAGGTTTTTAGTATAGTTTGAGTTAGTTAGTTGCACTTATGCAGACGCAATAAAGTAAATCATTTTCATTTACACAAGAAAACTCACATTTTATTGCGTTAAAGTGATAATAATGCAAAATCTTCTATTTTGGTTAAAACAGTTTCGTAATCTTTTTCAAAACTGACAAAATCTAATTCGCTTACATTTATAATTAGTTGATTTTCTTTAGGATAAGTTTTTAAAAAATCAAAATAACCTCGGTTAATTCGTTCTAAATAAGAGAGCTCAATGTTCTGTTCATAAGCTCTTCCACGTTGTTTTATTTGTTGTAATAATCGTTCTGTAGTCTGGTACAGATAAACGTATATTCTTGGTTTTTTAACTTCTTTGTACATGAAATTAAAAACTTTCCGGTATAATTCAAACTCGTTTTGTTGCAAGGTTACTTTTGCGAAAATCAATGATTTGTAGATATCATAATCACTAACCATAAAACTTTTAAAAAGATCTAGTTGATTAGTGTCTTCAGTAAATTGTTGATATCGATCAGCTAAAAATGACATTTCTAAAGGAAAAGCATACCTAGCCTGGTCTTCATAAAAGTTTGGAAGAAACGGGTTTTCGGCAAACCGTTCTAAAATTAGTTTTGCATTAAAATCTTCTGATATTTTAGAGGCTAACGTAGTTTTGCCTGCCCCAATATTACCTTCAATTGCAACGTATTCAAAGCTTGCAAACAACATGTATCTGCTCTTGTAAAGTTTTTTTACTTGCTTGGTAATAGCACTTTTGTCTTTACATTCTTGTAATAAGTTTCTAGTATCTTTATTTAATATAGGATGGTAATACTGTGGGGATATATCTGCTAATGGTTTAAGAATAAATTTACGGTCTTGTAATTTTGGATGTGGAATAGTTAATGATTCTGTTTTTATAATATCGTTCTCATAATAGATAATATCTATATCAAGCGTTCTACTTTGGTAATTGCCACTTTCATTTCTTTCTCTACCAAACCTTTTTTCAATACTTAATAGTTTAGAAAGTAAATCTTCTGGAGAAAGAAGAGTTTGTATCTCTAAACAAGCATTTAAGAAATCTTCGCCCTTAAAACCCCAGGAAGGGGTTTCATAAATGCCAGAAACTTGTCTAACATCACCCGCGACATTACCAATTTCGAAAATTGCTTTTTGTAAAAGAATTTCTCTTTCGCCTAAATTACTACCAATAGATAAATATGCTGTTTTGTATACTCCCATAATATTAGAGCAAAATAAGTAAAACATATTCACATTAGTTATCTTTGTGGACTATTTAAAAGAAAGATTTGAATGAATTTTTTGAGAAATTTTTTAGCTTCTATTTTAGGTTCCTTATTTGCATTCGGAATCTTGTTTGTAATGTTTTTAATATTTATCACCCTTGTAAGTAGCGGGGAAGATACTGCTGTTGTTAAGGATAATTCAATTTTAGAACTGCAATTACAACGACAAATATCAGATTATACGGGTACAAATGAACTCGATCCATTTGCTGGTATTTTTGAGGAATCACAAGGGCTAGACGAAATTTTACATGCTATTGAGGTAGCAAAAAGTGATAATCGTATAAAAGGAATTAGCATTAATAATAATTTTATAATCGCTGGTTTAGCTCAAACTCAGGCTATTCGCCGGGCTTTAGAAGAATTTAAAAAAGAAGGTAAGTTTATTTATGCTTACGCTGATTTTTATATGCAGCGAGATTATTATTTGGCAAGTGTTGCAGATTCTGTATTTATTAATCCTGTAGGGGTGTTAGATTTCAAAGGATTATCTACTGAAGTTTTGTACTATAAGGAGCTTCAAGAGAAATCTGGAATTAAGATGGAAGTGATTAGACATGGAAAATACAAGAGCGCTGTTGAACCCTATTTGGAGAATAATATGAGTGAAGCCAATAGAAGCCAATTAACTTCTTTGCTTCAATCACTTTGGAATTCAATGATTGTTGATATTTCTAAAACACGTTCCATTTCTGAATCTGATCTAAATATCATAGCAGATACCTTAGGAGGTAGAACGCCAAGTTATGCTAAACTTTCTGGTTTAATTGATGATGTAATTTTTTACGATGAATATGAACGTAAATTGTCCAATGCCTTAAAAAATATAAAAACAGAAGACATCAATTATAGTACGTTAGATGACTATGTTAAGTATTCTAATAAAAAGATTATAAAGACTGGAGAGAGTAAAATTGCAGTGGTTTTTGCCCAAGGTGAAATATTTTACGGTGAAGGTGGTCCAAATATTATAGGACAAGGAATTATTAACGAAGCCCTGATAAAGGCCCGAGAAGATGATAATATAAAAGCAGTAGTGTTACGAGTAAATTCTCCTGGTGGTAGTGCATTAACTTCAGATATAATTTGGCGAGAAGTTGCACTTACCAAAAAAGTAAAACCTGTTATCGTTTCCATGGGTAACGTAGCAGCATCTGGCGGGTACTATATTGCTGCTGCTGCAGATAAAATTTATGCAGAACCAACCACAATTACAGGATCTATAGGTGTGTTTGGTACTGTTCCAAACATGACTGAATTGGCATCTAATGTTGGTATAAATGCAGAGCAAGTAGGTACAAATAAGAATGCTATTGAATATTCATTGTTTGAGCCTATGCAAGAGAGCTTTAAAAATCAAATTCAAGAAAGTATCGAAGAAACCTACCAAACATTTCTTCAACGAGTGTCTGAAGGGCGTAATATGACCATGGCCCAGGTAGATAGTGTTGCGCAAGGTAGAGTTTGGAGCGGTACTGAAGCCTTAGAAATAGGTTTGGTAGATGAGCTAGGTAATTTAAATGATGCTATCACTGAGGCAGCTAAAATGGCTTCTTTAGATTCGTACGGCGTAAAAAAGTTTCCTAAGTATAAAAGTGGTTTTGAACGTTTTATGGAGGACTTAGAAGGAGCAAGTATTCAATTCAAGGAGGGTTTATTAAAAGATGAAATAGGCGATGAGGCCTATAAAGTTCTTAAAGAACTACAATCTTTTAAAGAACAAGAAGGAATTCAAGCTAGAATGCCTTTTGAACTAGATATTAAATAGTTTATGACGCTAAAGGATAGAAATCTAGCACAACGTATCTATTTGTATTTGGGGGCATTATTTATCACCTCATTAGTGGTTTCTAACCTTATTTTTCAAAAATTTTTTTACTGGAATCCGTTTGGAGACTTTACTGTTTTTGGAGTTTCACTTTTTGAGGTGTCCGTTGGTATCTTGCCTTACCCTATTACTTTTTTAATTACCGACTTAATCTCTGAGATTTATGGTCGTAAAATGGCAAACCAGATAGTTACTGCTGGTATTTTTGCCTCATTCTTTTCTATGGGTATTATTTTACTGGCAGAAATAGCACCTGCTATACCTACTTCCCCAATTAATGATAAAACTTTTACCCAAGTATTTGCCTTGTCGCCAATAGCTGTTTTAGCATCAATGATTGCGTATTTATTGGCGCAGTATGTAGATGTGGCTATCTATCATTTTTGGAAAAAATTGACCAAAGGAAAATATTTATGGGTGCGTAATAATTTTTCCACATTTCTTTCGCAATTTTTGGACACGTTTACCGTTGTGGGGTTGTTATGTGTCTTTAAAATATTACCATGGGAACTATTCTTTGGTTTAGTAGTAAGCGGATTTATTTTTAAGATTTTTATAGCATTTTTGGACACCCCTTTTCTCTATTTCTTCGTATATATTATGAGAAAACGATTTAATCTAAAGCCAAATGAAGAATTGGACTTAGATAAACTAGCGTAAATTACCTCAAGGAAATCCCATGAGGTAGTTGTAAAAAGAGGTAGTTATAAAAAATAGGTAATGAAAATTAGAGGCAAACCTAGGTTCATTATCATTTTAATTATCGAATAAAACTGTAAATAAAGCATATTAAAAATATACTATGGTTAAGAAAATATTGAAAATTGTAGGAGTACTTTTGCTATTAATCATAGCAGTTGTTATTGCAGCACCTTTTTTCTTAGAAGCTAAAATTGGTGACATCATTAAAAATAATGTCAACAAAAATGTAAACGCTACATTAGATTTTTCTGATGCAAAATTGAGTTTAATAAGCAGCTTTCCTAATGCAGAAGTGAACTTTAAAGATGTTGTTTTAATAAATAAAGCACCTTTTGAAGGTGACACCTTGTTTAAAGCAACTTCTCTAGAATTAACAATGGGTATTATGCAACTTTTTAAAGGAGTAGAGGATGCAATAGCTATTAATAATATTAACTTAGATGGTGCACTTATAAACGTTGTGGTAGATAAGGAAGAGAATGCTAATTATGATATTGCCATAGCTTCTGAAACTACTACAGTTGAAGAGCCCAGTACTACAGACGGTTTTTCATTTGACCTACAATCTTACGAAATATCAAATTCAAGAATTTATTACACGGATAACGCTACAGGTATAACATTTAAACTAGATGACTTTCAGCATAAAGGTACAGGAGATTTATCTTTAGCCACATCTGAGTTAGATACGCATACCAATGCCTTAGTGTCTTTTGAAATGGATAGTGTCAATTATTTGAATAAAAATAAAGTGCAATTAGATGCTTTAATAGGAATTGATTTAAATAAGAATAAGTATTCATTTTTAAAGAATGAAGCATTAGTAAATCAATTGCCTTTGGTTTTTGATGGTTTTGTTATCCTTAACGATGATAACCAAGAGGTTGATCTAACCTTTAAAACACCCTCTTCAGATTTCAAGAACTTTTTAGGGGTAATTCCTGAAATTTATTCAAAGAATATTGAGAATGTAACTACTACAGGTGAGTTTATTGTAAATGGTAATTTTAATGGTATAGTTGATGATACGCATATCCCTAAATTTAATATCGAAATAAAATCAGATAATGCATCTTTTAAATATCCAGATTTGCCTAAAGCAGTGAGAAACGTCTTTTTTGATATTCAACTTAATAATAAAACAGGTATTACAGAAGATACCTATGTTGATATAAATAAGGCTTCATTTATGATAGATGAAGATAAGTTTAACCTAACTGCAAACATTACCGAGCTAATGGGAAATACAAAAGTTAAGGCCCATGTAGACGGTGCAATGAATTTAGCTAATATATCCAAGGCTTACCCTGTTCCATCAGGTTATGACTTAAAGGGGTTGTTAAATGCAGATATCACTACATCTTTTGATATGGCTTCAGTTGAAAAAAAACAATATGAGAATACAAATACAACGGGAAATCTTAGTGTAGCAAATTTTGAATATAATTCAGAAGAACTTGCAAATCCTGTAAAATTTAGTAAAGCTAGTTTAACCTTTAATCCTAAAACGGTAACATTAAACAGCTTAAACGGCACTACCGGCACTACTGATTTTGATGCTACGGGTACAATAAACAATCTATTAGGGTTTATGTTTAATGATGAAAAAGTTGAAGGTAATTTCAATCTTAAATCGAACACATTTGCATTAAACGATTTTATGGTAGCTGAAACGGTGGTTCCAGTAACTAATAATGAAGGTGAAGCTAAAAGTGGAGTAGGGGTTCAGGAGGAGAAAATTAAAATCCCTTCATTTTTAGATGCTACAATTAATGCAGACGCAAAAAAGGTGGTATACGATAATATTATTCTTAACGATGTAACTGGCTTGCTAAAAATAAAAGATGAAAAAGCTACGCTTAGCAATATGTCTGCTGGCATGTATGGTGGAAAAATTGGATTTAATGGCGAGGTGTCAACAAAAAATGAGACACCTACATTTGCTATGAAATTAGATTTGAATCAGTTAGGAATTCAAGAAACATTCCAATCTATAGAACTTTTTAAAGCTATTGCACCTATAGCACAAATGTTGAAAGGTAAACTTACTTCTGATATTTCCCTGTCTGGTAATTTAACAGATGATTTATTACCTAATTTATTGTCATTAAGTGGGGATTTATTTGCAGATATTACTACGGAGCAAGTTAATACAGAATCTGCGCCACTTTTAAGTGCTTTGGTAACAAAATTGAACTTTATAAATGTAAAGGAGCTAGATTTAAAAGATTTAAAAACAACATTATCTTTTAAGGACGGTGTAGTTGCCGTAAAGCCTTTTACCATTAATTATAAGGATATTGCAATTAATGTGGACGGTAGTCATTCATTCGATAAAAAAATGAACTACAAGGCTACGCTGCAAGTACCTGCAAAATATTTAGGATCAGAAATAACTAAGTTAATTGCTAAAATAGATGACTCATCTTTACAGAATTTAACGATACCTGTTGTGGCTAATATTGGCGGTTTATATAGTAGCCCACAAGTCTCTACAGATTTAACTTCAGGGGTTAAACAATTAACCACGAAATTAATAGAAATAGAGAAGCAAAAACTTATAGCTAAAGGTACCGATAAGGCTAAAGATTTAATAGGTGGATTAATTAGTGGAAGTACTACAACTAAAGATTCTACTAGTAAAGAAGCTACCACTAAAACAAATGCAAAGGATATTTTAGGGGGTATTTTAGCTACAAAAAAAGACACAACTTCTACCACTGTTAAGAAAGACACTACGCCTGTGAAAACAGACAAAGAAGTTGCAAAAGAAAAGGCAAAAGATATTTTAGGCGGATTTCTAGGAAAGAAAAAGAAAGACTCTACTAACTAACGGTGAGTCCTACATAATACCCTTCACTGCCACGAACATTGAATACGGTGTTGTCCTGGAAAATTAAGTACTGCCCCTTAATACCTTTTAATATACCTTCGAAAGTTGGTGTTTTGCTGAGGTTTAAGCTCTTTACTTTTGTTGGGTATTGTAGAACAGGAAACTCTAACGTTGTCTCAAGATTAGATTCTAAATAGTAGGGTAGGGCTTCTTGGGGAATATACTGTTTTAATTTGTTACGCCATTCTTGAAGATTTTCATCTACTACATTATTGGTCAACATTGTTCTCCAATTGGTTTTGTCGCCAACATGTTCTTTTAAGGCAACTTCTGTTATGCCTGCTAAGTATCTATTTGGTACTTCTACAATTTCAATAGCTTCGTGCGCTCCTTGGTCGATCCATCTTGTAGGTATTTGACCTTTTCTGGTAACGCCAACTTTTACATTACTGGAATTTGCTAAATACACAATATGTGGTTGTAACTGTACTTTTTTCTCATACGCTAAATCTCTATCTTCTTGGTCTAAATGAGCTTTGCTTAACTCAGGGCGCATAATCCAATCTCCGGCAGATGGTATTTCAAAAAAGCATGTTCTACAATAACCTTGTCTGTAAATAGGTCTGTCATTTCCGCAATTTAGACATTGATGTTTAATGAATTCTATCTTTAAGGTCTTGTCAAGAATTTGATTTAGATTTAAAAAATCAGATTCAAACAACATATAATATTGAATAGGACTTCCTATTTCTGTTTGCATTTTTCTAAGTACTCCCTTGTATTGCATGTAAATTTGGCTTATTGAATTATCAATTTGAAAATGATAGTTAGATGCGCTATTTTTAACAACACAAAGATACCTATAAATGCCAATTACCTTATTTAATTCAATTGCGTCGTGGTTACTAAAAAAACGTTATCATCAGATAGAGCTTTTTTTAAAATACCCAGAAGAGGTTCAAGAAGAAGTGTTGTTACAACTCTTAGAGTTTGCAGAAGATACTGAAATTGGAAGATTATATGAATTTGATACCATTGAAACGTATAGGGAGTTTAAAGAAAGGGTGCCTATTGTATCCTATGAAGAAATAGAGCCAATTATAGAACGGACAAGAAAAGGTGAGCAGAATCTTTTTTGGCCTACCAAAGTGAAGCTTTTTGCAAAAAGCAGTGGTACCACAAATGCAAAAAGCAAATTTATACCAGTTAGTGGAGAGGCTTTAGAGGATTGCCACTATAAATCAAGTAAAGACTTGTTGTGTCTTTATTTAAATAATAATGAAAACTCACAATTGTTTACAGGTAAGAGCCTGCGATTAGGAGGTAGCAAAGAGTTATATGAAGATAATGGTTCTTTATTTGGAGATTTATCTGCCATTCTTATAGATAATATGCCTTTGTGGGCTGAATACAGTAGTACGCCTAGTAATAAGGTGTCGTTAATGAGTGAGTGGGAAACTAAATTAATGGCAATTATTCACGAAAGCGTTCAAGAAAATGTAACCAGTCTTGCAGGGGTGCCATCTTGGATGTTGGTTTTAATGAATAAGGTGCTAGAAGAGACAGGTAAAGAAAACCTTTTTCAAGTATGGCAAAACTTAGAAGTCTATTTTCATGGAGGCGTAAATTTTAGCCCTTATAAAGAACAGTATAAAAAAATACTGCCTCAAGAAAACTTTAGATATTATGAAATATATAACGCTTCTGAAGGTTTCTTTGCAATACAAGATAGAAATGGGGCCGACGATTTATTGTTGATGTTAGATTACGGGATTTTCTATGAATTTATTTCTATGGATTTGTATGGTACTTTAGAGCAAGAGGCAATACCGTTATGGGAAATAGAGATTGGTAAAAACTACGCAATTATTATTACAACCAATTCTGGGTTGTGGCGTTACAAAATTGGAGATACGGTGCGCTTTACTTCTAAAAATCCGTACCGAATAAAGGTTACTGGCCGTACAAAACATCATATAAATGTTTTTGGCGAAGAATTAATTATTGAAAATGCAGAGGAAGCTTTAAAAATAGCTTGTGCTAAAACTGGATCAGAAATTATGGACTATACGGCGGGGCCCATTTTTATGATTGACAATAAAAAAGGCGCTCATGAATGGGTAATGGAATTTAGAACCTTGCCTCAAGATTTTACTTCCTTTGTAGAAATTTTTGATAATACTTTAAAATCGCTTAATTCTGATTATGAGGCCAAAAGACATAATAATATTACACTTAACTTGCCTATAGTGCATGTAGCCCGAAAAAATTTATTCTATGATTGGTTAAAGGCAAATGACAAGCTAGGTGGTCAACATAAAATTCCTCGTCTTTCTAATAAACGTGATTATTTGGAGGAACTTTTGCTAATGAACTAGTAAAATCTTCTATATACATCATTTTTTAGCCCAATCACAACATTTTTTTATTTTGGCGCAATTCTTGACATAACTTAGCTATGGTATGAGAAGTTTTCTCGTTTCAGGTTTTTGTTCTAAAAAAAAGACTTGGTCAGGGTGTTTACATCGATAATTTTAGCGAGTAAACAATTAAATGTTGATATGTGCAGTTAAAAATCCAACTTGCTGTAAGAAAACTTAACCTAAACTATAAAAGACTATTATTATGGCAAAGAAATTAGTGATTGTTTCAGATATGTGGGGAGCAAAAAAGGGATTGTGGATAACTTCCTATTTGGGGTATCTACAGCAATATTTCGATATAACCTTTTATGATAGCCAATTTTTGGCCAATCTGGATATTTTAATACAGTCAGAGGAAAATGTACATAATGCTTTTGTAAATGGTGGTATAGATACTGCTGCAGCTCATTTATTGAAAAAAGAAACTGAACCTTGTTATTATCTTGCATTTAGTACTGGTGCTACCATAGTATGGGAAGCAGCTAAAAAAGGTTTACCTGTAAAGTCGTTCTACGGAGTTTCGCCTACAAGAATTCGTTTAAAAAATGAAAGACCTAATATTCCTTATCAATTGGTATATGGTGAAAATGATTTGTTTAAACCAAGTAATGAATGGGCCAATAAATTAGGAGTTGATATGGAAATAGTACCTAATTATGGACACACATTATACACAGATGAGAAGATAATACAAAAAGTGTGCTTAGAATTATTACAAGAAGTAACGCAAATTGAACCACAGATTAAGAAAGTGGTTTAAGCATAATAAAAAGTTTAAGACATAAAAAAAGCGTGGATTTTAATCCACGCTTTTTTGTATTTAGTTATTTCTTTTAAGAAACGGCCTTTAGCTTTTTAATAGTATCATACGATAACATTTCTTCTGCGTACGGTTTTGTGACCTTAAAAGTTTTTTCTCCCGAACTAGGCATTTCAAACATAGCATCAGTAAAAATAGCTTCACATAATGATCTTAAACCTCTTGCTCCAAGCTTATATTCAATAGCCTTATCTACAATATAATCTAATGCTTGCTCAGTGATGGTAAATGTAATATCATCCATAGCAAACAATTTTTCATATTGTTTTATTATCGCATTTTTTGGCTCTGTTAAAATAGCCCTTAGTGTTTTCTTGTCTAAAGGATTCATATGCGTAAGAACCGGAAGTCTACCAATAATTTCTGGGATGAGACCAAAATCTTTTAAATCCTTAGGAATAATATATTGTAATAAGTTACTTTCGTCTAAAAAATTATCGGACTTTGATGCGCTATAACCAACAGCTTGCATATTCAACCTTTTTGTAATTGCACGCTCAATACCATCAAAAGCTCCACCGGCAATAAATAAAATATTCTCAGTATTTACTTCAATAAACTTTTGGTCTGGGTGTTTTCTTCCTCCTTTTGGTGGAACATTTACAACAGTTCCTTCTAGTAATTTTAGAAGTCCTTGCTGCACACCTTCTCCAGATACATCTCTTGTTATAGAAGGGTTGTCACTCTTACGGGCAATTTTATCGATTTCATCAATGAATACAATACCTCTTTCAGCTTTCTCAAGATTGTAATCTGCGGCTTGTAAAAGGCGAGTTAAAATACTTTCAACATCTTCACCAACGTAACCAGCTTCTGTTAATACCGTAGCATCAACAATGGCTAGTGGTACATTTAGTAATTTTGCAATGGTCTTTGCCATTAAAGTTTTACCTGTGCCCGTTTGGCCTACCATTATAATATTACTCTTTTGGATTTCTACATCATCTTCTTTAGAGGTAGGTTGTAATAATCTTTTATAATGGTTGTAAACAGCAACAGACATCACCTTTTTAGTGCGGTCTTGACCAATAATAAAAGAGTCCAAAAACTCCTTAATATCTTGGGGTTTTTTTAAAACTAATTCTGAAGAAAGATCATTTGTTTTTGTTTGTTTTGATTCTTCAGCTACGATACCGTGCGCCTGCTCTATACAGCGATCACATATGTGCGCGTCTAGACCAGCAATTAATAAATTGGTTTCTGGCTTTTTTCTACCACAGAATGAACACTCTAAATTTTCCTTTGCCATTATCTTACTTCTCTATTCTATTCCTTAACGATTTAAAATCATTTTTGGTTTAAAAATCTTAGTTTATTTAATTCTAATAGTCGAATTTATTCTTTATCCCTTACTAAAATTTCATCAATCATACCGTATTTTAGTGCTTCATCAGCTTTCATCCAATAGTCACGGTCACTGTCGTCACGTACTTTTTCTATATCGCTGCCAGAGTGTTTTGCAATAATTTCATATAACTCGTCTTTTAGTTTAAGTATCTCTCTTGCAGTAATTTCTATGTCACTTGCCTGTCCTTGTGCACCACCCATTGGTTGGTGGATCATTACACGAGAGTGTTGTAGTCCACTTCGTTTTCCTTTTTCACCAGCACATAATAATACTGCGCCCATAGAAGCTGCCATACCAGTGCAAATAGTTGCTACGTCTGGGGTAATAAATTGCATTGTGTCATATATTCCAAGTCCTGCGTAAACACTACCTCCTGGAGAATTAATGTAAATTTGAATATCTTTCTTAGCATCTACACTTGCTAAAAATAATAATTGTGCTTGTATTATGTTTGCTACTTGGTCATTGATGCCTGTACCCATAAATATGATACGATCCATCATTAAACGTGAATAAACGTCCATGGCCACAATGTTCATAGATCTTTCTTCAATAATATTGGGAGTCATGTTCGTTGGGTACATGCTACTCATTATTGAATCGTAATATGTGCTACTGATGCCTTGATCCTTTATAGCAAAATTCTTGAATTCTTTTCCGTAATCCATAAATTGTATGTCTATTTTTTAGAGTAAAAAAAGGTGCCGA
>TARA_R110002051_G_scaffold36658_8_pt1 | contig 15340 bp, 16 predicted proteins | sample TARA_R110002051 | Tara Oceans TARA_R110002051 (sample SAMEA4397023) | marine metagenome | biome: Polar Biome; feature: [MES] marine water layer (ENVO:01000295) within the mesopelagic zone...; material: water (ENVO:00002006), including particulate matter (ENVO:01000060) such as......
ATATCCCGGCGGCAACCGTCTCGGGCTGGGTCATCCAGGTTGGCGTATCGCCGAACCAGGCACTGGCAAGCGAACTCCTGCAGAAGGCGCAGGACAAGGGCGGAAAGGTACTGCGTACCGCCAAGCCTTTCACGGTCGCAGTCAACGCCAATGGCGAGCAGCTCTACCGCGCCCGGTTCGGTGGCTTCGAAAGCCAAAAGACGGCGGTCAACACCTGCAACGCTCTCAAGAAGCAGGGCGTCAACTGCTGGGCGTCCCAGCAGTAGGAATTCAGCCAGGCCGTATGCCTGGACAGCAAATGGTGTGGCGTCCTCGTAGGGCGCCGCATCGGGGGACGAGTAAGGTCCCATATCACCTCGATTGTACTGCGTTTACGAGGCCAGAAATGACTGTTTATGAAAACATCGCGAACACGCCGTTCGCGTCCGGTGTCAGACGTCCAGCAAGAGGCGTTGCGCTGCATCCCATCCACGAAGCTGCCATGCGGCTGGCCGGAGCCGGGATCTCCAAGTCCCGCGGACGCACCCGCGACCTGGTGGCGCTGTTGCTCAGCCACGGTGCCCGCGCCTGGCGGCAGTCGCAGCCCAGCGCCCAGATCCACATTCATGTCAGATCCCAGGCAGGCCATCTGCCAGTGCGGCTGAAGATCAGTTGAGAACAGCAATGTCTGGGGCGCCTATAGCAGCCCCAGGTCCGCGAGCTCTCGGCGCAAATCCTCGGGCATCGCGGCGACACTTTCGCCCATGCCGATGAGGTCGCGAGGCACTTCTTCCGCCTTGTAGTACCGCCACCCCTGGAAGGGCCGCTTCGGTTGCGGAGCGGTCTCGATGATTTCAGGCCCGAGCACGAGCTCGCACCGGGAAATACCGTCGCCCCCCGTCACCGAACGGACGTCGAGCAGCATCTGCCGGGCAAGCACCTGCCCCTTGATCACCCAATAGAGCGATCCGCCGTCGAGAAGCTCCTCGATCCGCTTCGGCATCATCCGGGTCGTATGCACCGAGTGTGGCTCCAGGCCGGCGGCAATCGCCATCATCGCGCGCTCGCCGACCCAGTCCCGGAGATCCTCCAGCGAGTCCGCGCCGACGCAGAGTTTGATCATGTGAAGAGCCATGCCGCGTTTGAGCGCTAACCGCCATTCAGGTCAAGAGGTCTGATGCCGCACCGGTCCCGTGGAGCTCAGCATTCCACCACATTCACCGCAAGACCGCCGGTTGAGGTCTCCTTGTACTTCTCGCTCATGTCGTTGCCGGTCTGGCGCATGGTCTCGATGCAGGCGTCGAGCGGCACGAAATGCGTTCCGTCGCCCTTCAAGGCGAGAGAGGCTGCGGTAACGGCCTTCACGGCCCCCAGTGCGTTCCGTTCGATGCAAGGCACCTGGACGAGCCCGCCCACGGGGTCGCAGGTCATGCCGAGATGGTGCTCGAGCGCGATCTCGGCGGCATTCTCGATCTGTTCGGGGGAGCCGCCCATGACGGCCGCAAGCCCGGCGGCGGCCATCGCTGCGGCAGACCCCACCTCCCCCTGACAGCCGACCTCCGCCCCGGAGATCGAGGCATTGTGCTTGATGATGCCGCCGACGGCGGCCGCGGTCAGCAGGAAGGTGCGCACATCTTCGGGCGTCGCATCCTCGTGAAAATGCAGAAAGTAGCGTACGGTCGCCGGAATGACGCCGGCCGCGCCATTGGTCGGCGCTGTCACCACCCGTCCGCCGGCAGCGTTCTCCTCGTTGACGGCCATGGCGTAGACGCTCAGCCAGTCATTGGCGAGCAGCGGATTGAGACGGTTGCTCCGCCATTCCTCGTTCAGCTTCTCGTGGATCGCCTTCGCCCGTCGGCGCACATTGAGGCCGCCCGGCATGATCCCGTCGACGCGCAGGCCGCGCTCGATGCAGCCGTTCATCGCGTCCCAGATGCCGTCGAGTGCGGCATCCAAATCCGCGGGCGAAATTTGCGTCTCTTCGTTTGCACGCTTCATCTGTGCGATTGTCAGGCCGGAACTGTGCGCCATGTCGAGCATCTGACGTGCCGTTGCGAACGGATAGGGGATGCGTGGTCCGCCCGCTTTATTCGCCGACGTGCGCATCTCCGCAAGCTCGGTATCGGTGACGACAAAGCCGCCACCGATCGAATAGAAGATCCGCTTGAGAAGCAGCCGCCCATTTGCGTCAAAGGCGGAGAACATCATGCCGTTGGCATGCCCGGGCAGCGGCTGGCGCTTGTCGTAGACAAGATCATCCTTCGGCTGAAACAGATAGGGCGGGTGTCCGGCAGCGGCGACCTGCCCGCTCCTTTCCACCTCGGCGATGATGGCCTCCATCCGGTCGGGATCGGTGGTGTGCGGCTCCTCGCCCGTCAGGCCCAGGATCACCGCCCTGCCGGTACCGTGACCGATGCCGGTATAGGCCAGCGATCCGTGCAGGCTCACCTTCAGGGCTGCAACGCGTGCGCCTGCCGGCCTCGGCCACTCGTCGGACAGGATCAGGTCCAGGAAGCGCTTCGCCGCCGACATGGGTCCCATGGTATGGGAACTCGAGGGGCCGACGCCGATCTTGAACACGTCGAGGACGGAAAGAAACATGGAGCGAGCCTCCTGGAAGCGACCGTTCGAGGCTATGCCGGAGCCTCGCGCCGGCATGGCGGCAGTCCGACATCGAGTGTGGTCGGGGCGACATCGGGGTCTTCAAACAGAAACAGCGCGGTTCAATTCCGCGCTGTTTCTCAAAATCGATCTAGTTGCGTGAAAGAATCAGATGGTGCCGAAGAGATAGGCCAGTGCCAAAATCCCGGCAAATCCTGCAAGCGCCTTGAAGGTCACAGCCCAGCAGGACTTCTGAATGGTTTCTTCCATGATGACTCCGAATGAATTGGATCGTGCGGTCCCATTAAAGGCGACCATGGTGAATGATATATTAAATTCGGTTGGATCTCGCAATTGCAAAACGTGGCCGAAGCAAGGCGATACCACAGGACAGCCATTCACTCCGTGCATGGCATCCCTAGGAGGCGGTGCGTATAGGCCTATTCCTTCCGGAGGACCAGCCCCCATTCCGCCATAGCTGTTAATTTCCGCCCCTCTTGCTGCTTCACGGGTTGAGGCGCATATCCCTAATCCCAAACGAACACCGGGGAATCGAATGACGGCAGCGGACTACATTGCTCTTGGTCTCTTTGTCCTCCTCTGGGCGGGCTACTCCTGGATCTCTGCCGGGGGCGGAGCCCGGTTCTTCCCGCGCGCCAGCCTCAACAGGTCCATGGCCGAGCGGCGGAAGCAGTGGATCTACAACTCGCTCGAACGCGACCTGAAGATGATCGACACGCAGATCATGGCCGGGCTGCAGAACGGCACCGCCTTCTTCGCCTCGACCTCCATTTTCGCGATCGGCGGCTGTTTCGCCCTTTTGGGTGCGACGGATCAGGTGGACGCGATGTTTCGGGACCTGCCCTTCGTCGCCTACGGCGGCCGCACCGTCTTCGAGCTGAAGGTCATGGGCCTGACGATGCTGTTCGGCTATTCCTTCTTCAAGTTCGGCTGGTCCTACCGGCTTTTCAACTACTGCACGATTCTGTTCGGCGGCTTGCCGATGGTAGATCGCGCTCAGTCGGACATGGTTGCTGCACGCCGGTCGGCCGATCAGGTGGTGAAGATGAACACGATCGCCGCCAAACACTTCAACGACGGCCTGCGGACGATTTTTTTGTCGATCGGCTATCTCGGTTGGTTTGTCGGGCCCTATATGTTCATGCTGGCGACGGTGGTCGTGATCTTTGTCCTGACGCGGCGTCAGTTCTTTTCCGAAGCCCGCAAGGCAATCATGGACACCGGCGCGCCCTGACTGCCGTAGCACCATGCCGACACCGCATTTGAAAGGTCTCTCTTGACCCTCGCCGAAAGCCAGAAGCCCTCGCCTGCCGTCCCGCGCATCCTGATGATCGACACCCTGCGCGGTGTGGCGCTGCTGGCGATGGCGTCCTACCACTTCACCTGGGATCTCGAATTCTTCGGCTACCTCGATCCGGGGACGGCCACGCAGGGCCTGTGGAAGGCCTATGCGCGATTGATCGCCAGTTCCTTCCTCTTCCTGGCCGGCATCAGTCTCGTGCTGGCGCATTACCCGAACATCCGCTGGCGCTCGTTCTGGAAGCGGTTTGCCATCGTTGCCGGGGCCGCGGCGGCAATCAGCATCGCGACGCTGATCGCGCTGCCCAACGAATGGATCTTCTTCGGCATCCTGCACGGAATTGCCGTCGCAAGCCTCGTCGGCCTCGCCTTCGTGCGCCTTCCACCGCTCGTCTCCGGCGGCGCTGCGGCATTGATCGTCGCTCTGATGGTGATCGATGGGTATGTCGCGCCCGGAAGCCTGCGCTCGGCAGTCTTCGATCCGAAATATCTGGCATGGCTCGGGTTTGCCCAGACGCCACCGCGGTCCAACGACTTCGTGCCGCTCTTTCCTTGGCTGGCCGCCCTCCTGGCCGGCGTCTTCGTCGCCCGCCTTGCGATCCGGCGCCAGTGGCTGGCGGCCCTAAGCCGGGTCCAGGCACGGCCAAACCTGCTGACGCGCGCCGGACGGCACAGCCTGTTGATCTATCTCCTCCACCAGCCGGCGCTGATCGCGATCGTCTACCTCCTGTCGATCACGGTCCCGCCGCCACAGGCAGACCCGCGCGAGAGCTACATGCGCGCCTGCGAGAGCGGCTGCGTCGGGAGCGGCAACGGTGAGGCGCTCTGCCGGAGCTTCTGCAGCTGCACCGCAGACGGGCTCCAGGCACAGTCGCTGATCACGCCGATGCAGGAGGGGAGCATCAATCCGCAAACGGATGAAAGGGTTATAGCCCTGGCGCAGGAATGCTCGATGCTGAACCAGTAGCGACGGCGGTCAGGTGCTGACGCCGATCTCCGCCAGCCGCGTCAGGCAGGCCTCTTCGGCATTGTCGAGTTCCTCGAGGGTCTCTTCAATGTCCTTGCGCTTCTGGCGCAGCTCGTTGCGCTTCTCGTCGATGCGGTTCATCATCAGCTTCAGCTGCCCGAGTTCACCCGGGGGTTCCTTGTAAACCTTGATGATTTCGCGAATTTCGGCGATCGTGAAGCCGATGCGCCGGCCACGCAGGATCTCCTGCAGGAGACGGCGGTCGGCAGAGCGGAACAGTCGGGTGCGACCGCGTCGCTCGGGCTGGATAAGGCCCTCGTCCTCATAGAAACGCAGCGTGCGGGTCGAGACACCGAATTCCCGCGTCAGCTCCGTTATCGTATAATATTTGTTCACGGCCATTCCCTGTACTGGCCGGCCAGAATAATTGACTTTTACGTAACAGTCAATTTTGACGCACCCTCACCTCAGGAGCCACCAGGTCGCCAGCCCCAGGAAGCTGAAGAAACCCGCGATATCGGTGATGGCGGTGACGAAGACCGCGGAAGACACGGCCGGGTCCGCACCCGTCCGGTCCAGCACCATGGGAATGGCAATCCCTGCCACGGCGGCGGCAAACATGTTGATGATCATGGCGGCGGAGATGACGAAGCCGAGATTTGCGTCCTCGAACCAGAAGCCGGAAACCACGCCCACCACGATGCCGAAGAACAAACCGTTGATCAGGCCGACGCCCGCCTCGCGCCGGATAACGCGCCAGGCGTTGTGGATATCGAGATTGCGGGTGGCAAGCGCGCGCACCGTCACCGTCATCGTCTGGGATCCGGCATTGCCGCCCATGCCGGCGACGATCGGCATCAGCACGGCAAGCGCCACGATCTCCTGGATGGTTCCTTCGAAGAGGCCGATCACCGAGGCGGCCATGAAGGCGGTGACGAGGTTCACCATCAGCCAGGGCACGCGCGAACGAGAGGTGTCTATGAGCGAATCGGACAGTTCCTCGTCACCGACGCCGCCAAGGCGCATGAAATCCTCTTCCGCCTCTTCCTGGATCACGTCGACCACGTCGTCGATCGTCAGCACGCCGACGAGGCGGCCGTTGTCGTCGACCACGGCGGCAGACAGAAGGTCGTACTGCTCGAAGATCTGCGCGGCGTCTTCCTGGTCCATTTCGGCTGGGATCGGATAGTTCGTCTCGCGCATGATGCTCTCGATCCGGACCAGGCGCTTGGTGCGCAGGATACGGTCCAGATCGACGATGCCGAGCAGCTTGAAGGTGGGATCGATGACGAAGATCTGGGTGAAGCTCTCGGGAAGCTCCTCCTCCTCGCGCATGTAGTCGATCGTCTGCCCGATCGTCCAGAACGGCGGCACCGCGACAAACTCCGTCTGCATGCGCCGACCGGCCGACTGCTCCGGGTAGTCGAGCGCCCGACGAAGCCGCACCCGCTCCGTGAAGGGCAGCTGCGCCAGGATTTCCTCCTGGTCCTCCTTGTTGAGGTCCTCGAGGATGTAGACCGCATCGTCGGAATCAAGCTCGCCGATCGCCGCCGCGATCTGCGCATTCGGCATCTGCTCGACGATCTCGAGGCGGATCGCCTCGTCGACCTCGGTGAGCGCCGTCAGGTCGAAGTCGGCGCCAAGCAGCCTGATCAGCGCCATGCGCTGGTCGGGCTGGATGGCTTCCAGAAGATGGCCGAGCTCCGATTCGTGCAGGCGCACGACATGCTGGCGCAGGAAAAGCACGTCCCGGTCGGCGATCGCCGCGCCGACCAAGGCCAGGAAATCGGCCCGCACCGATCCGTTTTCGGCATAGATATCGTGGGTGGCGTCGTCGTTGCGGTTGCGAGCGCGGTCTTCGTTGTCGATGTCACTCATCTGCCGCCCCCGCCTGATCCGCACAGGCCTGAGAATGGCCGCCGGAACCGTAATGTCAACAACCGGATAGAGGTGCGCCAGCTGCCCGCACCGGCTCCTGCTAGACGAAATGCCGGTGCCGGTCCAGCACCTGTGCCGCAGATGGTTGAGGGCCGAGCGATGCCGGCGTATGAAACCCGCAAAGTGCAGCAGAGGCAGCCATGGCCATACGTCTCATCCTCCGATATCCCGATGCTCGCCTGTCTCAGCCGGCAGAGCCGGTGACCTCCTTCGACCCCGCCCTCCGGCAACTCGCCGACGACCTGCTGCAGGCGATGCGGGCCGCGCCGGGCGTCGGCATCACCGCCCCGCATATCGGCGTGCCGCAAAGGCTCGTGGTGCTGGAGCTGCCGGACGAAAAGCCGCGGACCTATGTGAACCCGCAGATCCTGTCCGCGTCGCAGCAGACCGCCCGCCACACGGAAGGGAGCGTCTCTATGCCGGGGGCAACGGAAGAGGTGGAGCGACCCGCAACCATCCGCCTCCGCTACCAGGATCTCGACGGCGCCGTCCACGAAGAGGATGCAGACGGCTTCCATGCCGTCTGCATGCAGCACGAGATCGACCAGCTGGACGGCATCTTCTGGCTGAAGCGCCTGTCGCGGCTGAAACGAGAGAGGCTGATCCGCCGCTGGCAGAAGCAGTCGGCCGGCTGATCGTCTCGAACCATTCCTCCCGCCGGACGTTAGGAAACCGAAACGTCCGAAAGGAGACCGTGATGACGACCAAGAAAATCCCCGGCGACACGACCCGCGAGGAAGACTACCGCGACTACGACACCCGCAACATCGATGACGGCTGGCCTTACGCCGACGCGGCCGGCGCCGCCGCCAAGCCCGTGGGCAATGCCGCCTATGGCGATCCGAACGCCAATTTCGACCGCGAGCGCAACCGCGGCTATCACGTTGACAATGTCGACAAGGAAGGCTTCGAGGAGCGCACGCCCGACAGCGTCCTGCCCGGAACGGACGGATTTGTCGCATCGGACGACATCGAGGAACGCGTGACGGAAGCGCTGGACAATCTGGGCGACGTGCCGATGGACAGCATCGACGTCCATGTGCAGGACGGAACGGTGACGATCGAGGGCATCGTCGACGACGCCGACCTTTCGCACCGCATCACCGCAACCGCCCGCCAGACCAAGGGCGTCCGCCAGGTGATCAACAACCTCCGGCTCGCTGGTGTCGATACCCATATTCCGACGGACGATTGAGGCAGTCTTCAGCGTCGCGCAAGGGCCTGCCGCGGCGCTGAAGAACTTAGTTGGTGTCGTTCCGAAGGACGTGACGTTCGTCCGTCATGTCGCAGCCTAAAGAAACGGATTTCCATTAGGCCAATAGGCGATAAAGCTGAACCGCTCCTTGCCGTAGGGGAACGCAGACCTCCGGACCGTCATCGTCCTGCTCCCCGATTTATCCGTGATCAGTATTCTTGCAGTGCTCCCAAGGGCTTCTATGGAGACGGCCTTCGTGAGACCAAGCTCAAGCTCTCTTACTGCTTCAGGGCATTTACCTACCGCGTAGGTGAATGCCCATTTTTGTGCAGGTCGCTGAACGATTTCGTCGCCGAAGAAGAGAACTCGGCATCCCGGCACAATCTCCGCCACGCGGAAGGGACCTTCTCCATTTCTATCTGGAGACACGCATCCACTAAGGGATGATACGACCAACAGTAAAGCGAGCAATCTAATCATCTAAAACTCCTAAATCCGACATTCCGCGATAACAAAACAGAGAAGACGCAGATAAGTCAACGCAACTCTCTCGACACTCGAACCTGCAAAACATAGGATGAGGCTCCTGTTTGGCAGAAGAGGTATGATATGAGGATCTCTGCAGCATTACTTGCATCCACGCTCCTATTGAGCACCTCGTCGTTGCATGCGCAACCCATCAGCACCCCCTCGACTGAACCTGCGCAGGCGGCAGATCTAGCTCCTTTGATGCCTCTCGAGGAAGTTCGTTCCATCGTGTACGGTGAAGATCAAAGCCGCTCAGAAGAAGCCTTAGAGGCTTTGGAAGCCTATGCAGAACGGGGTGACGCAGCTGCTATGCAGATCCTGGGCGACGTCTATGCTCTGGGAAAGTTTGCGGATCAGGATAAAGATCGTGCGGTCGAATACTACGAGCGCAGTATCGAAGCAGGCGGGGCGTTTGCGGCCTATCGGCTCGCGGAAGCATACAGAAGCGGCAGTCTCGTAGATCAGGATCAGACGAAAGCGGTTGAACTTTATCGATCCGCTGCGGAAAAAGGCGTCGAAGATGCCAAGGTAAAACTCGCTGAAGCGATGCTTTTCGGCGATGGTATTGAGCAGGACGCCGATCAGGGGCTCGCAGCACTCAATGAGTTGGCCGTTGCCGGCAACCAAACCGCACTCAATACACTTGGCAACGTCTATTCGATGCCATCCGGCCCTGTTGATCAGGATGGCGAGAAAGCGGTTTCGTTTTTCGATCAGGCCGCGAAAGCTGGAAACCTCTTTGCAAAGGTCAGACTTGCGGAGCTTTATGCAGACGGCGAAATTGTACCAGAGGATAATAATGCTGCCTTGCAAAATTTGCAGGAAGCTGTCGATGGTGGGCTTGAATACGCAAGACTGGTCTTGGCCACCGGGCACTTGAGCGGTCGCTTCGGCGATGAATCTGATCCGAGCCGAGGGCTCTCGCTGCTGACCGAACTTGCTGAGGGTGGCAACTCCCAGGCCGTAGTCACACTCGCAAATGCATTTTACTGGGGTAGCGGAGCGCCCGAGGACCCGAACCGCGCTGTTTCCATGCTGCGAACAGCCGCAGAGAACGGCAACGTCGCTGCGACACAGCGACTTGCAATGTTGCTTCGCGATGCTCCGGGCGAACGGATTGACGAAAATCTGGCTGAGGCTCGTACGTTGATTAGCAGCACATCCGAAAATCTCCCTCCAGCCGTAAGAACAAGAGAATATGCTCTGCTGGCTGCCGCCGATGCACGCAAGTCAGGTGAATTCGCGCAGGTGACTCAGTTTCTGACAGAAGCACCTGCGCCCGCTCGCCCGGAGATCCTGAGGGCTATGTTCCAGACGAATCCGAATGCTTTTGTCTACGTGGCGCAGACGAAACTCCGGGATCGCGGTGTTTACAACGGCCCGCTCAATGGCCTGCTAACGGGCAGCACGATCAGAGCCATCAACACTATATGCGACGATGTTTGCCGTCGTGGCCCTATGAGACAAGAAGCGGTTCAGCATCTGTCTGATCGTCTGGCTGAGTAAGCAGCCTGTGTCTCGCTTGTAGTGGTGATGCCAGTTGCAGAAGCATGACAAGCGAGAACGGCGCGCCCAGATTGATGTAGATCGGTTCCAGCGCCCAGATGAACAGTGCTGCCACCAGAAAACTGAACGCAATCTGGTTGCGCCATCTTTCGTTACCCTCACCGTGCCATATCTCACGCAAGCGCCTGACCATATTCACGATGATTAGCCCGAGCAAAATGCAGCTCCCAACCAGTCCGATGTCCAGGATCATGTTCAAGTAGCCGCTGTGCGCGTTGAAGTCGGGAGACGAGATCGGGTCGATCGTAAACGGTCCTCGCGTCCGCAGACCGTGACCGAACAGCAGGTTGTCGGAAATGATCTGGCTGGCAACAATCCAGTGATCAAGGCGCCCGGTCAGACCTGAGCCAAGCCCTCGTTCGGCGTCATCCAGGAGAAAGATCGAATCGAGCAGGCCGCCAAAAAACCTGCCGTCACTTAGAATTTGGTCGGATATCAGCACCATACAAGCAACGCCGGTCCCGCCCAACAAAACGGTGAGCTTCATCACGCCGAAGCGTCCGGTGAACCACAAGAGCCCCCAGAAAATCCCGAATGCAATAAGCGTCCCTCGAGACTGCGTTACGAGGATAAATGCAAGACCGATGAGCATACCGACAAGCCGTGTTCGCTTGTGTCCAAATGCACAAAATACGGACCCCACCATGGCAAGCTTCGCAATATCATTGGGGGGCATGAAACCGAAGGTTCGCTGGCGAAAGCCAAGGTGGATACCCAGCATTACGAGGGCCGCGAAAACTGCAAAGCCGAGGAGCGGTAAGAACCGCTCTACCGCCTCAGGCCGCTGCCACATCACGACGAAGCACCCAAATACCCCAAGGTGGAGAATTGTGAACAGCATTGATGTGACGGGACTTATTGACCAAAATGCCAGAATGCCCGTGTAGATGCAAAACACGACAAAAAGGGAGCGCGTTGTTCCCAGTTTGTCGAGCGAGATCGCGTTGAAGAAATCCCGCGAACTGAAAAGCAGAACCGTCCCGCAAAACAAGCTCACGCCAAGCGCCTGGTAGATCACAGGAGGACCGGCTGCTAGCATGGTCGAGTACTGTTGAAAGGAACGCATCGACAGATACGGCACCAGCATAAGCAGCAACCATCCGAGCAGCGACAATAACATCACGAATGAAATGTTGATGCGGATCATCCTAGCCCCTCGCCTGTCGATTCAGATCATCGACAGAACTGTTGAGTTTGCGCAAGAGTTTAGTAAGCTAAGTGGACAATCGATAACGGAATTTGCTCTACGGCTGCTAAATTACGCATCGCGTGCAAGCCGCCGGTGACAGCAGTTCCAGGCAACAAAAAAAACCCGCCGAAGCGGGTTTCTTTGGTGCGGTCGAGAAGACTCGAACTTCCACGGGTTGCCCCACAGCGACCTCAACGCTGCGCGTCTACCAATTCCGCCACGACCGCATCGTGGTAGAGCCGGACGGGTCCGGCGGGGCAGCATTTAGCAAAAGGAATTGACCGGCACAAGAGCGCCGTGACAGATTTTTGAAGGATAACAATCCGCTCGCGGACCTCCCATATGAAAGCCTTGTTCCGGCTGCCATCCCGCCCAGAGGATCGCTTCCTGTATTGCCCGCAACCGGGGGATTTGCCAAAAGGCCGGAGAAGGAGTTTTCCATGCTGGCGCGCACCGATCTCGACCATCTCATGCACCCCCTGCCCGGCTCGCCGCCGGTACGCTGGAGAATCACCGAAGGTCTCGTGCCCTACGAGGCGGCGGTCGCGGCCATGGAGGCAGAGGTGGCGGCCATCGCCGATGGTCGCGCCGACGAACTCGTGTGGTTGCTGGAGCACCCGCCACTCTATACCGCCGGCACCAGCGCCGATGCCGGCGACCTGATCGAGCCGGATCGCTTTCCCGTCTTTGCGACCGGCCGCGGCGGCGAATACACCTATCACGGCCCCGGCCAGCGGGTTGCCTATGTGATGCTCGACCTGAAGCGCCGCCGCCAGGACGTACGCGCCTATGTCGCCGCGCTCGAGGAACTCATCATCCAGACACTCGCCTCCATGAATGTCCGCGGCGAACGTCGGGAGGACCGCGTCGGCGTCTGGGTCCGCCGTCCGGACAAGCCGGCCCTTCCGGACGGATCGCCTGCGGAGGACAAGATCGCGGCCCTCGGCATCCGCCTGCGCCGCTGGGTGAGCTTCCATGGCCTGTCGCTGAACGTCGATCCGGACCTCTCCCACTTCTCCGGCATCGTTCCGTGCGGAATCAGTGCCTACGGCGTCACGAGCCTCGTCGATCTCGGCCTGCCGGTGATGATGTCGGATGTCGACATGCGCCTGCGCGATGCCTTCGAAGCGGTTTTCGGACCGACCGTGGCAGACGCGCACTGAAGCTCCCAGCTTTCCTCCCGCAGCGATACGGTCGCGCTGATTGATCGCATTTGGTCAGCACCCGCTGTCGCCTTCAGACCTTATCAACAAGTCAAAAGCCGCGCAGCCTGATCGCCACGCTGCAACCGATCGTGATCCCCGACGCCAACATGGCAGCGCTTGTCGCTTGAGCCTTGTTTGCCGGCGTGCGAAGGTCGCGCGGATTCGCATTGAGGAGAGATATCATGGATGTCCGCGCCGCCGTTGCCGTTCAGGCTGGCAAGCCGCTTGAAGTTATGACCGTGCAGCTGGAAGGGCCCCGCGCAGGTGAAGTTCTGATCGAAGTCAAGGCGACAGGTATCTGTCATACCGACGATTTCACCCTGTCAGGCGCCGACCCGGAAGGCCTGTTCCCCGCCATTCTCGGCCATGAGGGCGCAGGCATCGTGGTCGATGTCGGCCCGGGCGTGACCTCGGTGAAGAAGGGCGATCACGTGATCCCGCTCTACACGCCGGAATGCCGCGAATGCTATTCATGCCTCAGCCGCAAGACCAATCTCTGCACCGCGATCCGCTCGACCCAGGGTCAGGGCCTGATGCCGGACGGCACCTCGCGCTTCTCCATCGGCAAGGACAAGATCCACCACTACATGGGTTGCTCGACCTTCGCCAACTTCACGGTCCTGCCGGAGATCGCCGTCGCCAAGGTCAACCCAGACGCGCCCTTCGACAAGATCTGCTACATCGGTTGCGGCGTGACCACCGGCATCGGCGCGGTGATCAACACGGCCAAGGTTGAAATCGGCTCGACCGCGATCGTCTTCGGCCTCGGCGGCATCGGGTTGAACGTGCTGCAGGGCCTGCGCCTTGCCGGCGCCGACATGATCATCGGCGTCGACATCAACAACGACCGCAAGGAGTGGGGCGAGAAGTTCGGCATGACGCATTTCGTCAATCCGAAGGAGGTCGGCGACGACATCGTGTCCTATCTCGTCAACATGACGAAGCGCAACGGCGATCTGATCGGCGGTGCCGACTACACCTTCGACTGCACCGGCAACACCAAGGTGATGCGCCAGGCGCTCGAAGCCTCCCATCGGGGCTGGGGCAAGTCGGTCATCATCGGGGTGGCGGGTGCCGGCCAGGAGATCTCCACGCGTCCCTTCCAGCTGGTGACCGGCCGCAACTGGATGGGCACCGCCTTCGGCGGCGCGCGCGGCCGCACCGATGTGCCGAAGATCGTCGACTGGTACATGGAGGGCAAGATCCAGATCGATCCGATGATCACCCACACCATGCCGCTTGAGGACATCAACAAGGGCTTCGACCTGATGCACAAGGGGGAAAGCATCCGCGGCGTCGTGGTCTACTGATGCTTGCCCGCCCCTACGAGGTCGATCTGCGGAGGATGGAGGCATTCTCCGCAGTCGATCTCTACGCGATGCTGAAACTGCGCGTCGACGTCTTCGTGGTGGAGCAGGAATGCCCTTATCCGGAGCTCGACGGCAATGACGCCGACTGCCTGCATCTGCGGCTGATCGCGGATGGCGAACTGATTGCCTGCGCCCGCCTCTGGCGGCCGACGCCGGAGCACCATCCGCGCATCGGTCGCGTGGCGGTATCGCCCGGCCACCGCGGCAAGCGGCTGGGTGAGGCCCTGATGCGCGAGGCGATCGAGGCATGTGAGAAGCTTTATCCGGGCGAACCGATCGCGATTTCGGCGCAGAGCCATCTGCAGGCATTCTACGGCACGCTCGGCTTTGCCGCGACTTCCGCCGAATACGTCGAAGACGGCATCCCGCATGTGGACATGGAGAGACCAGCCTCGTGATCTATGTCGATGCAGACGCCTGCCCGGTCAAGCCGGAGGTCCTGAAGGTCGCGGAGCGACATGGGGTGGAGGTGACGCTGGTCGCCAATTCCGGCCTGCGCCCCTCGCGCGATCCGATGGTCCATAACGTGATCGTGTCGGGCGCCTTCGACGCCGCCGACGACTGGATCGCCGAGCGCGCCGGCCCCGGTGACATCGTCATCACCGCGGACGTGCCGCTGGCCGGCCGCTGCGTCCGCGCAGGCGCCCTCGTCACCGGCCCGACCGGCCGCGTCTTCGACGAAGCCAACATCGGCATGGCGACCGCCATGCGCGATCTCGGCCAGCACCTGCGTGAAACCGGCGAAAGCAAGGGTTATAACGCTGCATTCAGCCCGCGCGACCGATCCAAATTTCTCGAGGTGCTCGATCGGCTCTGCCGTCGCGCCAAAAGCATGACACCACCCGGAGACACGCCATGAAAGTCCTTTCCCAGAACACCGCCTTCGGCGGCATGCAGGGGGTCTTCTCCCACGACTCCGATGCCTGCCAGGGCGAGATGACCTTTGCGGTCTATGTGCCGCCGAAGGCGACGCAGGAGCCCTGCCCGGTCCTCTGGTATCTCTCGGGCCTCACCTGCACCCATGCCAACGTCATGGAGAAGGGCGAGTACCGGCGCATGGCCGCCGAACTCGGGCTGATCATCGTCTGCCCGGACACAAGCCCGCGCGGCAACGACGTTCCCGATGAGCTCACCAACTGGAAGATGGGCAAGGGCGCCAGCTTCTACCTTGATGCGACGGAAAAGCCCTGGGCCGAGCACTACCAGATGTACACCTACATCACCGAGGAGCTGCCGAATTTCATCGCCCAGCATTTCCGCGTCAACATGGATCGCCAAGGCATCTTCGGCCACTCCATGGGCGGCCATGGCGCCATGACCATCGCGCTGAAGAACCCGGAGCGATTCCGGAGCTGCTCGGCCTTTGCCCCGATCGTGCAGCCGTCGACGGCCGACTGGTCGGCTCCGGCGCTGGAGAAATATCTCGGCGCAGATCGTTCTTCCTGGCGCCCCTACGATGCCTGCGCCCTCGTGGAAGACGGT
>TARA_R110002051_G_scaffold57285_3_pt1 | contig 15330 bp, 14 predicted proteins | sample TARA_R110002051 | Tara Oceans TARA_R110002051 (sample SAMEA4397023) | marine metagenome | biome: Polar Biome; feature: [MES] marine water layer (ENVO:01000295) within the mesopelagic zone...; material: water (ENVO:00002006), including particulate matter (ENVO:01000060) such as......
GCGTGGTTATTCACCTTTAGTATTAGATACAGATGGTGTTAACTTTTCATCACCCGAAGATGGGGAAGAAAGAATTTATGTAGGTAAAGGAAATAATGAACTAGTAGAAGTAGGAAAAGAATATAGGGGAGCAGAGGCAGATGTAGCAGAATATAATGATTTATATATGATAGATGAAATGGGTTTAGATACTGATGGGACTTGGCCTTCTTGTATAAATGTTGCTAGAAAAAATTACGCTTTATTAACCGATAAAGGTAAAGTTAAATTAACAGGTAATTCTATTAAATCAAAAACATTACAAGGTTTTCTAGTTAAATTTATAGACAGTGGATTAGAAATGTTATTAAAAGGAGATGGTAAATCCTTTATTGAACACTATTATTCGTACGTAGAAAAAATATATAAAAGGGAAATTCCACTATCTCAGATAGCTAATAAATCTAGAGTTAAATTAACTGTTGCAGAATACAAAGAAAGAGCTAAGAAAGTGACTAAAGCTGGCAATCCGATGTCTAAAATGGCACATATGGAATTAGTTATTAGAGAAAATTTAAGAGTTAACTTAGGTGACACTATATACTATATTAATAATGGAACAGCAATGTCCCATGGGGATGTTCAGAGTAAAAAACTTAAAGATGGTACTAAAGAAACTATTCTAAGGTGTTATAGAATTAGTGAGAAAGATATAGAAGAAAATCCAGATATGTGTGGAGAATATAATATTGCAAGATATATGAATACCTTCAATAAAAGAGTAGAACCGTTATTGGTAGTTTTTAAAGAAGAGGTTAGAGATAGTTTAATTGTGGGTAACCCTGAAGATAGACAATTCTTTACTAATAAACAATGTGAATTAATAAATGGACTTGCTAGAAAAGAAGGGGACCAAGATATGTTAGAAGATGTTCTTTCTATTTCTGCAGAGGAAGAAGTATTTTGGGATAAAATTGGTGAGAACCCACACAAATTTTTAGAACCTTTAGGAATTTTTTAAACCATCAGAAGATAACACATACCACTCAGTTCCTTCACACAGTAGCTCTACACTACTTTGTGGCCCCATATTAATTTCTTCCCATTCCTCATCAATTTTGCCAGTTTTAGGTTTAATAATAACATTAGCCATAGATTTAATATAAAATCTTTTTAAATTGGTACCGTCTAACGTTATAGTTAAATCATTTTTAGCTATAATATATCTGGTTTGGGATGTGGTATAGTCTTGGGACACTACTACAGGTAAATTTTCAGTTGTTTCTTGTGTGTTGGATAATTTAAGTTGGGTGTTAGGGTCATTTTGCATTACAGAGAGTAAAGCTACTGTTAATAATTTATAACTTACACCATCAGGTTCCCCTTTAATATTGTAGGTAACAAAATCGGTCAATCCCACATCATGCACTTGTTCTGCGATTAACCCTACCGACTTTTTATTGTTAGATTTCCATTTGAAACTAACTGGAGTTAGTCTTAATACCGCACTAAGTTGTTGGGGTGATAAAGGTTTTATGTCTTTTTTATATCGTAGAGAGGAAGCCGCTCTATATATTTCTCCAGTAGTGGTGTCTATTTCTAAATCATTATAAGCACCCACCGGTATAAGGCTCGGTAATACTTGAATTGCGGATTTACCTATAGATAAGTCCGCGGTTTGCCCGATAGCAAACACCGCGGTAGATGCGGACGTGGAAGTAAGGGTGAAATTATAGGTAGGTGTATCTGCTGATAGATTAACATATAAACATTGGTCCATTTTTGTACATCCCGAAAAATGAGCGATTGTATCACAATTTTGGTAAATTTGTCTAGACAAATCTGCTTTTGTTCTTAGACCGTATCCTGGATAGTTGTACCCCATATTAAATTACATTATAAGGGTCCTGAAATGGTCGATACCCTAAAGCTTTATTAAGATTTTCAGCTACTAGAGCTTTTCTTTCCATTAATTTATCTTCTCTGAGTCTTTCTAGTCTAGCCGTTAATTCATCAGTTAATTTAGTTTTTTCATCTTGTGATTCACTAAAAAGAGAAGAGTAATCCATAGTTAATTCACTATCTGGTACTTTTAAAGCACCACTAAATTTACCCCTTACCCTTCCTAACGTTTCTTTAGCTAGAGCGGTAAAATATCTCCTAACCCACGATTTAGATGGAGAATTTAAGTCTATCCACGTTATATCGTTGATTGGGGCATCAGAAGGGACACGAATAATGTCTTTATTTTCTGCTAAACAATCATTTACATTATCTGGGTTAACATCATAATACCAATACCACACTCTACCTCCTCTTATTTCAGAATTACCGAAATCAAAATTACCACCAGGAACATTGTAAAGGTGTAAATATCTAGTACCCTCTGGTCCTGCAGTAACCCTATAGGTTAAATCAGAACCCATTAATCTATTTTTTATGTTTCGGTCTTGCATTCTAAGTAGAATGTCATAAGCAGGCATCATATAGAAAGAACCAACAACACCCATTTGAGCCATCCCAGCTCCACCCATACCACCACCACCGAAACCTCCAAAACCACCCAGAAAAGGGTCGACTAACATCTCATTTAATTCTGCCCTATTATACCACATTATTTCATTAATTTCTCTTCCAGCGGGGATTTGGTATATTTGTTGATTTGGAAGTAGTGTTACGTAATCTTTTTTAAGAATCCATGGGCCCATAGTTTGTAATCCTACAATTTTAGAATAAGCATAAGTAAATGAACTCTCCCAGTCTAGACTTCTAGTAGTGTAGGCTCTCGCTAAATCCGCTTCGTCCACATTAATACCATCTAAGGAAGCCCACTGATTTTCTATTAACCAGTCATTAACGTACATTGCATAGTCTTGGATAGCTATATCCAGGAGTGAATCTAACATATCATCCTCCAATTCTACACCAACTATCGGTGCACCTAACTGGTGTCTGAGTTGTGTGTAAAGTCTCTGTTTGTCTAAAATACTAACGTTACTTGGCATAATCTTTTATCTATAAATATTACTAATTATGATTGTTTCAAATATTATGTAACTCATTAAATAATTCTTCCATAATATCTGTGTTAGGGTCTATAGTGATATCTCCCATTACAGTATCTATCACGTTTTTCTTTTTTTGGAGCATGTTATAAATTATTCTTTCCAAAGTATTATCAAATAAGGGGTAAAAACAAGATACGTTTTTCTTTTGCCCGATACGAAACGCTCTATCTTCTGCTTGTGAGTGGTCGGAGGGAACAAAACTTAAATCATTCATTATTACTGCTTCTGCTGATGTTAGTGTTATACCGACGCCCCCCGCTTTTAGGTTAGCTATAAATATTTTTACTTGTTCATCATTTTGGAATGAGTCTACAGATTTTTGACGTTCTTCTTTAGACATTTGACCATATAGTATGACGGAATTAGTGGGGTAATTATTATGTAATTCCATAAGTGGTGCGGTAAAATTGGTGAACACAATTACTTTTTTATCTTGTTCTAATATATCATTTATTAGTTCTTTAGTGTATTTAATTTTTTCATTAGCTATAATCTGCCTTACTTTGGTTAATTTAGCTAAATGAATAGTAATACTTTCGTTTCGATTATCATCGGACCAAGAAAGGTATTCTCCCATTTCTTTCTTGTATTCATGTGAATCTAATTCTAAATAAACTGGTGTAATGATTTTATCTGGTAAATTTAAAACTTCTTCTTTAAGTCTTCTTATTATTTTATCTTGGGTTCTGTCTCTAAGTTCTTCTAAATTAGATGCTCCACTTACATTCCATATTTTTCTCCCATTAGGTCCTCTAAATTGTCTTCCTTCACAATACCTACTTACATAACTTACCCAGTTAGAAGCTACTCGACTATTAACTAATTTTAATAAATTATAATAGTTGATAGGCCTAGATGTCATTGGTGTCACAGTTAATAACCATACTTTACCTAACTTATGGGATATTTCATTAATTATTTTTGTTCTTTGTGCTTTGGGGTTAGAAATATAATGAGCTTCATCTATTATAACTCTTTCTATACCACAATTTAATAACGTCCTTACCGTATTGTTTTTTAGTGAATGAAAGTTTTTTAAAATATCATAATTGACAATAATAAATTTTCCTTCTTCCCAGTTTTTTCCTTCTATAATAACCACCTTTTCATCCGTATAATTCTCAATCTCCCTTTTCCAATTAATTTTTAGTGAAGCTGGACAAATCACCAATATTTTTTTACTACCTTCCACTAAACTTGCTATTACAGCGGAAGTGGTTTTACCTAATCCCATATCGTCTGCTAATATGTACATCTCATTATTTAATAAGTGTTCTATAGCTGGTTTTTGGTGGTCCATTGGTGGTCGGTGTGAAAATGGTGTATAGTCTACTATAAGTTCCTTTTTTTGTTTGGGGGCTATTTGGGATTTAGGTACCCAAAACTCATGTAGTTTGTCCGACTTTATTATTTTTCCCCATATGTGGTAAGCTTTATGAGTATTCACTAATATTTTTTCTACCCATATGTTTTGTGGTGCAACGGGTAACAATCTCTTTTCCTGTAATTGTTCCGAAAGGTAGGGGTCAATATCTACTAGTTTACGTGCTATTTTGGGTACCGTATCTTTATGTGAAATGACATAATCTACTTGGGCACGACTCAGTTTATAATACTTACTTTTTATCTTTTCTTTTAATTCTAGGATATAGTTATTTGCTCCCTCATAAGTAGAGAGAATATCTATCGCTTCTTTTTCGGGTATTCTTATTTCCAAAATATCATAATTATGATAACTAAATATAAGGTAAAACTAGATATTTATAAATAACAAACCTTAACTATGGCTAAAAAAAGAATACCAATAACGAGAGTAAATAAGTTCTTTGCAGACGAAGATTTTCGTTTACAGGAGTCTCTGGGTATGGAATATCTTAACGGTAATTTGAATTTTACATTAGTACTTTATAGTGTAGATAGAAGTAAGTCTAAGGTAGATAATGTATATGCGGAAGCCGCTGAAGAAGAAATTAGATTTTTTCCACCAGTAGAATTTAAAGCTTTAGTTAATATAAGTGGACCAGCAAATGAGAGTTATGCTAATGGTTTAATGAGATATCTAGAAAGTGGTAATTTAACTATAAGTGTATATAAAAAAGAATTAGAACAACTGGGTATAGATATAAAGTATGGTGACTATATAGGGTATCCTGAAACAGAAGACTTTACCAGATATTTTACTGTAGCTAATGATGGTAGAGTGGCGGGGGATAATCTACATACCATACTGGGGTATAAATCATTTTATCGTACCATTATCTGTGTACCTACAAGTGAAAATGAATTTAATGGAATTTAATGATGGGTAAAATAAATAAAAAAATAAAGAAAACATTAAACATGTATCCAGTAGTGAAGAACCAACCTCACTACCCTTCTGGTTATGACGGTGTTTCTGTCCCTAAACGTAGAAAACAGTTAGCTGAATTTATAAGTGAAGATGGTACTTTTCTACCTAAAAGTGTTTTGCATGCAGATTTAGATTTAGGTCTTCTTGAATTTGTTAAAGATAGGTTAGTTTTTCCGATAGACGGTAAGGCAATTTCTTTTGTGGACCAAATTTTAACTATACAGAGATGGGGAGAGTTTACAGAGACTTGGTCTTTTAACGATAAGGACTTAAATCCAGAAATCCCTTTTTTGGTTGCGGTTAGAGACCCCGCAGTACAATACGGCACTAATCCAGCTTTAACTTATACAATTCCAGATAGAAGGACTTTCCATTACGCTAAAGTTCCAACATGGGATGGGCAAAGAAAAGGCATGGACATATATAAAATACCACAACCCGTACCTGTAGATATTATTTACGATTTAAAAATAGTTTGTAATAGAATGAGGGAATTAAATCGATTTAATAAAATTATGATGCAAACTTTTACTTCAAGACAAGCATACACTTTTGTTAAAGGACATTATATTCCTATTATTTTAAATTCATTAAGTGATGAAAGTCAAATTAGTGATGATGAAAAAAGAAAATTTTACACCCAAAACTATCAGTTACAACTACAAGGTTTTTTGATAGATGAAGAAGAGTTTGAAGTAACACCAGCGGTTACCCGTAAACTACTAATGTTTGAGGTTGACACTAAAACACGTAAAAGGCCTATGTCTCCCACAAAAGATAATCCAGAAAGTGTTTTCACTAAAACCTTTACTGTACTCCCCACGATTACGGAATTAGAGGTTCCTTTTGAATATGATGCGAATGTGCAAATAATGGAAACTACAAATGTGGATACTTACCAAGTGTTTATAGATAATGTATTGGTGAGTGATAATTTTACTACTTTTTATGTTTCAAAAGGACAAATTTTAAAGATTGTTACAGTACCTTTAGATGCGGCAGCTATCCATACCATAACGTTAGAAATAAAATTTATCTAAACGTCACCATATATATCTTTTTTAGGGGTACATTTTTCTTTAATTAATATTTCTACGAACTGAAACATTTTTAGTCCGTTTTTTTGACAATAGTCCTTTAATAGTTTGTGAGTCCTCATATCTATTTTAATGTTTTTTATCTTTCTAACGTCTTCCATCCCCATAAGTATGAAAAAAGTATGATTTTTTTCACACATAACCCTATAATAGTCAAATTAGCTACTATCTTTTGGGTTTAGACTTAATATTTATTAATAAAATAAAATAACTGATTAAAGAAAAAAATATTTAAAATGGCATCAGACGGAAAAGTTTTTGTATCACCAGGAGTTTATACTTCGGAGAAAGATTTAAGTTTTGTAGCTCAAAGCGTTGGGGTTACTACTTTAGGTTTGGCTGGAGAGACCTTACAAGGTCCAGCTTTCGAACCGATTTTTATTAGCTCTTACGGAGAGTTTCAAACCTACTTTGGTAGTTTAAGTCCTGAGAAATTCACAGAGACCCAAATACCTAAGTATGAGTTATCATATATCGCTAAAGCGTACCTACAACAATCCAATCAACTCTTCGTAACAAGAGTTTTAGGTTATTCGGGGTATGACGCAGGACCTTCATGGTCTATAAGTACAGTTGGAAATGTAGATTGTGAAACAATTAGAACACAATGTCTAGATGTTTCTTCAAATATTATTTGGAGTGGAAGTACTTGTAACATTAACACAGACTGGGCAGCTAGTGGTTCAACCGCTAATGTAGACACTGGAACTGTTAACATTTATTTTTCTGGAGGAACTTCTTACGGTAATGCGATACACACCGCATCTCCAACAATATTACTTCCTAACCCAATTCACAGTGTGTTAAGTAATAGTATTACAAAAACTGACGGTAGTACTACTACTGTAGCGTTAGAAATTAATTCGTTGTTGAATACAGCGGCTTCAAGTTTTTATCATCCTTGGGGAGCACCTTTAGGTGGTTTGTGTGCGACAGGGTGGACACCATGTTACTTATCTTTAACGGGTACATCCACAGAAAGTGTATTTGGTTGTCCGTATAATGGTGATGTTGTTTCGGGTAACACCTTGGTAGATGGAGCATTCCCAGAATGGGATGCAGCTGCAGGTGGTTTTGTGACTACATACCAAAATCAAATGAGTGCAGCGACCTCCACATCAATATTAGGTGGTAGTTGTAATCCAAAACCCTCATCTTTCTGTGATGACATTAATGACCCTTGGTTGTACAGTTTCTTTAATATTATACCAAATACAGATTCTTACAGTGGGTTCTCTTTAAGTGTTGGTGTTAATCCAACAGATATTGTAGATATTAGTACTAGTGCAGCAACAACATCTTATTCGGGTGTTAGTAGATATAGTATAACATACTTTACTGGTCAAACATATTGTAACTATGACGATTTAATTGTTGCGACTTTACGTTCAAGAGGTGTTAGTACACAAAATTCGGGTGGTCCCGTTTATCAGGTAACTGGGTTAACAGATGTACAGATGGTTTGTACGGGTTCTACTTTTAGTGATATAGATACTAATCCTTTCGCTACTTTCGGTCTTAATGTGACTGATAGAGATGGAGACGCTTTCAGGTTTGAAACATCCCTATCCCAAACCAATAAAAATTATTTAAAACGTGTATTCGGTGTGGGTCCTTTTGATAAAGATATGGAACAGGTTCCAGTTTTTGTTGAGGAAGCTTACCCAAACATGTTAAGTTACGCTTATAAGAAAGGTTTTATTAAAGGGTTAAACTGTACTTTACTTGATTTACCCCAATTTAGAACCGAACCAAATACTGGGACTATTGGTTTCTACCAAGAACAATGGCAAACACCAGTAACTCCTTACTTAGTTTCAGAATTACGAGGAACTAAAGTATATAAACTATTTAGGTTTATTTCAATAGCGGATGGAAACGCCGCTAATACCGCAATTAAGATGTCAATAGTTAACATTTCATTTGAAAGAAATGAGTTCGACATTTTAGTTAGAAATTACTATGATACGGATGCGTCACCAGTTGTGTTAGAAAGATTTACTAGGTGTAGTATGGACCCAAGTTTAAATTCTTTCGTTGGTGTGAAAGTTGGTACCGCTAATGGTGAGTACGAACTTAAAAGTAGATACATGATGGTTGATATAGACCCAGAACAAGAAGTTGACGTTAATCGTCATGATTCTGTTCCGTGTGGTTTTGAGGGTTATACTACTAGAGAATACCAAGGACAACAAAGTCCAACACTATATTATAAAACACATTATAACACACCAGGAGAGGTTATTTGGAATCCACCATTCGCTATAAGTTCGGGTGTGGACAATACAACAATTAGTACTGGAGATAAAATAAGAAGAGTTTACTTAGGTATTTCGGATACTGCAGCGTCAGCGTATGATGATGACTTCTTCCAATATAAAGGTAAACAACCACCAACAGCTCAATGTACTGATTTAGATGGTGATTCGTGGTCTTGTATAACCCCCGGATTCCATATGGATGCGGGAGCAACATGTCTTAATACTTTAGGTGAATTATGTATCACTACCCTATGTAAAAATTGTAGTTCGGGAGCAAGTACGGAGAATCAGTTCTCTGTTGGAGCAGCTTCATTCCAATCAGAACCAACTGATTCACAAGACCCATATTACACTTTACAGTCTAGGAAATTTACACTCGCACCTTATGGTGGGTTTGACGGTTGGGACATTTATAGAAAATCTAGAAGTAATGGAGACGCGTATATTAGGGGTAAAACAGGGTTCTTAAATGGAGCTTGTATTTCTACACCTTATCCAAATGCGGGTGGAGATGGGTCATTTAAATTACTTGGGTCTACACCTTGGGGTGAGTCTGGGTATTTTGCGACAACTGACTACTACGCTTATTACTTCGGAATTAGAACATTTAGAAACCCTGAAGCTGTTAATGTAAACGTATTCGCTACTCCAGGTATTAACTATGTTGATAATAGTAACCTAGTAGAAGAAACAATTGATATGGTTGAAACGGAAAGAGCGGATTCATTGTACATTACAACGACCCCCGATTACAATTTATTTGTACCAGGAGCAACAATACCTACAAATATAATTCAACCAACAGAAGCGGTTGATAACTTAGACTTGACAGGAATCGATTCTAATTACACAGCCACTTATTACCCATGGGTACAATATAACGACCAGGAAAATAATACAAGAATATGGTTACCACCGACTTATGATGTAATGAGAAACATCGCATTGACGGACAACATCTCATTCCCTTGGTTCGCATCTGCGGGTTACACAAGGGGTATTGTAAACGCGGTTAAAGCGAGAAAGAAACTTACTCTTGATGAAAGAGATACGTTATACGCTGGTAGAATCAATCCAATCGCAACTTATTCTGATGTGGGAACAATTATCTGGGGTAATAAAACACTACAAAGTAGACAATCAGCTCTTGATAGAATCAATGTTAGAAGGTTGTTATTACAGGCTAGAAAATTAATTTCAGCAGTCGCGGTTAAATTGTTATTCGAACAAAATGACGAACAAGTGAGAAACGAATTCTTAGACCTAGTTAACCCAATCTTAGACTCTATTAGAAGAGAAAGAGGATTAACAGACTTTAGAGTTGTTCTTTCTGATGACCCACAGTTAATCGACCAAAATACTTTAGAAGGTAAGATTTATATAAAACCAACTAGGTCTCTAGAATTTATAGATATTGAATTCTTGATTACACCTACTGGAGCATCATTTGAAAATGTATAATAAAAATAATAAAAATAATATAAAAAGTTAAAAAATGAAACTAAGTTATAAAAAAGGAAAATTAGGAAAAGCTTTAGGTCAGAAGACATCATCTAAAAAAACCTACGGAAATAAGGCTCAAAATGTATCATTAAGTGAAGCACAGTTTACAAGACTAATGGAAAACTTTGTGCTGGAACAAGAAGAGTCAGCTGCGTTTTATGATGTAATAGAAAAGGATACTGTAGATGAAGAATTCGGTGATGGAGATTATCGTGGTGACGCTAACTTTGACACAGAAAATTTCAACAATCCTATAGACTTAGATGAAGATGATGTAATTGGGACTGGTGATACTGGAGCATCTGATGAAGATGGGGCACCTGAGTCGGAAAAAGGACTTAAAAAATTCGATGATGATGAACTATTTGAGGATTCTGAAGGAGAAGAAACTTATCATTATGATAAAGATTTACATCACGACAAAGGTGAGTTACATCATTTAGAAGGTGAGAGAGACCATTCTAGTGGTTCACAAAAACAGGGACTAGACCAACACATCGCAGCTCTTATGAATTCAATGAAGTATGATGAGAAAAGGGGTGTCGGTAAAGACGATAAGTATAGGAGAGAACCCGGAGAACACTTTTTCCATTCCGGTAATGGGTTAGCTGAATCTAAGAAAATATCCAAAAGACAAAAATCAAGACTTTTAAACGAAGCTAAACATGAGTTAAATAAACGAAACTCAAGACTGTTAAGTGAATCTAAAAGAGAGTTTAGGAGACGAGGTCTTTAAAAAAATATCACACACAAATTAAAACAATAAAGGGTCCTAATGGACCCTTTTTTTATTAGGAAAAACTAAATCTTCGTTTGTTGTAAATTTTCCAAGCTTTACCTTCATCATATTTTTCGTTTATTTTTTCTACTACTTCTACAGGTAATTCTTCTTTATCTAAATAATTTTTTGTGACTTCACATTTAGTAGTTGTGATTTTATTATTTAATGAAGATAGTTTAGAGTTTAGTTCTGCAATTTGTTTTGCCAATTCTTTTTTTTCTTTTTGTGTTTTTACTAATTCTGGATTAGTAGTAAACTCTTGTGTCCACGCGTCTTCATAAGTGTCTGACGTAAATAGGTCAACGTGATTTTTAACATAATTGTCATTAATAACCGCAACCTTAGATTTTAGATAGTCATTAACTGTCTCGATAAGTTGTGTAGATAAAATTTCTTGAAGACTAGGTAATCTGTCTAAGAAGTTTTGGTATATCTCATTGTACTTCTCAATTTTCCTTTCTCTTGTACGAATACCTGTAAATTTAAAATCAAAGGATTTTGTTTCGTAAAGGTGATAAGATTTTTCTTTTTCTCTCAATATATCGGAGTACTTACAACATTCAAGTAGTTTAGGGTTAATCGATTTAAGGGCCTCTACAATTTCTGGTTTAAGAACCACATAAACAGTAACCCCATTAGTACGGTCAAAAGAATATCGAGAGTCTACCACTTCTTCACCTTTTTTTTCAGTATTAGAAGTTTTTACTATTACCTCATCTTTAGTGATTCCTTCTACAATAGTTAAATATTCTTTGTCATTGTTAAATAAGCTTTCTGTTTTTTCTATCTTCATCTTTTTTTCTTTATCGTTTTGTTATATACAAATATAATGATTTTTTTTTAAACTACCAAATTAAATTTATAGTTTTTTATTTGTTTAACTAACATTTTTTTGTATCTTTGTATCTAACTTAAAATATAATAAATGAAATTAGCACTTTTTGATTTCGACAATACCTTATTCGAAACCCCCTATAAAGAAGACCCCGACTATATGGATAAACCAGAAAGTTTATCAATATATAAATGGAACTTTAAACCTATATTAGAAACAATAAAATCATATAAAGAAAGTCTAAATGAAGATAACACTAAAGTTATATTATTAACTAATAGGATGACCGATGTACATATGGAATTAAAAAAGATGTTAGGTTTATATGGTATTAAGTTTGACGATTATAAAATGATTAAGGGGGTGGATGGAGATAGGTCTAAAGGAAACCGATTAAGGTCTTTAATTGAAAAATACGACTCCGTGGAGGAGGTTGAATATTGGGAGGATAAGGACAAACATATAGTGGATATTAAAAATACTATGTATGAGTTCCCCAACATCCGACTTAAAATAAATAAGGTGGTTATTTAATTCGGTTTATAGTACCACTTGCTCTTTCACCAACATCCAGGTCATGTGTGTTGTCAACAATCCAGTAACTATCTACCATAGGTATGAGGTCTCGGACTACTCTCCTAACCTTATCGTGGTAATCGATTACCATATCTCGTGGTAAACTTCGGTCTCTCTCTTGATTTCTTTCTAAAGCTTTATCTAATTCGGTAACCACATGGACTATAGTCACGTTAAAACCGTTTTCTTTCGCTAAGTTAATCACATCGTTCATTACTTCTCTTTGACCTCCACCTGCATCATATACAATGTTAGGTGTGTGATTTCTTTCTACTTCTAAAAAATTCTTTAGGAATCTAATGGTTACATTTCTAGGGTCAGAGGTTGTGTGAGACAAATTTAATATTTTATTATACCCTTCTTCAGTAGAAATTTTTTCTTTCCACCTATCACCCCAAAGTTTTTTAGCTAAGGATACCCGATAATTATCCACATTAAATTGTTTGTAGTCAGACAAGTCTATAAAATTTTGTGTGACAAAACTTTTGCCTGCTCCAGGGCCTCCAGCGATAATTACAAAATTACCTTGAGGGTTATCAAAACCCACCACTCGGGATTCGACAAACATTAGTCTTTTAATTTTCTGTATTTCTTTTATTAGCATACCTATATATAAATACATTTATTACTGATAATATCGTTTTGGTATTTTTATTTACTATGATTTAACTTATTTAAAAATTTCAGATGATATTTATACAATATAGTTTATTAAAAAATACATATGAGAAATTTAATTAGGCAAGTTTTAAAGGAATATACCGACCAACCTTTAAATGAATTAGCTAAAACTAATCGTTTGATTGTACTGGATGTGGACGATACATTATTAAAACCTTCAGGGGTGTACATTTATAGAAAATTACCTACAGACCCACAAGAAATAACATTAACCCCATATGAATATGGTTTAGAACAAGTAACCCCAGAAACTAAAAAATACTACGACTATAGAGATTTTATAGACCCAGTAAAGACACAAAAATCAATAGAACAAGCAGAACCAATAGTTACTAATTTAGCAGTTATGGATGATTATCTTAAGATGGGACATCAGATAGCTATTTTAACAGCAAGGTCTAACGAACAAATTGTTTTTGACGGATTAAAAAAATGGTTGATGTATAAAGATAGGAAAGGTAATTTGATACCCATAGGAGACCGTCTAACACGAGAAAACGTTTTTGCGGTTAACGATGTTAATAGGATGGAAACTCTTGAGTCTGAAACCGACTATGAGAAAAAAGCTGAAATTATGGAGAAATTACTACATGGTTATGATGAGATAGTTTTCATTGATGACGATATGAAGAATATTAAACAAATGAGAATGTTAAAGAGAGATTTGCCTAATATACTTGCTAAAAAATTATTTATAATGCATGCTAAAGAATAATTAGTATTAATATATTTATATATAGAGAATAGCTTTAATGCTTATATAGTGAATAACTTTAATGCTTTATTAATATAAAAAGGTATAAACAAAGTAAAGAGTCTTTTTGGACTATTTTTGAAAACCTGTATATTTATAAAGAAATAACAATAGAAAACAAAACAAATTAACATGGCTGATTTATTAATGAAAATGCCCATACCGTATGAACCTAAAAAGAAGAATAGGTTTATCTTAAGATTTCCTTCATCTTTAGGGATTAACGAGTGGTATGTGGAAAGTACTTCTAGACCAACAGTTAACATTAATGCCGTAGAGATTCCATTTTTAAATACATCAACTTATGTTGCGGGTAGATTTACATGGAATACGGTTAGTGTTACATTTAGAGACCCTATTGGTCCTTCTGCTGCACAAGCATTGATGGAGTGGGTTAGATTACACGCAGAATCAGTAACAGGTAGAATGGGTTACGCTGCGGGTTATAAGAAAGACATTGATTTAGAGATGTTAGACCCTACAGGTGTAGTTGTGGAGAAATGGATTCTACAAGGAACATTCTTAACCGATGTTAATTTTGATAGTTTAGGGTATAGTGATGATGGTATCGCTACTATATCAGCAACACTAAGACCAGATAGGTGTATATTAGTGTATTAATATTATAAACATAGTAATTTTAAGACCCACACATTGTTGTGGGTTTTTTATTTAATGGGGCTATATTTTTATTTTTGGGATATGGTTGTTTTTTCCACAAACACACTAACTCTTTATCGAACACCAGTAAATAACGGTGTTTTCGGTCACGAACTCTCCATTCTCCTTTTTTTCCTTTTACAGGACCTCTCTGATGTTTAACAAAAGAACCACCTGTTAATTCAAACCAAAAGTCCTTTTTAGGTGCTGTCAACCCATAATAGTTAAAATTAGTCGCTTGATAAATGAAACCAGTATGTAATGAAGAATCCGCATAAGACAGAATTGAACGAACGTTGGTTTGTTTCCTTAATAATTTTATACTTTTAGATACAAACCACGACAGTAAGTTTTTTTGTGTGGATTCAGGAATTAAACATAACCTCCCTAATTCGTATACCCCCTTTTGATTTTCCCTACTTAAACCAAAACAACCTTTGACTGTTTCTGGTACCGAAGGACTATGAAAAATACACACACCTATAAGGTTATCGTATTCAAATAAACCGAAGTTATACCCAGACCTAAATCCTTTATTTACTTTTGACAAATAATGGTGAGATTTAAGTATATACTTACTCTGTTCTTTGGTTATACTACGTATAGATAGGTTTTTATTCATTGAATACTTATAATAAGAGTTATAGTGAAATATATAAAAAAAAAATTAGAAAACAATAAAAATGGACCCAACACAACAATATTCGGACCCATCACAAGCAAATATACCTTATGACTTGGTTACTCTACCTTCTAAAGGAATGTTTTACAGCAAACCAATAGAT
>TARA_R110002051_G_scaffold1522_1_pt1 | contig 15307 bp, 10 predicted proteins | sample TARA_R110002051 | Tara Oceans TARA_R110002051 (sample SAMEA4397023) | marine metagenome | biome: Polar Biome; feature: [MES] marine water layer (ENVO:01000295) within the mesopelagic zone...; material: water (ENVO:00002006), including particulate matter (ENVO:01000060) such as......
GCCATGGCTTCAGCAAGTACTGGATCAAAGTCTTCGATAGAGATATCTTTAAACATAATAAGGTCCTAAGTGGTGACAGTCGTTGGTCATGACGGTCATTGAAAAGAAGCGAGCAGTAAAAGAAGTTTGAAATAAGCAAGCAAAAGCTATGGGCTTGTTATTAGCTTGTCAGATTTAACAATAAATTCGACACGCATTTGCATCGATATCCTTGCTAAAGTTTAAGTGTAACATGAAACTTTATGTGACGAGCGCAAAAAAGTCTCACCTTATATTGAGTTGAGAACAAGGTAAAATCCTCTATGTTTAAATCTATTTTTTTCAGTCACTTATAAATATATCATCTACATAGAAGCAGTAAATTCATTAAAATTTATTCACTAGAAACCCATCCAAATGAGAAAGTAAAAAACAGTTGGCTAATTATTCAATTGTCTTAATTTGATAATCATTAATTTTAATGTCCAACTGTTTTTCACAGAATTCTGGCAAAAAGGTCTCACTAATGAGTAAAGGACGACCGTACCAATCATATAGTGTCTGCCGTTGCCAGCCATCTGCCGTATGTTTGATAAAGCGTCGATTGGGCAAGGTACGACTGCGCTTAAACAACACATAGCCGATTGGGGTGCTTTTTAGCTGCTGTAACCGTCTGGCACTGCCCTGTAGACTGGATAACGGAAACAGGCTCTGCGCCTGCACCCATGGCAGCTCATCATTCCCGTATAAATACACCTCGCGCACCCAGGCCAGCTGTGGACGGCTGAGCGCTGCCCCCTGTATACCCAATTGCTTTTTTTGTGCCAAAGACAATAACCGATAGCCCTCAAAGTGACGCTCCACACGTAACGGCTGCCCTGCTTTTGCCTCTAACGATGCCGTTAGCGAGCCTTCGGTATTTAGCCAAGCCAGAAGCTCAGGTGGCAGTAAGTCATTAGAACAAGAGAGATTAGAGGTCATGGTTTATGGCTAATATATACTTTATTAAGTAGAAGAGGATTAAAGAATAAGGTTACTCATTGTTATCAAACGTCGGCATATTATCGATATTAAACGGCAAAGCTTCAAATGCCTGCTCTCGATATTGCGCCATATGTGACCGATCTTTTGTGCAAAAATCATGAATCGCTGGTACAAAACGCGCATCATAAATACGATGTAATGAGTGGGTGGTAGTTGGGATAAAGCCACGAATCAGCTTATGCTCGCCTTGCGTCCCTGGGTCAAAATACGTCAAGCCCTGCTCAATAGCAAACTCAATACCTTGATAATAGCACAGCTCAAAATGCAGGCTATCATACTCACCAAGCGCGCCCCAATAGCGACCGTATAAAGTCGCCATTTTACTATCAGGCGTATCATATAAAAACAAACTGCTCGCGATAATCTCCCCACTGGCATCAAACGCTTGTGCTAAAAATAAATGCTCAGGTATCTTTTTTGCCAATGCGTCAAAAAAATCCATGGTCAAATAAGGCTGCTGTCCCCGTATCGCATAAGTCATCACATAACAGTGATAAAACGTCTTCCAGTCTGACTCAGTAATCTCATCGCCACATTTCCGTTGACAAGTAATGCCTTGCTCAGCAACTTTTCGGCGCTCAGCACGGATGGTCTTACGTTTTTTGGCTTTAAGCGTGGTCAAAAATTCTTCAAAATCCGCAAATGGCTGCTCGTTTTGACTTAGATTTTTATTTTGCCATAAAAATTGACAGCCTTGACGCTCAAGCATGGGAGTGTTGATGACGCTATCAAAAGCAGATAAATTTTCTGCATAAGTTTGCGCTGTTATTCCAGAGTCAGCGTTATTATTAAACGGCAGCAATGTGGTTGCGATAGCCGCCAATTCGGGCGTGACAAACAATCCATGCCAGCCTGAGGCATCTACTTGCTGCGCAATATCATCAACACCTGCGATAGCGGTTTTTATAATCTCAGCATCGAGCGTCTCGCCCTCTGCCAACCATAAGCGTTGACCGGTAACAGGAGTATAGGGAGCACTGGTCACCAAACGCGGATAGTAGTCGAGACCATACTGAGCGTAAGCCTGCGCCCATGCATGGTCGAATACAAACTCGCCTTGATGATGACCTTTAATAAAGACGGGCATTACTGCAACCGGCTGCTTCACTTTCATAGAAGCCTCTACAGAAGACAGACTTTGCTGTACTGTCGAGTCCTCATCCGCCTCTACGCGGTGGACCAAAACATAAATAGGCAACCAGCCCGCCTGCTCGCCAATTGCGCCAGTATCACTAAGCGCTTGCCAAAAGGCAAATGACATAAAAGGCGTGTCTGGCATTTGCCAATCGCCAAGGCTTTGCCAACTGGTATCGTTGAGTAACGCATATTGTAGTTTCATAATCAGCACACTGTTTTTTTGATAACTTTTCTTGATGTTATAGCCTAGCAAATTGCCATTTTTTTGCTGTCACGATTTGCAAAACTGTCGTTAGCGTTTAAAAGCGGTGCAGTGCTATTTTTATAGAAACAAAAATTTGCTGCCATAGGTGATAAAAATTGCTATTAAAAACAGGCAAATTACATGGAAAAGATGATATCCATCTTGATGACTGATAGAATAAGGGTATTATTAGCTTAATATAATTCATATAGATGAGATATGAGCGAAATAGTATACTTAGTTCAACATACGAGATTGACATCATATCGGATTTATAGTGGATGAACTATAATATATCGACTGTCATGTATTATCAGGCAGTGTTACCCAATCGTTCAACCCCTCTTTTGACGGTAAGCTTTTCATAAAGGTTAAAGCAGCTTCCAAAAGATATTTTTGCAAAATAAGGTCAACAAGCCGTCTCAAAATTATTTGAATGCGTCGAACCGTTTCAATATATTTTTGTATGATTGCAAAAGTGACACGCGATGTACTTAATTTAGCGTCATCGCCCATTACGGTATGAAGGCTATATAAGGGTATTAAATAATATCCAAGCCTTATTCACTTCATTACTGACAACATAAAGGAATACTCTACTACAATGTCAAAAATTATTTATACAAAAACCGACGAAGCGCCAGCGCTTGCTACCGTATCATTCTTACCTATTGTCAAAGCATTCACTAAAACAGCAGGCATTGAAGTGGATACGACTGATATCTCAGTTGCTGCCCGTGTACTGGCTGAATTCCCTGAATTTTTAAGTGAAGAGCAACGCGTTCCTGACAACTTAGCTGAGCTGGGTCGTCTGACACAAGATCCCAATACCAACATCATCAAACTGCCAAACATCAGTGCCTCTGTTCAGCAGCTAAAAGCGGCGATTAAAGAGCTACAAGGTAAAGGCTACGCCATTCCTGATTTTCCAGAAGATCCACAAACCGATGAAGAGATAGCGATTCGTCAGCGTTATGGCAAAAGTCTAGGCAGCTCAGTGAACCCTGTACTGCGTGAAGGTAACTCGGATCGCCGTGCACCCAAAGCGGTCAAAAACTATGCTCGTAAGCATCCGCATTCGATGGGTGAATGGAAGCAATGGTCACAGACCCATGTATCGCACATGCACAGTGGCGACTTTTATGCAGGCGAGCAATCTATCACTTTAGATAAAGCCCGTACTGTGCGCATGGAACGCTTAGCTGACGATGGGACTGTGAATGTCTTCAAAACAGGCATCGCTTTGCTTGATAAAGAAGTTATCGACCTTATGTTCATGAGCAAAAAAGCACTGCTTGAATTTTATGAGCGTGAAATGGAAGACTGCCGTGAAGCCGGTATTTTATTCTCATTGCACGTAAAAGCCACCATGATGAAAGTATCGCATCCTATCGTATTTGGACACGCGGTTAAAACCTATTATAAAGATGCTTTCCAAAAGCACGGCGCTTTCTTTGATGAGTTAGGCATCAATGTTAATAACGGTATGGCAGACCTATACGACAAAATCTCAACACTACCCGCATCAACGCGTGAAGAGATTGAGCGCGATTTACATGCTTGCCAAGTACATCGCCCACGTTTGGCAATGGTTGATTCCTCAAAAGGTATTACCAACTTTCATTCACCAAGTGATGTGATTGTCGATGCTTCTATGCCTGCTATGATTCGTAACGGCGGTAAAATGTGGGGTGCTGATGGCAAATCATATGATTGTAAAGCTGTCATGCCAGAATCTACCTTTGCTCGTATTTATCAAGAAATGATCAATTTCTGTAAATGGCATGGAAACTTTGACCCAACGACAATGGGCACGGTACCTAACGTCGGTTTAATGGCACAAAAAGCGGAAGAATATGGCTCGCACGACAAGACTTTTGAAGCGAGCGATAATGGTATAGCTCGTATTGTTGACGAAGAAACAAACGAGATTTTGCTTGAGCAGTATGTTGAGAAGGGCGATATCTGGCGCATGTGTCAGGTCAAAGATGAGCCTATCCAAGATTGGGTCAAGCTTGCAGTACGCCGCGCACGCGAATCTAATACGCCGGTTATCTTTTGGTTAGATCCATATCGTCCACACGAAAACGAGCTGATCAAAAAGGTCAACATGTATCTAAAAGACCATGATACGAGCGGTCTACATATCGAAACCATGTCACAAGTTCGTGCCATGCGTTATACCTTAGAGCGCGTTGCTCGTGGTCTTGATACGATTTCTGCTACTGGTAATATCTTACGTGACTACCTCACTGACTTATTCCCAATTTTAGAATTGGGCACCAGTGCGAAGATGTTATCAGTCGTACCTCTTATGAAGGGCGGCGGTTTGTTTGAAACTGGCGCTGGCGGTTCAGCACCTAAGCATGTACAACAATTGGTTGAAGAAAACCATTTACGCTGGGATTCATTGGGCGAGTTCTTGGCATTAGCGGTATCGCTAGAGCATTTGGCACAGAATGATGGCAATGCTAAAGCCCAAATATTGGCTGACACCTTAGATACAGCGACTGAAAAGCTGTTATTAAATGACAAGTCTCCATCACGCAAAACTGGTGAGCTTGACAACCGTGGCAGTCACTTCTATCTTGCGATGTATTGGGCACAAGAGCTTGCCGCTCAAGAGCAAGACGGCGAGCTTGCAGCACAGTTTGCGCCACTTGCGCAAAATCTTGAGAGTAATGAAGCGGCTATTATTAAAGAGCTGAATGATGCTCAAGGTAAGCCTATGGATCTTAAAGGCTATTACTTAGCAGATGAGGCATTGGCTGAGCGAGCAATGCGTCCAAGCACTTTGTTCAATAACGCCATTGCATCATTATAATGAACTCATCTTATAAAAGTTGATTTATAGAAGTGACATTGGCATAAACAAAACACCCCAAATATCTTAGATTTTGGGGTGTTTTTTTGTCTGTTATTAATGAGGAATTTTTATGTCAGAAACTATTTATAAGACATTATGTAAAAGACATCATACTCTTAAGCATGCATATGTTTAATGATTGCTTTGCCAAACTCAGAGGTACTTAGTAAGGTGGCATCCGGCATCAAGCGTTCAAAATCGTAAGTCACGGTTTTGTTTTTGATAGCACCTTGGATACCTGCTATGACCAAGTCAGCGGCTTCTATCCAGCCCATATCACGTAGCATCATCTCAGCTGATAAAATAAGCGAACCTGGATTGACTTTGTTTTGTCCGGCGTACTTTGGCGCTGTACCATGCGTCGCCTCATAGACAGCAATAGCGCCTCCCTTATTGGCACCGGGAGCGATACCGATACCACCGACTTGCGCGGCTAGCGCATCAGAGATGTAGTCACCATTTAGGTTCAATGTCGCAATCACTGAGTAGTCAGCAGAACGCATCAGGATTTGCTGCAAAAACGCATCAGCAATCACATCTTTAATCACAATCTTATTGCCAGTCTTAGGGTTTGTCATGGTCATCCAAGGACCACCATCTAACAATTGAGCAGCAAAGCGCTCAGCGGCAAGCTCATATCCCCACTCTTTAAAAGCGCCTTCGGTGAATTTCATGATATTGCCTTTATGCACAAGCGTCACACTGGGCAAGTCATTGTCGATGGCATGTTGAATGGCTTTACGAACCAAACGCTGTGAGCCCTCTTTTGATACGGGCTTGATACCAATACCACAATCTTCGGAAAAACGAATTTGCGTCACGCCCATCTCTTCTTTTAAAAATTTAATGACTTTTTTGGCATCATCACTGCCTGCTTTCCACTCGATACCGGCATAGATATCTTCTGAGTTTTCACGGAAAATGATCATATCGGTCAATTCAGGATGCTGGACAGGACTTGGAACGCCCTCAAACCAACGTACAGGACGCTGACAAACGTATAAATCAAGTTCTTGTCGCAGCGCTACGTTCAGCGAGCGCATACCACCGCCAACTGGCGTAGTCAGCGGACCTTTAATGCTGATGACATAGTCACGCAACACGTCAAGCGTTTCTTCTGGCATAAATTCACCATCATAGATTTTAGACGCTTTTTCACCGCAATAGGTCTCCATCCAAACAATGGATTTTTTGCCTTTATAAGCTTTTTCAACTGCCGCATCGACCACTTTAATCATGACAGGCGTGATATCAACGCCTATACCATCGCCTTCAATAAAGGGAATAATCGGATGGTTTGGGACATTGAAAGACAAATCACTATTTACGGTTATTTTTTCGCCGTCTCTTGGTACGATAACTTTGTTATATGACATGAGGTGATGCTCCTTGATATATATTATGTGTTTTAAGCTTACTTAGCATTCTGTTATGCTAGCTGTTTTATCGTGGTGATGACAGCATTATAAATGTTTGTACAATACGATAAACTTAAGCTAAGACGCACCTCTACCTTTATGATTGACTCATGTATTAATTTTTATAATGTGTGAACTGCTATCCGCCATTTATTTTTGGGAAATGTTATTTTATGTCCAGCGCCAGCCTGATTTTGTTCAATAAGCCTTACGGAGTACAAAGTCAATTCCGTGATGACAGCAATAATGACCATACTACTTTATCAGAATATTTTACGGACAAGTCACTTCGTATCGCTGGTCGGCTCGATGCTACCTCAGAGGGGCTGCTGATTTTGACCAGTGACGGACGGATTAATAAAGCCATTACTCAGCCACCATCTGCAAAAAGTTTTGCGCAAAACAAACAAAAGCAAGGCAAGACTTATTTGGTGCAAGTGGAAGGTGTGGTCACTACGGCACAATTAAAACAACTGGCAGATGGGATTATACTGAAAGATGGTAAGACATTGCCCGCCTCTGCTGTACTTATCGATGAAGCCGACTTGCCTATCAAACTATGGCAGCGTAATCCGCCTATCCGTGAGCGTAAAAATATCCCAACGTCATGGTTGATGCTGACTATTTATGAGGGCAAAAATCGCCAAGTGAGGCGTATGACAGCGCATGTAGGACTGCCTTGTTTGCGCTTGATTCGCTCGTCAGTGGCAGGATTTGAGCTTGGAGAATTGGACGTTGGTGAGTTTGTACGAATCCATCTAAATAGCGAGCAATGCCGCAAACTGGGTGTGCTAGATTGGCTATAATTGAGCCATTTTTAAAAGAGCACGGCGTTACTGGGGTTAATGATTCGTAGCCTCTGTCGGCTAGCTACAGCAAATAAGAAAAATGAACCCAAGTAGTGATTTATAACATTTGTATTTCTTTTATTTAGGACTGGCTATATTTTGCGATAGTGAGTTTACTACAAAAGTGTTATAGCGCTATTGGTATGAATTTTGCGCAGCCTCTGGGAACGCAGCACGCCAGTAAAATTTATACCAATAGCGTGTTTAAATTTTCATAACATTTTTATTTTCGTCTGACTATACACTAAAGAGAAATCTAACGACAAAGCGCGTTAATTTTAAATGTGGCTAATGGTGTGGCTAATAATATGACACTGATATTACGACACTGATATTACGACATCTTAAACATAGCGTATCGAGAGAGTAAGGTTTCTCTGTTAACATTTAACACTGTGCTATAGCTGAATCGCACGCCTTTTTGCTAAGTTTCTGGTTTAATTTATAGTAAGGATATGTCATGACTGCTTTTCATCGTTTTGCCTTGTTTGCTACTGGCGTGTCTACTGCGCTATTGATAAGTGCTTGCCAGCCAGCATCAAATGATGTTGAGGGGAATACAGCGCAAGACGATGCACAGGTCGCAGTAGAACAAGTTGAAAGCCATGACGACATGGCTGCTAATGAAGGTCATGATATGACGACTTCTGACACTGCGCCAGATGAGACATCAATGACAGCCATACTCAAAGATTATACGAAGTCCATGACCGACATGCATGATGAGATGATGGTAGGTATGGCTTATAATGATCCTGATACTGCCTTTGCAAAAAGCATGCTTGGGCATCATCGCGGCGCGGTAGATATGGCAAAGATTGAGCTTAAATACGGTACTGATGAGACGATGCGCACACTTGCACAGGATATTATTGACTCACAGCAGCTTGAGATTGATATTATGAATAAATGGCTTGCCAGCCACCCTGATGCGCCAGAGCCAAAGCCCAACACTCAAGCAATGCAACAAGCTTATGCTGCAGGTATGCAAGACATGCATGATGCTATGATGACCGCAATTGCAAACCCTGTACCAGATATGGCGTTTGCGCGTAGTATGCTGCCGCATCATCGCGGCGCGGTAGATATGGCAATGCTACAGCTCCAATATGGTACTGATAAAGAGATGCGTAAATTGGCACAAGACATCATCGATGCCCAGCAGCCTGAAATTGTATTGATACAAGAATGGATTGTAAAAACGCTGGCTAATACAGGAGAAGCTGCAAGCAATGATACTGATAAGGACACTGCTGCAAACACGAAAGAAGCCGTAGGTGTTGTTAAAACCACAAAACCTAATGCTTAAATTTTAAGCGTATAACGCAAAGCCCATACTAAGCACCCTTGTTTAGTATGGGCTTTTTAGTAGTCACTAGTCTTGCAAAGCTCTCATCTATGTGTGAGAGCCAAATCGCTATTACTGAGCATCCTTCATCACATCCAGCCAAGTGCTTTCTATTTTTAATCCATTTATCTTATCTTTATCCTCTGTATTGGTCCTCGCCAGACGCAAGCTAATGCTATGTGGCAACACTTTATCCGAACCGTGATTGTCGTCTGTATTCACTTTCGGTATAACGTTGACCGTCATCAGCTCATCACGGCGAAACAGATGGCATTCAATATCGTGCGATGCCTCATTGAATAATGCCAATTGTTTGTTATCCGCCTTGATACCATCAATTGCGATGATGACATCATGCGCTGAAAGTCCAGCTTTTGCCGCTGCACTTCCACGCGTCACCCGATTGACCTTAAGTCCAGCTGGCGTTTCAGTACACCTCATACCCCACGGTATGTGTTTATCAGCGGTCTCTTTGCTATTGCTATAAAGCTGAATGCCGTTAGCCTCAAGCAGCGCTTCTAGAGGCAACTCTTCAACGCCATTAACATAGCAGCGCTCAAATTCTTCCCAATCTGCCAATAGCATAAACTGCCCAATGACAGTCCCCATATCGGCACTGCTGATACCGATGCGTTCGTTGTCATTTTGCTTAGCTTGTTGATAAAAAGTTTTTACCACATCAAATAAGCGATAGCGTCCCGCGCTTTTTTCTAGTAGCGTTAGGTCTAGACATAATGCCACCAAAGCGCCTTTATTGTAATAGCTGATACCCGCATTGCCAGTGTTTTCATCGTTGCGATACAGCTTAATCCAAGCATCAAAGCTCGATTCTGCCACACTTTGCTGCGCGCGACCCGGCGTTTGGTAATAGCGATTGATTTGCTCTGCCAATAATTTCAGATAGCTTGCTTTGTCAATCACCCCTGAGGCTTGCAGCATAAAATCATCAATATACGAGGTAAAACCTTCAAATATCCAAAGCAGAGGTGTAAAGGCTTCGCGGCGCAAATCCACCTCTAACATGACATCAGGACGCACCGTTTTGACCCACCATGCATGAAAATACTCATGGCTGCATAAACCTAAAAATCGCTGATAATCGCCGCTTGGCACTGCAGTCTCATTGGTAGCAGGCAAATCACGACGCGGCGTAATCAGACTGGTCGAATTGATGTGCTCCAAACCACCATAATCCTGCCCGCTGGCATAGGTCATAAAAGTATAGTCATCAAACGGCGCGTCACCCAACCAGTTGAGATAGGTCTGACAAATCTGAGTAATATCTTGCTGTAGTCGTCCCATATCAGCGTTATGCTTACCGGTGAGAAAAAAGCGATGACTCAGCGTCTGGTGCTGACTGTCTTGAATGATAAAATCAAATTTTTCCTGTATAGCAATCTCAAATGGGTAATCAATCAGTTCGTGATAGCTGTCCGCTTGCACACTATATAAGTCTCGCTCATCGCTTTGTAACTGAGTGGCTTTAAGGCCACATGCCAATAATACTTGCTCTTTATTTTTATTCATAAAAAAGGCTTCGGGTACTATCAAACTAACTTTGACTGATGATTGCTCTTGCCCATCAATAGCCAATGCCAGTGAGGTAAAATTGCCATACAGGCGCTGCTGATCGACATAAGCGGTGCGCACCGATAAATCGTAACAATATACTTCATAATAGACTTTTAGAGTCTGCCCTGATTTAGCTTGTGGTAATTGCCATGTATGCTTATCTGTTTTTTGCGCGCGATAACGTTTAGGATTTTTATTATTTACAATCTGGTTATCCGATAACTCTTTATCCAATATTTCGTAATGCACAGCGGTAATATTTCGGGCAAATTCACGTATCAAATAACTGCCTGGTATCCATGCCGGCAACCATAAACTTGGCGCGTCTGTATCTGCCGTAAACCTAAGGGTAACATCAACCAGATGCTCTAAAAAACGCTCAAAGTCGAATTGATAATGAATATCAGAGGTCAGCCCATTTGCAGTATGAGAAATGAAAGTCATATTTTTTATCCTTATAGTTATCGCTATGGTAGAAGTCATTGCCCAAAAACGCAACTGGCGTACCTAATACTAACAAGGCAGGATTGGTTAATATGCTAAAAACACAGGTTATTCTGCACAATTACACGATTAATTGGCATTTTTTGTTGTTTTAACCTTGAAAGTGATGGGAGTTATCGCAATTAAAGAAGCTAACTGCTAAAGTTACCCTAATAAACTGATGATAATTAACTGATGACGTGGCTATTTGGCTGGCTGATTGGCTTTTTTAGGTTTATTTCAACCGTATTTAATTTTTAATATCACTATATTTAGGATAATTTATGACTACTATCGCAAAAGACACTGCCGTCAAGTTTAACTACACCCTAAAAGACGACGAAGGTAATATCCTTGACCAGTCTCCAGAAGGTCAACCACTTACTTATTTGCATGGTCACAGCAATATCATCCCAGGTCTAGAGCAACAATTAGAAGGCAAATCTGCTGGCGAAAGAGTCAATGCTGTTGTTGAGCCTGCTGATGGTTACGGCGAATACCAAGAACAAGCGGTACAACATGTACCACGTGACAACTTCCAAGGCGTTGAAGATATCCAGCCTGGTATGCAGTTTCAGTCAGAAGCTGGTGGTCAAGTCATGCTAGTGACCGTCACTGCTGTCAGTGACACAGAAGTAACTGTTGATGCAAACCATCCATTAGCTGGCAAGCGTTTGACTTTTGATGTTGAAATCCAAGAAGTACGCGCGGCGACCGAAGATGAATTGAATCATGGTCATGTACATGGCGCAGGTGGCGTTGAACACTAATCTTTTATAGATTATTGTGCTAGATACATAAGCTGTGAGTGAATAATAATATTATAACTTATTGCAAAAGGTCAGTAGATTTTTCTATTGACCTTTTTTTATGGATAAATTTTGTCCATTACACCGAAAGTTTCTATAGTCAGGGAAAAGTAATATCGATACTTCAAGTACTGATGATATTCATTTTTCTTGCTTGCGGTGCCTACGCAGACAGAGGCTGCAAAAAATTTATACCAGCAGCACTGTAGCGTTTTTGAGATATTTTAACTGTATTCATGTTTGTTCAAAATTAATATCATCGATATAGCAAAGACCAAACATAACAAAGCCCAAACGTAACAAAGCCGCATAACAACTAGCATTATGCGGCTTTTATCACCAACCATCCATGTTACTGTTATTCAATACTTAATCCCGAAGTATTTTATAACGGTCAGGCATCCAGCCCTATCATCCCTAATCAGCAAACTACCTATCCCTCATGCGACTTTTAAGATACCAATCCCTAGTACCTATGAACCTTTTCGTTCAATCGTGCCGTATAGGTATAATCGCAGATTGACCCACAGTAAGTAAGAGGTCTCAACGTCAATGCATGTAAGCATATGCTTACATGCATTTTTCAGGACGATTTGGACAGCTGAATTGATGGTGGTTAAGATTACCTTCTTATAGCTTTTCTTCAGGACTGCTTGATACTTCTGGCTTAGCACTCAGCATAATATAGGCCGCTTCATTTATATAGGCTTCGTCTTCAGGTAGCTCTGGGCGCTCCAAAGCCTTCATCTGACTACGCTCTTCAAACTTCGCATCCATTGCTGCTTGATAAATATTCCAGTTCGCATAAGGACGCTCACCTGATGCAATCTGACGTTTATTTTCAGCTTCTAACGAGCGTTTTTCTATCAGCTGCATTTTGGCGCGGCGTTTATTAATATCTAGCGCAACCGGTTTTTTCTCATCGTCCATATTACGGATATCATTGAGCGTTGATAAATAAACGAACTGTGGATTTTTTTGTTGGCGGATTTTTGATTGTTGGTTTAACGTCGCTAAAGTATTCGACGTAAACTTACCCTCAGGCTTGTATGGCGCAGTTTTTATCGTATCCCAAGGCAAGGCTTTTTTCTGCGCGCGCTCGCCAAAGGTCGCATCATCGTAGATATTGACCAATTCAACATCAGGTACCACGCCTTTATTTTGCGTACTGCCACCGGTGATACGATAGAATTTACGCTGTGTTAGCGTCGCAGAACCTAGCGCCAAACTGTCTAGTTGAATTTGCGCAGAGCCTTTGCCTGTGGTTGTATTCCCAACCACCAATCCACGTCCATAGTCTTGAATAGCAGCAGCAAAAATCTCACTTGCGGATGCAGAGGCAAGATTGGTCAAAACGACTACCTTACCATCATATAATTGCTCACCACCGTCATCATCACGATAGACTTGGATATTGCCACGATTGTCACGAATTTGTACCAGGGGACCGCTCTTAATAAAGAAACCAAGCATTTTGGCGACTTCATCTAACGAGCCACCGGGGTTATTGCGTAAATCAACCACCAAGCCATCGATATTCTCTTTATTTAGCTCTTTTAGTGCTTTTTCGGTATCGATACTAACGCTACGGTAGTCCTCACCATTGCGGCGAGCACGGTAGTTTAGATAGAAGCTCGGTATTTCAAGGACACCGATACGTTTTGGGGTTTTATCAATGTTTGGACGCTGAACTTCAACGACACGCTGAGTAACCCCTGATTCTTCTTGCTGAATAATGTCACGAACCACAGTCACATTACGGGCGCTAGCGTCAGGGGTATTAGGCTGACGTACTTTAATCGTCACCGATGTACCGCGCTTACCACGAATCAAACTGACGATTTCACGCGTTGACCAGCCGACCACGTCAGTCATGGTCTCACCATCTTTGGCAATACCAATAATTAAGTCGTTGGGCTTAATTTGACCTGATTTTGCGGCAGGACCACCATCGACTAAAGTCACAATGCGGGTATAATCCGGATTTTTGCGATCAGGGCGGATAGATACGCCAATCCCTTCTAACTGTAGACTAGATTGAATTTGTAGCTCGTTGGCTTGAATGGGCGCGTAATAATTGCTGTGCGGATCATAAGTCAGCATCGCCGTGTTTAAGATGGTTTCCATAATCTCATCATCTTTGAGACGGGTAAACTGCTCTTGCTGACGGGACAAGCGGTTGAGTAAAATCTCACTTGGCGTGCGTTCATCATTACGGACCAAATCTTGACCGCGCGTGATATCTGGGTTGTCTAAAAATACTTTTTCTTTTGCTTTCTCGTCTTCTTTACCTAAAGTAATACTCATCAACTGAAACTTCAACTGACTTGTCCAATAATTACGCTGTTCTTTCTTAGTTTTAAAGTGGTTGAGTTTTTCACGATCAAGGACAATGTTATCCTTGCTGGTCAAATCAATATCCGTTTTCAGCATCTTTTTTGCCATGGCAAAATACTCATTTGAGCGTTTACGATAGCGCTCAAACACCTCTACCCCAGCAGATAAATCGCCACGCTTTAGGCGCGCGCCAAACTCATCGGCATACTTTTTCTTAAACTCATCAACATCAGACTGTAAAAACAGCGTATGGTTTGGATCAAGGCTATCGATATACATAGACAAAATCTCGCGACCAGTCGCGGTATCAAGTGGTTGATTAAGATAATGACTGCGATCCAGCAATGCCGCTACTTGGCGCGTGGTGACCTGTTGCTCAGGCGTTTGTTTGAAACCTTCGGTATTGGTATCAGCCACTGCGGTGCCATAGCTCTGGGTAAGAATTAAACCTGCGATGCCCACTGACGCTGCACTGAGTAACCACTGTGCTGGTTGTTTTTTCATCATATCTACCTAATTATTTTAAGTGAAAAGTATGCTCTGTTTTTAGTAAAATCAAAAAATATCTATAAATGGCTGTCCAGAAAATCTAGCTATTTTTACTCTCTTATATTTAACACTAAACCATGCGTTACGCTAGCACTAAAAGCTTATCTCTACGTAAGGATTATGTTGATTTTATTGTTAAAAAACCAATCAATACTAGCATGGGCATAAATATAGCTCTGTCTCAAACTGTATAAACAATCTTACACGTTGCGCGCGTTCATACCAAGTTTCCTACTGCTCAAACCCTAGGTATCTATTTAACGAATATCGGTCCATGTATTACAATGTATTAAAATGCCTTCTCGTGATACATTAGGCTCGACTCGCAATTACTGTCATAATAAGACCCTAATAGCGATGAATAATAGATGTCATTTCTCATGATTTTTTAGTTTAGCGTAGCATATAACAATATATAACCTCATAAGGATCACACAATGTACGGCGTTTTAATGATTGATATCGATAGTACCGCGCTGACGGCTGAAGATGTCAGCTTAATTAAACAAGCACAAGTAGGCGGTGTGATATTATTTGCCAGAAACGTGACCGATGCCGCGCAAGTGCGCGCGCTGTGTGACGATATACGTTGTCACAATGCTGATATCCTAATTGGGGTCGATCAAGAAGGCGGGCGCGTTGCTAGATTGCGTAACGGTTTTACGCCACTACC
>TARA_R110002051_G_scaffold99127_1_pt1 | contig 15305 bp, 11 predicted proteins | sample TARA_R110002051 | Tara Oceans TARA_R110002051 (sample SAMEA4397023) | marine metagenome | biome: Polar Biome; feature: [MES] marine water layer (ENVO:01000295) within the mesopelagic zone...; material: water (ENVO:00002006), including particulate matter (ENVO:01000060) such as......
ACGGCACCCCGCAGCGTGATTCTAACACCGCCAAGATCATCCCCAGCCTGCCAGCATCAAGCCCCACGACCGACCGTTTCGACTGGCTGCTCGGCGAAGGTGCCACAAGCGCTTGGATCTCGGTCAGCATTGGGCGCGTGCCTTCAATGCCTGCAAACACCACCGATCCTGCCGCAGGCGGGCCCCGATCTGATAAGAACAGCGCAGAGGGGTTTTTGACCTCTGCCAGCCCCTTGCCGGTCATCTCAAAGACGCCAATTTCATCAGCCGGCCCAAAGCGGTTTTTGACCGAGCGCAGGATGCGGAATTGATGTCCGCGCTCACCCTCGAAATACAGGACGGTGTCGACCATGTGCTCTACGACGCGGGGCCCTGCTATTGATCCGTCTTTGGTGACGTGACCCACCATGATCACCGACATGTCGCGGGTTTTGGCAAATGTGGTCAGCTCATGCGCCGAGGCGCGCACCTGGGATACCGACCCCGGTGCGCTGTCGACATTATCGGCCCACATGGTTTGAATGGAATCGATGATCGCCAGATCAGGCTTTTCGGCCTCCAGTGTGGTCAGGATGTCGCGCAGGTTTGTGGCCGATGCAAGTTTGACAGGGCTTTGTGTTAGCCCCAAACGCTGTGCACGCATCTGGATTTGGTTGGCAGATTCCTCGCCAGAGATATAAATCACCTTCAGCCCATTGCGCGCAAACCTTGCGGCCGCTTGCAACAGCAGGGTGGATTTCCCGATGCCCGGATCACCGCCCACCAGCAGCGCCGAGGCTTTGACAAGTCCGCCGCCCAACACGCGGTCAAGCTCGGCCACCCCCGATAGGGTGCGCGGCGGCGGGGCCTCGGTCGTGGCCAGATCGGTCAGCGGGATCATCGTGCCGCGCATCCCGCCCAATGATTTCTTGGCGGGGCCGGTGCCCAGTGGTTTATCTTCCTGAATGGAGTTCCAGCCATTACACGCATCACATTGCCCCGACCATTTGGTGTGGGACGCGCCGCAAATCGTGCAGGTGAAAAGTTTTTGCTTTGCCATGTTCCCGTTTTGCCCCATTCCCTGTCGACTGGCAATGGGGAAGATGTCGCGCGATCTATTTTCGCAAGGGTCGGGCGTAAGTTAAGCTATTGTTTGGGCATTTGATCGGGTCGGTTTATATCGCCGACGGGCAAAATGCGCGCGGGTAGGGGTCGCCCATATGCGTAGCTTGGCCAAAACACGCCGCATCGTCGCCAGCGCCCACCTGCGTATCATCCCCCAAAGTCGCAATTTCCATTGACCAAAACGGCATACGCACGGTGCACGCAAATCATACGCAAATCATACGTCCAAAACGGTTGAAAACGATCGGCTAAAAAACATGTTTTTTTGACAAAAACCCCATTGCACTTTCAGTCAGCCTCCTGCTATATCCGCCGCACAAAGTGCCCCTATAGCTCAGCTGGTAGAGCAACTGATTTGTAATCAGTAGGTCCGCGGTTCGAGTCCGTGTGGGGGCACCATTTTTCACAATAAAATCAATGTGTTACGTGAAAATCGCCTTGTTGCGGCTTTGCTCCGTTTTGGAAATCAGACATATAGCAGACATTGTGCGCGATATGCCTGACAGCCCTTTGGAATCAGCAGCATAGCATCCACAGCGGGCGCTTTGGCCGCCCGCAAAGGCAACACTGATGCAAAGCGGGTCAGATACCCCAAAAAGGGATTTAGGTCCAAAAATCCGGTGCATAATAAAATTGGAGGCCCTCAGCATATATGGCCCCCCACCCCCCACCCATAGGGGGGTACGTCCACCCCACACACTTAAACCAAGTCATTCCCCAAGCGATACCACAACGTACCAAGCAGTCGTTGGTTCGGAGTTCCGCATGGGACAGCGAAAATGCCGCTGACGCCCGATATTACGGAGTGTTCCGCTAATTCTAAGGTGCCACAATGCGGAAAAGCGTTGAAAACCAAAGGCTCGTTACGGTTGTTGCGATGTTACGTTTTTTTAGATCTATTCAACGGTTTGATAAATGAAATGTGCGTGTGAATGAGTTAATGAAAATGATGGGACTTTCGAAACACGCAACATTAACCCTTCAACACATTGTTAAATAATAATATTTTATAATACTGACGCGAATTCGTTTAGTAACGATCCGTAAAGCGCATCTTAAAAATATGCGAAACCAACTTGGACATAGCGTTCAGCTTGAAGATCGACAGCCATGCAATCTGTCCGACAAGTCAAACTCGACATACTACTCCGAAAATTCACTATTGAGGACGCAATGCTGGCCTTGCCTATTCAACAAGTAAACGAGTACTCATTTGAGATTGAATGCAAAACCTTTTCGGAGATCAGATACGATGGCAGACTGGAACAATGCGTATGAGGCCATGAAAAAGGACCTCAATCTAGACAATGACGCAATCGGAGTTTTCGCAGTAAACCTGAAATTTAACTTGGACGATTTCCAAAGCACAGCGACAGAGGCACTTACAGGCGGTGGAGATGACAAAAAGTGCGACCTGATCTATATCGACAAAGAACGCAAGTTAGCCGTAGTCGCGCAGTGCTACATGGCGCTCAAACAAAAAGACAGCGCTCCTGCCAACAAAGCTTCGGACCTGAATACGGCAATGACTTGGCTCCTATCGGCACCCTTGGCCAAGTTGCCTGATGCCATTCGAGGACACGCCAGCGAATTGCGAGAGGCCATCGCTGAGAAAGACGTCGAGCATATTCATGTGTGGTACGTACATAACTGTCCAACATCCCAAAATGTAACGAATGAGCTTCAAACGGTAGAAGGAACTACAAAAGCACTTCTGAACAATTACAAAAATGGTGCGGACGTAGTTATTGCTGCCACAGAGATTGGTTTTCACGAAATCGCGCACCTCTACAAGCAGGCTGAACAAACAATCATTGTTACCGACGTCTTCGAACTACAAGTGAAGGATGCAATAAACATCGAGCAAGATGAATGGTCATCTGTGGTGACATACGTTCCTGGCTCATGGTTAAAAGGGCTCTACGAGAAGTTTGGAACTGACCTCTTTTCTGCAAATCTAAGAGGTTATCTCGGATCGCGAGAAAGCGAGGCCAATATTAACAACAACATTAAGAACACTGCTGCAGATGAATCCCAAAATTTCTTTGTTTACAACAATGGAATAACCGCCATCGTTTTAGATTATGATATTGAGAAGCGCACAAGAGCGGGTCGCAAGCTAAAGATAACGGGACTTTCAATAGTAAACGGGGCACAAACAACGGGTTCTATCGGCAGTTTGAAAGGCGATATACCTAGTGACCTTCTGGTTGCCGTTCGCTTCGTCAAAGCCAAACAAAATCCAATTATCGCAAATGTTGTTCGGTTCAATAACTCGCAAAACAAACTACAAGCTGCCGACTTTAGAAGCACTGACCCTATACAAGACCGACTTCGCACCGAATTTCTAGCCATTCCAAATACGGAATACGAGGGTGGGCGGCGTGGCGGAGCAAGTGATGCAATAAAGCGCAGCAAGTTTGCTCTACCTTCTTATACCGTGGCTCAAGCCTTGGCCGCTTTTCATGGTGACCCCGTCACGGCTTATGACAAAAAATCCGAACTGTGGACGAGTGAAACGCGTTACAGAAAAATTTTCACGGATCGAACAACCGCTAACCATATAGTTTTTTGCTACTCGCTTTTGGAAAAAATCAACTCGACGAAGTCAGCCCTCGTGAAGGCTGGGCGATCTGATCCTGATAAACAAACAGAATCAGACAGGAAAAAACTTAGCTTCCTCAGTCAAAAGGGAGCTAATTACCTGTTAATACACGCCATATCTCAATGCCTAGAGACAATTTTAGGTCGGCCTATCCCTAACAAATTTGACCTCTGTTTTTCAGATAATTTGAGCCCAGAAACTGGAACTGACGTGTGGCAGCCGATTATTGAAACGATGTTGGCACTATCAAACCAGTTGGAAGACGCTTTTTCGCGGAGTCGAATTTCTAGTGAGAATGTGGAACTGACTATTCCGAAATTTGTTGGAGTGATCGAGTCCCTTAAAGACGTGTACGAAGCAAAGTTTGCGAAGTTTACTTCTCAAGTTTCGGAAGCATAGATTTGTAGCACGAACAGCAATTTTGGCTTCTCAACCCCGCTACCTCCTAAACCAAGTCATTTAGGTTCGCGCAAATTTCTTGAGTGCTCGCTGCGATTTCTCCGCCGCGTGCGCCCATGCGTTGGGGTCAATCATCGGTATCAGTATGATGCCTGAGCTCTGCATCAGTTGCCCCTCCGCACGCTTTCGTCCCTCGTCACGTGCAATAATAATCTTGAACAAGCGGTCAAAGGCTTTCGTCGCGTGTTCGGACTCTGCTTTGGTTATATCTTGCAGCCCCATATAGGTTTCAAATTCGATTTTGAGTTCGTCGAGCGTTTGACACTCATGAAATCGTACAGCGCGGACCCGTTTAGATTTTTCGTTGAACAGAATGCGAGCGGCATCTGCGTCCCCCCCCTGCGCCCTTAACGTCAGCGCCTGAACAATCGTTTCCTCTGCATCCGCATCCATTTGATCCACCATTTTCTAATGTCTGTATTATATGCCTAGGGGGACATTCGAGCACTCTTCAAAACATAAATGAATTTTTTATTAGACAGTTAGCATTCTGAATCTGGTTGATGGAATTGCTATTCAATCTTCGCCAAGTTGGTTTGCGGTCATAGATGCTTAAATGTTCAATCATCGAGCCGCGGTCTACGTGCGGCTGATTTTCTCGGTCAGACATTGTGAAACATATTAACGGATCGCTGTGTCTCAGACCCATTAAGGTGTCGCGTAGGAGCGGCCTGTGTGCCTCCATAGGCAGCGTTTGCAACAGCCCTGCAGCTTTAGATTTACGCACTTTGGCAAAGGCGTGATCAATCACTGTGGACACAGTCCTAGCTGTGTCTTGCTTCCGCAATGCGCCCATCACATATGGGAGGTAAGGGTTGGGATCGGTCGGGTCGAAATACTCATAAGGCAGAAGATCACGGCCCATGCTTGGTCTCCACAGGTGGGCATGGAACTTAGGCAATCTGGCACGTCCGTCAAAGAGATAGATCAAGACATGATTTAAAGCCTCAATGTTAGGGTGAAGCGGATCAGCGAACCGAAATGTCTCCTCCAGCTTTCCAAAAAGTCGCTCCCCTAGAAACAGGTCCGATCCGAGAAGATTGCTTCCATTCGGATGATCTGCTTGCGGCGCGCTGTACCATTCAAAACGAGCACACAATACGCCATGGGTTGCGGCCCGTTCCAATTGTGCCTTGAAGTCAAATCTCGTAGTCGATGTGCAATATGTCATGTCAAATATCCCAATCAATCAAGCGCCCAGTCGTCTGCGGCATTTCCCCAATCATGGGCTGCAATGCGTTGGTCCGCCAAAAATTGAGCCCGAGCCACAGGCAGCATCGGCAAAGCAATCACTCGAAAAGCCCTAGAGTCTTGACCAATCGTCAATCGGCGGACCACAACCGGCCCAAGCGCGATTGCCTTTAGAACACGGGCAGGTTGTGGCGTCTTGTAGCCAACCTTGACTTGTTGTTTGATGAAGTAGTCGGTCAGCGCCGACACACGCACCTCCCACGTTTCGCCGTTAAAGCGGGAGCAAGTTGGCAAGCGCCCGTCTTCAAGAAACGTCCGCAACACGAGATCAGGCCCGACCACAGATTCAATTTTCTGTTTGTCTTTAGCGGCAGTATAGGGGATCAAACTTGGTCGGTACGCCGATATGTCTCTGGTCTGCAGGGCGTGCATGAACGCCTCTCTTTCCTGTGGGTATGCTCGATGCGCGTCACCCCAGAACAGTGCGTCGTTGGCGTGTTTGGGTGAGACGTTCAGTACAAACATACGACGATCATGGCGGGCCAAATGTGCGACTTGCTGTGCATTTGATGTCATGAAGACCCGCGCATAGTTACGCCCCTGCACTGCGGCCAATCCCTTTGCATTGTATGTCATAGTTTCGTTTGTGATCAGGGCTTTAACTTTGCTCTCAATACTTCGGTCGTTCGGTGCAACGGCCTCTTCCAAGTGCAACAGGATTTTGCCCATGGCCGAGGAGTTAAATTGACCGACCACGGTGCTGGCGTCTGCAGTGGTGTCGCAATACCTTGCACCCAAAAGCGCTCGAAGCACGTCCATAAATGTTGTTTTGCCCGTGCCCTGCTCTTCGCTTTGCAAGATAATGGCGGTGCTAGGCAATTTGTCTGGTCGCTGAACCATATGGGCTAGGTAATTCAAAAGATATTCGGATGCTTCAGGCGCGCTACAGCAGAGAATGTCGTGGATGAGATAACGGATATTATCCCATGCCCCCGCTACTGGAGTTGTTGCCCAGCCATGAAATAGGTTCAAAATTTCGCCAGTAGCCATAGGTATCGTGCGTGCAGTCGTTTCATAACGCATTTCTTGTGCGACATATCTACGAGCCTTGTCTGAGCCGGTCCAAAATAGCGGAGCTGGCCTCATTTCTGGCGCGTCTTTTTCTACATTCCAACCGAGATAGGCTTGTTCACTGGCCTTTGCCTCGCAGAAAGCCCGCGTACGCCACGTTCTTTGAGCGCCGCTTACTGGGTCGAAACAGTTTTCAAAGACCATTGCCGCACCGCCGTGGTTCTCTAATATGTAATACTTATTATTGTATTCTTTGAGCCGTGCAGCGGCCGTGATTTTCGGTTCATTTGCAGCAGTTGTCGTTAGATATGCATTGAGCTCGCTTACTTCCGTATCTTTGTCTCGCCCCATGAGAAAACGAGCTTCCATAAATTTTTGGCTGTATTCTTCACGGACTTTCTTGAGCGTATCCTGAAGATCATTGAGCCTTTCGGGCGTGAGGTAATGAAACAACGGTGCGAGCTGGTCTGCTGACATCGGCGTGGCTTGTGTGAAACCTTGGGAAATCATCAGCATGGCTCTGCGTTGGACCATGTGTTTCACGTACAAGGACTGCTCCCATAGATCCGCACGGGTCAATTCCCTGCATATTTTAGTTAATGCGTTCTGGCTGCGTGATTGCTCTGTACGCTGCAACGCCTTGGGCCATTCGGTTTCCCAAAGCCGATTGAATTTGCTTGTTCTCAATTCTCCATTGGATGCGGATTCCGCAAGTTGAACCAGACCGCTTCGTGACAAAACGCGATAGGTTAGTTGCTTGTCTGTGCTGAATTCTGCTGCCGTATTGGTCACTGCAGTCATGACATCTGACCACCCGCCATGCAGTCCTGCCCCCGTGCGGAATGCATCGCCATGCTTGCCGCTTGAAAGGATCGCGATTAGTCGCTTCTCGTCGCATTGAGCAGGTGTGATTTTGGCGTCCACAACGGCGATCGCGCCGCTGTGAAAGTTACGGAACGAGTCCAACATTTGCCGCGTCTCATCATCAAGGTTGGTAAGTTTGTTAGTGTCACCTTGCGCATCACCAGTCAGGACCAATCCGTAGCGCAGAAGCAAGTCTATCCCGTAGTCGCGGTGCTGCGCCTTGTGGGTGCCTCGCTCAATTTCAGTCAGCGCAGGGGTGCGCCCGATATAGTGCATCCCTGCACCTGACATTGAAACCTCTGCATAGGTCTCGTCTCGCAGGGCTTTGTCGATCTTGCCACGAAACAGCCGCGCCGCATCTTTATGTTCTGGCTTAACCTTTTCGAGCGGGTCAACGTCAATGCAAACGAAGTCGTTGCCAAATCCAAGCATCAACATGAGGTTCAACGATTGGTCGAGGGCGATGGCTTCAAGTGCGGTTGCAAAGCTGCAATGGTGGTTAGGATTAGTCCAATCACCGCCTGCTTCGATCTGCTTGCCAATGACCTTTTGCGGCTGCTTGTCATTGGGACGCGTGACCATCCACCAGTGGCCCTCTCGCATCTCGAGTGGAACATTACGGAAGCGGTTCATCTCCAGACTGACGGCGGCGGCTGACATGCCAATTGTGGAGACCGCAGAACCCGTCATTGGCTCAACCGTTGTGGCGTCGAAAGGGGTGGTAAAGGTGACCATTGAACAGCCTCATTTTTCCGTCAAAACGGGTGAATTGTCTGCCATGTGTCTGCTTTGGACAGATGCCAGACCTTAAGTGATTAAGATGTAAGGGTTGTTATGGATGGGCCTCCTGATAGGTTATCAGGAGGCCTGTTTTTGAGCCTCGAGCTTTTCATTCTCAGCTGCGATTTTATTCTCGATGGCTTGAACCATCTTGCCCTCGGCAATGTTGCAAAACATCTGCAACCGCTTTTCGTCAATTCCTTGAGACAGTGCGACCTGCTCTACACTGATGCTCCGTTGCGCAGCCATTTGTTGAAAATCTTTCAACCGATCAGCTTGCATCATCTGCATGTCTTTCGCGTATTGTAGGTCTTCATTGATACTCTGACGTATGTGACCAATGGGGGCCGTCGCGGGTGGCATACTGACGGAGGCATCAATGGGCGCAAAAAGTACCGTGCCGTCAGACCCCATAAGTCGCGTATTTTTCAGAACAGCATCCGTAACAAGTGGCGTAAGATGATCGTATTCACTTACCATAACGTCTTGAGGGTTGGTGGTTGGACTGGATTTTGCAGGATGGTTAAATCGTTGGGCCGCCGCTTTGAGTTGGACAGCCTCATGGAGAGCATTGGCGACCGCAGGTAGGCCTTCAAGGAATTCTTCTAGCTGCTTACCAACAACATTCCGACGTTTAACCAATTGCGCATATTGCACCTTTTGGATTTGGTCTCGTTCCCGCTCAATGACTTTTGCGCGAAGATCATTCAATTTAGGCAGGGCTCCCGTCAGGCGTTCCAGCACAATCTCACAGGCGTCCAAGCGTTGCTGTGCTTCGGCATGTTCGGCGTCCGAAGCTTCAATATCGCTGCGAATGTACCTGTCCTGTGCGACCGCCTCAGATACACGAGTGATCTCTGCTGTCGTGTTTGACAACAGACGGTCGATGCCCTCGCTTGTGTACTTTTCGTCGCCTGTCAGGGCTTGGCGAATGTCAAATGTGATACTGGTCATTATCTTGAAACCTCTTCCAAAGAGTTGATCCAGCCGACAATATCTGAGTACCGCCATGCAACGGTATTTGGGCTGGTTTTTAGGGGCTTGGGGAATTCGCCTTCGCGAATTCTGGCGTAGAAGGTCGAGACAGAAAGTCCTGACATTTCCGCGACCTGCTTGGCTCGTAGTAACTTGTGCTGTTCCATATCGCTCACCTTGTTTGCGTCCATGGATTCAATTTATCGGGCTCTGTCGAAATAAGCGTCTGCCCAATGAAGTTGTTCATTCGTAGTTCGGTTTAGACTTTGGTTTCCACATGTGAACGGGTATTCCAAACTTTCGTGATAGCGGCTTCCGAGTACGCGGCTTTGTCGGCTCGAAACTCTTGCTGACAAACCTTAGCGATTACGCCGCAGGCGTTCTGACTATGCGGGTTTAAGGGGTTATGAGTGACACTTAGGCCAAACTGATCGCTGGTAAGGACGTGCATGAGATTGAGGATCAATGCCTTGCGCTGATCTACTTCTGGTCTGCTGAGGCCTCGCTTGTTGGCAGGGCGATCCATTACCCTGAATTGTGCTGCGCGTTGGCATAGCTGTGATGAAGTCAGCTTTCCGTTGCAGGCCAAGTTCTTGAACAATTCGTCCACCGCGTCCCAAAATGTGATAGGGTTTGTCGCAGCTAGTTTTCCGTCTCGACGCTCAATTTCGTTTCCGCCAGCTAGGTCCATCATTTGGTCAACGATCTGGGCTTGCCTGTAGATAGGAAGGTCCAAGTAGTCTTGGTATCCCGCTCCGTTGTTTTGGTATCCAATCGTGGCTAACAGAAATGCGTCGTTGGCTCGCACCGGAGCGAAAACGATATTCTCGCCGAATGTCTTTTTTCGCTCGGACACGGGGACAACTGCATCACGTGGGCGACCCGCTAGTTTGGCGAGATATTCCGTCACCCACGCTGTTGCGCGTTCAATTTTCTGCTCATTCTCTCGTTGTTGCCTAGTCATGACGCGATCCTTACGACGTCCGCGCTGTGTTGCATAACAAGCGCCCCCCAATGATCGAGAACCGCCGCACGTTGCGGCAATTGCTTTGAATGATTGTAGACCCGCGCAACGGCGCTCGCGGCTGATCCGCTGGCCGCGTGGTTCAAGACGCGATCAACAACCGTTTCGGATCTGCCTCTTTCGGCCATCTCCGTTGCAAACGATGTGCGGAAATCGTGAAAGCGCCAAGGCTCAAGGTCGGGCAACATTTTGTCTAATTGAGTTTTGACCTTTGAGAAGCCCGACGCAGGTGTCTTGCCTGTCGTGGTGAACAGCAGATCATGCCGACGTTTCAGGTTCTCAACCAGTTCGAGCGCAGGGGCCGATAAGTGGACAATATGTGCTCTCGCACTTTTGGTCCGCTCTGCTGGTAAATCAATTTGCCGCTTGTCCATGTTGATCTCAGAAAACCTCAGGCCTGCAATATCGCTGCGGCGTTGGGCAGTCAGGATCAAAAGGCGGATGCAAGGTCTCCACAGGGGGCTGAGGAACTCGGCGGCGGCGTAGATCGCTCTTATCTCGTCCAAGGTTAGTACTCGGTCGCGTGGCCTTTCTATTACTGCCTTTGAAAGGCCAGCGCCTATGTTCTGTTCAATGAAGTCCTCGCGCCAAGCGTATCCTGTAAAGGCACTCAATGCGGACATGTAGCGATTGGCATGAACCAAGCTGCCCTTAGCTTTGACTTTTTCGATGAATGACCGCAGGTTTTGCCGCTCCAGTTTTGCGATTGGTTTATCCAAGTGGGCAGCGAGTGCGGTTTCCAGTTGCTTAAATCGTTCTTTACGCGTCCGAAGTTGAAATAGGTGCTCGCTGTCATATTTCGCGAGAACCTCCCGCACCGACTTAGTCATCGCGCTAGTGGCTTTTCGATCTTTGCCCTCCATCGCCTCCTTCTCAAGAACGATGGCTTTCTCCCGCGCCTCAGACAGGCTGATAACTGGAAAGCGGCCAAGAGTGTGACTACGAAGTTGACCGCCACGGATGCGCTTTTCAAACATCCAAGTTTTATTGCCAGCAGGGCTGACGCGGACACGCAACCCGACCCGCAGACTGTCCGATAGGTCAAAGCGTTTGTCCTTGGGCCTTAGTGCCGCAACGGACCTATCCGTTAGCCTAACTCGTTCAACCATTTTCGTACCCTTTCGCGGTTTAGCCGACCGCTAATCTGGCCTGACCTACATTTAGCTAAGGCGACGATAGTGCCGTGGTCAAAAGGAAATGAGATTGCTTTTTCCGCTTCCAATTAGGAACGACAAAATCATTTCATGTCAGTTGCTTGGAGAGGAAATGATCGCTTGCCGACAATTGGGTCGGTTCATTCTCACTCGGTTGCTGTCAGACATATGGCAGACATTTTTACACATCACGCGTCGCTTTCACTCGTAACGCATCATAACGCGCTGCAATGTGGCTGGCACTGTTAGACCCATGAAAATAAGGGCTTGGATGCAACGCGCTGCAACGTCTCACAAGGGCGCGCAACAGTGTCGTTTCTTGCTTTGTAATCAGTAGGTCCGCGGTTCGAGTCCGTGTGGGGGCACCATTTATTCAATTAAATCAAATACTTAAGTGATGGGGTTTTATATTACCCCATGCTCAAAATTCATCCGGAAGCATATCGGAAGCACGTCTTGACCATGGCCGCAGTGTTGCGCTGGAATCACTGATCAGCTTTTTTGTTCGATGTTTTGAGATTAAGGAACGCAGACGGCCCATTGCGGCCATTGACCATGACTTCTCATTGCTGCGGTGCGGCCCGTCGAAGGAGACATTTGTGCGCAGCGCAGAAATTTAGCCCTGCAGCGCTTAGCGCTTTGTTCTATCCTTTGAAATCTGGGGCAGCGGTTCAGCCAGAAAAGATGTACTGTTTGAGCAACATGGGCATTGGTGCTCCTCTGGGGTCGAAATGAATAGAGTTTGAAGCGGGTTGCCGCAGTGTTGCGCGTTGATTTTGTCGAAGGTTCAGTGGCGCATCGACTTCGGTTCGGTGGTGGGCGTGGTCAAGACTTAGCGAAGGCAATGGGGCTTCGTGCGGGCAAAACACCAATGATTATTGATGCAACAGCGTGACTAGGGCGGGATACATTTCTTTTAGCGTCTCTAGGTGCACAAGTGACCTTGATCGAGCGCTCAGAGGAAATGCATATGTTGTTGGCTCAAGGCATGGAACGCGCGGCGAGAGAGGGAGGGCAGTTTCGCGAGATCATTGGCCGAATGACACTTTTGAAGGGAGATGCCAAGGATTTGATTCCTGAACTGTCCGGCGAAGCAATTTTGATTGATCCAATGCATCCTGAACGGAGAAATTCAGCGCTGGTGAGGCAGGACTTGCGGCAAGTCCGTGACATCGTCGGCAGCGACGATGACTCTGCTGATCTGGTGCGATTGGCAATCAAACATGCCCGAAAGCGGGTGGTGCTAAAGTGGCCTGCTAAGGCTGATCCGATTGCAGGTGTTCAAAAATGCACACACCAAATTCGCGGCAAAACTACACGATATGATGTTTTCATGACTGGTTAAGGAACATCTTGCCTTCTGATAGCCCCGCACCACTCACGGCCCTAAGCAGACTTTTGGCGCTCACCCAGAAAACGGCAGCTAAGCTTCGGCATTTCCATGCTTCGCCTTGCAAGCCGAACTCTGAGGACCACAAAGATCCTGGGTTAAAATAAGAGCCCCAAAAGACGCCCGAACCGGAACTAGGACGCCAGCATGCCACCGGTCAAAAATAGTCAGGCAAAGTCCCGCACCACACTTCAGTCGTTTTTCAACCCCACTGAAACCAGTGCTGACGTCATCAGAGCGCGCATCTCGGCATCCTCAAAGGGAAAGGCATTGAAAAACATTGCCACCGAGGTATCAGGCCTTCGCTCCCGCATGGCCTTGGCCCAATATCGTGCCTTTTCATCATCGCCTTTGATTTTGCAGATCATCGCGGTTATCGCCCTGATCAGAAAATGAGCCCCCGGCGCGCGCGCGCCTTTCTCTGCCCAAAGCAATGCATTGTCGTAGTCTTCCAGTTGTAAATAGGCCAATCCGCGCGCGCACTGCATCGCGTACAAAAGTGGATCGAGTGGACTGAGCGCGACGGCTTTTTCGAGTTGCGCCAGCGCCTCGCTCCCTCTTCCAGCCATAACGTCCGCCCAGCCATGCGCATAAAACCCCTGTGCGAAATTCGGGCTAAGTTCTACGGATCGGTCGATCCAAGGCATTCCCGCCTCTGGGTCGCCCCTGAGCCAGTGAGCCCGGCCCAATGTGAAATTTCCAAAAGGGTCTACCGGATCGATCTCAACACATTTCTCGGCAAAGCGACGGGCGTTGAGCACGTCTTCGGCCGTATCGGTACTGTACTTGAGAAAGGCTGTCTGAAAGCTGGTGAACGATCGGGCCGCATAGGCCCGCGCAAATCCGGGTTCAAGCAGTGTGGCTCGTTCGAAATGCCCCGCAGCAATCTGGTTGTCCGTCTTATTGAAGCGGTACATGTGCTGCAAGCCAAGGTGATAGATGCCCCAGGCATCCAGGTTTTCGGGCGGACGAAGGCGTGCGCGTTTGGCCTCTTCCAAAGGCACATACAGCTCTAGCGCCGATATCACGTGGGTCACGATATCGTTTCTGGTCTCATTCACGTCACTGACCGTTCCCGAGAACCGTTCGCTCCAGATAACGGCCTGAGTGCGCGTGTCCGACAATTCGACCGACACCGCGATCACAGCGCCGTAAATCTCGACCATTCCGGTGAGGCAGTAGTTCGCGCCAAGTATTGTGTGGATGGCCGACAAGTCAGGATCGTCGTGCCGGAAGCGGAAAGTTGACCCCCGGGAAATCACCGTCAGCCACCGCAAACGTGACAGGCAGGAAATCAATTCGGCCGGAATGGCATCGGCGATGGCGCTGTAGGCTTCAGAGTACCCGACCATCCGAAACGGCAGGATGGCAATCGAAGGACTCCCGGAGTCAGCCATCGTATCGTTAGTCGGCATGTGGGCTTCGGAAGTCTTGGCCTGCGCGGACAAAGCCGCATGAGCGGTTCCGACAAAACGAACGCCGCGACCACGGAGCGTTCGGATATACTTTTGTGTAACCCCATCATCCCCAAGGACTTTGCGCGTCGTCTTGATCGCCGTGGAAATGGCAGCTTCGGACACGATCCGTCCGCCCCAAATCTTTTCGACGATCTCGTCCTTGTTGACCATGCGGTCCTGGTTCACCACCAGGAGCGACAGCAACTCTAACGCCCGCGGCTCGATCGCCACGTCTTCTCCCGACTTGAGCAGCAAGCCCCGATCCATGTCCAGAGTGAAGGGCTCAAACTCGTAGCGCATATTTTATCCTCAGTCGCACGCGCGCAATTTACCACAAAAATCTCAAGTTGTCCTCAAGCATACGCCATCGCGATCTGGCAGATATTGCTCAGTCTTTCATGCATCACAGGAGAGTTCAAAATGTCGAAAATATTAAATCTCACTGCCGTTGTCGCCATGTCCCTTGTCGGCACCAGCACGATCGCCACCGCGGAAACGGCCGAGGACAAGATCGCACGCGCAATGAGCGCTGCTCCGTCGGATATCAGTGATGACGCCACGATCATGGATGTTGACGGCACAATCTTGCGCGAAGGATCGAACGGGTGGGTGTGCTTGCCGGGCATCGGTCTGATCCCCGGCGATCAGCATCCGATGTGCAATGATGCCGTCTGGATGAAATGGATGGCAGCCGCTGGGTCAGGGTCTGCGTTTTCGACTGACGTCGTCGGCGTGTCCTACATGCTGATGGGCGACGCCATGGTGAACAACGACAATCCGATGGCCACGGACCCCAACGACGGTGGCGTATGGGTCCAGGACGGTCCCCACACGATGATGCTGTTTCCGAACATGGACATGCTCGCCGATCTCCCACGCGATCCATTTGCCGGAGGTCCCTATGTCATGTGGGGTGAAACGTCGCTGGCGCATGTCATGCTGCCCGTCGAAGCCAAGACGGCGCCCTGACAAGAATGGCGACACACGGCAAGATATGTGTAATTCTTGCCTTGGCAGACTGCCAGCCGGCTCACCGATGCAGCGGATGAACACTGCAAAGCGCCGGGATCAAGGAGACCTTCGGCGACTCAAAGCAAAGCGCCCCGGCCAGAACACGAAGTCTACGGCCGGAATGCAGACCGCGCATGGGTCGCAACCAGTGAAAGGACAATTATGCCAGCCGACCCAGCAATCAGGACCACCAAAGGCCGTGGACGTCTTTACGACAGTG